>Ga0126383_10001929_pt1 | contig 13174 bp, 12 predicted proteins | sample PanSoiMetPlot_35_FD_96882 | JGI IMG/M metagenome (GOLD analysis project Ga0126383, IMG submission 96882) | Tropical forest soil microbial communities from Panama - MetaG Plot_35 | ecosystem: Environmental > Terrestrial > Soil > Tropical forest > Bulk soil | place: Panama | collected 2016-02-17
TGAATACCTTTACTCACCAGTGATGGTGGACAACCGCGAAGGCACAATCAGCGTTGCGGCAGCGTGATTGCGGCTACGCGGATGGACGCTCTCGGTGCGAAGAAGTCGCAGCTGCTGCGTGATCGGCACTAATGGGTTTTGATGAAACCTCCGCCGGACGTCTTTTTGCGTTTTGTCCGCTATTGGCCTTTAGCACACATCCATTAGTGCAGTGCATATGTCTACCTTCGTGGGCAAAACGGACATTGGATATGAAAGGACTCGCTCTAATCTCGCTTAGGTATCTGAAGCCCACGCTGGACGGCTGGTCTCGCAAGTCCACGATCAAGCCACGCTGGAACGTGCTTCAATGAATCGAATGCGACGAGCTCGCGTGCGCCGTAGAAGCCGATAAGATTGCGCACCCACCCGAGCATCGAAATATCGGCGATCGTGTATTCATTGCCCATGAACCACTGCCTGCCATCAAGGCGGCTTTCCATCACACCGAGCAGGCGCTTCGACTCGTTGACATAGCGATCGCGCGGCCGCTTGTCCTCGTAGTCCTTGCCGGCGAATTTATTGAAGAACCCGACCTGGCCGAACATCGGCCCGACGAACGCCATCTGGAAATAGACCCACTGGATGGTTTCCCAACGCCGCGCCGCGTCATCAGGTAGAAGCCTGCTGGTTTTCTCCGCAAGGTATTGCAGGATTGCGCCGGACTCGAACAGCGGCAGCGGCTTTCCGCCCGGGCCGCGCGGATCGATGATTGCAGGGATTTTTCCGTTCGGATTGAGCGATAAAAATTCAGGCGTCTTCTGGTCGTTTTTATTGAAATCCACCAGATGCGGCTCATAGGGCAAGCCAGTCTCTTCCAGCATGATCGAGACCTTCACGCCATTCGGAGTGGGGAGCGAATAGAGCTGAAGCCGGTCGGGATGCGCAGCGGGCCAGCGCTTGGTGATCGGAAAGTCGGAAATGAGATGCATTGAGAAGCCCCGGACGTGCCGCATGAAGATGGGTTTTGATCTGCATATCCGCAATTGGCCCAAAGCGGACATTTCACTATGTCGCTTCTGATGTCGCTTTCGGGAGCAAGGCGGACATGAGCTTGTGCGCTGCAAATGTCTGCTTTTGACCCAAAGCGGACATTGGGTCGTCCCTTAACGTGGCTCGTTTGAGCCGCCACAATGCCTTGTCCTGAGCCTCGGGGGAGGCAATGCGACGGCGCGAGTTCATCAAAGCAATTGTTGGCTCGGCCGCCGCGTGCCGCTAAATCGATACGATGTCCTGTCCGAAGCTTCGGGGGAGGTGATGGTCGGAATAAGATCCGAGAGGAGGGGTTATTGGCACAACAGCAAAAATCCACCGTTTTCCTAACCAGGATAGATAACAATCAAACACTTCTCGCAAGAAAGCCATGGGAGGCGTTCATGATGGAAATATCTCGCCGTTCACTGCTTGTCGGCACAGCAGCGGGTGCTGCTTTTGCCGGATCAAAGACTGTTATGCCCTCGGCAAAAGCTGCCGCACCTGTCGCGGGTAAACAGAACGCGGGCTGGTATCGCTATAAGGTTGGGGAGTTCGAGGTAACGGTCGTCACCGACGGGATGAATACAAACCCCTTGTCCGACGCCTACGTCACGAACGCACCAAAGGCGGACGTGAACGCGGCGCTTGATGCCCTTTTTCTGGCCAGAGACAAAGTCACGCACTCGTATACTCCGGTCGTCATCAACACCGGTTCGAAGCTCGTCGCCATCGATACAGGTCTCGGCCTTGGCATGCTTGAGCAAAGCAAGGGTGCGGTCGGCCAGTATCACGCAAACTTGCAGGCTGCAGGTATCGACCGTAACGCAGTCGATGTCGTGATCATTTCGCACTTCCATGCTGATCACATCAACGGACTGGTTGGACCGGAGAACAAGCCGGCATTCCCCAACGCTGAGGTTATGGTTCCGGAAACCGAGTGGGCTTTCTGGGCCGATGAGAGCAATGTGAGCAAACTGCCCGAGGTCGCGCGTTCACAAATGCCCAACCCCAAGCGTGTGTTCGGCGTGCTCGGAAACAAGGTGACGAAGTATCAGCCGGGCAAAGAACTGGTTCCGGGCATTACGGCCATTGCCAGTCCCGGTCATACGCCTGGACACAACTCGCATGTTGTCGTATCCGGCAACAGCAAACTCCTCGTGCAGGCTGACATCACTGCGGGCGCAGCATCACTATTTGCGCGCAATCCGGATTGGCAATTTGTGTTCGACACCGACAGGTCACAGGCGGTTGAGACGCGTAAGAAACTCTATGAAATGGCCGCAGCCGAGAAAATGATGGTGCAAGGCTTTCACATCGCGTTCCCATCTAGGGTGTTTGTAGAAAAGAATGGAAACGGGTATCGGCTGGTGCCGGTGCCATGGAGTTCGACGATTTAACCTGGCGCCGCACGCGAAGCCTACCGAAAGGTTGGGGCTTCTGCATCTTTGATGTCCGCCTATGACCTTGATGTCCGCTTCTGGCCCGAAGCGGACATCGCTAGTTGCACCGCACATGTCCGCTATCGGGTGTAAAGCGGACATTCGGATCTCTTAACTAGCCTCGTTTGAGCTATTACGATGTGTCGCCCATCCCGGGGGGCGTCAATGAGGCGGCGCGAGTTCATCACGCTACTCGGTATCGTTTCGGCGTCGTCACTTACGGCGCGGGCTCAGCAATCTGCAATGCCGGTGATCGGTGTGCTGCACGGCGTGTCGGCAGCGCAGTGGACCGACCGCATGGTTGGATTCCATCGGGGCCTAAACGAAGCGGGCTTCGTCGAAGGCCGAAATGTTAGGGTCGAATACCGTTGGGCCGAAGGCCAATTTGATCGTCTCCCCGCCATGGCAGGCGACCTGGTTGAGCGCAAAGTTGCAGTTATCTGCGCCGGTGCGGGCGACGTCGCGATCCGAGCCGCGATGGCCGCGACAACGACCACGCCAATAGTCTTCACCACAGCCTCCGACCCCGTGCGTGCCGGTTTCGTCGCTAGTCTGGGTCGCCCGGGAGGTAACGTCACCGGTGCCACTTTTATGGGAGTTGAACTGGTCGCTAAGCGGCTGGAGCTTTTGCATGAGATCTTCCCCGGCATCACGCGGATTGCTCTCCTAGTTAATCCAAACAATCCCGGCCTCATGCAGGACAACATCGAGTTGTCGAAGATTGCGATGCAACGCCTTGGTCTAGAGATGATCATTCTCAAAGCCGGGAGCGAAAACGAGATCGAAAGCGCCTTACACGCCGCCGTGCAGCAGAAGGCCAAGGCACTGAGCATCGGTAATGATGCTTACCTTAGTTCACGTAGTCGGCAGATAGCCTTTCTCGCGCTTCGCCATGGACTCCCCACGATGTCGGAGTCTCGCGATGGCGTTGCAGCAGGCCTACTGGTGAGCTACGGCCCCAATCAAGCGGAAACTTTTCGGCGGGCTGGCTTGTATATGGGGCGCATCTTAAAAGGCGAGAAACCAGCTGACCTGCCGGTAATACAGCCGACCAACTTTGAGCTCTTCATCAATCTCTCGGCCGCGAAGGCACTTGGCATTCAAATTCCAGGCCAGTTGCTCGGTCGTGCTGACGAGCTGATCGAATAGTTCGACGCATGTCCGCTATTGGCCCAAAGCGGACATCTCTAGTTGCACTGTACGTGTCCCCTTTTGGGTAAAGCGGACATGCCGTTTTGCAGCGCATATATCCGCTCTTGACCCAAAGCTGACATCGCCCCCTTCCTGAGCACACGTGAGAGTTGCTACGATCGTTGCTCGGGGGCCCGCGATGACCCGGCACGACGAACCAAGCAAAGCAGCAAAAACTCAGCGCCGTGGGACGCTGAGCAGCGCCAAGATGGGAAGAATCTCACGTCACGGCGGTTCAGCAGCGGCCGTCAATGAAACGGGCTTCGCGCAACTCATCCGAGAGCGCGACGAGGCGCTCCAGCAACAGGCGGCCACGAGCGAAGTGTTAAGCATCATTCGCCGTTCACCGGCAGATGCCCAGCCAGTTTTCGACGCCATCGTGCAGAGCGCTGCACGCTTATGCGGCGCGATTTTTAGCATTCTTTATCTATACAACGACAACCGAATGTGCATTGCAGCGACCAGCAACTTCAACCCTGAGGCTACGGGTCGAATTCAGGAGATTCAGCAGTTAAAGAGGCCAGAGCGCTCACATCTCGCTGGCCGGGCCATCTTGGACCGTGCAATCGTACACGTTCACGACGTGCTTGCAGACCCGGAGTACTCGCGCGAATTGGCGTTAGCGGGGGGATGGCGAGCTGTACTCTCGGTTCCTCTGCTTCGCGATGGGAAGCCGGTTGGCGCGCTCTCGCTGGGTAAATCTGAGCCGACGCTGTTTTCAGAGCGACAAGTTCAGCTATTGCAGACGTTCGCCGAACAAGCGCTCATCGCAATCGAAAATGTCCGTTTGTTCGAAGCCGAACAACAGCGCACGCGCGAGCTTTCCGAATCGCTTGATCAGCAGACCGCGACCTCTGAGGTCCTGCGCGTCATCTCGAGTTCGCCCGGCGAGCTGGAACCAGTCTTCCAGACCATACTGTCGAATGCGACGCGGCTCTGCGAGGCGAAGTTCGGCACACTGTACCGCTATGATGGTGGCACGTTCTACCCGGTGACCTTTCATAAAGTGCCGCCTTCATTTGCCGATTTCCTTCGCCAACGCGGTTCTTTTGTGCCGCCACCTGGAACTCCCCTCGATCGCCTATTGCGCACACGAGACGTGGTCCGCACCGCCGATGACTCAGCAGAGGAAACTCCGAGCCCTTCAGCCCTGCTTGCAGGCGCGAAGTCACATGTGGCCGTGCCAATGTTTAAGGACGGTGAACTGACCGGGGCTATTGTCATCTACCGCATGGAGGTTCGCCCGTTCACCGACAAGCAGATTGAACTAGTCACGAACTTTGCCGCCCAGGCCATCATCGCCATCGAGAACACGCGGCTATTGAATGAGTTGCGGGAATCCCTGGAGCAACAGACGGCAACTTCGGAAGTTCTAAAAATTATCAGCTCATCGCCTAGCGATCTAAAACCCGTATTCCATTCGATGCTCGAAAACTCAGTCAGAATTTGCGAGGCAAAATTTGGTCAGATGTTTTTATGCGAGGGCGACAAGGTTCGCGCCGTCGCCACGCTAGACGTGCCGGCGGCACTTGTTCAGGAGGATGAACGGCGCGGCGCCTTCCAGCCGTCTGCTGAAGGTGGCCTCGCGCGGGCCATACGTACGAAGAAAGTACTGCATATCGATGATTTAATGTCCGAACAGCCGTCACTTCCGGTGGTTAAGCTCGGCGGCGCGCGATCATACATCGCCGTACCGATGCTGAAGGAGAGTGATGTCGTCGGCGTGATCGTAATCTACCGCCAAGAAGTGCGGCCCTTCACTGGCAAGCAGGTCGATCTTGTCAAGAACTTTGCCGCCCAGGCCGTCATCGCTATCGAGAATGCGCGCCTGCTTAACGAGCTACGGCAGCGCACGGGTGATCTAAGCGAGTCGCTCGAGCAGCAGACTGCGACCTCGGAGGTGTTGAAAGTCATTTCAAGTTCGCCGGGCGATCTTGAGCCCGTCTTTCAAGCGATCCTTGCCAATGCGACACGCATTTGCGATGCCAAGTTCGGTGTGCTGTTCCGCTACGAAAACGGTATGTTCCGCGCGGCGGCCACACTGAACGCGCCGCAGGCATTTGTCGAATTTCATCGAGAGCGCGGTTCATTTAAACCGCCGGCCGGAACGCCACTCGACCGTTTGTTGAAGGCAGGAGGCGCAATTTATAGCGCCGACGAAGCTACAAATCCCGGTGCTCCAGCCCGACTTGGCGGCGCGCGGTCTCTTGTGACAGTGCCAATGCGGAAGGATGGTCAACTGATCGGCGCCATCATCATCTATCGTCAGGAAGTCCGGCCATTTACCGATAAGCAGATCGAGCTATTAACGAACTTCGCCGCGCAGGCCGTTATCGCCATTGAGAACACGCGCCTGCTGAACGAACTGCGTGAATCGCTGCAGCAGCAAACCGCCACTTCAGAAGTCCTGCAAACCATCAGCAGTTCGCAAGGCGATCTGCAGCCGGTATTCAACGCTATGTTGGGAAATGCCACCCGCATCTGCGAGGCAAAGTTCGGTGTGCTGTTCTTGTATGAGGGCGATGCATTTCGCGTGATAGCGCTGCATGGAGCGCCACCGGCATATGCGGAAGAGCGGCGTCGCGACCCGCGGATCGGAATACCCCACGGTACGGCGATGGCACGTATGGTGGAGACAAGGCAGACGGTCCAAATCGCAGACATTCAATCTGAACCGGCGTACTTCAATGATCCCCAACGGCGGGCTGGACTTATAGGGAGTGCAGACGCGCGCACACTTATCATGGTGCCAATGCTTAAGGAGGAAGAACTGATCGGCGCAATTTCGATTTACCGCCAAGAAGTCCGTGCCTTTACAGACAAGCAGATCGAGCTGGTGACGAACTTCGCCTCCCAAGCCGTTATCGCGATAGAGAACAGCCGACTCCTCAACGAACTGCGCCAACGCACCCACGATCTGACACAGTCACTGGAAGACCTGCGGGCCACGCAGGACCGTCTGGTGCAAACACAGAAGCTCGCCTTACTCGGTCAACTGACCGCCGGCATTGCGCACGAGATCAAGAATCCTCTCAATTTTGTGAACAATTTTTCGGGTATCTCAGCCGAACTAATTGATGAATTGCAGGTCACTCTAAAGGGCATACCGCTTGACGATAAAGCCCGCGCTGAAATTGAAGAACTGGCCGACACGCTAAAGGGCAATTTCGACAAGGTCGTCCATCATGGCAGACGCGCCGATGCCATCGTCAAGAATATGCTGCAGCACTCGCGGGAAGGTTCGGGTGAGCACCGGGTGATTGACGTCAATGCGCTGGTTGAGGAAAGCCTCAATCTCGCATGGCACGGAGCGCGAGCCGAAACGAAAGGCTTTGAGATCAAGCTCAAGCAATCGTTTGATCCTTCTGCCGGTGAAGCAGACGTTTTCCCGCAGGACATCCGGCGCGCTCTTTTAAATGTGATTTCAAATGGCTTCTATGCGGCGACCAAGCGCAGAGGGGAGACAGACGGTGCCGATTACGAGCCGACGCTCACGGCCTCGACCAAAAACCTAGGTGACCGTGTGGAAATCAGAATAGGCGACAACGGCAGCGGTATGACGCCTGAGGTGAAAGAAAAGATGTTCAATCCGTTTTTTACGACCAAACCGACGGGAGAAGGCACCGGTCTTGGCCTCTCCATTAGCCATGACATCATCGTCAAGCAACACGGCGGCTCAATCGAGGTCGATACGCAACCAGGCGAGTTCACCGAGATCCGGGTTATCCTGCCACGCGTCGCTGCGTTCCTCTGAAATCGGGCCCAATGTCCTTGGCCCAGGGCACAACCAGGGATGTCCTCTTCGATCGCGGAATGATGGGTGATGGCGTGATCGATATCCGTCATATTCGTGGGCTTGTGGAAGCGATCGGCTACAGCGGCTTTTGCGAAGTCGAAATTCTATCGAAAGATTGGTGGGCCCGGCCGATGGGCGACGTTCTGACGACCTGCATCGAACGCTATCGTTCGGCTTGCTGACAATTACTGTAGTTTCGGTCGATCACGGCCGATCTTTAACCGCAATCGCCTCGATCTCGACCATCAAGTCAGGATGGGAGAGACGGCGTACTTCAACAGTCGTGCTCGCCGGCAGCCCAACCCCGAGATAATCGTGCCGAACATCGACATGACGAAAGAACTCGTCGATATCGGTGACGAATGTTGTCGTCTTGACCAAGTTTTCGAGGGTCGCGCCCGCTGCTTCGAGGGCTACGCGCAGGTTTTCACCGACCTGTTGAATCTGGGCACGCATGTTACGCGGCCCGACGATATTTCCAGACCGATCGCGGGCAAGCTGGCCGGAAATAAAAATAAGCGCCTGGGTCTCAGCGACGACGACATGGGTGTAGAGCACACGTCCTTCAAGCGCGCGTTGAAACAGCATCTTTGGCTGGATTTTCGTTACCGGCATGGGACCTACTTTCCTGGGCGGCTATTGCGGTCGTCCTGACCCTTTAGCAAGATGGCATTGGGCCTGGCAAAGGAGGGCGAACATGCGCGCACCATCAAATGCCAACAGAGATCGCTTATCACGCCGCCGCCTGTTGCAAGTAGGATTCGCAAGTTTCGCGGGCGCGTCCCTCGGATTTCTAGCTCGCGCCGCCGCGGCGCCCGTCACGATCCACTATGCCACCGGCGGTGGGATCGGCCCGAACGAGATGGAGACGATCATCTATCTGGACTATCTGAAAGAGAACGTTCTCAAGAATTATGGGAAGTCGTACACCTTGGAAATGACGTTCACGCGCGGGACGCCGGAGGCGGCAACACTGCTTGCCTCGGGGCAAGCCGACCTCGGCACCCTCGCATTTTCGACTTTTGCGACCGCGGTTGCGAAAGATGCCGTCGCTGGTGGCCTCTCTATTATTTCCGACAATTACCAAGATGGTCACCCCGGGAATGCGACGAACACATTTTTCGTTCTGCAGGATTCTCCGATCAAGACCGTCGAGGATCTCAAGGGCAGGAAAGTTGGTATCAACGCCTTTGGGTCGGCGGTCGATTTGGTTCTGCGTGTGGTTCTGAAAAAGAAAGGACTGGATCCCCGCCGCGATGTGCAGATCGTGGAAGTCAATTTCCCAAATATGGGCGCTGCGATCCGCGAGAAGAGAATCGACTGCGGCGTTCTTGTCATTCCGTTCCTTGCTGTGGAAAGCCGCAAGGGTGACCTACGTGCTCTGTTCACTGGCGGTGATGCATTCGGACCATCATCGGTAATCTTTCAAGTCGCACGCACAGAATTCTTGAAGAAAAACGAAGATGCGGTGCGTGGCTTCCTTGCTGACTATGTGACAGGGCTCAACTGGTATTACGACAAGGCCAATCGCAGCAAAGCAATCGAGTTGGTCGCGGGCTTCACAAAATCGCCGAAAGAGGTTTTAGACAGCTATTTTGCGACGAGCAGCGATTATTATCGTGATCAGAATGGTTGTGTGCCTGCAATCGCCATCCAGAAGCCGATCGACGCAATGGTCGAGGAAAAATTGATCCCGGCGCCGGTGGACGCCGCAAAATATCTTGCTCTGAGCTACCTGCCGCGCCCGTGCTCGACCTAGTGAGGCCCAAGATCGACATCCGCGGGGTTTCGAAAACCTATGCCAGCGTGGACGGCCCAGTGGTTGCCCTCCGCGACACCAATCTAGCTGTTAACGAAGGCGAGTTCGTCTCAATCGTCGGCCCATCCGGGTGCGGCAAGAGCACATTACTCTATATCGTCGGTGGCTTTTTGGATGCGGACGGCGAGGTTGTCATTGATGGCGCGCCGATCACTGGGCCAGGGACTGATCGCGGCGTGGTCTTTCAAGAATACGCTTTGTTTCCCTGGCTCACGGTGCGCAATAACATCGGTTATGGGCTGGAACGACAAGGGGTGCCGGCGGCCGAGGGCGAGAAGATCGTCGATCGTTTAATCGGTGTAATCGGCCTTGCCGGCTTCGAAAATCGCTATCCGCGGGAACTCTCCGGCGGCATGAAACAACGGGTGGCTATCGCCCGCACCCTGGCCTGTGACCCGGCGATCCTGCTGCTTGATGAGCCGTTTGGTGCGCTCGACGCCCAGACTCGTGAAATCATGCAAGATGAGCTGCTAAGGATCTGGCTGGGCACACGAAAAACCGTGCTGCTGGTAACCCACGACGTTACCGAGGCCGTCTATCTGTCAAATCGGATTTGCGTGATGTCGGCCCGGCCCGGGCAGATTATCGAGGAGTTTGTCGTCACCCTCGATCGCGAACGCCCGCGTGAAGAGCTCGTTCTCTCCCCAGAGTTTAACAATATTCGCAACGAGGTCTGGTTGTGTGTGCGGCGCCAGGCCCTCGTCGCCGGGCAGCAGAATGCCGGACCGTCTTAAAAAGACATTTGGCTCGGGCCTGTGGTTGATGGGGCGAGCCGCCCCGCTTGTACTGTTTGGAGCGGTCTGGCAGGGGCTCGCTAGTTCGGGTCTGGTCAATCGCGATTTCCTGCCAAGCCCGATCTCAGTCGCCGCTGCTTTTACCGACCTTTTTTCCGGGGGCGACATCGCCAAAAACCTTTTTGTCACGCTCTTTCGTGCCGCTGCGGGTCTCATCGCCGGGGCTGCGTGCGGAGTCTGGATCGGGCTGATGATGGCGCGATCACAGCATTTCAAAGAATACGTGATGCCCATCGTCGGCGGGACTTACTCGCTGCCAAAGTCGGCGCTCATCCCGCTGTTCGCGTTGTGGTTCGGAATCGGCAACGCGACGGCAATCGCCGCAGTCTTTCTCGCCTGTTTGTTGCCGATGATCGTTAATACTTACCACGGGGTCACAACGACCCCGAAAGTTCTTGTTTGGAGCGCCCAAGCTCTTGGCACGACGGGGCGTGAGGTTTGGTCTCGGGTCTATCTGCGCAATGCACTGCCTGACATCTTAACGGGCTTAAGAATCGCCCTTGGATTTTCATTTGTGTTGGCGATCTCTGCCGAGATGATCGCGTCGACCAATGGCATCGGCAAGCTCATCTTCATGTACGGCGAGAATGGGGCCTACGATTATATGTTCGCCGCGATCGCCTGTGTTGTCGTCGTCGCCTTTTTTGCTGACCGAGGCCTGGTTCTCGTCACGCGCCGATTGCTCGGCTGGCACGAATCGGCAACTGCCGAGCAGGGAAGGCGTAGAGCATGATATCGCCGGTCAGGACTTTTCCGCAGTTGCCGTGGCGATCAGTCGCCTCGGTCCTTGGGCTCCTGATCGTCTGGGAGGCGACCGCCCGCGCACATTTGACACCGGCTTTGTTTCTGCCACCGTTCTCGGTGGTTGCAGATCAGCTCTGGTTTTCGATTGCTGACGGCACTCTTGTGAGCGACCTTGCCATCAGTCTTGCCCGGGCATTTACCGGCTTGCTGCTCGGCACGGTCGCTGGCGTGGTTGTAGGCCTTTTAATGGCGCGCAGCCGGGCGATCGAATGGTTGGCCGATCCCTTGGTGGGCCTCGGATTCCCGTCTCCAAAAATCGCTTTCATCCCAATATTTATACTCTGGTTTGGAATCGAAAGCCTGTCGAAGATTCTGCTCGTGGCCTTTGCTTGTATTTTTCCGGTGATTATCGGGACCTACAGCGCTGCGCGGTCAGTCAACCGGCTGTTCATGTGGTCGGCGATGTCGCTCGGCAGCGGGCGAGCCAGCCTCTTTCTGCACGTAATTCTGCCCGCGTGCTATCCACGCATCTTCACCACTTTTCGGATCGCCGTGCCGGTCGGGCTGATTACGACTTTTACTGCCGAAATGGTGGCCGGCGGCGGCGGGATGGGGGCGACCTTGATCTACTCCCAGCGGTTCTTTGAGAGCCCGACGGTTTTCGCCTATATCCTCGTTATGCTTGGGATTGGGCTCGTTCTCGACGCGGCCATGCGCAAATTCCAAAGCTATTTTTTGGGTTGGGCTGAAGAATCGGCCGTCTGATAGGCGCAAGTCCGTCATGCCGCATTGCCGCCTGTCGAGGCCGTTGCTAGCGTTGGTTCAAACATTGGCTATCGGCATTCGATCATCGCAAGCAGAGAGAGCAACATGCGCAAATGGCTACTTCTCGGTGCCTATCTCATCGCTACCAGTTTAATTTTTGTGGCCGCCGACCGCGCCAAAGCCCAAGACCCTATTCGGATTGGCGTGCTGTTGCCTCTCACCGGCCCATTCGCAAAGAACGGCATTGAGAAATGGGAAGCAATGCAAATCGCGCGCGACATGATCAACGAGCAGGGCGGCGTCAATGGCCGAAAAATTGAATATGTGAACGGCGATGCGACGAGCCCAACGGCCGCGATCAGCGAAACCGAACGGCTGATCACGAAGGAAGGCATTAAGATCACCACCGGTTCGTTTGCTTCGCCGCTGGCAATTGCCGTGAGCCAAGCGGCTGAACGACAGGGCGTGTTTCATTGGGAAACCACTGGAGCTGCTGAAATTATCACCCGTCGCGGCTTTAAGCATACGTTTCAGGTAGGCGCTCCCGCCCGGCGATACGGCGAGGTTGCGGTGGATTTCATCATTCAAGATCTGTCAAAACGTCTGAACAAGCCCGTCAACGATCTTCGAATCGCATTGCTTTGGGAAAATCGAGCATTCGGTAAGTCGGTCGGCGACGGCATCCGTTCGTATACCGGGCAGAAGAACATCAAGCTCGTTTATGACGAGGGCTATGATCAGTTCGCGACCGATATGACCCCGATCGTTCAGAAACTCAAAGATGTTAAGCCTGACATTCTGGTCGCGATCTCATTTCCAAACGATGCAATTCTTTTTCAGCGGAAAGCAAAGGAATTGGATTTCAATGTCGACGCCTTCATCGGTGTGAGCGCAGGGTATTCGTCGCCTGACCTTCGCAATTCGATTGGGACCATGGTGAATGGCCTATTTGTCGCGGATTTTCCGCCGAAGGTGAACCCGGACGTTCTCAAGCCGGAGGTCCGGAAAGTCGCTGACGAGTTCTACAAGCGATATGAGGCCAAGATGAAGCGCCCGCCCGCGGGTCACGCTGCGGCTGGGTTCTCGGCAATCTGGGCTTTGTTCACCGATGTATTGCCGAAAGCCAAGACTTTCGAGCCAGACGAGCTTCGCGACATCGCTCTGAAGCTGGACCTTCCCGAGGGCTCATTGGTCAATGGCAGCGGGATCAAGTTCACAAATTTTGACTGGTCAGATGATCCAAAGGACGCCGGTCAGAACCTGCGGGCATCGATTGGTGTGTGGCAGTGGACTGCCGACGGCAACGAACAGGTGTTTCCGACGAACCTTGCCACCCATGGTCCGATTATGGTGCCCTTACCAGATTGGAGCAAACGCTGATTGAAATCTCGCCGCGTTAACGCTGCGGGACTTCTCGGCAATTTTGTATTCATATGATTACCCTCGGGCAACTTGTTCTGTCCGGTATATTCATCGGCAGCATCTATGCCCTCATGAGCATGGGGCTCACGCTGATCTTTGGGGTGCTGCGAGTCGTCAATTTCGCGCACGGCGAATTTCTTATGCTCGCGATGTATGGAGCGTGGGCGAGCACCAGACTGCTCGGCCTTAA
>Ga0126383_10001930_pt1 | contig 13166 bp, 12 predicted proteins | sample PanSoiMetPlot_35_FD_96882 | JGI IMG/M metagenome (GOLD analysis project Ga0126383, IMG submission 96882) | Tropical forest soil microbial communities from Panama - MetaG Plot_35 | ecosystem: Environmental > Terrestrial > Soil > Tropical forest > Bulk soil | place: Panama | collected 2016-02-17
CAAGGGAATGAGCGCCCTGGCAAGCCTCGAATCCCTGTTGCAGCGGCTGGTCGGGTCTTCTTCGGGATCCGCTTACACGCTGTCGCGGTGGATCTTCCTGCGCGCCGTGGGGGTGATTTTCCTGATCGCCTTCGTGTCGCTCTGGGTGCAGGTCAAAGGTCTGATCGGCAGCCAGGGGATCCTCCCCGCCCGCGACCTGCTGGCGGCGGTGCAGGCCCAGTTCGGCAGCGAACGCTACCGCATCCTTCCCACGGTCTTCTGGATCAGCTCGAGCGATGCCGCGCTGCAGCTGGCCTGCGCGCTCGGCGTGGTGTGCGCCGCACTGCTCATTGGCGACGTCGCTCCCGGTCCGATGCTGGTCATGCTGTGGCTCCTGTATCTCTCGCTCACCGTCGTGGGACGGGATTTCCTGTCGTTCCAGTGGGACGTGCTGCTGCTCGAGACGGCGCTGCTGGCGCTGTTCCTCGCGCCGTGGCGCCTCCTGCCCGCCCGATCGGACACGGCGGTGCCCGCACTTGGCCTGTTGCTGCTGTGGTGGCTGCTGTTCCGCCTCACCTTCGCCTCCGGGCTGGTGAAGCTCACCTGGCACGATCCCACCTGGCACAACCTCACGGCGCTCGATTACCACTACTGGACGCAGCCGCTGCCCACCTGGACCGCGTGGTACATGAGCCACCTTGCGGAATGGGTCAAGCGCGTGTCGGTGCTCGCGACGCTCGTCTTGGAGATCGGCTTTCCCTTGCTGCTCTTCGGAACGCGGACGATGCGCCTCATCGGCTGCGCCGGAATCGTGCTGATGCAGCTGCTGATCGTCACCACCGGGAATTACAACTTCTTCAATCTGCTGACGCTCGCGCTCGCGGGGCTGCTGCTCGACGACCGCGTCTGGTCGCGGGTGTTGCCGGAGGCGGTGGTTCGCTGGGTGGCGGGACCGAATGCCGCGGCCCTGGAAGCGCGTGGCCTCGGAGTCGTGGGGACGGTGCTCGCGGTACTGCTGTTCGCGCTCGCCAGCGTGCGCTTCGTGCAGGCGCTGAGGCCCGGTGGCGGTGGGTTCGGCCCGCTGGCGTGGTTGGACTCGTTCCGCAGCGTCAACGGCTACGGCCTGTTTCGCGTGATGACCACGACACGGCGCGAAATCGTAGTGGAAGGCTCGGACGACGGGACGACGTGGCGCGCGTACGAGTTTCGCTACAAGCCGGGGGACCCGATGCGCCGGCCGGGGTTCGTCGAGCCGCACCAGCCGCGGCTCGACTGGCAGATGTGGTTCGCGGCGCTGTCACCCTACGAGGTGACGTACTGGTTCCAGGAGTTCCTCACGCGCCTGCTGCAGGGATCACCGGCGGTGCTGGGCCTGCTGCGTACGAATCCCTTTCCGGATCATCCACCGAAGTACGTGCGCGCGGACCTGTACGACTATCACTTCACGTCCCCGGCGGAGCGTCGCAAGACGGGGGCGTGGTGGACGCGGACGTACGTTGGTCCCTACTCGCCTGTGTTGTCGTTGCAGTAGCCAAATGCGTGAGAGGTAAGAGGCGAGAGGCCTCAACCGCCTGTTCTCACCTCTCCCCTCTCACTTCTCACTTCTACGCTTCTGCGTGAGCTACCCGCAGAAAGTTCTCCAGCAGTCTCTTGCCGTGTTCCGTTCCGATCGACTCCGGATGGAACTGCACGCCGTACAGCGGGAACTGGCGGTGCTTCATCGCCATGATCTCGCCGCCCTTGCCACGGTCACCCGACCAGGCGGTGACGATGAGGTCGTGCGGCAACCCTGCCCACTCCACGATCAGCGAGTGATAGCGCATCGCCGTGAAGGGTGAGGGGATGTCGTCGAACAGCTCGTCCTCGAGATGCTCGACGGGGCACGTTTTGCCGTGCATCAACCGGTCGGCGCGCACCACGCGACCACCGAACGCTTCGCCGATCGCCTGGTGACCGAGGCAGACGCCCAGTACGGGGATCTGCCCCGCCAGGGCTTTGACGAGGGGGACGAGAATCCCCGCCTTGGCGGGAACGCCGGGGCCGGGCGACAGCACCGCCGCGTCGGGCTTCAGAGCCAGCGCATCGGTCACCGACAGCGCGTCGTTGCGGTAGACGACCGGCTGCTCCCCCAGCTCGCCCAGATACTGCACCAGGTTGTAGGTGAAGGAGTCGTAGTTGTCGAGCACGAGCAGCATGAGGAGAAGCTAACCTGCCAGGTCCAGGGCTTCGAGGCGGTCCAGCTCGCCGACCAGCTCCGCCCCGAAATAGTAGGCGATTTCCGATCGCACGCCGCGGTACAGCGTCGGCCCGGTGCGCAGGCATACCAGCTCCTCGTCGGCGGCCTCCCCTGCCGGACACAACACCCCCTCCTCGAACGTCAGGGGGAAGAGCACGTCGACGATCGACTTCAGCTCGCGGTGCTCGATGCCCTGCTCCAGACAGAAGGCGTGCAACCGGCAGCCGCGCCCGCTTCGATTCAGAAACACGCAGGCGCCGTCGACGACCCGCGTGCGCCACGTCTCCCCCCCGGGGACATCGGGGTCCAGCTCCACCTCCCCGCTGAACCACTGGTCGCGGGGGACTCCCAGGAACGCTTCCAGCGCATCGGCGTGGGCGAGGATCCGGTCGACGTGGTGGCGGTCGACGTCGACGCCGAACTGACAACACCAGTCGTTGCAGAAGCCGCAGTCGAGACAGTGGGTGAAGTAACGGCGCCGGAAGATCGCGGGATCGACCGAGCGCAGCACGGGGACGCCATAGCGGGCGGGAAAGGCGCGGGTCAACGGGAGCAGCATGGCCGGCTCAAAGCGACAACACGTAGTGGCGGAACTCCAGGTCCCTCTCGTACCCGAGCGATTCATACAACGCCTGCGCCGCGGAATTCGTGTGAGCGGTGTCGAGCTCGATCGCCGCTGCCCCCTGCTCCCGCGCGAAGGCGTGGGCCGCTTCCATCAACCGGCGTCCGACTCCCCCGCGTCGCCGCCGCGGGTCGACGAACAAGTCCGACAGCATCCAGATCGGCCGACAGCGCAGGGACGAGAACAGCGGGTAGAGCTGCGTGAATCCGCACAGTGCGGTGTATTCCAGAGCAACCAGCACGACCGATTCCCCGCGGCCGAGGCGGTCGGCGAGGAAGCGGCGCGCGAGCGGCAGGTCGCTCGGCCGGCCGTAGAATCCGCGGTAGGCGTCAAACAGGGGAGCCAGCATGTCGGCATCGGACGGAACGGCGCGGCGGATCTCGACCATGACGCGAATCTTAACGCGGAGTCGGCTGGACAGCCCCTGCCACCGGCAGTTAGCCTCAAGCCTCACACTCGGAACAGCTCGGAGGGGAGCGATATGCGTCGGATCCACGGTGCGGCCGCCGGTCTCCTGACCGCGGCCGTCATGGCCACATTCGTGGCCTGTAGCAGCGATAACGGAACGGGTGGTAACGCCAAGATTGATCTGTCGGGGTCTTACACCCTGGTTCAGCTTCTGCTCGCCACGATTATTCCGGCACCCGGCAGTACGGGCACGTTAGTCGCGACTGCCGATTCGGTGCACGCAAACATCAGCATCGTGTCTCCGGACACGAGCATCGTGCACGATACGACGCTCGCGTTGTCGGGATCGTATCTGGCTAAACAGGCCGGAGGGAAGGACTCGATTTATGTCGTACTCGGAGGGGCTCTGGGGACAGTCCCGGGGTCGTTCACGATCACCGGAGCGGCGAAAGACACGCTTTCGCTGACCCTCCTGACTCCCGCGGGATCGTTCAAGGCAATCTGGCATAAGAACTAAGCCCTTCATCTTCGCGCTCCTCGCGGCCGGCTGCGTGGTGGCCCGGTCGTCGGCCCAGGGGGCCGGCGCGGTCATTGCCGGTACCATCACCGACCGCCAGACCGACAGCGGCGTCGATGGGGCGATCGTGCAGTTGCACGGAACCCTGCTGCGCACTCGCACAAACGAGCACGGTCGTTTCCGCCTCACCGCTGTTCCCCCGGGGAGATACACCGTCGTCGTGTTCGGGCTGGGCTACGCGAGCGATTCCCTGCCGGGAGTCACCGTGGCTGAGGGCGAAGCGCGCGACGTGTCGCTCGGACTGCAGCGGGCGCCTGTCGGATTGAGCGACATCGTCGTGACGGCGAGCCGCGCCCCGGAGCGCGCCGAGGAGTCCGGCGCGAGTGTCAGCGTGCTTTCGCGGAGCGCGCTCGTCGGGCGCAACATCACCACCCTCGACCAGGCGCTGGTGTTCGCGCCGGGCGTCACGATCAATGCCGGGCAGCTCGATATCCGCGGCTCGACGGGCCTGGCGCGCGGCGTGGGCAGCCGCGTCCTGCTCATGCTCGACGGCCATCCCATCCTCAGCGGCGACGGCGGCGAAATCGATTTCGAATCGCTGCCGCTGCTCGACGTCGATCGCGTCGAGGTGGTACGCGGCGCCTACTCGGCGCTGTACGGCAGCAACGCGCTGGGCGGCGTCGTCAACGTGCTGACGACGCCGATCGACGACCAACCGGAAACCGCGGTTCGGGTGCACTTCGGGGCGTGGCAGCAGCCGGAGCGATTCCGGTTCACCGACAGCCGGCTGGAAGAAAAGGGATTCGGGATCGCGCACTCGCAGCAGGTCGGCGACGTCGGGGCGCGGCTGTTTCTGGGACGCGAAGTCTCCGACGGCTACCGCCAGGACGACGCGCACGACGCCTGGCTCGGCCGAGTCAAGCTGGCCTCGACCCCCGAGTCCTCCCACCCCTGGGATGCGTACGCGGTTTGGGCGCGCGAGAACGATGGCGAGTTCTTCATCTGGCGCTCCGACAGCCAACCGTACGAGGTCGATCCCACGACGCGCACCGATCACGAGATCGATTACAAGTTGCTCAGTGGCGGGACGTTCACGCCGCTCGCCGGGGCAACGACCCTGCTGCGCGTCAGCCCCTACGTCAACTACAACAGCGTGCAAAACTATTTCCCGAGCGACAGCAATTCCGATCATCACCGGGCGACGCGGCTGGGCGGCACGGTCGATGTGTCGCTCAGGGCCGGGCGGCACGCGCTCGATTTCGGAACCGACGTCGCCCATACGGTCGTGGCGTCGAACTTCCTGGGCCCCCACCACATCAACGACGACGCATTGTTCGTCCAGGACGGCGTGCGCCTGTCGGACCGGTGGGCGGCCTCGCTCGGCGCCCGGCTCGATTACCACGACGCGTCGGGCGGCAAACCGGAGTGGTCGCCCAGTCCCAAGATCGGGGTGACGTTCCGGCCCGGCGCCGGCCTGTCGACGCGGATGTCGGTGGCGCACGGCTTCCGCTCACCCAGCGCCATCGAGCAATTCGTCAATACGACACAATTCGGCATCCGCGTCGTTCCCAATCCCGACCTGAAGAGCGAACGAGTCTGGTCGGCCGAGGCGGGGGCCACCGCGACGCCGATCGTCGGCCTGCGCTTCGACGCGTCGTTGTTCGAGAGCCAATACCGCGACCTGATCGCGCCCTGCGCGGTGAACTTCTCGACCTACACGTTCTGCAACCTCAATCGCGCCCGCGTACGCGGTCTCGATGTCAACGTCAAGACCGGGCTGGGCGGCGACCTGGTGGCGCTCGAAGGGTCGTATCTGCTGCTCGACAGCAAGGACCTGGACACGGGGCTGCCGCTCGTCTATCGCTCGCGCCACAACGTCACCGGCACGGTGACGGCGCTGCGCGGTCTCGTGGCGCTCGATATGCGGTTCCGCAGCCGCGTGCAGGAAGTGCTGCAATACCCGCTCGATCCGCGCGGCACGATCACTGTATTCGATCTGCGGATGGGCTATCGGGTGGCTGGCGTGGCGTTACAGGCCAAGGTGACGAACCTGTTCCAGACCTTCTACGTCGATGTGATGGAGAAGAACCCCGGCGCACCGCGCAACGTCAGCCTCACCGCGTACCGCACGTTCTAGGAGGGGGCCGCCCCGGAGCCTTCACCGAGTGCGGCGTCGAGTGTCGCCACGAGATGTGCGGCGTTCTCCCCGGTGAAGACGAGCGGCGGCTTGATCTTCAGCACGTTGTGCCGCGGGCCGTCGGTGCTGACGAGCACCCCTTTCTCGCGCATCCGACTGGCGATGTACCCGGCTTCCTCGGCCGCGGGCTCGAGCGTGGTCCGGTCGCGCACCAGCTCCACACCGAGGAACAGGCCCAGCCCGCGCACATCGCCGATCAGCGGGTGACGCGCGCTGAGCTCGCGCAGGCCGGCGAGCAGGTCCTGGCCGACGGTGCGCGCGTTGCGCTGCAGTCCCTCGTCGGCGATCACGTCCAGCACGGCGAGTCCGATGGCGCACGATACGGGGTTGCCCCCGTAGGTGCTGAAGTACTCCATCCCGTTCGCGAACGCCGCGGCGATCTCCGGAGTGGTGATCACCGCTCCGATCGGATGGCCGTTCCCCATCGGCTTGCCGAGCGTCACGATGTCGGGGACGACGTCCTGGGTCTCGAACGCCCAGAAATGGCTGCCGACGCGGCCGAATCCCGTCTGCACTTCGTCGGCGATGCAGACCCCACCGGCCTTCCGGACATGACCGTACGCCGCGGCGAGAAAGCCGTCCGGCAGGACGATCTGGCCGGCGGAGGAGAGAATGGATTCGCACAGGAACGCCGCGGGCTGGGTGCCGCGCGCCCGGATGCGTCCGACGGCTTCCGCGGCGAACGCGCCGTAGCGCTCTCCCGCCGCGGGCTCGTCCTTGCGATAGCGCCCGCGATACAGATCGGGCATCGGGATCTTGTGGACCCACGCAGGGGCGCCCGCCCCGCCCGGTCCGTCGTGTTTGTACGGACTCACGTCGACGAGCGTCGACGTGTTGCCGTGGTAGGCGCCTTCGACGACGATCACGTCGCGCTTGCCGGTGTAGGCGCGGGCGAGACGCAGCGCCAGCTCGTTCGCCTCGCTCCCGGAATTGACGAAATAGCAGACCGAGAGCGATGACGGCAGGGTGGACCCGAGCCGCTCGGCGTAGCGCACGATCAGCTCGTGCAGATAGCGGGTGTTGGTGTTGAGCACCGCCATCTGTTGCTGCCCGGCGCGCACGACGCGAGGGTGGCTGTGACCCACGTGCGGCACGTTGTTCACGGCGTCGAGGTAGCGCTGTCCGGCGGCATCGTACAGGTACTGGCGCCAGCCGCGCACGATCTCGAGAGGACGCCGGTAGGCGATGCTGAGCGACGGTCCGAGGTGCTGGCGCCGCTTCTCCATCAGCTGCGGCAGCGGCTGGCCCGCGGGCGGAAACCGCTCCACCGGAATGCGGGCGATCAAATTGGGATCGGGCGACAGGCTCTTCCACGCCGAGCCTTGGGTCGGACGGGCGACCCCCGGAAAATCTCCCTGATACTCGAGCAGATCGGTGACGATCTGAAAGTGAAGGTGTGGTGCCCAGCCGCCGTTGACGTCCACATCTCCCACGCGCCCGACGACGCTTCCCAGAGCGACCGGCTGGCCCGGTCGCAGCCAGCCGAGCGAGTCGCGGTCGAGGTGCCCGTACAGCGTGTAGAACGCGATCCGGCCGCCGTCGACGGTGTGCTTGAGGATCACCGTCGGGCCGTAGTCCTTCTTGGCCGCGTTGTCCCGGAACGAATGCACGACGCCGCCGAGCGGCGCGAACACGGGCGTACCGGGGGGAAGAAACAGGTCGAGGCCGAGGTGGACGGTGCGCCATTCCGGTCCATCGTTGCCCTCGACTCGAAAGGCGTCGCTCGTGTACACGAGCCGCGGCTCGTCGTACCGGCCCACGCCCATCGTTCCCCCCTGCCCGACCGTGGCGTCGGCGATCGCCCGGCCGAACGCCGCCGCATCCTCGGCCACGTCCAGATCGCCGATCAGCAGGCTCGAAACGGAGAGATCGACCACGCGGGCGTTGGCACTCCAGTCGGGCGACACGAGCGGTCCGAGCTCGTCGGGGTGCGCGTGCAGCCACGATTCGACGGCCGGGGCGGTCGCGACGCCGGCGAGGCCACAGGCGTCGCGCAGCACGACGCGGCACAGCCGCGGCGGGAGGGCGAGCAGGCGCTCGAGGGAGGCCCAGGCGGCGGTTTCGCTCACCGTCAGGTAGGCGTTGCCGGGAACCGCGGCCCGCTGGATCGCGGCATTGACGACGCTGACGGCGAGGCGGGTCGCGATGAGGCCGGCGAGCAGGTCGCTCTCCGGCTCGGTGATCTGCCGGACCGACTGATAGCCCGCGACGACGCGCGCCGCGGCGGTGATGGGATCCGCCTTCCCGAGTGAGGCGTAGGCGGCGGCGATGGCGAGATCGCAGATCACCGCGCTGTCCACCAGGTCGCCGAAGTCGATCACTCCGCTGACGCGGCGGGTCCAGGGGTCGTCGCCGCGCACCAACACGTTGTGGTCGTTGGCGTCGTTGTAGATGACGCCGCTGCGCACGCCCGGGAGTGCGGGTGTGATCTCCTCGTCGAAGCGGTCGAGCACGGCCTGCACCAGGGCGCGTCGCGCGCGGTCGTCGATCGCATCGAGGTGCTCGCGGATCCATCCCGCGCGGGCCAGGTCCCACTTCAACGGCCGCCGCGCCGCCGCAGCTTCGAGGCCCTCGAGCCCGACGTCGACCTGCCCGATCACCCGTCCCAGGCTCTCGAGCAGCTCCGGAGTATGCGGCCGGACTTCGGCGAGCGTCGCTCCGTTGATCCACGAGAGCAGGCGAACGTAATGCGATTCTCCTTCACTCCCCGGCGTCTCGAGGATCTCGGCGCCGTCGGTGGCCGGGAGGATGCGAGGCACGGCGACCCCGGGTGCGCGCTCGGCGAGCCGCTTCAGAGCCAGGTGCTGCAGCTCGAGGATGCCGCGCTCTTCTCCCGCGTGCGAGATCTTGAGCACGGCGCGGCGGCCGTCGGCGAACCGCACCAGGAAATTCTGGTCGCGCTCGCTCGGCAGGGCGCGGACGTTCCCCGCCCCGCCGTAGCGACGGGACAGGATCTCTTCCGCTTCCGCTGGGGAAAACGCCGGCTGCCGGAACGTGATGCTGAGCGTCACACCGTACAGATCGCGACGGCCGCGCGAAGCGAGGTGAGGGGATCGGGGGCGGTCGGCATGAATTCGTGGGCGACAAATCCCGTAAAGCCCGCGTCGGCGAGCGCGCGCGCCACCGCCCGATAGTTCAGCTCCTGGGTGTCGTCGATCTCGTGCCGGCCGGGAACGCCGCCGGTGTGGATGTGGCCGATGTGGGCGATCGAGTCGCGCAGCGTCCGGATGATGTCGCCTTCCATGATCTGCATGTGATAAATGTCGTACAGCAGCTTGACGCGAGGCGAGCCGACCCCGTCCATCACCGTGACGCCGAAGGCGGTATGGTCGCCCTGATAATCCTTGTGATCGACTTTGCTGTTCAACAGCTCGACGCACACCGTCACGCCGTGCGCTTCCGCGACGGGCGCGACCTGGCGCAGCCCTTCGATGCAGGCGGCGATGCCGTCGGTGTCGCTGATGCCCGCCCGGTTGCCGAACATCGTGATCACGTTGGCAACGCCCGCTGCCTGGGCGAGTGGAATGGTGCGGGTGAGCTCCTCGATCAGCTGTTTATGGTGGCTGCGATCGTTGAACCCGAATGCGATGAAGTCGCGGCGATCCGCGGGGTAGCCCATCGACACCACGAGCCCGGCATCGCGCGCCACCGGCCACTCCGCCGGCTGCAGCAGGTCGATGCCGGTGAGCCCCATCGCCTTGATCGCCTTGCAGAATTCGGGAAGCGGGATGGAGCCATACGGCCAGCGGCACACGGACTGCTTCAGGCGGCCGGTTCCTAACGGGCGGTCAGGCCCTAACGGACTTCCTGACGGTCGCGGTCGGGCGGTGGGTTGTTGTGCCGCTGCGAGCGAGGGTGCACTGCTTTCCAGAGCCAGTAACGCAGCTCCCGCGGAGGCGGCGAGCATTTCCCGGCGCGTGATGGTGCGATGTGTGTCGTCGGTCATTCGGAGACCCCTCCGAAAACTGTATGTCGGATGCGGCGCGTGCGCTACCCGTTCTGCCCGATATCCTCGTGCCATAGCTCCGGATGCGCGGTAATAAATCGTGCCATCAACGCTTCGCAGCGAGCATCCTGCCGCACTTCAATGGTCACGCCGCGGGAACGCAACAGCTCCTCCTCGCCGAGGAAAGTCCGGTTTTCCCCGACGATCACCCGCGGGATACCGTACAACAGGATCGCTCCGCTGCACATGGCACAGGGCGACAGCGTCGTGTACAGGGTGGCTGCCCGGTACACCTCGGCGGGGTGCCGGCCGGCGCGCTCGAGCGCGTCCATCTCGGCGTGCAGGACGGCGCTCCCGTCTTGCACGCGGCGGTTGTGCCCGCGGCCGAGGATGCGCCCGTCGTGTACGAGGACGGAGCCGATGGGGATGCCACCCTCGCGGGCTCCCTGCTCCGCTTCGGCGATCGCCGCGTCGAAGAAATCAGGCATCGTAGACGCGGCGGGCAGCGGCCACCAGGACCGCATTGGTCGGCGCGGGAGTGTCGTCCGGGAGATGCACCGTGTCCTCGAACCCGATGCGCGTCTGGTAGCCGCGGCGGGCGGCTTCCGCGATCATCGGCCAGGCGGTCCGGTCGATGCCGTGCAGCAGGCGCGGGATCGTGATCTGGGCTGCGTCGAGCAGCGCTTCGACTGCGCGCACGACGTCGAGTGCCGCGTCGAAGTCCTGGACCTGCGGCTCGAGCAGGATGCGCAGACATTGCGGGGCCAGGCCACTGCGGGCGAATCGCGTCGCGGCGGTGCGGTTCGCAACACCGGCTTCGATGCCGATCCCGCGCTGCAGCAAGAGACCCGCCAGAAGCTCCGAACCCGGCTCGTCGAAATTGACCGACGCGTAATCGGGGAGCTCGGTCCAGCGCTCCACGAGCAGATGGCGCTGCTCGGTATTCGGGACGATCCAGGCGCCGGTACTCACGCCGCACGGCACCCGCAGCTCAGCGCGCAGCGCGCGCACGGTGCGCGCGATGTCGGCCGGCTCGAGGCTCTCGACGCCGCGTTCGTCACGGACATGGACATGGATCGATTCGGCGCCCGCGACGACGGCACCGGCCGCGGAGCGCGCGAGGTCTTCGGCGCTCCAGGGGATGGTCGGGTAGTCAGTACGACGACGCGCGCCGTTCAGCGCCGCTTGCAGCATGCCCCCCAAGGTAACTCTTGGGGGGCACGGAGCATTCAGCTCAGAAGGTGAAGCCGGCGAGAATCAGGAACGACCGTGTCTTGTAGCTCTGCGAGGACGTCACGGTGCTGAGCTTCAGGTCGTTGAGACCGTAGATGTAGCGTCCTTCGATCGTAAAGCCACTCTGCGCACCGAGCCGCGCGCCGCCGCCCAGGACCGCCGCATAGGTCGTCTTGGGGCGTCCGTTGTCGGGACAGGTCGCGCCACCACCGGCGTTGCAGTTCACCTCAAAAGAGAATTGCGGACCAGCGTACGCGTATGGGGTGATGCCGGGCGTCGGAAGTCCGACGCGCAGGTACAGCGGCACATCGACGTAGTTGAGCTTCCAGGAATCACCGTTCGTGTTGCTGATCACGCCGCGCTGCGCGTAGAGTCCCTCGACGCCGAACCCGATCAACCCGGTCCCCGAAATCCCGATGCCGGCTGCGAAGCCGGTGCGGTTCTTCAACGCTCCGGGCAACAGGCCGCGGTTCGTCACGTCGCCGTACGAAAAGCCGCCCTTGATTCCGAATCCGCCCTGCGCGCTCGCCCGCTGCGGCGCCAGCGCGAGGCTCGAGGCTGCGAGAACAGCGAGAGTCCACTTCATAGGGCCCGTCTCCTCCGGTAGAGTGCCCCCCTGTGCCACGGCTACACCCGGACCGGCGGCGGGGTGCCGTGGAACCTTTTTCGGGAGATGCAGTCTGGAACCGGAAGCCCAGCGACTACTTCTTCTTGTCTTTCGGCTCGTCGTCCTCGACCCACGCCTGGCGCGGGATGCCGGTGGCGGCCGAGAGCCGCCACAGGAAGCGGAGCGGTCCTCCCCCCTTCTTCACTTCGTCGGGCGTCACCTCGATGGCATCGACATGCTGGCCCGACAACCGGCGGATCGTTTCGCGCTGCTCGGGAGTGAGGACGATGCGGACTTGTTGGTCTTGCTGCTCATCGGACACGGTATCCTCCGGGTGGAGAACGAGATCGCGGCGACGTACGATTCTACCGCGACCGTGTCACGGAATTGTCACAGCGACTGACGCGTCGACTAGTCCAGCACCTCGACGGTGGCGACGTCGGTGCGGCCCTCGTACAACGAAAAAATCGCGCCGGGCTTGAGGCGGTGATGGGGCGCCGACTCGGCGAGGAAGCGGACCCGGGCTTCCGCCGGATTGCGCTGCAACACCGGCGGTGCGTCGAACGCGCACACGACGCTCCAGGCATCGTTGGGCCAGCTGTCGTCTTCGGCGAAGCGGGCGATGGTGGCGTACTGCAGCGTAGTGGGCAACGATCCGCTGCCTCCGGCGCGCGGGGCCCAGGTGATGCGTGCACGATGCGACGTCACGACGTGCTCCACTCCGAGTGTGCGAGGGCAAAACCAAAGCTGGCCGGGCGAGGGTGCGAGTTCAAGTGGCGTTGAGGAATTCGCGCGAGCGAGGTGTCGCCTCCGTGCAACGGATGGCGCGACGTCGATTCCCATCGCCGAGGCGACCCGTTGCTCAGCCGGCGCGCAGCCAGCCGACGCGCACGGTCCGGTGAGTTTCGCGATGGCGTCGCATCGTGCTCAGCGTAGCCGCTTGCGGAACAGCGCCGACGGGGCGTTCTCGTGCAGACAGTCGCGCTCGTAACGCAGGCCGACCTTCTCGAGGACGTGGCGCGAGGCCAGGTTCGCTGGATCGGTCAGGCCGACGATCTGCGCGAGCCCCAGCCCGTGCTCGGCGAGCGCCACACAGCGCGCGGCGATCTCCGTGGCGAGACCCCGTCCCCAAAACGGCTGATAGAAGGCGTAGCCGACCTCGACTTCGTCCACATCCTCGATCGTGAGATGGCGCAGCACCGCGCGCCCCACGGGCTCGCCCCCACCCCGCTCGCGCAGGACCCACAGTCCGAATCCGTAATCAGTCCAGTGACGCAGGTTTCGCGTCATGTACGCCGCCGTCTGGTCTTCGGTGCGCACTCCCCCGAGCTGTGCCATCACCGCAGGGTCCCGGTGCATACGCCGGACTTCGGGAAGGTGGTGGGGAGTGAGCCGCTCGGCCTGGAGCCGTGCGCTGGTGA
>Ga0126383_10001932_pt1 | contig 13150 bp, 16 predicted proteins | sample PanSoiMetPlot_35_FD_96882 | JGI IMG/M metagenome (GOLD analysis project Ga0126383, IMG submission 96882) | Tropical forest soil microbial communities from Panama - MetaG Plot_35 | ecosystem: Environmental > Terrestrial > Soil > Tropical forest > Bulk soil | place: Panama | collected 2016-02-17
AGAAACAAGCCGGCTGGGACGCAGGATAACATCAACGCTGCCCCGGCAGAAGCCGGGGCCCACCTCTCGGCCGCACGAGCGGCGGGTCTATGGGTCCCGGCTTTCGCCGGGACAGCGGGTTGCGCGTGGTTTCATCCAGGGCGGGTCGGCCAGACCGGCCGGTGCAGAACTCGCAATGACAACACGGAGGATGTCATTGCGAGGCGCGCAGCAACGAAGCAATCTCGACGAGACCGAGTCGGCGGAGGATCTGGCCATGGCAACCGATCTTGACTTGCGCGAACCCGTCGACGTGATCGTTGTTGGGGCCGGCAATGCCGCGACCTGCGCGGCGCTGTCGGCGCGCGAGAACGGCGCGCGGGTCTTGATACTGGAAATAGCGCCCGAAGATCAGCGCGCCGGCAACTCGGCCTTTACCGGCGGCGCGTTCCGCGTCGCCTATCACGGCTTCGACGACCTCGCCCGGCTCATCCCGGACATCAGCGATCACGAGCTGAGCAATGTCGATGTCGGCACCTATACCGAGGAGCAATATTTCGACGATATGGGGCGCCTCACCCAGTACCGCTGCGACCCGGACATGACCGAGATCCTGATCCGCAATAGCTTCGATGCCGGGGTGTGGATGCGCGGCAAGGGCGTGCGCTTTCAGCTCGGTCTCGGCCGGCAAGCGTTCCGCGTCGACGGCAAGTTCAAATTCTGGGGCGGGCTCGCCTGTCACATCTGGGGCGGCGGCAAGGAATTGATGAAGGCCTTGCATGCCCGCGCCGCGCAAGACGGAATAACCGTCCTCTACGAGACCCCGGCGATCGGGCTATTGCAAGGCGACCGCGGTGTCGAAGGGGTGCGGGTGCGCCATCGGGGCCGCCTCCAGGAGCTGCGCGCCAAGGCGGTCGTCCTCGCCTGTGGCGGGTTCGAGGCCAATGCCGAGATGCGGGCACGTTATCTGGGACCCAACTGGGACCTCGCCAAGGTACGCGGCACGCGGTTCAATACGGGGCAGGGTCTCAAAATGGCCCTCGACCTCGGCGCCGCCGTCGCCGGGCACTGGTCGGGCGCGCATGCGGTCGCCTGGGACCTCAACGCGCCGCCCTTTGGCGATCTCGATGTCGGCGACCGCTTCCAGAAGCACAACTACCCCTTCGGCATCGTCGTCAACGCCCGCGGCGAGCGCTTCGTCGACGAGGGGTTCGACTTCCACAGCTACACCTACGCGAAATATGGCGGCGAGATCCTGAACCAGCCCGGCATGTTCGCGTGGCAGATCTTCGACCAGAAGGTCACGCATCTCTTGCGCGAGGAATACCGCATCCCGCGCATCACGAAGGAGAAGGCTGACAGTTTCGAGGCACTGGCCGAGAAGCTCGAAGGCGTAGACCCGCGCCGGTTCTTGGAGACCGTGCGCGCGTTCAATGCCGCCCCGCGCCCCGCGGTGCCGTTCAACCCCAACATCCGCGACGGGCTGGCGACGAGCGGCCTGGCGATCGACAAGACCAACTGGGCGCAGCGTCTCGACCAGCCGCCCTACGAGGCCTATGCCGTGACGACCGGCATCACCTTCACTTTCGGCGGCCTCAAGATCACGACCCGCGCCGAGGTCGAAGATGCCGCCGGCCACCCCATTCCCGGCCTTTATGCGGCCGGCGAAATCGTCGGCGGTCTTTTTTTCCACAACTACGCCAGCGGCACGGGCCTCATGTCGGGCGCCGTCTTCGGCCGCATCGCCGGGCGGAACGCGGCGGCTTGGGCGAAAGCCGATCCATATCCGGAGCGAAGCCCTGCCCTCTGATCGCCGCCAACCACAATCAAGAATTGAACCGGCGGATCGACCGTTGCTGCATCTGCAGCAAATCTGCAGCAAAACCTCGCCTTCAGGTTGTAGCGTTACCGCAACCGAGCGCACGCTTAGCGCCCCTGACGACGGGCCTCATTATCGACATCTCGACCATCCAGCCGGGGCCCACTTTAGGGCTTCCGGAGCATGCATTGCGAATAGGACGATTTTATGGTTGTCTTTATCGCAAAAAGAAGCCAGCTCCCCGGCTGCGCGGCGCGAAGGGCTAAGGCCTCAGCCGGTCCTACGCAGCCCGAGGGCGCGTACCACTGCTTCCGGATCGGCTTCAATTACGCGAAGCAGCGTCGCTGCCGGCCCGGACGACCTTCCCCGGCCTTGCTCGTATTGTTGCACGGTGTCGAGCGAAAAGCCGAAGCGGCGGGCGAATTGCGCCTGGGTCAGCCCCAGCCCGGCTCGCAGTGCCCGCAGCCGTTCCGGCGATGGCGGCGGGTAGATCGGGTCGGCCGCCGCCAACTCCTCGTTGGTCCACGCATCGCCATCCTCGGCTACTTGCGCCTCGATCTCGTCTTCACTCGGCCGAGGCCGCGCCGCCAACTTCGCCAATAGCTTGGCCTTGCGGATCTCAGCCCGGGTATGTCTCACGATAGGCATCCCGTTCCTTCCGGTTCGCGTAGCGCAGGCTGATAATCCTGCGCACCTGCCTGCGCCGTGTATAGACGCAATGCAATATCAGTTCTTCGACGACGCCGATGGCTCGATTGGGTGGGTGTTCCGCTGTAATTTGGGACCCGGATATGGGGGCCTCAACGGCGTATGCCTAGCGTCGACAGACGAGCTACAAACTCCCAGATAGCTCGCCTGATCTGGGACAAGAGACGGAACCCTACGAAAGGCGTGAGCGATCAGCTTCGCATCGAGCGTTGGCAACTACGAGAGGCGATCCACAAGATCAAGGCGGCGAACAACCTTGGTGCCACTCACCGGGTGCTCATATACGATGACGGCTCGGTCACGGACGAAGAGGGCGAATGGCTTGGCAACATCCACGACGAGGTCTGACCATTCAGACGCAATCAAGGCGTTTGCCACATTGCGGTTTGCCGGCGACCGTTTGGATCCAGACCAAATCTCGCAAATCTTACACATCCAACCTACTAAGATAACAAAAAAGGGAGAGCGCGGCCGTCTCTCCAACATTTGGTATCTGTCAACCGACAAACTGATACCTGGCAACGAATTGATGGACCATATCGGGTTTCTGCTTTATTTATTGTTTCCAGCCCCGGGAGATATAAATAGGGTAAGCTTGCTTCGAGATTTGCTTAAGCGAAGAAATCTTGAGAGCCACGTTACCTGTTTCTGGCACGGGAAATCGGGAGCTCGCAAGCCAGTTGTGCCAGAGGTCGTGCGCAAATTATTCGAGTTGATCTCGGCCGACGTCCAAACTGATTTCGCCTCCGAGGAGTGAACACGACCCGCTGGCGAGCTTCACGAACCACTCTGCTGGCGATCTTGGTTGACGCGGGGCCTGTTCATAGCAACAACTGCAGTCCTGCACGACCTATGTGTCGTGACCCGTAACGCAGGCGACTTTCTTCTGACGGGCGTGCCAGTCTTAAACCCGTGGACGGACACCGAGCCGCGGCTGGCCGAATAAGCCGATGGGGCGCGGGCTCGGCTCCCGTTCCCGGAGCGCAAGCGGCGTGGAGCGGCTGGCCTCCGGGCGGAACGCGGCCGCGAATAGGCGGAGAAATTGACGCCTCCATGTCCGGCCGACGCATCTGTTTACTGATGGACGTGACTTGATTATGGTTAATAAGTTACAGAAGCGCCCGCTTCACAAACGAAAAAGGGGAGATCCATGTCACGTTTCGTCGTCGATCTCGGTAATCTGAGGCTAACGGACGCGCAGAAGGATGCGATTGCCGGCGCAATCCAGCAGGCGGTGCTCGCGCAGCTCGCATCGCACCCGGCTGGCACCGGGGCAGCAGCGGCCAGCGCTGCACTCTCCGGCAACTACGGCTTGATCCCCATCCACTGGCGCGGCGTGGTCTATCGCCCGACCATCCCTGAGCTGGACCAAGCTGAAAAGCAGATCGGCTCCTTCGCCAACCAGCCATGACCATCGTCCCCGACGGCCCGGCGCTTTGTCCCAGCGCGCCGGGCACGCCGGGTGCGGCATTGATTGGGGTGGTGCAAGAGGACGGGCGGGTCGCCCATCTCGGCACTCCGTTGCCGGTCGACGCCGGGTTTCTTGAGACTGCCCGTGCGCAAGGTCCACCCGAGCGGCGCTTCCGCTTCTCCTCAGCCTGCGTCGAGGCAGGCTGCACCCAATGGGACGGCCAGGGGTGCGGGCTGATCGACCGCATCCTCGGCTACGTGACGGCGGCAGGCGCGCTGGACGCAACCCGCGGTCTGCGTCCCTGCGCGATCCGCGCCGGATGCCGCTGGTGGCGCCAGCGCGGCGCCGCCGCGTGCGCCGTTTGCCCGCTGGTCGTGACCGACGCCGACGTACCGGCGGAGGACGCCGCGCCGGTTTCATAGCGGCTTCGGTGGCTTGAAGCGAACGGCCGACATCGTCGTCGCCCGGTTCGAAAGTCTTGAACCAGGGATCAGCCGTCAATAGAATCTGATCAGTCTGGATAGATTTTGGGCTGAGCTATGCGGCAATCCCCGACACATCCTCGCCCTGCCAGAAAGGCGGCGAAAGCCGCCCATTGCGCGCTCCCCGCTTGGAAGCTCCAGGAGGCCAAGGCCCATTTCAGTCAGGTCGTGCGAGAGGCTCGGGAACAGGGGCCGCAGCGCGTGACCGTGCACGGCAAGGACGCAGTGGTGATCCTCTCTGCCGAAGATTACGCGCGTCTCGCCCCCGCATCAGCACAACCGAGCTTGCACGCTCTGCTGTCTTCCTCGCCGTTGCGGGACTTGGACTTCGAGCATGAAAGTGTCCGTTCGCCGGTGCGCGATGTCGAGCTGTGAGAGGCTGGCTCCTCGATACAAACGTGATCTCGGAGCTTCGCAAGCCGAACTGCGATGCCCGAGTCAAGGCGTGGGCCGATAGTCAGCTTCCGACCAGTCTCTATCTGAGCCGGGTGACGATCGCTGAGATCAGGTACGGCATTGAGCGGTTGCCGATCGCCGATCGATCGCGAAGGCGACTGGAGGCGTGGCTGGCGGACGAGCTGCTGCCGTGGTTTTCGGACCGGTTGCTCGATGTGGACGAGGATGTTTTTGTCGTCTGGCGTCGCCTCGTGGAAAAGGGCAAGGCCATGCGCCATACCTTCCCTCAGCCCGACCTGTTTATCGCCGCAACCGCGGTCCTGCACGACCTATGCGTCGTGACCCGCAACGCAAGCGACTTCGCTCCGACCGGAGCGCCAGTCCTAAACCCGTGGACCGATACCGAGCCGCGGCAGACCGAATGAGTGGCGGGGCCTCCTATTATTATCACAATTACGGCAGCGGGACCGGATTGATGGCGGGTGCCGTCTTCGGCTGCATTGTGAAAAAGACGCGCTGACAGGGCTCATCGCGATGTCACCGGGAAATCGTAGAGCTCCAATCGTGCGCCGGTTGCTTCAAGGTGAACTTCCAAGACCTTGTTGACGAGGTCGGAGAGGCTTGCAAGCAGGTCAAGCGCAACTCGAAACAGCCGAAGCTGCTGCTCGCGCGCGACGCTTGGCACGATAACCAAAAACCCCGAATGGACTTCCTGGCGTTCATAAAGCGCCTGAAAGTCCATCCTGTTGTTCGTGACCAAGACGGCATCGTGATCGAGGGCATAAGCGGTGATGCGCCAATCCGCCCAGGAGACGCCGCCGATATGGACCAGGTGATAGGCTTCGAAGCCTGCTTGTCGTGCCGCATCGACGAGAGCCGGGCTCAGACATTCGTCGATGAGGAACCTCACTGCGTATCGGTGTTGACGAGCGGCACATGCCACACGGCGATCGGGGGCCGTTTATGCCACGGCTGCTTGCGTGGCCGACCGCGTAGCGGATGCGCTGCCGCGTAGATTGGCGCGAGCCGGATCATTTCGTTGCTGAGCCGCGGAAAATCCTCGCGCAACGGCTCAACGTTTTCCCCCTTGGCCAGCAGCTCAGCAATCTGATGCACTGGCACCCGCGTGCCACGAAACACCGGGCTGCCGCCCATGATCTCAGGGTCAATCGTCACGAGGCGCTCGGCGCGGCGCAGTTCTTTGACTCGCTCCAGAACCTCGCGCCTCGCCTCGCCTACATTCACTTTCAGCGCGCCAACGCTGACCACCCTCCGCGTCGGCGTCGCCGCGATCGCCGCCGACAGCCGGCGCCGGAATTCCGGCGTCGTGTCGGCCGCCAGGCGCCGCTCCAGCGCCAAATAGACAACTGCCGGCTCCTCGAGCAGCCGCCCCGACTTGGTCCGCCGCGCAGCGATCGCCCTTTTGTCGATCGCGTTGTTTACGGCCTTGAGGCTGAGCCCGCTTAGCACAGCCGCCTCGGCCGGCGTGAATAGCTCGACTCCCTGCTTCAGCATGGGCTGGCTCTAAAATCAGCTCCAGTTAGAGAATGATTTCGCCGAAGCCCCTGATCAAGAGAAGCCGATATCCTCTTCTTGGCCGCTGATCTCTCCGAATTCAGGCGGGATCGGAAGCGGGTCGAGGTCAGAGCAATAAAGGAAATCGCTTAGGACATATCGATCGGCAGTTTCGGCGCAAAGCTCGGGTTCCAGCGTCTCCGGCAGCTCGACAGCCTGCGCGATCGTCGTGCTGTGCGCATTGTCGAAATCGATCTGCGCGTCATCGCCCCAGGGCTGAACATGATCGTCGAGCGCTTCGCAACAGGCGGCTTCGAAACTCGGAGCCTCGACCAGAAGGTGCTCGTAAATCGGAACCAGATACTGCCGCTCTATGATGTAACGTGGCACTAGTTGGCCCTCCTCTAGCGGGATCGGAAGAAATCCTAGCTTCATTCCCGAGGTGAGACAATCGGCTTTAAAGCGTCTCCCGAGAGAGAAAATATCTACCTCGGGGTATTGACAACCTATCTCGAGGAACTTAATAAGGTGGTCGCCTGCCCCTCGGATCGGGGCCGGCTGCCGCGAGCACAAATCGGCAGCGGCACGAGACCGTTCCTCTTTACGGAGCCCGTAGATGCAAATCAGTCTTCCGGACCCGCCGCTCCACCAGGGATTTCCAATCTTCGGGAATGTGGTGAGCGAGACGGAGTTCCAAGGAGTCGTCACTCACGGTCTATTCAAGCGCCTTGTACCCGACCCACGGCGGTTGGAAGGCCGGCTAGCTAAATACAATATCGATCTCTCTCCGATCGCCGACCTCCGAGCGAAGGTCCAGCGTCTAATCACTACCGCAAAGCGGAAGAATGTTGACCAATACGCTCGGTACATAACAAATCTGGCGAAGACAGGAGAGGGCTTTACTCCGCAAATTGTGATCTATTGCGAGAAGAAATTAGACGTAAAGGAAGATCAAACCACTGGATTGGCTTGGGTGCTTGTCCCTCACGAGCTGAATTTTATTGCGATCGACGGAGATACGCAAACCACCGCACGCAACCTGGCTGACGAACTCCAACCGGGTTTGTTGGATAAGGAGAAAATCAAGATTGTGATCAAGCATGGCGCGTCGGTTGGCACTGCTGAGCAGATTTTTGCTGATTGCAATGCGCTCGGAGTTAAGGTCAATACCGCCATGGCTATCGGTATGGACAGTCGCGATGACGCGACCCAGTTAGCCAAATACGTCGAGAATCAGGTTCCGACATTCGCCGGAAAAGTAAATCGTCAGAAAAGGCAGCTGGGGCTCAAAGACGATTACGTCCTGACGATTTCCGCCTTAAGAGCATCGGTCGTTTGCTTCCTTCAGGGAATCAACGGTATCCAAAACCAAACAAAGCCAGTCGAGGTGGATGAAGCTCACGCCGATGATCTTCGTGCCTTCGCCGTGACGTGGTTTACGGCAGCGACGGCTGCGATTGATGGTGCATTGATGCCGGGGGAGCGCGGAACCACGTTCGCATCGTCCCCGGCCGTATGGTGCGCGATTGGTGCACTTGGTCACGATACGTTCATTGAGCTCGTCGGCGAGAACTTTGAAAAATCTTTCACTACCGCTGCCGTCGACCATGCGTTAAAGGCAGTGGCGGAGTCCAAACTGGCAAAGGTTAAATGGACTCGTGGGAAGCATTGGTTGTCGGTCGGTGCAAAGCAGAGTGCCTCGGGGGCAATCACTTTGGGTGGTCCGAAGGAGACCGGCTCGCTCGTCCATAAGGCGCTTAGGGATGGTGCGTTGATCCAGACGGCGGCCGTAGCAGCCTAATCCGAAATATACCCTTCGAGGGCACCCCCGCGGTGCCCTCGCATTTTTGTCCCGTAATAAACGAAGGTGGAAGGAAGATGACACGCGCAGCGGCCAGCGGACGCCGATTAACGCCAGTTGATGCATCAATCGTCAAAGGGATGATAGCTCGTGGCGATCGCCATCACGACATTGCAGCGTGGTTCGGAGTAAATCAGGGCCGAATAGCCGAAGTAAACGCTGGAACGATCCACGCGGATGTAGCGATTGCGTCGGCCGAGTCCCTTCCACCTCCGGGGCCGTATTCATCGGGTCGCGCCGCACACAGGGCGATATCTGCCCTTGATGCTGCTAAGTTAGCGTTGGACCAAGCCAAAGCGACCGTTGACGACGCTCTCAGAGAGATTCGTCGAGGGCGGTTATAGACCCCAGCCAGACTCCGCTGCTCTTCAGTCGGGACGTCGAGGTGAGCCCCGCTAGTCCTCCGCCATCCGCAGCGAAAAGACCGAATCTTCGTAACCCCGCTCCCCCATCCCGGTTTCGGCGAAGATGCCGTGGCGGGCGATCCACGAGAAGGTTTCGTCGCGCGCTTCCCTCGTGTAGGGCTCGAAGACGAGGCGTTCGCCGGGGCCCCAGCGGGGGGTGTCCATCAGCGGGTGGAAGCGCTCGGGGAATTCGTTCTTGTAGTAATGCGTGTAGCGGTCGGGGCGCAGGTCGACGTCGCGCTGCGCGCGCCGCAAGGCGTGGAAGAATTTGCGCAGATCCTCCGGATCGGGGTCGCCGTGGATCATCGTCGCGATCATGAAACTCGTGTCAATGACTTTGCGGAAGCCGAGCTGCTCGGCGAAGTAGTAGGGGCCGCTGAACAGCGAAACAGCCGGCGCCTGGCGCTCGATCAGCAATTCCATGCGGCGGAAGAGGAGCCCCTCGGTGAAGGACAGGTTGATCTTGTCGGCCGGCAGATAGGCTTCGAGCGCCTGGATCGTCGAATAGTGGCTGCCCGATTGCCAGCCGACCGAGATCGGCACGTCGGCTAAGTCGGCAGGGTCGCGGACCGGCGAATCCGCCGCAACGAAGATCCCCGCCGGCGCGACCGAATAGAGGTCGCCATAGAGCCGGCCGTGGCCGGAAGAGGCCGCGACATTGACGGTCCCGTGGCAAGCGCAACTGACATCGGCGTTGCGCCCCCGTTCGAAGGATTGGTAGGCGCCCTCTCTTTGGCCGCCTTTGTCGTGATGCTGCCCGCCGGTCGCGCGGATGTGCTCGCGAAATTCGTAGTCGAGACCCTCAGAGGCAAAATACCCCTTCTCCTCGGCGATCCATTCCTGCAACCGGAAATGCGGCTCGATGCTGAATTTCGGCGCGGGTGCCCTCCGCGCCACCAGCAACTCTCGCCGGCGAGTTTATCCCAGCCGGCGAGTCTTTAGTATGGCGGCTCGGGCGGCGTTGATGCTGGCCATCAATTCCTGGGTTTTCTGGTCGCCGCGATCGGGGTGATAACGCTTGGCAAGGGCGAAATAGGAAGTGGTGAATTCCTTCGCCGAGATCGCGCGGACGTCGACGCCGAGCCGTTTGAAGAGTGTCATTGCGTCGTCGAGGAGCAATTTTTAGCCCTCCCCTTGGCTAGCGAAAGTGCGGCTCACAGAAATCCCGGGCATGTCGGTTAAGCTTACTGAAGTAACGCGGCCCGTCGGTGAACGAATTTAACTAGATCAACCGACAAGCCGACTATCCTGGTATTGCAATAAAAGTATTAATGCAAGCGGTTTCGAACGACGACACTGCAGAAGAATGGTTAATATCACAACGGCGTCGCGAGCAGGCTGGGGACGGCGAAAGTGTCGAGCAGGATCAGCTTGTCGCGGATTGTGACGCGCTGACCGGAAGCTTGGAGCCGGTCGCGGTAGAGACCGGTCGCGAAGAGCCGGGTCTCGCCCTCCTGGTCGGTCTGGTAGACGGCGAACGGCGCCTCGACTCGAGGCCCGTCAGGCCCGTCATCGAAGACCCGCGGCAGGCCGATGACGTGGCGGTCGGTGTGGATGTTGTACTTGTTGGCTTCGCGCAAGGCCCGGATGCGGTCTTCGAGCATCGCGCGGCTGTCGCAAAACACGAGCGCCGCCGGCAGCCCGCGGTCGAAGTTCTCCCGCGGGACGATCTGGTAGCGGCACTCCGCGGCGAACAGGCCGAGCCATTCGTCGAACTTGGCCAAATCGATCAGCGCGCCGTACTCGGCCAGCAGATCGCAGACCGCGGCGCGATCGGTTTTCACCGCACCGCGCCTTTCGGCTCGATGCCCATCAGCTCGGCGTAGTACGACCAGAAGCCGCGCAGCGGCACATCGGTCACGCGGTAATCGCGGTCGGAAATCACCCCGCCGCCACCCAGCTCGATGACCGTCGTGCGGTCGCGGTCGGGTGCGGAAGCGCGGTGGGCGATCTCGATCGCTTCGCCGTCCTCCATCGAGACGAGGCCGGCGGGTCCGACGAGATTGGCCTGGCGCAACCGGTGCAACGTCATCTCGGGCGGATCGTCCTCGTAGCCGAGCATCGTCTGGAGCACTTCGACCTCGCCGAGGCCGCGCGGCCGGATCTGGCGCACCGCCAGGCTGTTGCTGATCTGGACAAAGACCGCGGACGGAAACACCGAGGTGACTACGAGATTGAGCCTGTCGTCGCGCTCAGGACGGAAGGCGACCAGCGACGGCTCCTGCAGCGACAGGAAGTCGTTGCGCACCCCGGCTCCGGCGTACGCCTCGTGCGCAAATTCAGCGGTGTCGCTGTCGGCCTCCGCCCAGGTGATGTTGTGGCGGTGGCGCGCGTCCATCCTGACCCCGCCGGTCTGCGTCGAGCGGTCGAGCCCGAAGGTGACGAGAAATTCGTGCAGCAGGCTGGCGTGGTAATTGTCGCGGGTATTCTCGGCGTAGAGCTTCCAGTTGCCCCGGATCCGCTGGCGATTGTAGCCGAGCACGCGGACCGGCCGGACGAACAGACGGCGCAACTGCGCCAGGATCGGAGACCCGAGATATTCCTCGATCGGCTCGGCATCCCCAGCCAGCGTGCCGAACAGCGCTCCGTTGACGGACGTCACTGTCAGTGGGCGCAGCCCGTGCATCTTCATCTCGAAACCCGGGTCGAGCCCGCCCTTGCCGCGGATGCCCCGGCGGAACGGGATTGCCATCAGCGAGCCATCGAGCCCATAGCACCATTGGTGATAAATGCAGATGTGCCGCTCGGCGTTACCGGAGAGCTCGCGGCGGACCAGCGCGCCGCGGTGGGCGCAGCGATTGACAAAGGCCCTGACCGCGCCCGATTTGTCGCGATTGAAGACGACCGGCGTCTCGCCGACCCAGGTCGCGCGGAAATCGCCCGGCTCGGGAACCTCGCAGTCGAGGCCGAGATAGTTCCACACCGGCCCGCGAAAAATTCGCTCTTGCTCGCGGGCGTAGATTTCGGCGTCGTGATAGAGGCGGTACGGCACTCGGCTGTAGTCGAGCGCCGGCCAAATCGCAGCGGTTACCATCCGGTGTCTTCCGATCGGGCCTCCCCGAGAACCAAACGGCTCGGGCTAACGATCAGATCCTAGTCTGCCCGCAGCGGCGCGGCAATGTTGCAGCCCCGTCTTGGCGCTAGGCAACCCCCGCAATGCTCAGCGGGTCCGGGCCTGCGCGAGCTCGGTCCCCTTTCCGAGTGCGGCCGTGATCGTGACGACGACACGGACTGCCATATCCCCTCCTTGATGCCTCGGCAAAGAGAAGATCATTTGCGAGGGCCAAGCAGTACGGGGGCAACACCGCGGCGTCAAGGATCGCTCCTCCGCGTTGTGGTAGCGGTCGCGGAGCTTGTTCTCGGGGCGATGTTCGGGTTTAATTCTGCAGCCCGCAACTGATGGACGCCCCTTGGGAACAGTTGGTGAACCTCCGCACGTCGCGGCGACGCGGCCAATCTCCGAAGAAGCCGATCTTCATGAAAAAAGAGAAAGATTGATCGCCATCATCCGGCGACAATCTCTGTTACTCGATCGGGATTTCCGGCTAGTCTCGGGACGGTCGAGCAATTTCTTCTTCGACATGAAAAGAACGATGTTCGATCCGGAGGGAGCGGCCTTATTGGCGGACCTGCTGTTCGACACGATCAAGGCCGAAGATGTCGAATTTATCGGGGGCTTGGAAACCGGAGCTATCCCGATCGTCGCCGCGCTATGCGCGAGAAGCTGGCCGCAGAAGCCGATCAGGGGCTTTTTTGTGCGCAAGGAAAACAAGGGGCACGGCACCGATCAGCGCATCGACGGACTGCTCGAACAGGGCTCGAAGGTGGTTCTCTTCGAAGACGTCACGACGACCGGCGGCTCGGTAATGCAGGCAGTGGATCAGGCTCGAAAACTCGGCTGCGCGGTGCTGAAAGTCGTCTCGGTGGTCGACCGTCTCGAAGGAGCCGAGGGCAATTTTCGAGCGGCGGGCATCGAGTTTGAAGCACTGTTCACTTGGCGTGATTTCAGTTGAGCAAGTCGGTCATCGACCTGGCGGCGGCGCATCTCAAGCGCCAGTTTCTATATCAGGAGCAACGGGGCCGGTTCGGCAGTTTGGATGCTCTACTCGAGCTGGCGATCTCCGCGCGCGGATGCATCGCGTCTTCGATGTCGCCGAGCCGGGTGACCGTGGCTTTCGTTCTCGAAAGAGTACTCGGCCAGTGTGCGGAATATCTCGAAGGGCGACCGGTGCCGATATCGGAAGTCGCCCAATTGGCGGACCGGCTGCAGAGACCGGTTTCTCGTGCGATCGACTACCTCGCCGGAGCTGACGACGACCCGATCGACATCACGGCGGCGCTGGTCAAATCGCGTCCGGCGAGACCCCAATGACCGCCACTTGCTCACTGCAAGTTCTCTCTCAGCAGAAAGGCGAGCCGGACCCCTGCCTTCGCCAGCTGTTCCTTAATCGCCGCCACAGCGCGGGCGCGATAGCCGGCGTCCAGCCGGTACAGGGGTACGGTACCGCAAGTATCCGCCTCGCCCTTTCGCGAGGGAAAGCCGAGTTTATCGCCCGCCTCGGGCGGAAAGGCGTA
>Ga0126383_10001935_pt1 | contig 13140 bp, 10 predicted proteins | sample PanSoiMetPlot_35_FD_96882 | JGI IMG/M metagenome (GOLD analysis project Ga0126383, IMG submission 96882) | Tropical forest soil microbial communities from Panama - MetaG Plot_35 | ecosystem: Environmental > Terrestrial > Soil > Tropical forest > Bulk soil | place: Panama | collected 2016-02-17
CGGCAGCCGTCGCCGGTGAAGTATTTGCCCTTGTAGGTCGAGAAGTAGGTCTGCTCGAAGCGCGCGTGGTCGCCATAGACCGTGCGCATCTGTCCCGGCCATGACCGCGTCAGGCAGAGATTGCCCGTTGCCTCGCCTGTCAGCGTCTTGCCGTCGGCGTCGACGATTTCAGGCGCCACGCCGAAGAACGGCTGGGTCGCCGAGCCCGGCTTGAGCCTGGTCGCGCCCGGCAGCGGCGTAATCAGGATGCCGCCGGTTTCGGTCTGCCACCAGGTGTCGACGATCGGGCAGCGGCCGTCGCCGACCACGCGGTGATACCACTCCCAGGCTTCCGGATTGATCGGCTCGCCGACGGTGCCAAGAAGCCGCAACGACGCCCGCGAGGTCTTCTTCACCGGCGCATCGCCGGCCTGCATCAGCGCGCGGATCGCGGTCGGCGCCGTGTAGAAGATGTTGACCTTGTGCTTGTCGACGACCTCCCAGAACCGCGACGTCGAGGGATAGTTCGGCACGCCTTCGAACATCAGCGTCGTGGCGCCGTTCGCTAGCGGGCCATAGACAATGTAGCTGTGGCCGGTGACCCAGCCGACGTCGGCGGTGCACCAATAGATGTCGCCCTCGTGATAATCGAAGATATATTGATGGCTCATCGCGACGTAGACAAGATAACCGGCGGTGGTGTGCAGCACGCCTTTCGGCCGCCCGGTCGATCCCGAGGTGTAGAGGATGAACAGCGGATCCTCGGCGTTCATGTGCTCGCAAGGGCAATCCGCCGTCACCACGTCCTTGGCCTGGTGGTACCAGACGTCACGCACCGGATCCATGTCGACCGCCCCGCCGGTATGTTTGACGACAATCACGTAGTCGACGCCGTCGACTTTGGCGATCGCTGCGTCGGTATTGGCTTTCAGCGGAATTTTGCGGCCGCCGCGTATGCCCTCGTCCGCGGTGATGACGACAGTGGATTTGCAGTCTTCAATCCGGCCGGCAAGCGAATCCGGCGAGAAGCCGCCGAACACCACCGAGTGGATGGCGCCGATGCGCGCGCAGGCTAGTATCGCGTACGCGACTTCGGGAATCATCGGCAAATAGATCGTGACGCGATCGCCCTTTTTGACATTGCGGGTGCGCAGAATATTGGCGAAACGGCAGACCTCGTCATGCAACTCTTTGTAAGTGATGCGCTTTGATTGTTTCGGTTCGTCGCCCTCCCAGATGATGGCGGTCTGGTTGCCGCGGCTGTGCAGATGACGATCAATGCAGTTGTATGCGGCGTTGGTGATGCCGTCCTCGAACCATTTGATGAAGACGTTGGGCTTATTGAAAGAGCTATTTTTCACCTTGCTAAACGGCTTCATCCAATGAATCCGCTTGGCCTCCTCGGCCCAAAAACCGTTCGGATCGGCGAGCGAGCGCTCGTACATTTTCCGGTACTGGGATTCGTTGATGAAGGCGCGTTTCGTCCATTCGGCGGGCACGTCGAAAATCTTGTCGGACATCTCGCTCTCCTCCGCTCACGCGCGGGACTTACTGATAGGCGTTTCCCACCGCATTATGCGACGTCTAATTGAGAACGGACAAGGCTCAAGGACTGCGCCGCGCTGACGCGTTGGGGCGCAGGTGCCAAGCCGATAGCCGCGGACTAGGCGCCAATCCCGCCGATAATCGCGCCAATTACGAGCAGGACGAGCAGCCAGTTACCAGCGTCTATCAGCAATAATCGCCTGTCGCGCCCACTGAAACTGTAATTCACCACCATGGTGGTCAGGACAAAGCCGAACCACAGGAATGCCGCCGAGATGATACCGTTGCGCAAGGTGACTTGACCTGTACCGAGATGGGCAAGCACCCCGGCCAGCATCCAGGCGATGATGATGTTGGCGACGAACGCGTAGATGAAGGGCAGGAAAGCTCCCGGCTTCTTGCGATCCTGGACCATCTGTTCCGGAGTTTTGCCGAGCGCCGCTATGTAATGCCTGCTCAAGCTCATGTACTAAGCGGCGCTCGCGAGCTAGGCGGCGGCTGCCGCGATGACGATGGCGACATAACTAGCGCCGCTGAAAGTCATGACATCCCCCTTGCTAAATGCAGGCCCCATCGGCCCAGCTGCTGCCCCAAGTCACTGCGCCAATCGGAACAAAAACCCATGACGGCTATTGCCAAGTCAAGAGTCCATCTGTTCCGCTTAACGTGCAACAACAAAGATCGAAACCAGCCGACGACGGCGCGTCGCCCGATCAGCCCCGGCTTTCGCCGTCCACGACAAGGCTCGTGAAGCGGCTCGGGCTGAAACACATCACCACGGACGTGCTGATGATCCGGCGCCGGCGGCATGGCCGTGGATTCGGCTATTTCCGGCCTGATGGCACAGCGGTCACGACGGCAGAGAAGCGACGCCTTGCCGCTCTCGCCGTACCCCCAGCGTATGAGGACGTTCTATACGCCGCCGAACCGAATGCGCATATCCAGGCGGTCGGCCGGGACGCGGCTGGACGCTTGCAATATCGCTATCATTCGCAATGGCAGCGGGTGCGCGAGACGCGCAAAGCGCGCCGACTTGCTCGGTTGGCGGACGCGCTGCCGCGCATTCAACACAGCGTCAGCCAGCACTTGAACAGCACCGAGCCATTGCGCGAATTTGCACTTGCCGCCGTAGTCGAACTCATTGCGCGCAGCGCCATTCGTCCGGGAAGCGAACAATATGCCCGGCTACGCGGCACGCGCGGCGCGGCAACGCTGCTGAAATCGAACGTCTCGGTCCACGGCGAAACGGTCGTGCTACACTTCAAGGCCAAAGGGGGCAAATTGATCGAGAAAGAAATCCATGCGCCGAAGTTGGCAAACGCAATTGATATCCTGCAGCGACTGCCCGGCAGACGCCTGTTCCAGTACCGCGACACCGATGGCGCAGTGCACACCGCAAATGCGCGCGAGGTTAATCAGTTTTTGCGCGGGCTTGCCGAGGTGGAAATCTCGTTGAAGGATTTTCGCACCCTACTCGCTTCGGTCTCGGTGCTCGAAGCGCTGGCGCGCGCGGAACCCGCAACCAGCAAAAGGGCGCGGCGCCGGCAAATCATTGATGCCATCTGCGAAGCCGCCGCCGAGCTTGGCAATACGCCCGCGATTTGCCGCAAGAGCTATGTGCATGAAACAGTCGTGAACGCGTTCGAAAATGGCGTGCTCGAACGCTTCGCGGAAACGCTGCGCGCGAGCCGCTCCACGGCTGAACGTGCGCAAGTGCTGGCCAAGGTCGCAGCGCGCATCGAAGCCGACGCTGCCGCGTAATCGCAGCCGCTGCCGGAAATAGCGTGCCCTACAGTCCGCCCATCTTGCAAACCAGCTTCCATTGGCTGTCGGTCACCGGCTGGACCGAAAGGCGGGCATATTTGGCGAGCGCCATGTCGTTGAGCTTCGGCTCGGCCTTGACCGCGGCGAGCGTGACCGGCCTGGGCAGCGGCTTGACCGCGGCGGTAGTCACGGCGATCCAGGGCTCGCCCTTCTTGGCGGTGGGATCGGGATAGGCTTCGCGAATGATTTCGCCGATGCCGACGACCTGCTTCTCGTCGCCGGTGTGATAGAAGAAAAACTTCTCGCCTTTCTTCATTTCTTTGAGATTGCGCCGCGCGATGAAATTGCGCACGCCGCTCCATGTCTCGCCTTTGCCGGCGCGCTTGACCTGGTCGTTCCAGGAAAATTCTTCCGGCTCGGTTTTCATCAGCCAATAGGCCATGTTCGTGGCTCCCGCGTTCCTCGCTTCGGCTCGAACTATGCCTCGGCCCTGAATGGCCGGGTCAATAGCGATCCGATCGCCGCTTCGACGGTCATCTTACCGCTCAACAAATCGGCGACCGCGGCCGAGATCGGCATATCGATCGCGCGATCTCGCGCCATTTCAAGAAGCACCGGCGCCGTGAAAACGCCCTCGGCGAGCCCGGCGTGAATGGAATCCGGCGGCTCGCCGCGGCCGAGTTTGATACCGAAAGTGAAATTGCGCGATTGCGGGCTCGAGCATGTCAAAAGCAGATCGCCCAAGCCGGACAGGCCCATCAGGGTCTCCGGCTTTGCGCCATAAGCCTTGCCGAAGCGTACCAGCTCGGCAAAACCGCGTGTTGTCAGCGCCGCGAGTGCGCTCGCGCCAAGCTCGCGTCCGGTGACCACGCCGGCGGCGATCGCGAGCACGTTTTTCGCGGCGCCGCCGATCTCGACGCCGCGGACATCGCTCGAATGATAGGGCCGGAACGTGGCCGAGCCGACCGCCTGCGCCAGGGCGCCGGCCAATGCGCCATCCGCTGCGGCGAGCGTGACGGCGGTGGGCATGCCGCGCGCCACATCGGCGGCAAAGCTTGGTCCGGACAAAATCGCCGGGCTCGCTTTGGGCGCGCATTCGGCAATGACCTCGGTCATGAATTTCTTGCTGCCGCGTTCAATGCCTTTGGCGCAGACGATCACGGGCGTGTGCTGCGCAAGGGCCGGCGCCAGCGCCTGCATCACGGCGCGCACGGCTTGCGCCGGCACCACCGTCAGGATCGCTTCGGCGCGGGCCGCCTCGGCCAGATCCCCGGCAACCACGATACGCTCATCGAGAGCGATGCCAGGCAGAAACGCGCTCTCGCGTAGTTTCTTAAGCCGCTCGACATTGGCGGCGTCGTGCTCCCAAAGCGTGACGCTTCGTCCGGCGCGCGCACAGGTCAATGCTAAAGCCGTGCCCCAGGCGCCGCCACCAAGGACCGCAATATGGTTCAACGCCATGTTTTGCCGAAAACGATTGCCGCCCGGCTGCGTGCCGGGCACCGCGCGTTCGAAGTGAGGACAAAGAGTAAAGGCATTAATGGCCGGAACAAGCCCGGCCGCCGCAATGCAATTAAAGTGCTTCACCGCGCAGCAATTTCGGGACTTCACCGACCAGCCCAGCCGCCTCGCGAATGAACAGGCGCTTGAGCCCGGGAAGGCGATCAACCAGACCGAGGCCGACATCGCGGACAAGCCGCAAAACATCCGATCGGTTGGAGAACAGGCGATTGAGACCATCAGTGGCAACGCCCATCGCCATCGTGTCGAAGCGCCGCCAACGCTGATAGCGTTCGAGCACATCGACGGCTCCCGGATCGAGCCCAAGGCGCGCCGCGTCGACGATGACCTCGGCGAGCGCGGCGACATCCTTTAATCCCATATTGAGGCCTTGGCCGGCGATCGGATGGATCAGATGCGCGGCGTCGCCAACGAGCGCAATGCGCTCGGCGATGAAAGAGCGGGCGACGAAAAATCCGAGCGGATGTACGCGCCGTTGGCCGATCACTTTGATCTCGCCGAGATGCAGCTTGAACCGTTGTTCGAGCTCGGCATCAAATTCCTCTTCCGGCAAGGCCATGATGCGCTCGGCCTCCGCCGTGGTTTCGGTCCACACGATCGAGGCGCGGTTTCCTTTGAGCGGTAAAATCGCAAATGGGCCGGCGGGCAGAAAATGCTCCTCGGCCCGTCCGTGGTGATCGCGCGCGTGCGCTACATTCACGACGATTGCCGACTGGCCGTAGCTCCAGCCATGCGTAGCGATTCCCGTCTTGTTGCGGATGGTCGACCGCGCGCCATCGGCGGCGACGAGAAGACGCGCGCTCAGCGCCTGCGCATCGCTCAATCGCGCGTCAATGCGACGGCGATCCGTCGTCGCGTTATCATCGCCTGCGGCGGCAAGCGTAAAATCCGTCACCGCCGCGGGTCGCAAATCGATGCCAAGCTCGCGCGCCTTGGTCGTGAGCACGTCAACAAGAATTCTGTTCTCGATCATATGGGCGAAAGGTTCGCCCGGCTCGACCTCGCCGGCGAAAGTGAGAAAAGTCGGCCGCACCGCATCGCCAAGCCGGCTGTCGGTAACCACCATGTCGAGAATCGGCTGGGCGTCGGCGGCAACGCGCTGCCAAACGCCAAGCGTCTCGAACAACCGGCGGACCGAGGCAACGATCGCAGACGCCCGTTCGTCATTGCCAGCCGCGGCGCGGGCGAGGCCCGGATCGGCAACAGCGACCCCGAAGGAGGCGCCAAGCGTCTGGCGCAATGCGACGGCGAGCGTGAGCCCGGCAAAGCCGCCGCCGGCAATCAGAACATCGAGATCAGAACGCGCCATGATCTAGGACTTGGTTGCAGAAATTGATGCAAAACCGCGCGACAACGCGTGGCGGCTGCCATTATCAATTCCAGTCTAACAGATTTGCTCCGCAGCGATCGTTAATGACGGGCTTGACCGGCGGGCCGATCCCGTATGCAACCAAGGCTCCACGATCGCGCCGCGCTGCTGTCCCGAGATTGGAAACAGCAAATCTGGCCACTGGAGACACAATGGCTTCCGCCGTTCAAGATTTGATCGGGATCCTCGACCTCGAGCCGCTCGAGGTGAACCTGTTTCGCGGGCGCTCTCCCCAATCGAGCTGGCAGCGCGTGTTTGGGGGCCAGGTGCTCGGTCAGGCTCTAGTGGCGGCGTGCCGCACGGTCGACGATGTTGCGGCTCGGCCGCCGCATTCACTGCACGCCTATTTCCTGATCGGAGGCGATCCGAAAGTGCCGATCATCTATGAAGTGGACCGCATTCGCGACGGTCGCAGCTTCACCACGCGGCGCGTGGTCGCGATCCAGCACGGCCATGCCATCTTCTCAATGTCGGTGTCGTTTCACGTCGAGGAAAGCGATCTGTCGCATCAGTTTGCCATGCCGGATGTGCCGAAGCCGGACGAATTACCCACCGAAGCGGAGTTTAAGAAACGGATCACGCCGCTGATGCCGGAGGCCGTGCGTCGCTATTACGAGCGCGAGCGGCCGATCGAACTGCGGCCGGTCGAGTACAATCGCTATGCCGGCGAGAAGCTCGCCGGCGACCGCTTTCACGTCTGGGTGCGCACCACCGGTCGGCTGCCCGACGAACCCGCCATCCATCAATGCGTGCTGGCCTATGCCTCCGACATGACCTTGCTTGATGCCGCGCTGATCGCCCACGGCCGCACCGTTCTCAGTGACGACATCATGGCTGCGAGCCTGGACCATGCGATGTGGTTCCATCGTCCATTCCGCGCCGATGAATGGCTCCTCTACGCCCAGGACAGCCCCAGCTTGGCCGGTTCCCGCGGCTTTGCACGGGGCCTGATCTTCGCAAGCGATGGCACGCTGGTGGCATCAGTCGCCCAGGAAGGGTTGTTGCGGCAACGGCGCGGTAGCGGCCATCGGACCACTGGACGCGGCGCGCGCTGAGCAACACAATAGTTGTATCTGCGGCAGCAAACCGACACCAAACGGAATGCAATCTCTCGCCGCAAACCGGGGAATGCCATGAAACTGGTCACCGCCATCATCAAACCGTTCAAGCTGGAGGAAGTGCGGGATGCTCTGCTCGCGATCGGCATCGACGGCATGACGGTGACCGAAGTGAAAGGCTATGGACGGCAGAAAGGTCACACCGAAATTTATCGCGGCGCCGAATACGCGGTGAACTTCTTGCCGAAAATTCGCATCGAGGTCGCCGTGACGGAAGAGAATGCGAATAAAGTTGTGGAGGCGATCTGCGCCGCCGCCAAAACCGGGGAAATCGGCGATGGCAAAATATTCGTCGCGCCGATCGACCATGCACTGCGCATTCGCACTGGCGAGACCGGTGGAGATGCGCTGTAACAGACGGAAAGGCGCCTTGCGCCGGCCAGGGTGAACAGATCGACAAAACCTGCTAATTGCTCCGTCCGAACGGAGCCCAGAGGCAGACCCCAGTAAATAGTCTAAGGGAGCACAACGAGGATCCTCATGTACGCCAATCTCGAACTTTTCATCGACGGCAAATGGCTGGGCGGCAACGGCCGCCGCGGCGAGGACGTGATCAATCCGGCAACCGAAAAGCCGCTCGCGCATTTGCCGCATGCGAGCCAGGCCGATCTTGATGCCGCGCTCGAAGCGGCCAAGAAGGGATTCGCAGCATGGCGGGCGACCCCCGCTTATGATCGCGCCAAGATCATGCGCAAAGCCGCCGATTTGATGCGCGAACGTTATGACGCGATCTCAAAAACCCTGGTGCAGGAGCAAGGCAAAGTCTACCCCGAAGCCCGGGCCGAAGTGATCACCTCGGCCGACATCATCGAATGGTACGCCGAGGAAGGACGCCGCGCTTACGGCCGCATCGTGCCCGGCCGCGGCAAAGGCATGCGCCAGATCGTAGTGCAGGAACCGGTCGGAATTGTCGCCGCGTTCACGCCGTGGAATTTCCCGACGCTCACTCCCGCGCGCAAAATCGGCGGCGCGCTTGCCGCTGGCTGTTCGCTCATCCTCAAGGCGTCGGAGGAGACGCCGGGCGCTTGCATCGAAATGGTGCGTTGCTTTGCCGATGCCGGCCTGCCCGCTGGCGTGCTCAATCTGGTATTCGGCGTACCATCGGAGATTTCCGAGCATCTCATCGCCAAGGACGAGGTGCGCAAGATCTCCTTCACCGGCTCGATTCCGGTGGGCAAGCATCTCGCTGGGCTTGCTGCCAAAGGCATGAAGCGCGCCACCATGGAGCTCGGCGGCCATTCGCCGGTCGTGGTGTTCGCCGATGCCGATCCCGAGAAATCTGCCGAGACCATCGCGGCGTTTAAGTATCGCAATGCCGGCCAGGTCTGCATCTCGCCGAACCGGTTTTACGTGCAGGAGCCGGTCTATGACCGTTTCCTGGCGCGCTTCACCGAATATGCCAAATCGATCAAGGTCGGTGACGGGCTCGAAAAGGGCATCGCCATGGGCCCGATGGCTAATGCGCGCCGGATCGACGCGATGGAAGGCTTCGTCAACGACGCCAAGCAGCGCGGCGGCAAGATCGTGACCGGCGGCAATCGCCGCGGCAATCAAGGCTATTTTTTCGAACCGACCGTCATCACCGACGTGCCGGACGACAGTAAGGTCATGACCGTGGAACCGTTCGGCCCAGTGGCGCCGATTCTCGCGTTTAAGAGCTTCGACGAAGTCGTCGAGCGCGCCAATTCGCTGCCCTACGGGCTCGCCGCTTACGCATTTACCAGCTCGGCGCAAACGGCGACCATGATCGCCGATGCGCTGCGATCGGGCATGGTCGGCGTGAACTCGATCGCGGTTTCGACTCCGGAAACGCCGTTCGGCGGCGTTAAAGAGTCGGGCTACGGCAGCGAGGGCGGCATCGAGGGTCTCGCGGCCTACCTGAACACCAAATTTATCTCGCAAGCCTGATTGTAATTTTGTGACTCCCGCCGGCGTTATGAGCGCCGGCGGCGTATCACGGCCACGTTACCGGCACGTCAGGTTCTCGCTCCCTTTTTTTGAATGCCATCTATTCCGCGCCGCGATTGCCGGTGAAGGAACGAGCATCGACATCCGGCAGTTGTAGACCGGGGCGCCGGTTCCACCGCGAGTGCGTCGATGGATATTTTGGCAGGCATGCTCGCTTATGTGGCCGGTATCGGTGCGCTGTCCGCCGGCTTGGCGATCTCGTTCTTTGTTTTCTTTTCAACGCCGCATGAACCGCTGCAAACGCAAGCTCAACGGCAAAGCGCTAGCGCGATGCTGGTGCGGCCGAGCCCGCCGAATAAACCAGCGGCGATCGAGGCCCACACAAAACAAAGCGCCAATAATTCCGAAAGACATGCGGCCGCCGCTGGCTCGCCGAGCGCTGCACAGCCGACGGCATCCGCCAGAAATATCCACAACAGGACTGGTATATCCGCGGCTCAAGCGCGGCGGCTTATTCAGGAGGAGCGCGCCCGCCGCTGGGCTTACCAGCAGGACTCAGGCTTCGAAGGCCGCTTTCTCGGTTACGCTGACTGACCGGTCGCGCCCTGAGGCCGATAACCTTCAGGCATAAGAACGGTCCAGATACGACACCGCATCGTCGGCGAGCTCCTCCGGATTGCGTTCGCCGCGCTGGGCCATTTCGATGATGCGCTTGGCGATTATCTCCTGGGCGGCGCGCTTATAGGCGGGCGATGCGAGCTTGCTGCCGGATTGCTCCACTTTGCGCCACGCCGCTTCGAAGACGGCGACCAATGTTTCAATCGTTTCCGGATCAAAGGCCGATTGTGCGAGCAAAGGAATTATTGCCATTGGGGCCAATCCAAATTGGGGCCATTCCGAACTTGGGCTTTCGCTTTATATATTAACTCGCGACGAAGAGAATCGATGTCGGCGACCGTTCGAGGACGCCCGCCGCGGTGTTCCCAAAGAATAGCATGTCGCCGGGTCGCCGACTGACGCCAAGAACGACAAGATCATAGCCACGGCCTGCTTCACGCAGAATCGCCTCATCGGGGGCTATGTCGGCGCGGGTCGTGTTGCGCAGCGGCACGTCGTAGCGCTCGGCCAGGGCGGCGATATCCTTGAGTACGCCCAATTCATTGCGCCGCATGACCAAACGGCGGGGTGCACTGGTGGCGGGACCGGCGCGGGCGCGGGTGACGTAAAGCGCGGTGACGTGTGCATCGCTGGCGCGCGCCAGCGTGAGGCCGACCTCGACGGCGCGGCGCGAGACATCTGTGCCATTCACCGGGATTAAGACCCGGCCGTGCCGCTCTTTTGTTGGGTCCTGCCCCGGCAACCGCGTATCAACCACCGCGAGTGGACCTTCGAATCCTCGCGTGATCAGCGACAGGTCCTTGCTGAAACCGCCTTTCGGATCGCGGCTATCCGCAATGCCAACAATAAGAAGATCGTAGCCTTTGCGGGCTTCACCGGCGACCGCTTCCGGGCCGGCCACGCCCTGGCGCGTGATCACCTCGACTTCGCCCGGTCTCTCCTCGTCCGGATGATCGTGCGACATCGTCGGTTCAGGGGCAGTTTTGACCGCCTCTTCAGAACGGTCGTCGTCGCGTGCGCCCTCCTCAGAGGCTGAACTGACTTTCGCAGCCGAGCCTACGGCTTTCGCAGTTTTGTCCTTGTTCGGCTTAACGGTGAGATCGATGACCGTTGTTGGTTTGCCGCCGAAGGCGGCAATCATGCCGGCAAGTTGGCCGGCGAATTTGCCGTTGGCGCTGTCATCGGAGGCAAGCAGCAGCCGTTCCAGATTAGCTACAAATCCTTTCGCATCCAGCTCTTCGCGTTTGAGCCGCAGGCGTTCTTTTTTGCGCAACGGCAAGCGCTTGAGCGACCAGCGCAGCACGCTGGGCATCGCTGTCGTCGTTACGATGGCCATCGCGACGATCAAGGTGAAAAGGTTTTGACTGAGCAGACCGGTCGAGAGACCGAGCGTTGCGACGATCACCTCGGTCGAACCGCGCGCATTCATGCCGCATCCCAGCGCCAGCGATTCGGCGCGGGACAATCCGCCGATTGTGCCGCCAATGAATGCGCCAAGAAACTTTCCGATGCTCGCGATCACGATCAGCCCGACGGCGAGCAGCGCCAGATCGGGGCTGCGTAAAATCGTGAGATCGGCGTTCAGGCCGGACAGACCGAAAAATACCGGCATGAACAACGCGACGATGAGGCCGCGCAATTCTTCGTCGATGTGGCGGGTTAGGATCGGTGATTCGCCAATCAGGATGCCAGCGACAAATGCGCCAAGCACGGTGTTGACACCGATCAGCTGCGTGATCAGCGCCATCGCCGCCATAATGATCAGAATCGTGGTGATGACCGGAAAGTCGCTTCTGAAATTGTCGTTCACCCACCGGATCAAGCGGAACACGATGCGGCGCCCGACAGTGAAGCTCGCCAACATGAACAGTCCGGTGCCGATAATGGCGCGGCTGATCGACCAGACGTCGATAGTGCCGGCGGCAGCGAGGCCGAATGCCACGGCGATGATCATCCATCCGATCGTGTCTTCGAGTATGGCAGATGCGACGATGATCTGGCCGAGGTCGCGGCGCATGAAATTGACTTCACGGATGACCATCGCGACGATTTTCACCGAAGAAATGGACAACGCGGTGCCGAGAAAGATCGAGGTAACGAGCCGCGCATCGGGCCTGGGCAAGAATTCGGCCGGCAAGGATTCGCCCAGGGCAAAGCCGCAGGTAAATGGTATGGCGACGCCCGCGAGCGCGGCGGCGATCGCCGCGCGGCCGACCCGGCGCACCATTTGCAGGTCGGTCTCCATGCCGGTTAACAGCAGGAGCATCAGAACGCCAAGCTCGGAAACCGCGTCGAGCATGCTCTTCTGCACGGGATCGCTGGGAAAGATCGCGTGCTGAGCAGACGGCCAGAGCAAGCCGAAGAACGAAGGGCCGAGCAGAAGACCGCCGATGAGTTGGCCCATGACCGAGGGCTGGCCAATGCGTTGCGCGGCTTCGCCCATCAACCGGCCGACCAACAGCAACAGCGCGAGCTGCGCGATGAATAGCGCCTGCGCCGCGCCGCGCGAAGCGCCCTCGGCCGCCAGGGCAGGGACGGCCTCGACCGCGGCTGCCGCGCCAAGCAGCACGCAGATGACAATCCAGGCGCCGCTGGATCGGCGCACAACAAAGGTCCGGCTGTTGGCTGCAGCAGGCCGTTGAACCACTTTTGTCATCGACGGGCTCGATCACCTCACGCTCGACCAAGATAACGCGCGAGGCGGCCGCACGATCCCGCGCTATCTTACGTGCTGCGTGCGTTCATCAAAAAGTTGCGCCCGCGACACGAAATCGTGTCGCTCGTTTTACAAAGCTCAACAAGCAATGAAATTGATTCACTTTACCTGAGGCGTCGGCTGAGAAGAAATGCCAGCGCGCTCAAAATGAATTAGCGCGCTTGGGATCTAAGCGCCGCAACTGCGCATCCAAAAAATCATGAGGGAGGAGAAGCGATGTCTCGCACAGCAATGGCACGTTCGTGGGCAATCGGTTTAGCGGCGATCTTGATTGCGCCGCTCGTCTGCATTCAGGGCGCCTCCGCGCAAGATCCGCCGCGGGTTCGCATACGCGGCACCATCGAACGCGTCGATGCAGCGAAACTGCGTCGTCAAGGCCCGCGTCGCAGCCCGACGGCAGCCTCAACGCCGTCGAGGTGCATATCTTTCCGGAATCTATGCGCGGCACCGGCGAGGGACATTATCCGTGGGATCTGCAGCCGCAGAGTGCGATGACCAATGCCAATGTCGAGCAGGTCGTCAGTGCGGTCGACGGCCGAACGTTGACGCTGAAATACAAAGACGGGGAAAAGAAGATCAGTGTCCCCGCCAATGCGCCGATC
>Ga0126383_10001937_pt1 | contig 13136 bp, 6 predicted proteins | sample PanSoiMetPlot_35_FD_96882 | JGI IMG/M metagenome (GOLD analysis project Ga0126383, IMG submission 96882) | Tropical forest soil microbial communities from Panama - MetaG Plot_35 | ecosystem: Environmental > Terrestrial > Soil > Tropical forest > Bulk soil | place: Panama | collected 2016-02-17
AAGGCACTTTCATCGCTCACTGAGTCGCTCTCACCCTAACCCTAACTCGCCGGAGATAACCGAACCATGTCACGAACAAAATCACCCGTCACCCGCAGCAGCAAAGTCGCTTTGATCGTCTGCCTTGGTTTTCTCCTGAGTCTCGCAGTAGCCTTCGGCGCGACGATCAATCGATCCGCACCGCAGACGGCTCTTGCAGGCGGCCGCCCTGCATCAACCATTCCTCGGGCGGCCAATTCGTCACGCGTTCACAAAATGGCGGCACCGCTGCTGACGACTCAGCCGGATGCTCAATTCGATATCACGCAGAATTTGATCGCTGGCGGTGGCGATGCGAGTGCGGCTGGTCAGTTCGGAATCGATGGCAATCTCGGCGAGCCGACGGCCGGCACGGTGATGTCCGGCGGGAACTTCAAGCAGGCCGGCGGATTTGAATTCGCTACGTCGACTGGTCCGCTTCCAGATGCCACCCCCGGTACGCCGATCGTGATCAGCGAATTTCGCACTCGCGCCGTGAGCGGCGCCAACGACGAATTCGTCGAGCTTTATAACAACACCGACGCGCCGATAGATCTCAGTGGTTGGGTTATCAAAGCGTCGAACAACGCCGGCGCCGTTTCGAATCGCCTGACGATCAATGCCGGCACGACGATTCCGGCGCGCAAGCACTTCCTGGCAGTTAACTCACTGGGATACAGCGGCGTCGTGACTGGTGACCAGGCATACCCGACGGGCATTACCGACGACGGCGGCATCGCGATCTTTGACAGTGCGAACGTGCTCATTGATCAGGTGGGAATGAACCCGGGTTCGGCATTCAAGGAGGGCACGACGCTGACGCCCTTCAACTCTGGGGACACCAGCGACCGCAGCTATGAGCGATTACCGGGTGGCGCCAGCGGCAGTACCCAGGACACTGACGACAACGGCGCGGACTTTGTGTTGGTGACGCCGAGTTCGCCGCAAAATCTCGCTTCACTATCCACGCCCTCGTCGGGAGGGCAACCATCGTTAGTGATCAGTCAGATTTACACCGATGGTGGTAACTCAGGCGCGACCTATACCAACGATTTCATCGAAATATTTAATCGTGGCGATGCGACCGTAGATTTTTCAACAACCCCATATTCGGTGCAATACGCTTCGGCGACCGGCGCCTTCTCGAGCAACAAGACGGATCTAATAATTGGCACCGTCGCTCCTGGACGATACTTTCTGATTCAGGAGGGTTCAAATGGATCAGTGGGTGTGCCTTTACCGCAGCCCGACGTCACCGGCACCATCAATCTCTCGGCGAGCGCCGGCAAGGTATCGCTGGTCGCGAGCCTCAGCACGCTTCCGGCCGTGACCTGCCCAGGCGACGATGGGATCAGTCCTTTTAACCCAGGTCTGGCAGGCATCAGTGATTTCGTCGGCTATGGTGCGGGCACAAATTGCTTCGAAGGCAGCGGCGTGGCGGCTGCGCCATCAGCCGCGCTGGCGACCTTCAGAAACAGTTCTGGTTGCGCCGATACTAACGACAATGCGGCGGACTTTGCCGCCGCGGCCGCGAATCCGCGTAACAGCACCATCGCAGTGAACACCTGCTCCGCAGCACCATCGCCCACACCGACACCGACGCCAACCCCAACGCCAGCCAATTGTGTGAGGGTGACAGTCCCCGCCGGGCTCAGCGCCATCAATAACACTTTGTTAAGCGTGCCGATCAATGTCAACGACACAACCGGTAAGGAAATTGTCTCGTTCGATTTCAAACTGAACTATGACCCGTCGGTCTTAACGCCGGCAGTCTTGCCATCTCAGTCGGACACGCTCAGCGGCGAATTTACGATCACCACAAACAACGCGACGCCCGGTCATCTCGTCGTCTCCGGGTTTGGCACGCAGCCTTTGAGCGGCGCCGGGACATTGCTCAAACTGAACTTCAACGTAATCGGCGCTGAGCCCGCTTGCAGCGATCTGACTTTGAGTCCGTTTACTTTTAATGAAGGAGTGCCCTGCGCCACGATGATCGACGGCGATGTGTGTGTGACTAAAGGCACCATCGCTGGATCTATTAATTACGGAAACGAGAACAGTTCGCGGCCGGGAGTCGCGAATGTGACACTGACTGGTGTCGGGTCGCCAAATGTCAACACCACCAGCGCCAGCGACGGCAGCTATGCACTCGTTGAACTAGGCGGTGGTGCATATGTGGTGACACCATCAAAGACCGGAGAGGTAAACGGAATCACTTCTTTCGACGCTTCGCTGGCGGCCCAGAATGCCATCCAACTAATTGCGCTGGGTCCCAATCAACAGATTGCTGCCGACGTCAGCAACAATGGCGTGGTTACTTCGTTTGACGCGGCGCTGATTGCGCAAACGGTCGTCGGCCTGCCGAATGACGGAATTGCCGGCACCTGGAAGTTTTTGCCGGCGAGCCGCAGCTATCCGACCACCACCGCAGATCAAATCGATCAGGACTATGACGCCATTCTGATGGGTGATGTGTCGGGCAACTGGACACCGGCGGGCGGCGGGGGCGTCAACTCGCGCGATGCCGGCACCGAGAAAATGTCGCCCGATACTACTCCGATTTCGGTGTCGCTGCCCAACACGACCAACTCGCCCGGCATGACGAGCGTCGTTCCCATCTCCGTCGGTGACGTAAGGGGACAGGGCATTATCAGCTATCAATTCGATCTGACGTTTAATCCGGACATCCTGCAGCCACAAGCGCAGCCTGTCAGTGCCTCGAATACCCTGAGCAGTTCCATGACGGTGATTACCAATGCCGGCACGCGCGGACATCTGCAGGTCGCCGCCTTTGGTACCGCTCCTTTGAGTGGGGCGGGAACGCTTATAAATCTGAGGTTCGCCGTGATTGGCAGCGCCGGCATGACGACGGCTTTAAGTCCGCGCAACTTTGCATTCAACGAAGGCAAGCCCGGAACGAGTGTGACTGACGGTGCTTTTGCCGTGCAGGCGGTCCAGGCAAACGTGGTTCAGTTTAACTCGACGAGTCTGGTCGTCTCAGAAGAGATTTCCCCGGTTACAGTTACGGTCAATCGCCTGGGCGATCTCTCTGGTCCGGCCAGCGTCGAATACGCAACCATGAATGGCACGGCGACCGATCGAGGTGACTACATCGCGGCCTTCGGCAAATTGATCTTTGCGCCTGGCGAAGCGTCCAGAAGTTTCATCGTCCTCATCAATCAAGATTCTTTCGTTGAGGGCCCTGAAACCTTCAATGTGGTTCTGTCCAATCCCACCGGAATGGTTCTGGGCGGGCCCTCGATTGCCACAATTCAGATCACCGATGGCAATGAGCGCGCGAACAATACGCTGGACGACGCCCGCAGTTATGTCACCCAGCAGTATCACGATTTTCTAAACCGGCAGCCGGACCCGAGCGGCGGGGATTTCTGGACCAATCAAATTAGTAGCTGTGGCAACGACGCAGGCTGCCTTGAGGTTAAGCGGATCAACGTCTCGGCGGCGTTCTTCCTGTCGATTGAATTTCAGGATACCGGCTACCTGATCGAGCGTATCTACAAAACCGCATACGGCAATGCAGTTGGCACTTCAACGTTTCCGGCGCCACATCAGTTGGCGGTGCCCGTCGTGCGTCTGAACGAGTTGCTCGCAGACTCGCAGGAGATTGGCCAGAACGTGATCGTCAATCAGGGCAACTGGCAGAAGCAGTTAGAAGATAACAAACAGGCGTTCGCTGCTGAATTTGTGCAACGGTCGCGATTCATCAACGCCTTCCCGCTGGCGCTCACGCCGGCGCAATTTGTGGACACGTTGAACGCGAACGCCGGAAGTCCGCTCTCTCAGACAGAAAGAGATCAGCTGGTCAACGATCTACAAAGCAATGTCAGGACGCGGGCCCAGGCTTTGCGCGAGGTGGCTGAACATCCAAACCTGAAAGCGGCAGAGTTCAACCGAGCGTTTGTGCTGATGCAGTACTTTGGCTACCTGCGCCGCAATCCGAACGATCCGCAGGATTCAGACTACAGCGGTTACGATTTCTGGCTGACCAAACTGAATCAACAAGAAGGAAACTACATCGACGCCGAAATGGTTAAGGCCTTCATCAGTTCGGTTGAATACCGGAGCCGATTCGGGCGCTAGAGATGCCCGTTATTACTATTAGGCGAACAGCGAGTATCAGAACTGGTCCGCGAGTTGGCTGAATCGCGTCAAGACCTATCGCCAGGAATTTGGCGTCAGATTGACGTGACCGTAGGGAAAGCGATGGGACTCTATGGGAACTTATGGAATGTGAAATCTCTCGGACGGCTGCTTTTATTGAATGTTTAGTAACCAGTAAGAATGCGTGGTAGTCAGTAGAACGGACTAAATCGCATTCGCAATGCGGAGGTCAGGGGTTCGATCCCCCTCTGCTCCACCAATAGAATCAAGCATTTCACGGCGAGGCGCTCCTCGCCGTTTTTGTTTTCCGCACCGCACTGCGGAGGCCAGGTTCGGTCCTCCCGGGCGCTTCCAATTACGATGAAATATTGCCGGCGGGGCGTCTTCTCGCCGTTTCTTGTTTCGTCGCACATTAGAGGTCAAGTGCGCTGAATTGAAGAACCCAAGGCCGTTATGAAATGGCAGCGTCCGCGGTCATTCTGAAAGCCAAAAGAGCCCAATCCGCCATGATAATCCGGCCGTGCTGTCATTTTTGACAGTTACATCCCCGGTCGGACCCGAGAAAAATGCCGCGTAGCGTGCGGGACCTCGGGTGATTGTGCCGGTTGAAGTTAGCTAACAGATTGGACAAGTTCAGGAAACTCACGCTTTCGTATCTTCGAGGTAACTATTACTTCGCCGGCGGTGGACTCTTCGCAGCTCAACAGTCCGGAGGCAGAGGCGACTGTTCTCGCCGGGTTGGGTTCTTAGATATCCATGCCATCGGTGGCGGACGACTAACATTCGCAGAGGTTTTGCATCATGTTTTCCCCTCTGACCTTTTGTGGGCGCCGGATAGAGTGGCTCCCGCAGTTCACCATGAGAAGAATGGTCGTTCTGGCCCTCTTCGGCCTGGCCGCTTTACTGGTTCACACCAGGCCGGTTAATTCTTTGCCAGCGGCAGTGGCCCAGGACGCTGAACAGCGAGTTAATGCCGCTCCTACACCGTCCCCTACGCCGCTGCCCGGAACTTCGCCCGCGCCGGGAAGAACCGAACCACCTCAGCTGGATCAGGACGCGTTACGCGTACCTTCAGTGGCTCCAAATTACCAGGCTGATTCCGCTACCTACCCCCAGCTCGCGTTGATTGGCGTCCAGTTCGACCGGCAGCAGAACATGAGCTTGCAAGAAGTAGTGGAGCTGGCCTTGCTTAACAACAAAGACATCGAGTTGAGCCGCTCGGTGGTGCGCTCGGCCGAGGCCAATCTGCGGGGGGCCCAGGGACTCTACGATCCTAAACTGACATTCAATCGTTTCTTCTTCCACGAAGTGCTCCCGGTCAGCAGCTCGACTCTCGGCGGGTCTGAAGGATCGATTACGGCCAAGGGCAGTACGGGGGGTGCGAATTTCTTTGGGCTCTCGCCAAAGGGCGGCGGTCAGTACCAGATCTCCTTTAACGACTCGCAAACCCAAACTAACGTCATCTTTGCGACCATCGACCGGCAGTTCAAGACCAATCTTTCCTTCTCGTACACGCAACCGCTCCTGCGCAATCGCGAGATCGACGACCCGCGGCGACAGATTCAAATCGCCAAGAAGAACCTGTCGCTTACCGACGCCGAGTTCCGCACGAGCGTGATAGAAACCATCGCTCGCGTACGAAACTCCTACTGGGATCTCGTCTATGCACTACGCAATCTGCAAATACAACAGGACGCGCTGCATGCTGCTGAAGAGCAGCTGGATCATACTCGGCGCCTGGTCGGGCGCGGGTACGTTCCGGCCATAGATGTAACGCAAGTAGAGGTGCAGGTTTCGAATTTTCGCGAAGGGCTCTTTTCAGCCCTCCAGGGGGTAGCCAAGTCGGACAATGCGCTGAAACAGCTGATCCTCCCTGACATCAAGGACCGCTTGTGGAATGTTCTGATCATTCCTTCCGACCCGGTAGAGATAAAGGCTCCGGCTATTACCGAGGAACAGGCGCTCAGCGAGGCGCTGGCGCAACGGCCCGAGGTGCAGCAAACCGACATAGCCCTGGCGATCAACGAGTTGAATCAGCGCTTCTACGGCAATCAGAAGAAGCCCCAGGTAGACCTGGTGGGTTCTTACGCGCTCGATGGTCTGGCGGGAAGACTTAACCCGCTATCGAGTGAGGACCCGATCCAGTTTGCCGCGACGGACTTGACCAGACGCGTCAACGTGCTATCGGCGGGGGCCGGGCTGCCACCGCTGCCGCCTCCGGCAAACACCGGCACCACTCCGGAATTTCTGCTCGGAGGCTACGGTCAATCGTTAGACAACCTTTTCGGGCGCCGCTTTCCCACCGTTAAGTTTGGCGTACAGGTTGAGATTCCCCTCTTTAATCGAAGGGCGGAAGCGCAACTGGCGCTCTCGCACGAAGAAGAAGTCCAGATCAAGACGCGCAGACAGCAGCTCGATCAATTAATCAAAGTGGAGGTGCGGACAGACTTGCAATCAGTGCGCACCGCCGAGGCGCGTTTGCGGGCGTCAGCCGAAGCTCGGCGCGCCACCGAGCAGCAATACGAAAGCGAAGTGCGAAAGTACAACGGCGGACAGTCGACTACCTTTCTGGTGTTGGATCGTCAAGTCGCACTCAAAAATGCGCGCTGCGTCGAGTTGAAGGGGCAGATGGATCTCAACAAAGCCATCGCCGAACTAGACCGGGCCACCGGTAAAACTCTCGGAGCGCAGAATTTCGCGCTGCGCACTCGCTAACGGTTACCACCAATGACGAACAGAGTCAGCGAGACAAAAAACCAGGACGACTCCCACGCCCCAGAAAGCGAGACTCAGCCGGTCCGTCCTGCTCCCGACTCGGGCCGGAACGACCCTCCCGCTACCCCGCGACCGGGCCAGCGGCGCCGGAAAAAATCAAAGGGCGGTCTCATTCTCGTCATGGTGGTCGTGGCAGCCATCGCCCTCCTGGTCTGGTACATCTTTATTCGCCGGCCCGCGCAGCAGGCTGCCGGGAACCTGGTGGTCTCCACGGGAAGGATAGCCGGCGACGAAGCAACTGTCTCGGCTAAGACGGCGGGACGCGTCCGCGACATCCGCTTCCGCGAGGGCGACGTGGTGAAAGCCGGCGAAGTGATCGCCCTGCTCGACGATGACCAGGTGAAAGCTCGCGAAGATGCAGCCAAGTCTGCGGTGGAAACGGCCGAGGCGCGCGTTCGCAGTTCGCAACAGCAGATCAGCGTTCTTCGCGCCCAGGTACAAAGCAGCAGCATCAGCGTCGACCAGGCGAAAATCGATTCGGAAGGCCGCGTCAGTCAGGCGCGGGCCCAGGTAGCCGCTGCCGAAGCAGCGCTGGCGCAGGCAAAAGCCGCCAATAATCAGGCCCAATACGACTACGAAAACCAATCACAACTAGCCAAGGCCGGAGATCTCTCCGAACGTCAGGGCATGCTCGCCAAGTCGAACCTCGAGGCTACCACGGCAGCGGTCCATGCCGCAGAGGAGCAGGTTAAAGCGGCTCGGGGCGCATACAACGTCCAGCAAGCCGCTCTGAAAAATCCGGCCATCCTCGGTTCCCAGACGCTTTCTATCCAGGAGCAGATCAATAAGGCGCAGGCCGACATCGCCGCCGCGATGTCTGATGCCGAAAAAGCGAAGGCGCAACTGCGTGAAGCCGAAGCTAATCGATCCGATCTGCAGATCGTGGCCCCTTTCGATGGCACTATCACGGTGCGGTCGGTCGAACCGGGCGAAGTAATAAATCCCGGCACCGCGATCGTGACGCTCGTCAATCTGCAGGAGCTCTACCTAAAGGTCTTCGTTCCCATTGCTGAGATCGATAGAGTGCGTGTGGGCCAGCCGGCCCGCATCTATCTTGATTCAAGACCTGAGCGCGCGATCGAAGCAAGTGTTTCGCGCATTGATCCCGACGCCGCCTTCACTCCTGAGAACACTTACTACCGGGAGGATCGAGTCCGGCAGGTTGTGGGAGTGAAGCTCTCGATTAAGAACTCCGATGGATCGGCCAAGCCGGGAGTCCCTGGTGAGGGCGAGATTCTCGTCGCGGGATCAAAGTGGCCTGACCGCACGCGACGGCAGGCACCCTGAGATAGCAAATGAGCACCGGCGCAAGATCAAGTGAAGGCCCCACGCCGGTTATCGAGGTGCGCGGTCTCAAACATACCTACCGGAAGTCAAAGAAGATTTCGTTTGCGGCGCTTCATGGGATCGACCTCACCGTTTGGCAGGGCGAGATCCTTGGGTTGGTGGGGCCCGACGGCGCCGGCAAGTCGACACTGCTCAAGGCGCTTGGCGGACTGATTCGGCCCAGTGAAGGAAGCGTAACCCTGGAAGGCGAACCGCTGGAGGAGGTACGGGAACGCATTGGGTACGTTTCACCGGCCGGCGGCGTTTATCCCGATCTGTCCGTGGCCGAAAATCTTTCGTATGTTGCCGGCCTGCATAGCATCGCGAGTGGGCCGGCTGAGGCTCGCGCCGACGAGCTACTTAAGCGTCTTCAACTCGAGCAGGTGGCCGACCGGTTGGCGATCACCATCGGCGGAGGACGGCGCCGGATGCTGGCGTTGGCCTCCGCGCTGTTGCCGGATCCGGACTTTCTGTTCCTGGACGAGCCCACCACGGCGATTGATCCGATGTCCCGGCGCGCCTGCTGGGAAATCTTCTCTGAGCGAGCCCGCGCCGGGAAGACCATCGTGCTCGTAACGCAGTTCGCCTCGGACGCTGACCAATGTACGCGGATCGCTTATATGGCGGGCGGAACCATCAGTCGCATCGGCCAACCGGTGGAGATGCGTGCCCAGCTGGCAGAGACAAAACCCGGCGACGCCACCGAGAGCCGGCTGGGGGACGTCTTTGAGTCAGCGATCGCCGGACTCGAGAAGGACCGGCCGCCGCCCTTCCCATTTGCGAAACCGCTGCGGCCCCTCCGCCAATCATCGTCTGGTGGCGTCGCGATTCGAACGTCAGAGTTAACCAAGTCCTTTGGAAAGATCGATGCCGTCCAGGGAATCAATTTTGATGTTCCCTACGGCGAGATCTTCGGTCTGGTAGGCGAAAGCGGAACCGGGAAGACAACCATTCTGAGGATGCTGGCCGGCCTGCTCACACCGGACTCGGGTAGCAGTGAGATCGCGGGCGAAGATTCACATGGCGGACTTGCCTATGAGAGCCGCAGGCACATTGGTTACTTCGCCCAATCTTTCTCGCTCTTTAGCGAGTTGACCGTCGATGACAATCTCAACTTTCTCGCGGGAATTCACCAGATGCAACGGGCTGAGTTCGAGATCAAGCGGCAATGGGTTTACGAACTCCTGTCGCTGCAGCAGGGAGGAAAAACGCCGGTCGCCTCGTTGGATGACGGCGACAAGCGCCGCCTCGCACTGGCCGCCGCCGTGCTCCACGAACCTGAAGTGGTTTTGCTCGACGGACCGACTTCTGCGGTTGACCCCGTAATGCGGCGCGCTCTGTGGGAGATGTTCGAAGGCTTTGCGACGCGCGGCGCTGCGGTCCTAATGGCGACGTCATACCTGACCGAGGCTGAGAGATGTGACCGCGTAGGCTTTCTCTCAGACGGAAAATTACTTGCGGTGGGAAAGCCGGCCGAGCTGAAATCTGCGCAGGAAGCGAACGTCGTTGAGTTTGACGCGGGACCTTCGGCGCTTGCGGTATTGCGGGGCATGCTTAAGCCCTGGCGAGTTTGGCCGGTAGCCGGACGTGTCCACGCCATTGTCGATGGCGACGCGCAAACTGGTACGCGGGAGATTTCCAACCGGCTGTCCGAAGCTGGGATCGTTATGGAACGAGTTAGTACCCGGCCACTCTCGCTTGAGGACGTGAGCGTGCTGCTGACTGCGGGTGAACGTGACCGAAAACTGGCGACCTAATTTCGTCTTAGGGTTTTCCCTGGCCCAGGCGTTTATGCCTGGGTAAGAAACGCGGGCGCTATTAAAGCCCCATTAATGGGGCTTTTGAAAATTACCGCCTTTCGTGTCACAGGCGTAAACGCCTGGGCTAGAGAAAAGCAATTCAAGCTAGGGCGCTACCTGACCGAAAACCGGTTCGAGAGTTTCGAGAAGTTGCCATGCGACGAACCCTCGCAGAAATAGGGAAAGAGTTGAACTCGATGCGGCACGACGTCACGGTCCTGCTCCTCTTTCTGATCTTGCCCCTTTTTCAGGTTTACGTCTGGGCGACTTCGCCCTCGCTGGTTGCTTACGGTTTAAGCGTCGCGGTTCAGGATCTGGACCGCACCCCGCTCTCGCAAGAGTACGCGGACGGGATTCGCGCGGCCCTCAGTTATAAGGTCATTCCACTTGCTCCGGAACAGCGTTACGAGCCGTTGCTGGATCGAGGTGAAGCGCGCGGTGCGGTGGTGATCCCCGAAAACTTTCAGCGCGATTTCTACGCCGGGAAGACCGTGGAAGTGCAATGGGTAGTCGACGGGACCGAGCTTAAAACTGCCGGCAAAGTCAAAAGCGGCGCGGCGGGTGTGACGAACTATGTCATGGCGAAGTATCGTCCGCCCGGTGGATCGCCGCCCATCAAGCCGCAGGTGCGCTACTGGTTCAATCCCGGAAAGGAAGGCCTCCACTTTTACGCCCCGGGAGCTTTCGTCATTGGCATCGCCCTCTTCACTCCCATCATGGTGGCGTTGTCCTTTTCGCGCCAACGGGCCGGCGGTGCGACCCTCCGCGTTTTTACCTCAAACTTGAAAGCACATGAACTTCTGATCGGAAAGATTGCCGCCTATTCACTCGCAGGACTGCTGCAGGCAGTGCTGTGCTTTGCCTTCATCATGCAGATGTTCAAGCTGGAGCCAGTGGGAGACCCGTGGCCATTTCTTTGCGGGACGGTGATCTACACCATCTGCAATGTAACGATCGGAGCTTTTATTGGAGTCATCATTGAAGGCGAAGTAGCGGCGATCGGTTTGGCTAAAACTTACGGCATGGTTTTGACCTTCGTTTTTTCCGGACAGCTCTTCCCCTTGTCGCAAACACCTTATCCATTTGGCTGGCTGCCCGACCTTTTGCCGGCCACCCACTTTAACGTCATTGTCCGGGATTACTTTCAACGCGCCGTCGGGTGGCGCGGAGTGTGGGACGACTTTGCGATTTTGATCGCCTTGACGCTGGTGGCTTTCTTCTTTGCCTGGCGCAGGACTCGAAAGCTGCTGGAGGGCGCCTGAGACATGCCCGGCCTGGACCCTACACGTCTGTGGGTAATCTTCCGCAAAGAGTTTGCGGTGGTGCGGAACAAACCCGGCATGGTCCTCAAACCGGCAGTGTCGTTGGCCATACTCTTGATGGCGGTGGTGTATCTGCTGGATTCGGATAACGACGTGGTGCGGCTTGGCATTGTCGATGAGAGCCGCTCTGAGTACAGCCGTGATTTGCAATCGCGCTATCAGGCCGCGCTGATCTACGAGATCACTACTTACAATTCGGCGGCAGCTCTTAACAAGGCGATCGATCTGACCGAGATTGATGCCGGGGTAATAATTCCTTCGGACTTCGCCGCTGAGCGAGGCGCAGGCCGTCCAGCGCAAGTACAGATCATCACCGATGCTACCAGCCCCAACAATGGCTCGACCATGGGTGCGTATGTCGCCGCAGTCATCAACGATTACAACCGGACGCTGACCAGTTCCAGCGCGCCGCCAACGCGCCGCGGCCAGATCGCTGCGCGAGTGAATGTGCTTCACAATCCCGGGTTCTTAGCGCGCTGGTATCTCTTCACCGGTCTGCTCGGCATTCTCTGGTTGAGTAGCGTGTCGCAAACGGTGGGCGTGCTGGTCATGAAAGAGAAAGAGGAGGGGGTGCTCGACCTTTGGCGGACGACGGCGGCGCGCCCCTGGGAGATTCTGTTGACACGCACGCTCACCTACGTGGCGATGTTTCTGCCCGCCGCCTGTGTGGCTCCGCTGGTAGCCGGATACCTGGTGTACGGCGTACCGATGCGCGGCAACATGTTCACCCTTTTGCTCGGAGCTGCGTTGTTCCTCATCTGCGCCTTATCGATCGGCACGCTGTTCGCCGTCATCTGCCGCTCGATGCGACAGATGATGTTGCTCCTGCTTTTCACTACTTCGTGGCAGACACTCATGTCGGGCGCTTTTACGCCGGTGGAAGCTTTACAGGGCTGGGCGCGCCCGCTGGTTGTTTTCAATCCCCTGGGTCACTGGGTCGTGATCATTCAGGGCGTCATGTTGAAGGGCCTGGGGATCGGGACACTCTTGCCGCATTATCTGGCGCTGCTCGGCCTGGGCGCAGTCTTGTTCATCTTGAGCGCCTGGCTCTACAAGAAGCAGGCGGTTTGAAGGGATAAGTAATGACTGAAGAGACTGAAAAAACACGATTGCGAATGCGGCGGCGCGAAATGTGGTTGCGCGATGAAGGACTTACCACCCTGCTGGTAGCACTTTTCCTGAGGATCTTCGTCGTCAGTCCGATGGCCGCGGCGGGTTTCTTTGGCCGTTATGGGGCGCTGGTTCTCAACCTGTGGCTAGCCCTTACCTTGTTGTCGGGAGTTTTAGCGATTGGATGGCGTCGCAAGACCGCTCAAGTGATAGTGCTGGGCGCAGTGCTGCTTTTTGCCTGGCAGACGTTTGGCTACGCGGGCGGCAAGGGCACTATCGGGCTGATCGTGGACGCTGGGTTGACTATCTTTCTGCTTTCAATACTGGTGGCGATGGTGGCTTGGCAGATCTTCCGTGACGGTCCGATCACCCGGCAGCGAGTCCAAGGGTCAATCACCATTTACCTGTTGCTGGGATTGATCTGGGCCCAGGGGTTTACCCTGGCGGCGCTCCTCAAACCAGATTCATTCACCGTACCTGCCGGTACGGGACAGCTGGAGGTGTTGGCCCGTATGACCTATTACAGTTTTGTCACCCTCACCACCGTCGGCTACGGTGACATTTCCCCCGTCAGTCTGGTGACGCGGTCGCTGGCCAATGTCGAGGGTCTCATCGGTCAGCTCTTCCCAGCCATTCTGATCGCCCGCCTGGTTTCAATGGAAAT
>Ga0126383_10001938_pt1 | contig 13135 bp, 11 predicted proteins | sample PanSoiMetPlot_35_FD_96882 | JGI IMG/M metagenome (GOLD analysis project Ga0126383, IMG submission 96882) | Tropical forest soil microbial communities from Panama - MetaG Plot_35 | ecosystem: Environmental > Terrestrial > Soil > Tropical forest > Bulk soil | place: Panama | collected 2016-02-17
CCCGCCAACCAGGTTGTCCTGCTGGGCGCGGGCACCTTCGACATCGGAACGACGATCCAGCTCAAGAGCAACGTCGTGCTGCGAGGCGCCGGCTCCGGCACCGGCGGCACCATCATCAACAAGACGAACGGCGGCACCGTCCTCGCCATTGGCAGCGAGCGCGACCAGATCTGCTACAGCGGCAACGGCCAGGGCCACGCGCTCACGGCCGACGCGGGGAAGGAATCGAGGGTGCTCACGCTGGGCTCTGCCGCGTCGACCTTCAACCCGGGCGACCTGGTGTGGATCGACCAGCTCGACGTAAGCCCGGTGGTCACCGGCGACTGCCAGTACTTCAAGCGTCACGACGCCGACGGCTACCGGTCGCTCGTTCAGGTCGACGAGGTTGCATCGGTCGACACCGCCAATGGCACGGTGACGCTGAGCACGCCGCTCCATTGGACCTTCAAGGCCGGCGGAACGACCAAGGCCCAGATCGTGCGCATGGCGGCCAGCCCGACCGTGCGCTGGGCCGGCATCGAGAAGCTGCACCTGACCGGCGGCACGGAAGGCGCGTACCCCGGACAGGCGGCGGGCGGCATCGACATCTCCAACGCCGCCTACTGCTGGGTGAAAGACGTGCAGACCGACCAGACCATCGGCGGCATGCACGTGCGACTCGGGGGCACCTATCGCTGTGTCGTCCGCGACGGCTACTTCCATCACTCTGCGAACTACGGCTTCGGGCTCGACTGCTACGGCATCGTTCTCGGCTGCGGCAGCGCGGACTTGCTGGTCGAGAACAACATCGTGCGCTACATGAACAAGCCGATCTTGTTCAGCGTCTCCGGCGGCGGCAACGTCATCGGCTACAACTACGTGGACAACTCGTGGGCGGACAACGACTGGCAGGAGGTCAACATCGACAGCCACTGCTCGTTCAGCCACATGGAGCTGATCGAGGGCAACCTGGCTCCGCACGTCGGAGCCACGTCGACGCACGGCAACGCCGGTTACTTCACGTTCCTTCGCAACTATCACTCCAGCCATTTCGCCGATCCGTCGGTGGCCGATAGCAGCCTCCCGCGCGGGAACAACATCACCGCGCTCGAGCTGCAAGGCGCGGCAGCCGGGATGAACGTCGTCGCCTGCGTGCTCGGGCAGCAGGGCATCACGCACGAGTTCGACAACTTCACGAGCTCGTCGACCGGCGCGATCTACGAGCTGGGCCAGGGCAACTTTGGCCAGGGCCAAAACGACCCCTCGTTCACCACCCTCTTCCGCACCGGCAACTACGACTACGCGCACAACGCCACGCAGTGGATGGGTACACCGGTCCCCCTGCCCGCGTCGCTGTACCTTCAGGGTGCGCCGGCGTGGTGGCCACAGAGCATGGCCTGGCCCTGGATCGGCCCCGACCTGTCGCCGATGGTGCAGACCCTGCCGGCGAAGGCACGCTCAGACGCGATGTGATCGCGCTCCGATGGCCCGAAAGGAAATCCGAGCCGGCGCCCGCTTTCGCCCCGGGAGGCGCTCGCGCCGCACCTGCTTGACCTCGTTTTGCCTCGCCGGAGCGCGACCCAACCTCGTAAGATGAGGCATGGCTCACTCGCTGCGTCGTAAGTTCTCATGCCCGGTCGAGCTGGCCCTCGAAATCCTCAACGGTAAGTGGAAGACCGTCATCCTGGCGCACCTCAAAGAGCGCTCGCTGGGGTACGCGGAGTTGCGCGCTCGGATTCCGTCGCTGACGGACAAGATGCTAAGCCAGCGGTTGAAGGACCTCGAGGAGCTCGCGCTCATCGTTCGATACAAGAACGGCGGACGCGGGGCGCGCTCGCGCTACGAGCTCACGCCGCGAGGCAGGTCGCTTCGTCCTGTGCTGCAGGGACTCTTCGACTGGGGCGATAGCATTGCTGATGAAGTAGGCGCAGTGATCGAAGCTCCACGAGCTCTTCCCACACCATAAACACTCTACTTACCACTTGGTGCGTTGTGCGCACGACCGGACGGGCGCACGTTCTTCGCGGAGGTAGAGATGCGAGGAGCACTGGTCGGGCTCGCAATGGTCGCGGGTGTCGCACACGCCGGATCAAAGGAGACAAAAATGGTGGTCGAATACATTCGCTACGAAGTGCCGCCAGGGGAACATGATCGATTCCTGGCTGCATACAAAGCGGCCGCGAAAGATCTCGAGGCGTCCGAGCACTGCTTGCGGTACGAAATCAGCCAAGGCGTGGAGGAGCCAAACAACTTCACCGTGCGCATCGAGTGGGACTCGTTGGAGGGTCACGAACGAGGGTTTCGATCGAGCCCGCAATTCGGGCCCTTTTTCGCCAAGGTGAAGCCGTTCTTCGGCGAGATTCGCGAGATGAAGCACTACCAGGTCCGGCAAAGCGGCCAGACGACGAAGTAGAACCGGCGTCGATCTTCTAGGTACCCGCAGGCCGCATGATCCGAAGGTCCGGTGTCCCGTTGGGCCCGGACACGAGCGGGAAGAACACCCTGTGCGTGGCGGGATCGACCGCAACCGAATGAGAATTGTTTCCCGGATGATCGTGCCCGATCAGCGCGACGCCGGGCTGGCGGATGTCGAAGACCGTGAGATCGCCGCTCTCGGCGGCGACATAGAGCCAGCCGAGACCGGGATCGATGCTGAGCACGTCGGGGCCTCTGCCCGTCGGTCCGGTCGAAACCGTGTGCGCACCCTCCAGGTCGACTCGCGCGAGCACATTATTGCCCTCGCAGGCGACGAAGGCGCTCTGACCGTCGGGATGCAGGCGCAAGCCATGCGCGCCGCTGCATCCGGGCAGCGCAATCGTGGTCATGACCTGTGCGGTCGTGGGATTCACGGCGACGAGCTGGTCCGGTGGGTTTGCCTTGACGACGGTGATCCAGAATCGGCCGCGTGGCGCGTCGTAGACCACGTTCCCCGTCTCGACGCCGAGCGGCACCTGCGTGCGGGTTCCGCTTCCCGCATTGGTAATGAGAGACAGCGCGCCGTCGCCCTGGTCGGACACGCCGACGATCTTGTCGGTAGGATCCCAGCCCACGCCGTCGGGCCCGTTCCCGGTCGTCACACGCCGGATCTCGGTCATCGCGCGGCTATCGATCAAGACCAATTGGTTGGGCGAGCTGGTCGCGAAGATGATGCCGACGTCATCGGCGACCACGACACCGCGCGCGACCGGGATGTTCGTCAGTTGCTTGAGGGTGGAGCCGTCGCGCAGGTCGACGATCAGCACCGCGTTGTCGTTCATGTGCGCGATGACGAGGTGTCCCAGCGCAGTGTCGATATCCTGGTAATCGAATCGGGTGGCGCCGCCCGGGAGCGTGACATCGGAGACGATGCCGAGCGGCAACCCCGCAGCGCCCGGATTGGCTGCGTCCGGCATGCCTTGCATTCCGCCGCTCTGGCTCGCGCACGCGACCACCGCGAGGAGCGGGGAAAAAAGTGCGAAGCGACCACGAAGCAACATGCGACACCTCCAACTGCTGTTAGCGCTGGAACGTGAGGTTGTCAAAGACAACGTGTGATGGCGCGCGCACCCCGACTGGCGGTTCCACGTGCATGCGCGTCGCTCAAGTAAGCGGAATGCGCTTCGTGGGCTCGAAATCGCCCTGCAGGGTCGGCTCATCCTGCCGGCCCCGAAGCGCCCTCCGGGCAGCGAGCTCGTTAGAGCGATCGAACTCGTCCTCCAGGCTCCGAATCGCTGCCCGCAGCGCATTGCGGGTCTCATTGGTAATGGTGACCTCGCGCAGGATCAGCGCAAGAATGCGCCGCGCCTCGATCAGCAGGTCGTCCATCGCGAGCTCACCTCCATCCTTAGGAGACACGACGGCGAAGAAGTCGCATCCTGTCGCCCGTAGGTGTCGGGGAGCCCTTGGAGTGCTCGTCGTCACCCGGATGGTAAAGCGGCGCAAATGCCCGCAACGCTTACGGCAGCGGCGGCTGGTCGAGCTTATCGACCTCGTCCTGGACCGCCCGCATAGCCTCTTGCAGGCCGGGCACGCTGACGATGCTGTCCGACAGCCGGTCCAGCCGCTGCTCGAGCGCATCCGGGGGCACCGGGTTGGCCATGTACGCGTCGATCTGGGCCTGCGCGGCCGCGCGCTGGTCGTCGGGCAGATCGCGGTAGCCGTTGAGCGCGTCGTACGTCCAGCCGTATCCCCATCGCCACGGCGTGTTCAGAGCCGGGGTTCCGCCGACGCGCACGCCGGCACGCATCAGGTTTCCGAACGCATCATCGACCTCGGACGCGATGCAGGCGGCGAGCCCATCGTCGGCCGCCGCGCGTAGATCAGCTGAGCCGCCGGCATAGTACGCGAAGTCGTGCGTGATGCAGCAGTGCTGCCACCAGGTGCGGTTGCTGGGCGTGCCGTCGGGAAACATCGAGCATCCGTCGGTGACGAAGGGCTGGAGCTCGTCGACCGTGTGGGTGACGCAAAGAAAGGGCAGCTCGCTGCATAGGAAGCTATCGGCCTTGATGTTGACGAGCGCGGCGCAGCCCCGCTGATCGTAGACCGCGACCACCTCCGCGGCGAGCTTCCGCTGGGCGGGCTGACAGGTTCCGAACGGGCTCTGGTCGACGATCTGGCCGCAGGTCGCCAAAACGCCGGCCGCGCGATCGCAAAGCGAGGCGCCGCTACCGGAGTCGGCGCAGCCAACCGATAGGGTGCTTGCCACCAGCCATGTCGCAAGCCAGATCACAGGGGGTCGCATGCCTGGGAGCGAAGCAAGCCAAATGCCAGACGCATCCCAGGGCGCGCACGCGCGCGCAGGCCGGGAGTCGTGCAGGCATCGCTCACATCCGAGCGCTGCGGGAAGGACGACCGGCTAGGCCGTCTTCCAGCGACCGGCGCGTTCACTAGCCGGTGTCGCTCCTGCGCGACGGCATTGTCACGGGGAAGAGACGCAACCTGCGGCGGTGGGGAGTCGGCTCCTGTCTCCGCGCGCGGCGCGGCCTTCGAATCACTTGTGCGCAGCCGAAGGTACGAGCTGGCGAACTCTGGTCGCTCTTGGATAGAACGGCTTGATTGTGGTGATGCCGTTCGGGACCCGACCGCGAGCGGAGTTCTTCCAGTCGGACAGGTAGAGAACCGAGACGTTCGGATTCTTGTGGTATGGGAAGAGGTCGCGGAAAACGATCGCGTTGCGCCTGGTGTTCTCGAGGAATGCAACCGGCTCACCCAGTCTCTGAATTTGGCCCTGAGCGTGGATCTTCCATTCGATTGGGTTACCCCAGGTATCGGACGGGTTGGTCATGAGGACCGCCTTCTTGCCAAAGGGGAAGCCCAGCTCTTTCAGTCTCGCGATGGTGGCCGGGCGATCGGAGGTCTTTCGTCCGGTCAGATACACAATCGTGCCGTACTTCGAGAAGTCTTGGAAAAACTTGACGGCGCCCGGCAACGCTTTGGGATTCGGGATTGGAAGGTCTTTTGCACCTTCCGTCCAAATCGTTCCATCCACGTCAGACACCAGCACCGGCGTTTTGCCCTGCTCCTTGAGCGCCTTGGCGCGCTGCAGAATGATGCCGAGCTCCATTCGACTGGCCTCGGTCGAAACCGGATGATCGAGGGTGGACTCCGCCACCGCCGCAGTTGGCGCCAGCATGGCCAGTGTCAGGAAGGTAAGCGTCGATTTCATGAATGCCTCTTGAGGCCAGGCCAGAAGCAAGCGCGGTGCCACAATGAAAGACTCTAATTGTTTCAGATTCTTGAGTCGCGACTGAAAAGGTCGCTGCGCGTCGTGGCTGATCGTCTAGCCACCCTCCTCGAGCCCGGTCAGATTGAGAAGGTCTGGTGCGCCCGGTCAGGCTTTCTTTCGCTGCAGGTAAGCGTAGAAATCGTCGAACAAAGCCCGGCCGCGCGCGAGACGACTCTCGTCGTCGGCGAAAGACCGTGCGATCCCGATGATGAGACCTGCGATTCCCGCCGTCTCCTCGCGACCGAACTTCGAGTCTTTGAGATCGATGTCGTGCACGATCTCGCCAATCGCACACAGCGCCCGATCCGAAAGCCCGCTTCGATCGAGCAGGACCTCGAACGTGCAGCGATCTCCTTCGTGCGTGAATTCGGCTTCGAACATGTCGAAACGAATTTCGCGCGGCTCGGGTTGGTAGCCTTTCCCGGCCACGAATTTGAGCTTCGCCTCGGGATCGACGAAGCGCAGGATCAGCCAGGCGCTCGCGATTCGATCGACATGGATCCCTTTCCGGGTGACCCAGGTCCGTCCGCGGAGCTGGTCGAGCTGGAGCGGCTCGGGTCCGACGGGCTTCGCCACGGGTTGTGCTTCGGCGGCCCGCCGCTCGACCTCGGCGATGGCTGCCTGCGCCGCGTTCCGGCCCGGCGCTCCGAAGAAATCGACCGCGACGACCTCCGATAGCCGCCGCTTCAGCTTGACCAGCTCGGATTTGATCGCCCCTGTGTCCTCTTCGGCTTTGGTCGATCTCGACGGCGTCAGCGCCTGGCGCGCGTCGGCCACGATTTGCGCGTAGTCCTTGTCACGCTCCTCGTTGAAAAGGGCTTCGATCTGGTCGTCACGCAGTCCGTTCACGAAACGCGCCTCGCACACCGAAGCGTCGCCGCCGCCCTTGACGATCTCCTGTGTGATCCATTGGAAGTCTTCAGTGGCCTGGTCGCCAATCGGGAGCGCATATACGGTATTCTTGACCGCGATCGCGCCCAGCCGCTGCAGGCGTCGCCAGATCTTGACGCGAAGATAGTTCGGCTGGGGCGGGATCTGGTGGATGAGCAACAGCCAGCGCGGCGCCGTATCGTCGCTCACGGGCCGAGTCTTGCCCACGGGCCTACTTGCTCGCGCCATCGGGTGTCCAGGGACGGGTTTGCACTTTCGCTCCCGCGCGGAGCTCCTCGGAACCGCGCCGCAGGACCTGATCACCGGCGGCGAGGGCACCGAAGACCTCCACCTTGTCGCCCACGCCGATTCCGCGCTGCACGGTCACAACGTCGACCGAGCCATCGCGAACGCGGTCGACAAACGTGCGTTCGGTCGTCTGCACAACGGCGGAGGGGGGGACGAGCAGCGAAGGCTTCTCGCGCTTGATCGGCCACACGACCTCGGCGTACATGCCCGGCGCCAGGCGCTTGGCCGCGTTGTCCACGTCCAGCTCGACCGCCATCGTGCGCGTGCGCGGATCGACCGACCGCGAGATCCGCCGAATCGTTCCCTCGAACTTCTGCCCGGGCCAGGTCCGCACGGTGAAGTTGGCCTTGGCCCCCTCGGCGATCGACCCGACGTCGCTCTCGGGGACGGCGACGGTCAGCCGCAAAAGGCCGACCTGTTCGACGCGAAGCATGGGAGGTGTGCTCGGGCTCGCCGGCGGCCCGACGAGCGCCCCCGGGTGAACATTCCGCTCGGTGACGACGCCATCGAAGGGTGCGCGAACGACCAGGTAGTCCTCGAGCGCCTTGAGTGCCCTGACGCGGGACTGGTCGGACTTGACGGCCGCCTCGGCGACCTCGATGTCGTGCTGCGCCACGGCACCGGGGGTATCGGACGCGGCTTTGAGCCGATCGTAGGTGCTGCGGTCACCGTTCAGCTTCGATTCGGCCTCGGCGCGTTGGGACGCCAGCTCGGGCGCCGTCAGGCGCGCCATGAGCTGGCCCGATTTCACGACGGAACCGCGGTCGACTCGGATCGCTTCGACAAATCCGCTCACGCGCGGATAGATCGCGACCGCTTCGTAGGGCAGAAGCTCGCCCGGCAGCCGAGAGGTCGTCTCGATAGTCCGAGCTTCCACGGCTACGACCTCGTAGCTGGGCGTCGCCGGGCGGCCGGGGGCCGAGGCCGAGGCGCTCTTCTCGGCGTTCTGCTCACAGGCCACGAGCGGAAGCAGGATCAGGGGAAGTAGCGTCCATTTCATTCGGTGCCCTTTTCAAATTCGGCAGACTCAGAATCATCCGGATCCAGGGATGCAGTGCGGAATGCCCCCGGCCTGGCGCAGACGCCATAGAGGGCCGGCAACACCAGCAGGCTCGCGGCGGTCGATGCCAGCAGGCCGCCGATCACAGCCCGTCCCAGGGGCGCAGTCTGGTCGCCGCCCTCGCCCAGGCCGAGCGCCATCGGGACCATACCGGCGACCATCGCCAAGCTCGTCATCAGGATCGGGCGAATTCGGGCGCGGGCGGCCGCGACCGCGGCCTGGAGCGGATCGTCGCCGGCACGGCGCCGGTCGCGCGCGAACGTGATCAGCAAGAGCGCGCTCGAGACCGCGACGCCGACCGACATGATGGCGCCCATCAGCGACTGGACATTGAGCGTCGAGCGGCTCACGAACAGCGCCACGACGACGCCCGCGAGGACGGCCGGGATCGTCGACAGCACGATGAGCGCGTCGCGCGGTGACTGAAAGTTTGCGCTCAGCAGTAGCAGCACGACGACAATGGCGAGCACAAGGCCTTCACGCAGGCTCGTGAGCGTCTTTTGCATCTGCTCGACCTGACCGTGAACGGCCACGGTCGAACCGCGCGGCGGCGCGCCGGCGGCCTTGATGGCGCGGTCGACATCCGCTGCGGCCCGTCCGAGATCGCGCGTGGCCACATTGGCAATGACACTGACCATGCGCTGGCTGTTCAGGTGGTCGAGCTCGCCCGGGGTCTTCGAGGGCGCGACCGTCGCGATGTCGCCGAGGAGCGGCCTGGCCGCTCCGTCCCGCATCACCGGCAGGTTGCGCAGATCCTCTGCCGAGGTGATCTGGTTCTCGGGCACGCGAAGCGCCACGCGGTACGGTACGCCCGTCGTTGGATTGGTCCAGAAATTCGGCGCAACCAGCACGCTCGACGAAGTGGCCGCGACGATCGATTTGCCGATGTCATCCACAGTCACGCCCAGCTGGCCGGCACGCTCTCGATCAATTCTCACATCGAGCGTCGGGTAGTCGAGCGCCTGCGGGATCTGAACGTCGCGCAGGGACGGAATCTGGGTCAGGTTCGCCGCGATCTTTTCGGCAAACGCGCGCGTCTCGCCCAGATTGTTGCCCGAGACAGTCACATTGATCGGGGTCGGAGCGCCGAAATTGAGCACCTGCGAAACGATGTCACCAGCCTCGAACGAGAACCCGACTCCGGGGAAACGAGCCGACAGGCGCTCGCGCAACCGGTCCTGCAGCGTGGTGATGGACGGCCGATCGCCTGACCGCAGCGAGACCAGCAGCAGAGCCTCCTGGGGCCCGGCGTTCCAGACGAACACGCCGTTGACTGGATAGGACCAGGGCGGGTTGCCGACATTCGCGAGGGTCATCGCCACGAACTTCTCGCCCACCTCCTCGCGGATGGCGTGGTCGACCTCGCGGGCGATTTCTTCGGTGCGCTCGATGCGCGTGCCGGCGCGGGCCCGGATGCGCATCTGGAACTGACCGGTGTCGACCCGCGGAAACAGTTCAGCGCCCAGACGGCCGGCCGCGAGCAGCACGGGAACGCATGCCACGCCGTAGAGCCCGAGGACTAGGCGCCTCCGTCGGACGAGGCGCTCGCAGAGCCGGCCGTATGTCGCCTGCAGGCGCGATTCGCGCTCCTTCGCGTAAGCCGCACCGGCGACTCTGCGGAATAGCCAGGACGACAGGACGGGAACCAGCGTGCTCGCGAGCAGATACGACGCGACCATCGAGAAGCCGACCGCCAGAGCCAGCGGCGGGAAGAGCGCACGCCCGATGCCCACCATGAAGAACGACGGGATGAACACCGCGAGCACGCACAGGAGAGCGAGCAGTAGCGGAAGCATGACCTCGCGCATCGAGTCGACGATGGCGCGGCCCGCGCGCTTGCCCCGACCGAGATGCGTGTGAATGTTCTCGATGGCGACCGTGGCCTCGTCGACCAGAATCCCGATGGCGAGCGCGAGTCCGCCCAGCGTCATGATGTTGACGGTCTGGCCGCACAGGCGCAGCCCGACCACCGCGGCCAGCAGCGAGAACGGGATCGTGATGACGACGATGAGCGCCGAGCGCCAGTTGCGCAGGAAGAGGAGAACCATGAGGCTGGTCAGGACGGCCCCGAGCGCGCCTTCGGTCACCAGGCTCCGGATCGAGTTCTTGACGTAGGTCGATTGATCGAATTCGAGGTTGACCTGAATGTCGGGCGGAACCAGCGCACGCATCTTCGGCAGAGCCTGTTTGACGCTCGAAACCACGTCGAGGGTGGACGCATCCGCGCGTTTGGTGACCGGCATGTACACGGTGCGGTGGCCGTTGACGAGCGCGATGTTGTAGACGACGTCGGCGCCGTCCTCGACGCGACCGATGTCGCGGACGAACACGGTCGGGCCTGCGCCCGTGCGCAGCGGGATGTTGCCGAGGTCCGCGGGCTTCTCCACCATGGCGTTGGTCGACGCGATGGTCGTGTAGTCGCCGGTGCGGACGTTGCCGGCCGGCAGGGTCAGGTTCTCGCGCGCGAGCGTTCTCGCGACCTCTTCGGGCGCGAGGTGATAGGCGCGCAGCCGATCGGGATCGACGTAGACCACGATGGTGCGGATCTTCCCGCCCGACGGCGGCGGAGCCGACACGCCGGGCAGCGTCGCCAGAAGCGGCCGCACGCGGTAGAGCGCGAGATCCTGGATCTCCTGCTCGCCGCGCGTCTCACTCGAAAAAACCAGTTGCCCGACGGGAATCGATCCGGCGTCGAAGCGGACGATGAACGCAGGCAGGGTCCCTGGCGGCATGAACGACGTGGAGCGGAAGGTCATCGCCGTGACCTGCGCCATCGACTGCGCGATGTCGGTGCCAGGGTGGAAGTAGAGCTTGACCATCGCCATGCCCTGGATCGAGTAGGACTCGATATGCTCCACGCCGGCGATGTAGAGAAAGTGATACTCGTAGTAGCTGACGAGCTGGCCCTCCATTTGCGTCGGCGACATGCCGGCGTAGGGCTGGACCACGTAGATCACGGGGACGCCGAGATCGGGGAAGATATCGACGGGAGCGCGGCGGATGGCGAGCCCGGCAGACAGCAGGATCGCCAGCATCGCGACGATCACCGTGATGGGGCGGCGCAGCGCCCGAAGCACCAGAAACATGTCTATCTCCGCTGTTCGGAAAGAAAGGGCTCCAGGTCGCCGATCGAGCGCGCGAGGAGCAACTTGGCGCTCCAGATCGCCAGACGCGCTTCCGCGTCGTCGATCTCGGCCTGTGCGAGCAGGCGTTGCGCCTCGGCCACCTCGAGCACGGTCGCCAGACCGGCGCGGTAGCGCGCGGTGGCCTGCTTTTCGGCGGTGCGGGCGGACTCGAGCGCAACCGGCGTGTTCTGGGCCACGCGGACAGCCCCTTCCAGGATTGCGCGGGCAGAGTCGATCTGGCTCTGCACGGCTTGCACGACCACATCGCGCCTCGCGACGCGGGCCTTGACGTCCGCGGACGCGGCACGCGCGCGCGCCCGAATTGCGACCGTCTCCAGCGCCGGCCAGGTCAGGATCGCCCCGCCTGCCCAGTTCGGCGTATCTGGGTCAAGCCCGTCGGCGCCGCTGGGGCCGACGCCGTTGCCGGAATTGAGCCCGCTTCCCCGAGCCCACAGTGCAGCGGCCAGATCCAGCCGCGGCAGATACTGCAGGTCGACGGCGCGTTTGCGCTCCTGGGCCGCCTTGGTCGCGGCTTCGGCCTCGGTAATCAGGGGGTTCTTCGCGGCCGGCGGAGGCGCCGCGGGATTCGGAGGCAGCGCGAGCAGCCGTCCCGGCTGGGGCTCGATCAGTGCGCCGGCGATGCCCAGGTTCTGGGCGAGATCGATGCGGCCCAGCGCGGCGGCCTGCTGGGCCCGAATGAGCTGCGTCGAGGCGAGCGCGAGCTCCGCCTGCGCGCGCGAGAGATCCGCGCCCGGACGCAGGCTCTGATCGACGAGCGCCTTGACCTGCGTCGCGAAAATGCGCGCTCGATCGACGCTGGCGCCGGCGGCCTTGACGGTCTCGGCGCGTGCGAGCGCGCTGAGAAAGCTATCGGCGGCGGCGAACGCGATGGCGAGCTTGCGGGCATCGGCTCCCGCGTGGGCACGATCCCGCTCGGCGAGCGCCGCGTCGACGAGCGCGACCCGCTGCATGAGGCCCAGGACGTCCCACGACGCGCTGACGCCGAGGGCGCTCCCAAATGCTCCTCCGTCCAGATTGCGCCCGCTGGGTGGGCCCGAAACTGCGGGGATCCCGCGCATGCCGAAGAGCGAGCCACGCAGAACATTCCCGGTGCCGCGATTGAGCTGCAGCGATAGGTCCAACAGCGGGAGGTATCCGGCCCGCGCCAGCGCGATCTGGGCGACGCTGCCTTCTTCGATCGCGCTCTGCTCCTTCAAGGCCGGATGGTGCTCGATGGCGAAGGTGATCGCGTCCTCGATCGACAGGGCGCGCGCCGTCGGCTCCTCGGCAGACGAGGCGCGGCACCAGGTCACGGCGAGCAGGACAATCAGGGTGACAGCTTCGAGTCTGCGAGGGCGAGTGCGGTCTCGCGGGCCCATTTCTTCCACAGATTAGAGCCTATGAATCACCTGTATCGGAAGTCAAGGAGTATGATGTGCAGTTGAATCATCCCGAATCCCCTCCCGCATCCGCTCGGGGCAGCGCTCTCACGAGCGGGTCACGCCGCTAGAACTCGCCGAACGCGACCAACCCGCCCCCCGAGTCGAACCAGGTGGGCGCGATGGCCACCTGACTCGTCGGTCGGGTCTTGTACCACCGGCGTGCCACCAGCGCGACCCCGGCAGCTTGAGCGAGGGAATCCACGATCAAGACCACCAGCACCGGCTGCTCGTAGGAATTGCCGGCGCAATCGCGACAGCGGTCCAATTCGAGCAGCGGCCCCAGCACCGGCACGAACAGCCGCCGCTCGCGGTAGCGCAAGCCGAGCCCGAAAGCGAACCCGTACGATGCGCCAAACGTGATCGAGCCTCCGATGGAGATCCGGTTGCGCCAATCTTCTGCGCGAGCCGACTGGCAGGCCGTGAGCGTCAGGAGGAGCGCGAGCACGAACGCGATCCACCTCATGGAAAGGGATCCTCCTCGACCAGCAACTGGCCATTGTCGGGATCGCAAACCAGCACCGGCCCACCCGGCAGGACGGCGCCGCAGTGCCCGTGCTCGACACTGGGCCGCGTGCCCAGGACGGTGAGCGATCCGTCAAGAGCGACCTGCAGGATCGTGAGCGTCGCGCTTCCGCCCGCGGGGAAG
>Ga0126383_10001939_pt1 | contig 13135 bp, 15 predicted proteins | sample PanSoiMetPlot_35_FD_96882 | JGI IMG/M metagenome (GOLD analysis project Ga0126383, IMG submission 96882) | Tropical forest soil microbial communities from Panama - MetaG Plot_35 | ecosystem: Environmental > Terrestrial > Soil > Tropical forest > Bulk soil | place: Panama | collected 2016-02-17
CAAAGCCTGCCCGGCCAGGACCACCTGATGCCGGGGCGGCCGTCCCCGGGCGCAGGGTCGCGGCGGTCATGCGATGCTCCTTTTAACGTCGTGAGCATGGGCGCGTGCCGCTGCGGCCGGGCCATGCTCCCCGTATTCGAGGCTGTCGGTGGTCAGCTCCATGAAGGCCTGCTCCAGCGAGGCCCGCTGCGGGGTCAGCTCGTATACCGCGATCCCGGCCCCGGCGGCCAGCTCGGCGATCCGCGGCGCGGGCATCCCCATGATGGCCAGCGCCCCGTCTGCGCCGGGTTCGGCGCGGGCGCCCTCCCCGGTGACGACCCCGGCGAGCCGGGCCGCGTCCGGCGTCCGGACCAGGACCCGCTGCCCGGAATGCCGGCCGGTGAACTCCGCGGCCGGGCGGTCGGCGAGTAGCCGGCCGCGGCCGATCACGATCAGGTGGCCGGCGGTTACCGCCATCTCGTTCATCAGATGGCTGGAAACCAGCACCGTCCTGCCCTCGGCCGCGAGCTGCTTCATCAATGCCCTGATCCACAGCACGCCCTCGGGATCCAGCCCGTTGACCGGTTCATCCAACAGCAGCGCCTGCGGGTCGCCGAGCAGCGCCGCGGCGATGCCGAGGCGCTGGCGCATGCCAAGCGAGAACCCGCCGGCCCGCTTGCTAGCCACGCCGCCCAGCCCTGTCAGCGCGATGACCTCGTCCACCCGCCGGGGCGGCAGGCCATGCGTCTGCGCCAGGCAGCGCAGGTGGTTGCGTGCGCTGCGGCCGGGATGGACGGCCTGCACCTCCAGCAGCGCGCCGACGGCGCGCAGCGGGAACCGGAGATCCCGGTAAGGCCGGCCGCCGATCCGCGCCTGCCCCCGGTCGGGCCGGTCGAGCCCGAGCAGCAGCCGCATGGTGGTGGACTTTCCCGCTCCGTTCGGCCCGAGGAAGCCAGTGACCTTGCCCGGCTCCACGGTAAACGACAGATCATCGACAGCCAGCCGGGAGCCGTACCGCTTGCTGAGATGGCGCGCCTCGATCACGACAGCCTCCCATCCGGTCCGGAGATTCTCATGTCCCTGATGCGCCCGGCTGGGGCGCCGGATACCGGCCGTGGCACCACCCCGATTCCGGGTACGGCCTCGGTCTTGTGCCGCGAGTAACTGCTGGTGTAGGGATCGGTGCTCAGCAGCGTGGTCTGCGCCGGCCGCGCAGCCGTCCCGGCGCGCGCAACGGCCGGGTCCTTCGCTGCCGCGGACGCTGCGCCAGTGGGCGGCAGGGTCGCCGCGATGGCGGCTACCAAGGCCGCTGGCAGCGGTCGGCTTGGTATTGTCCCCCGCCGGGATTCCGCCGGGCCGGCGGCATGCTTGCTTGAGAGCCCCATCGGATGCTCTCCTTTCACTGGAGGTATGTACTGGTGTTAAGGCGCACGCCTTGCTGGCGTGGTAGTACTGCTTCCGTCTTGCTGGGCCGCCGGGCGGCAACCCGGCGGCCCGGGCTTGTGCTCACTTTTCCTTGTCTGGCGCGGCTGTTTCGCCGCCCTGCTGCTCGGGCACGGCTCCGGTACCGGCCTGGGCTGTGCCGGTAACCGGCGGAGGCGGAGCCGGATAGGCCATGAAGCTGGTCACTACTGGCCGGGCGTCTGGCGGGGTCCGCTCCGCGGATGGCTGATACCGGCGGAGCAGCTTGATGTACTCCTCGAAGAACTCCTTCAGCTCGCCAGCTGTGACATGAATGAGCCCGCGAGAGTAGGGAAGCTGGTCCACCCATGCCTCACCGGCCGCGTTGTCCTGCCTGAGCTGCGCGCTGGCGAACTCCTGCAGGTCGGTCTCGAGATCGAGCCGGACAATCTCGTCCAGCAGCGCGCGCATCTCCGGGTCCTGTTGCTCCCGGGGCGGCACGCGCCAGTCCACGCGTGCCGAGCGCCACCACCGCTCCCGGCCGCGGGCCAGCTCGGGCACCTCCTCGATGAAGCCGTGCTTTGCCAGCTGCCGCAGGTGATGGCTGGTCAGCCCGGTGCTCTCGCCCAGAACACGCGCGAGCGTCGTGGCGTTCGCCGGGCCGTGCCGCAGCTGCGCCTGAATCTGCAGCCGCACTGGCTGCGCCAGCAGCCGCAGCGCCTCCAGATTGAGCAGGCGGCGAGGCGGCTGATCCGCGTTTCCCATGGTTGCAAGTATAGACTTGCAAACCTAATTTGCAAGCCCATGCTTGTAAGTGATGTTTCGTACTTTGAGTGCTGAGGGTCCGGGTGCTGCTTGTCCGGCACCAGGCGGGGATGTCACGGCACGCCACGTTTCCGGCTTTGGTGCTCGCCTGTCAAACTGGGCACGCACGCAGACGTGACACAGCACACACCAGACCTAAAGCCTTCCTATGGGCACGAAGGGGGTGCCCCGGACCTTCCGGACTGCGGATCCTTATAGGATCTTAACCGGAAAGGACGGGATCAAGTGGCAGGGAAATACCGGAAATTCACCCCTGAGTTCCGTGAGGAAGCGGCCAGGATGGTCGTGGAAACGTCACGGCCGATCGCGGAGGTTGCCCGAGAACTGGGGATTAACGAGACCTCGCTGGGCAACTGGGTGCGGGCCTACCGGGAGAAGCACGCCGGTGACGAGCCCCCGTTGCAGGTTTCCGAGCGGGCGCGGCTGCGGGAACTCGAGCGCGAGAACCGCGAGCTGCGCATGAAAGCTGATTTCCTTTCAAAAGCCGCGGCGTACTTCGCGGCGGAGCATCGGTGAGCGACGTGTATGAGTTCATCGATGCGGAGTACGCCGCCAGCCCGGCCGCTCCGGCGATCGCGCGCATGTGCGCCTGGCTCGAAGTATCGAAATCCGGGTATTACGAATGGCGGTCCCGGCTGGAAAGCGCAACCATGAAACGACGGAGGGAACTCAAGCTCCTGATCCAGAAGGCCTTTGACGATTCCGACGGCACGTACGGGTACCGGCGGATCTGGTGGCAGCTGGGCCGCTGGGGCGTGCGGGCCGGCCCGGAGCTGGTCCGTGCCCTGATGCGCGAGCTGGGCCTGGTGGCCTGCCAGCCGCGGCCGTGGCGGCCGTCCACCACGCGGCAGGGCCAGGCCGGCCCGATCCCGGGCCTGGTGCACCGGGACTTCACCGCCGAGACGCCGGGCGCCAAGATAGTCGGCGACATTACCTATAGCCCGACCTGGGAAGGGTGGCTTTATCTCGCTACGGCCATCGACTGCGCGACACGCAAGGTAATCGGCTGGGCGATGGATGACAACTACAAGACGCCGCTGGTCACGGCGGCGATGGAGATGGCTGCCCGGAACATCGATCTCCCGGGCGATGCTATTTTCCATTCAGACCGCGGCAGCAACTACACTTCTGACGAGTTCGCCGAGGTCCTGGACCGGCTGCAGATCCGCCAGTCCGTAGGCCGCACCGGGATATGCTTTGATAACAGCCTGGCGGAATCGTTCAACGCCGCGCTGAAAGTCGAGCGTGTCCACCGGACTGCTTACCCGACAAGGAAGAAAGCACGGGAGGATATTGCACGGTACATCGAGCTCCGGTACAATCGGACCCGTCTTCACTCAGCGCTCGGGTACCGGACTCCGCAAGAGGCCCTCGGCGAATACCTGAACCGGCAGCTCGCGGCATGAAATAGCACCAATTCCGTTGTCCGGAAAACGCGGGGCGGCCCACGAACGTCAAACTCGCCGGAGCCGTGGCCGAAGTGCACTCCAGACCGCCGATTATTTGCGCTGATAGCGTGACAACATTCGACTGCTTACGTAAACATTCAGCCCCGTGTTGACTGGCGGCGGCCGTTCAGCGGGCTGGTTACGCGATCAGACTTCGAATGATGAGGTGGTGAAGTGCTGTGCGCGCTGGTCGTAGCGTGAGAGCAGTGCCCGGGCGGTTGGTTCCAGTACTGGGGTTTCGTAGTGGTCCCCGGCGAAGGCGCGGATGGCATCGAGTGTGTCGAACCGGGTGAGCGTGACGAAGGCGGTTTCATCCTGCTCGTCATGGCGGAGCACGTCGGCGCCGCGGAAGCCGGGGATGCTCCGCATGGATGGGAACAGTTCGGTGAGGAGGAAGCGTTCGTAGGCGTCGGCGTCGGCGCTCGCTGTCCAGCCGCGCCAGAGCCGGGTGATCATGGCACGAAGTTATCACCGGTGGCGTGGCGGCAGTGCCCCGGACCGTGCCGCTTATGGGGGGTTGGGGGATGGGGGCATCCAGGGGTTCCCGGCGAGGGCATCGTGGATGGCGGTGGGACGTGGGCGCCGTGCTTGGCAGCGGTGGAGATGTAGCCCTGGATGGCGTACCGGTCGCGGGTGGCCTGCTCGGAGCGGAGCCGGCCGGATATCTTTTGCTGGGTCTGGCTGGCCGCAGGTCACGTTCTGCCTGGTTAGACGTGGGCGGTATCCGCAGGTCGGAGACGAAGCGGAGCACGTCGGCTTGCCGGTCGCGCAGGCATTCCAGCAGGTCCCGCCCGGGCCGCTGCTTGCGGCCAGGGACGCGGGGCACCTGGGAAAGGCCGGGCAGGACGCCGGGGCGGAACGCGTGGACGAAGGGCGCGGCGATGGCTTGGGGGATGGCGGGCAGGCCCTGGGCGCGGGCGGTATTGGCGGCGTGGATCAGGCCCTGCAGCGCCTAGGTGATCTGGATGGGCCAGTGCGCGCCCGGGCACGCCTGGGCGGCATCGGCCAGGTCGCGCAACAGGTGCTGGCAGCACAGCTGGTGGATCAGGCCGGGGATGGCGTCGTAGTTCTGGTACCGGTCATGCACCACCACCGTCCCGCTCATGTCCGGCAGGACGAACGCGGCGAAGGTCTTCAGGCTCCGGTCAGCGCCTCGATCAGCTCCGCGCACCGGTGCACCGGGATCGCATGCGCGGCGATCAGGTACACACACCACGCCTGCAAGGCCAGGCCGTAGCTGACCGTGCCCGCAGCGCCAGCCCCAGGCGGCACGGGCGCCCGGTGCACCCGCCCGCAGGAGCAGGCCACCTCATGCAGGTCATGCTGGATGACCTGGGCAGTCTCCAGCGGGACGTCGATGACCTGGTGGGAGGCGGCCACGCCCAGGTCAGCCGCAGAGGCCAGGCCGCCCGCACTCGTACACCCCCGCCGGAAAGCGCGGCACCTGCTCATCCGGGGTCTCGCGCCAGGCCACGTGCGACCCCGGCGCGCCCGGCTGCTTGCCTGGCTTGCGCCTCCCCGTGCCCTGCTTCGGCTTCGGCGGCAGCGTGCGGCCAGGTTGGTCATCGGCCGAGGGCGGCATCGACGAATTACCGCTGTTGCGGGACGCGGCCCGCTCCAGGCGCTCCACCCTGACAGCCAGGTCAGCCATCTGCCCGGCCAGCACCTCGATCACCTGGGCCTGCACGGCGATCACCCCGTCGCGGGCGGCATCCAGCGGCATCCGGGGCACAACTCACCATGATCAAGACAATCACGGCACAATCAAGCCCCCACGCTGAGCCGACCTGAACTAACCAGCACCACCCTCAACAGTTGCACACAAGCGGAGACGGCAAGCGCTGAATGTTTACCTGCTTACAGCACGCATATTATCCATTCGGTGTGCCATAGATGGCTAGGTCTCCCAACAAGGAGGTGCGCCATAACGGCGGCTATTCGCGCGCTGACACCGACCAGCGCTGGTTACAGAGTGTCACTGTGCTCCTGGCCCCGGACCGCGCGGAGCGCCGAACAGGTGCACTCAGTCTCCAAGCAACGCCGCGTCGGTGGGACGGCGCCGTAACGCTATTCGGCACGACGGCATCCGTTAGCCCGGGCCTTCTCCCGGTGTCGGGTCCGACGCTTGTCGGAGCTGGTTTATCGACGCCCTGGGCCGCCAGCCCGTAGGCAATCGACGTTGGCGTTCGGAATCAGGTCGTCCTCCTGTATGGGGGCGGGCGATCGCGAGGCTGTGTTGGGCCGTGGAGCTTGGGGACGTTCGTTAGGCACCTCCGGCTCCCAACGTCCGGGGGTTGGCGGCATGCCGGGGTGGCTCCTTTATCAGCCATCCGGCGCGTCGGGTTCAGGCGGAGTGCTCAGGGCCGGCCCAGTTACATCATGCGGGCCAGAGTGGGCTGTGATCGCCGGAACTGGGGATGGGGCTGCGCCTGACGGCGTCTCGCGGCGTACGGCCCGCTGGGTCCATCGGTCGATGCCGAGTTTCTGCTCGAGCCCGAGTAGCCGGTCCAGGCTCCACCCCCCTGGGCCGAGCAGGACTATGCACAGGGCGAGCGTGCCGAGCGCGAGGTTGATCTCAAAGCCTCCTGCTGCTTTCTCCGAGATCAGTCCATTGGCCCAGTTGACGGCGAGGATGGCGATGAGCATGTCACCGAACAGGAGAATGCCCCAGATTCGGGCCGCGATCCCGAAGAGCATGCAGATGCCGCCGGCGAATTCTATGATGCCGCCGACTAGGGCCCAGAGCAGGCCCGGGTGCAGGCCGAGGGAGGCCATGTAACCACCGGTACCGTGCAGCCCATACCCCCCGTAGGCGCCGAAGAGCTTCTGTGCGCCGTGGTAGATGAACACCCAGCCGAGGATGAGCCTTATCACGAACAGGACGAAGTCCAGGATGCTGCCGTTGGCATCCAGTTTGGCGATCTGCTGGCGAAGGGGGAGGGCATCCGGTGCCTGCGAAGGCTGGCCGGCGGCGGGAGTCACGGTGCTGGCCTCAGGATCAGCCACGGCGATCCTGGCGCCACCACCGTCGCCGACGACGACCGGGCTGGGCCGGGCGGGACTGCTGGCAGAAAGATCGGCCAGGCGCAGGCTTGCCGCGGGGCGGCCTGGAAACAGCCCGGTGGCAGCCAAGCCGATGCCAAATAGGACGATGGCGAACCATGGCGCGAGAATGGTCGGGTTGGTCACCTTGTAGAAGGATCCGAATATTGCGCCAGCGGTGACTAGGATTGCGATTACCGCCGAGACGCGCATTCCTTCGCGGCCTGGGAACTGTGCGGCCTTTTGCAGCGCGCCCACAGACATTAGCAGGTATACGACAATGAGCGCGAATCCGCCGAACGTCGAGCCCCAGGCGAACATCGCGAAGTAGTGGGGTGTTTTGGGCAGGGCAAACAGGCCGGTCCAGTACTGGTTGACCAGCAGGACGAGCAGGGACAGGCCGGTGATCAGAACTGTGGCGCCGAGCGGTGTGCCGTGCCGCTTGGACGTCAGGGCGAGTGAGCGTGGCAGGCGCCGGTCCCGTGCCATGGCGAAGATGCCGCGGGATGAGGCTACCGCGCACCCGATGGCGACTGCCAGCATGTCGAACAGGACGACCAGCTCGAGCCCGCGATCGGTCCAGGTTCCTCCGTACCCGCCAGCGGTCTTGGGTGCTCCGAGCGCGAACAGCGGCGCGGCGGCTGCCGCGGTGATCGCCTTGAGGCTGTAGTGAAAGCCGGCCACCTGGACGTAGGTGGCCAGCGCGTAGAACACGACAGCGATCCCGGCCGTGCCCAGCACCGCGACCGGAATATGCCGCTTGGGGTTCGGCGTCTCCTCGGCCAGGTTGGCGGCGGTCTCGAAGCCGACGAAGAGAAGAACACCGTAGAGCACGCCGAAGAAGATCCCGGACCAGCCTTGCGCGGCAGAGGAGGGGTTGAACGGCTTGATGCTGTTCGCGCTGCCCAGCTTGACGATCACCGAGATGAAGAAGATCAGCACAGCGGTCATCGAGACCAGGGCGAGGGTGAGCTGGCTGCGGGTGGAAATCCGGACGCCAAGGTAGAGGATCGCGGCGATGAGGGCGATCAGCAGCAGCGTCCAGGCTCCGGATGGCAGGGGATTCACGTGGAACTCGGCGGCGAGCGTGCTCTGGATGTAGCCGCCGATCAGCAGCAGCAGGCCGATAAGGAGCACGAGAATTCCGCCGTAGTAGAGGGTGCCGGTTGCTGCTCCGATCCGGTCGCCCAGCCCTCTGGTTACGTAGTCGTACAGCGATCCGGCCGCCTGTATCTGTCTGGCGTAGCTGGAGACGATCCAGCCGATTGCGAAGATCCCGACGGCTGCGATGATGACCGACAGCGGCGAGGCGACGCCGCCGCCTTTCCCGGTGGCGCTGATCACGCCGACGACCAGCGGAATGACAAAGGCCGCCGAGAATACGGGCCCCATGAAGCCGAGGGACTGGGCGATGACGTCTGGGAGCCGGAGCCGTCTCGGACCCAGGCGCTCGTAACTTTCTTGGCTGGGCACTGCTTCCGCCTCCTCTGATGGTTGTGCGGCCGAAGGTGGCTTGGCCGTTACAGGTACTCGTGGAGCTCCCAGTCGGTGATGAACCGCCCGAACCGGGGCAGCTCTTTGTGCTTGTAGCCCGGGAACGAGGTGACGAAGCAGCCGCCCATGACCTCGGTCAGCTCGCGGCCGGCTTGCAGCGCGACTAGAGCGCGGCCGCGGTCCACGCCGGTCAGGTCAAGATGGGAGGCCCTGATGACGTCGACGCCGTCGCCACGAAGGCACTCACAGGCTGCCAGAACATCGGTATAGGCGGTGTCTGGCATGGCGGCTCCACGAGCGGAACGTTCGGCCCCAAATAATCCGGCATACTAGCCTCAGGGTGCGATCCTCTTCAAGCTTTCCAGGAGCCAGATCCGCGCGGACAGGCCCTGGCCGGAACGCCGGGGACCATCTAGCATCCGAGACCGGAAGGATGCGAACGACCTTCGCGGAGTGCGTGTGAGCGGCATGGCGGAGTTCTTCTACCCGAGGACCGCCACCGGCCGGGCTCCGCCGCTGCTCCTGCCGCCGTGGCATTACTCCGGCGATCAGCTGACCGTGGAGTACCGGACTGACCCGGCTGGGGTCGCCGAGTTGCTGCCGGAGCCGGGTGGATTCCGATGTCGCGCTGGGCCCGTGGCCTGTACTAGGGGTGTCCGAAGAGACTCGGGTCGCGGCCGCACCATTCGAACGGGCCGCGCCGCGGCTTGCACCGGGCGGGCGATCTGGCGCCACTTTCGTCCGGGACCCGCGCACCAGTCGGCGGCGCCCGGCTATCCGGGCTCGGCCGCGAGGGCGGCACATGGAGCTTCGACTTTTACGCCGACGTGAAGAGAACCGTCTTTGCACCGGAAGGATGGCGCCGCGATGGGCGAAGTTGCCGGAGGAGGACTCCTTGCTCACGTCCCGACGATCATGCTCCCCTACGAGCAGCGCCTCGAGCTTAACGAGGGGAGGGAAATCAGCCTGGTTCCCGGGCTGAAGCGGCTGCGCGCTGAAGTCTTCGAAACCCTGGACTACGACACCGTCGTGGTGCTCGACTCACACTGGCACACCACCGTCGAGTTCGTCGTCTCGGCGCAGCCGGTGCGGGCCGGCCTGTTCACCTCCGGCGAACTGCCCCGCGGGATGTGCCGGATCCCCTACGACTGGCGCGGCGACCCCGAGCTCGCGCAGGCAATCGCGGCGCAGGCCGACAGCCACGGAACCTGGATCACCGCCATCGACGACCCATACCTTTCGGTCTACTACGCCACCGTCAACCTGTGGACCTACCTCGGCCGCGGGCTGGACAAGCGATGGATCACCATCAGCAACACCGCGGAAACCGGGGACACCGAAGACTTCCTCCCACTCGGCCGGGCGCTGGGTGCCGCCATCGCCGAGTCCGACCGGAAGGTCGTGCTTGTGGCCTCCGGCGCGCTGTCGCACACGTTCTGGCCGCTGCGGGAACTGCGCGCACACGAGGCCAGCGACCCGGTGCACATCCGGACCCCCCAGGCGCGGGCCGCTGACCTGGAGCGGATCGCCTGGCTCACCGCAGGCGATCACGCCCGGGTGATCAAAACCATGCCGGAGTACGCCACGGTCCGGCCAGAGGCCAAGTTCGCCCACTACCTGATGATGATCGGCGCGCTCGGCGAGGAGGCGGTGACCGCGCCCGGGCGCCCATTCAGCGACTACGAAAATTCCGTCGGCACTGGCCAGATGCACATTTGGTTCGACAAGCCCGCGGATGGCTGGAAGGCTCGTGGCGGAGCGTGACGGCAAGGTTCGGGTAGCCCGGTACCAGTCGGCGCTGACCTACCACTTCGGCCCGCCGCTGGCCGCTGCGGCGTGGCCGGTGTCGCTGCCGGCCCGGCTGCGCCAGCCGGCACGGCCGGGCCAGGCGCTGGCCGCGGTGGGCGGCGGGTTCCCGATCGCCATGGTCGTGCTTGGCGCCGCGCTGGAGGCGCACTGGCTGTGCGGCCCGACGCTGCTGGGCGGCGGCGGCTTGGCCGCCGAGGAGGTGGTGCTGGCCGGGTCGCGGCAGCTTGGGGATGGCGGGTGGCCGTCACAGAGCGTGACTCCGATCTGGGCCCAGCGCGTCGCCAGATCGCCGAATCGGCGCGCCTTGTGCTTGCCTCGATCGAGACCGTCTGAGTGCGCAGATTGGCTGGTTCTGCGCTCCCAGGTGTTCTGAGCTCGTCCCATCTCACGTTCCTCGGCACGGGGGAAGGAATGTCACCCAGGCTGGCCGTGTTGACGGACCGCGCCTGGCCCCGAACCAGGCCGCAGAGGAGGACGTCGCTGCTCTGAAGCCTTTCATTTGCCGAGCCAGGGGAGGAGGCACCGGCCTTCGAGCGGTCGGTGCCTCCTTGCGTTCTTCGACTACGAGACGTCGGCTTGGACGGTGGTCCGGGCGGCGGCCGCCGATACCAGCGCCGCGACGCCCGCGACAAGCGCGGCGGCCGCGGCGAAGGGTAGCGGACTGGTCCCGCCCCCCAGGGTCGCCCCCGCCATCGTCGTTGCCGCCGTGTATGGCAGGTAGGGCTGCGCGGCGTCGAACAGCCCGCCGATGATCTGCTCGACCACCAGCGCCCACGCAAACACCGTGACGATGGCCGCGATCTGGCTGCGAAACAGCGCTCCCAGGCTGACCCCGACCGCGGCGAGCAGCCCCGACCCGAGGATCGCTCCAGCCCCGAAGCGGGCGATGGTTCCCCAGGCCAGCGCCACCTGGTAGCCCTTGGCGGCCACGAACGTCAGGCTGATTCCCGTCGAAAGCCCGGCGGCGACCAGGCCGAACGTCAAGCCTGCCCCCGCCGCGGCCATGGCCTTGGCGATCAGGACCCGGACCCGGTCCGGGGTGGCCAGGTAGGTGGCGGTGGCCGTGCCGTGACGGAACTCGCCGCGTACCACCGTGACCCCCAACACCGCGGCCATCAGCATGCCGAACCCGGTCCTGGTGAGCATTGCCTGCAGGCCCGCCGCAGTGTTGAGGGGAGGTGCCGCCATGTGGCGCCCCCCGTGGCCGCCGCCCCCCGTGGCCGCGCCCAGGATCGTGACCAGCGCGGTCAGCCCCGCCGCGGTGGCCAGCAGGCCAAGCGGCAGCCGGATGGTGCGGAGCTTGAGCAGCTCGGTTCGGACGGACCGGGTCATCAGGACCCCTCCGGTTCGGTTGGTGTGGCGGTGAGCTGGAAGAACACGTCCTCGAGGTTGGCGGCGTCGGTGGTGAGCTCCAGGATCGGGATGCCGAGCTGGGCGGCGAGCATGCCCACCCGCTCGGAGGTCGCGCCGATGATTTCCAGCCGGTCGGCGCCGACCCGTTCCACCCGCACGCCGTCGTGGTCGAGGCCGTTGGCGAGGTCCTGCGCCCGGGGGGTCCTGACCCGGACCACCCGCCGGGCCCCGGCGGTGAGCTCATCCAGTGAGGACTGCGCGACCAGGCGGCCCCCGTCGATGATGACCACACGGTCGACCGACTGGGCGACCTCGGCCAGGAGGTGGCTGGACACCAGGACCGTTCGGCCCTCCTCAGCTAGCCCGCGGACCAGCTCGCGGAGCCACCTGACCCCCTCCGGGTCGAGGCCGTTTGCCGGCTCGTCCAGGATCAGCACCTCGGGATCGCCCAGCATCGCCGTGGCGATGCCGAGGCGCTGGCGCATGCCCAAGGAGAACCCGCCGACCCGCCGGGTGCCGTCGGCCTGGAGCCCGACGAGCTCCAGCACCTCGTCGGCCCGTGCCGGGTCGAAGCCGCCCGCCATCGCCTGCACCCGCAGGTGGTCGCGGGCGCGCCTGCCCGGATAGAAGCCGGATGCCTCCAGCACGGCGCCCACATGCCGCAGCGGATCAGGCAGGTCGGTATATGCCTTGCCGCTGATGGTGGCGGTGCCGCCGGTTGGCCGCACCAGGCCCAGCAGCACCCGCAGGGTGGTGGTCTTGCCGGCGCCGTTGGGCCCCAGGAACCCGACGACGGTGCCCTGACCGACGTCGAAGCTCAACCGGTCGACCGCCAGCACCGGACCGAACCGCTTGGTCAGCCCGCGCACCTCGATCACGGCCATGACGCTCTCTCCTTTCCATCGCTTGTGTCCATTGGTCGAATCCGACGGGAGGTCCGGCAAGCGGGGCGCCATCACCCCTGGGGGCGGTTGCGCCTCCCGCTCTCCGTGCGCCCTCGGTCGGCAGGTCTGTCAGGTGGCGGCGAGCGCCTCGGTGGGGGCGACCCTGGCGGCGCGGATGGCGGGGTAGAGGCCGGCTATTCCGCCGATGATCAGGGCTGCTGTTATGCCCCCAGCAATGACCCAGCTCGGGACGACGGTAGGCCAGTCCTGCAGCGTGGCGTACCCGGCGGTCACGCCGGAGCCGAGCAGTATTCCTGCGCCGCCGCCGAGGACGGACAGCAGGAGGGATTCGGTGAGGAATTGGGTGCGGATGTGTTGCCGGGTGGCGCCGAGTGAACGGCGCAGCCCGATTTCGGCGCGGCGCTCGAGCACGGAGATCACCATGGTGTTGACGACGCCGATGCCGCCGACGAGCAGGGCCACGGCGCCGAGGCCGAGCAGCAGCCCGGTGAAGGTCTTATCTACGGCGGCCTGGGCGGCGAGCGCGTCGGAGGGGCGGGACACGTCGACCTCGTTGGGCCGGGCCGGGTTGGCGGTCCGGGCGAGCAGGTCGCGGACGGCTTCGACGGCGCCCGGATCGGTCCTGGTGTAGACGGTGGTGATGTCGGCGTCGACGCCCAGGTAGCGCTGTGCGGCCGGCCACCCGATCAGCGCGCCGAGGTCGAGCTCGGGCGCGAGCGGAACCGGGCGCAGGATGCCGACGACGGTGAACCATCGCCGGCCGAGCCAGACCTGGATGTTTGTGTTGGCGGCGCCGATGCCGAGGTGTTCGGCGGTTGCGGCGCCGAGCACGACGGCCGGGTATTGGGCGGTCGCGTCGTTGAGCCAGGTTCCGGACGC
>Ga0126383_10001940_pt1 | contig 13129 bp, 11 predicted proteins | sample PanSoiMetPlot_35_FD_96882 | JGI IMG/M metagenome (GOLD analysis project Ga0126383, IMG submission 96882) | Tropical forest soil microbial communities from Panama - MetaG Plot_35 | ecosystem: Environmental > Terrestrial > Soil > Tropical forest > Bulk soil | place: Panama | collected 2016-02-17
AGCGGCTCATGCACGAGCAGACCGAGCTGGATCTTCTGTATCTTGAAAAGCAGTCCTTCCTGCTCGACGTGCAAATCGTGCTTCGGACAGTTGGGGTGGTAATCCGCGGGCTCGGTGCCTTTTGATGGTGAGCCTCCAACAACGCCCTCGCGTGGCCCGCTGTTCACCAATTGGTCGTGGGAGCTGCTGACCCTATGTACTCGCATACGACGCTCCAGTTCCTGAGGCGGTGGCTGCTTCTGCTGCTCATCGGTCCGCTCGTGGGCGGCGTCGCCGGCTATCTGGTGGCGCGGGCAGTGCCATCGGTGTATTCGGCCGACGTGACGCTGCTCGTGCAGCGCGGTGACACGACCACAGCGCTAGCTGCTGGACAGGATGCCCAGGTGTCAGGCGACGTCGCGCAAACCTATGCCGAGGCGATGATCACGCGCTCTGTGCTGACGGAAGCCGCCGCCAGGGTCGGCCTGGGGTCGTTGTCTTTTGGCGAGCTGCAGAACCGCGTCCATGCGCGCCGCGTTACCAACACCCAGCTGCTGCGGGTCTCTGCTGAGGACACCAACCCGGCGCTGGCGGCTGACCTGGCCAACGCTGTGGCCGATGTGTTCGCTAACCGCAATGCCGCCGCGCAGGCGAGCCGATTCAATGCCAGCCGCGACAATCTCGCCCGCCTGGTCGATCAGCTCCAGGCCGATATCGACGATCGCAACCGTCAGATTGCCGACCTGCAAGCACAACCGTCCTCACCCGAGCACGACCTGCAGCTCGGCCGCCTCCAGTCGGACCTGACGCAACTCGAGGCGACTCACAGCCAGACCGTGCGCAGCTATGAGGACCTGCGCGTTGGCGAGGCACGCAGCGCCAACACGCTGACCGTGCTCGACGCCGCCGCTCCGCCCGAGTCGCCGATCCGTCCCAACCGCCTGCTGACCACGCTGGCGGCGGTGCTCGCTGGACTGCTGGCCGCCGCCGGCCTGGCACTCATTGCCGAGCATTTCGATGATCGTCTGCGCGACGGGGAGCGACTGACCGCGGCGACCGGGTTGGGCGTGCTGGTCATCGTTCCGCGTGGCAGCGCGAAGTCGGTGCGGCTGCGAGATCCAAAGGGCGGCCGTGTTACCGAAAGCTATCGACTGTTGCGCAGCAATCTGCTTTATGCCACGGCCGGCACCCCTTTGCACGTTGTGCTCGTGGCGAGCGCCGCACTGGGCGAGGGCAAGACCACCACAGCTGGCCACCTGGCAGTCGTCCTGGCCGAATCTGGCCAGCGTGTCATTCTGGTCGACGCGGACTTGCACCGACCGGCGGTTGCGCAGCTCTTCGGCCTGCCGAATCGGGTCGGATTGTCGACACTCCTGGTGGACGAGCAGGCGGCTATCGCCGACGTGCTACGCCCGACATGGCTGCCAACGCTGCACGTGTTACCGGCCGGGCCAACCCTGGCCGAAACCTCAGGGCTCGTGTTGTCCAGACGGCTGGAAGACGTGCTCACCGATCTACGTGCCGCGTGCGACATCGTGGTGCTCGACACGCCACCGCTGCTCACCCGACCCGACGCGGTCTTGCTCAGCACGCATGCCGACGCGGTCCTGTTCGTAATCAACCCGGCGCAAACCCGCGGCCGCCACGCGGCAGGCGCGCTGCACATGCTGCGCCGCGCAGGCGCGCCGGTCGTCGGCGCGGTGGTTAACGGGGCGCGGCCGGGCTCAGCCGATTTTGGCGCCTTCGAGAGCCACCGCGGCGAATACACCACAGCCAATCGACCGAGCCCGCGCGCCAATGGCCACGATGGCGCAACGTCGCCTACCGCGTTCGCTGACGTTGGGCCACCCGAAGCGCGACCGGAGTGATGGTCGCCGCTCCGCCGTCCACGGCGGCCGTGCCGTCGCGCTACCCGATCACCGATATTTTCGTCAGCGCCGTCACCTACGCCAGCGCAACTGAGTTTGTGCTAGCGGCCGCGCGCGAGGGCCGTTCCGCCGTGATCGCCGCGACCTCCGTCCACGGCTTGACGATGGGCGCCCTGGACCCGTCGTTCGGTCAGGTCCTGAATCAGCTCGACGTCCTCACTCCGGATGGTCAGCCGGTCCGCTGGGCATTGAACTGGCTGCATGGCACGGACCTGACGGAACGCGTGTACGGACCAACGCTCATGTTGCGAGTGTGCGAGGCAGCCGCTGGTGAACAGCTCGCCGTGTACTTCTACGGTAGCCGGTCGGCAGTTCTCGAACGGCTCGAGGAACGCCTCGGCCGCATGGCGCCCAACCTCACCATTGCTGGGCTCCGCTCGCCTCCGTTTCGCCCCTCAACGAAGGAGGAGGACGACGAGGACGTGCGGCGGATTGTCGAGTCCGGCGCGCGGATCGTGTTTGTTGGACTGGGTTGTCCACGCCAGGAGCGATGGGCAGCTGAGCACCGTGAGCGACTGCCAATGCCAATCGTGTGTGTTGGCGCCGCGTTCGACTTTCACGCCGGAACATTGCGCCAGGCGCCAGTCTGGATGCAGGAGCACGGCCTGGAGTGGCTGTTTCGGTTGGCAATGGAGCCGCGTCGCCTATGGCGACGCTACACCAAGCACATCCCCGTCTACGTTGCCCTGGTTACGCGCCAGTACGTCACGATGCGATGGCGTCAGCGGACCGGGGGCAAATCGCGCACGTAAGGAGACACGCCGTGCACATCGATAACCTCCGAGGATCACAAACTCGCGTTCTCGTGACCGGCGCTGGAGGCTTTATCGGACATCATCTGACCACGCATCTTGTCCGCAAGGGTTTTTGGGTGCGTGGAGCAGATCTCAAATTACCAGAATATGGCCCGAGCTTGGGACACGAATTCGTGCAAACCGACTTGCGACGCTGGGAGAATGCGCGGGCTGTCACGGACGGCATCGACGAGGTGTACAACCTGGCCGCGAATATGGGCGGAATCGGCTTTATCACCTCGCATAAAGCGGAGATCATGCACGACTCAGCGCTGATCAACCTGCACATTATTGAAGCAGCTCGCCAGCGAGGCGTGAAGCGCTTTCTGTTTTCTTCGTCTGCGTGCGTGTACCCGGAGTATCGCCAGAGCTCGCCTGACGTCACGCCCCTGAAGGAAGACGACGCCTACCCTGCTGATGCCGAGGATGGCTACGGTTGGGAAAAGCTGTTCATGGAGCGCCAGTGCCGCCACTACTGGGAGGACTATGGCCTCGAGACGCGGGTCGTGCGCTTCCACAATATTTATGGCGAGCTCGGGACCTACGACGGTGGTCGCGAGAAGTCGCCAGCCGCGATCTGCCGCAAGGTTGCCCTGGCCGAGAATGGCAGCACGATCGAAGTCTGGGGTGATGGCCAGCAGACCCGCTCGTACTGCCACGTCGCGGATTGTGTCGAAGGCATCTATCGCTTGATGCGTAGCGAGTATCGAGCGCCGCTCAACCTGGGCACCGATCGATTGGTGACCATCAACGAGCTGGTCGACATCGTAGCGGGCATCGCGGGCAAAGTGATTTTCAAAGAGCACGATCTGACCAAGCCGCAAGGCGTGCGGGGCCGCAACTCCGACAACACGCGCCTGCGCGAGATCCTCGGCTGGGAGCCGCGGACCTCCCTCGAAGAAGGGCTGGCCAGAACGTACTCGTGGATTCGCTCCGAGCTGGAGCGGACGGGTCGGCTCACCACGCCGCAGCCGGCGGTTGTCGGTCGCTGAGCAGCACACCGATCGTGCGCTGCGACGCCTCGACTGGCGTTGGCTGCTCGGCGCTCCGTACCCGCCATCGAGCGTCGTCTTCGGAGCACAGACGATGCTCACCGAGGGGCTTCAGCAGATATCCGAGCGCGTTGTCGCGGCTAGCGGCGCCGTTCCTGATGAAGGCTTCGATCTCGCCGTAGTCGTCAATCCGCGCCGGGCGGTACTTGACCGCGCGTGGCGCTCCTTGCGGCCGGGCGGCGCCTGCTACAGCGCGTGGTATTGGCCGTTCAGTGGCGGGGCGCGCGGCGTCAGCCGGCGCTTGCGCGCCGCTCGGTTCGACATGCTGGGCTGCTACATGCCCTGGCCCGTGCCGCCATTCCGGACTCCGCGCGTGTGGCTGCCTGTCGATCAGCCAGGCGCGGTGAACTATTTCCTGAGTAGTCGACCTCGCACCCGGAGCCCCGCCCGCGAGCTGTCGCGACGCTTGCTCAGACAACTGTGGCGGGCGAGCCTGAAGCTCGGCTTCGGGTTGCCGATCTGTGCGCTCGCGTGCAAGCCACCTATCGGGCATACGCCGGGGTCAGAACCGCTGCTCGAATGGGTGCGCGGGAACTGGTCGAGCTGGCAGCTCGGCCCGACGCCCGAACACCTATCGAGTTTGCTGCTGACCGGCGGTCCGCGGACCAGCAGCAAGGTGGTCGCGCTGATCTTTGGCGAGCCTGAGGCACGTCCACGTGTGGCGCTCAAGATGGCGCGCACACCGGAGGCCGCCGCGAGCCTGCGCGCGGAAGCCACAGCGCTCGAGGCCCTGAGGCAACAGCGTCCCGACATGAACGGTGTGCCGCGACTGGTGTTCTGGCGGGTAGACGACCGGGTACATATGCAGGGCCAGGAGGCGCGTCTCGGTACGCCACTCTTTGCCCGCCTCACGCCGCGCACCTATCGCGGGCTGGCCCTGCAGGTCACCGACTGGTTGATTCAACTCGCCGGCCAACCGCGACGACGGCCACGCGAGGCGTGGTGGGACCGTCTGGTCGAACCAGTGCTAGCAGATTTCGGCGACTGCTTCGGTCCAGTGGTCGACCACGACCTCCTGGCGCGCACGCGCGCTGGCATCTCCCGAATTGACTCCTTACCAATCGTGTTCGAGCAGGGCGATTTATGGACTGGCAACGTTCTGGTCCAGGAGGACGGACAATTAGCTGTGCTGGACTGGGAATCTGCCAATCCGGAAGGCCTGCCGGCGCGTGACTTGCTGTACTTCCTGGCCGACCTGGTCTTCTTTCACGACAACGCCTTCGGCTCACGCCAGTTTGGCGCGTCCTACCGCGCGAGCCTCGATCCAACGACACCAACGGGCGCGGTGTGGGCGGAGTGTCTCGAACGCTACGCCGGCGCCCTGCAACTGACGCCTCACGAGCTTCAGGGTCTACGCCTTTTGGCCTGGCTGGCGCACGCATGCTGGGATTACCACCTGCTGGCAAGCCGGCTGAGTCGAACGCCTGATCCAACGACCGCGCGTACGATACGTTTTGTGGACCTGTGGCTGGAGGAAGCTCGGCGATGGTCGAGCTGAGTGTCGTCATCCCCACCTACAATCGCGCCGAGTCGCTCCGCCGCTGCCTGATGGCGCTCGGCCAGCAGACGCAGTCAGCCGCCGACTTCGAAGTCATCGTGGTCGTCGACGGGTCGAGCGACGGCACGTGCGCAATGCTGGAGCGGCTGTCCACGCCGTACCAGCTCGTCATCGAGCAACAGCCGAATCAGGGCGCTGCCGTGGCGCGCAATCGCGGCGCCGAGCGAGCCTCGGGCAAGTACTGCTTGTTTCTGGACGACGACATCGTGGCTGGCCCAGCGCTGATTGCCGAGCACCTGGCCGGCCAGCGCGGCAGCACGACAGGCGGAGGCGTGGTTGCCCTTGGCCATCTGGACTGTCGCGTTCCCCGGGGAGCGGATGGCCTGGCCCGCCAGTTCGCCGTGTGGTGGAGTGACCACTACGCGGGCCTGGCAAACGGTCGGCTGCCCACTGATGTGGACTGCTGGAGCGGCAACATGTCGGCGCCGCTGGACGCGTTCCGCGCGGTCGGCGGCTTCGACCCGAGCACCGGACGCAGTCACGATATTGAGCTTGGGTATCGTCTGGAGCGGCATGGCTTGCGATTCGTGTACCTGGCCAATGCGCACGGGACGCACGACTTCGCCAAAACGTTTCGAGACATCCTGGAAGATGCCTTCCACGCCGGTTACACCAACTTCCAATTCTTTCAACGTCACCGCGCGGTACTGCCCCGACTCCCTCTGGCGCATTTCGCGGACGCCCGAATCCGGTTCAGGATTGCGCGGCGCGTGCTCCTCGGCCTGAAGCCTCCCATCGGGCTGCTGGGCCTGTGCAGCACGGTGCTCGGACGCGGTCGGCGAGCCAACGCCTGGTACGGACTGCTGTTCGACTACTTTTATTGGCGGGGCGTCGCATGCGCGGTGCCGGATTCCGATACGTGGCTGCGGCTCACCATGGGCACAGCCATCTTGATGTATCACGCATTTGGCGGCCTCGGAGAGGCGCCCGGACGATTTGTGGTTCCTGCCAGGCGCTTTGCACGGCAGATGCGCTTGCTCCGCATAGCGGGGTATCACGTCATGCCGCTCGAGGAGCTGTTGGCTCATCGCCGCGCGTTTCGGCTACCTCCGCCCCGCTCGGTCGTCATCACTTTCGACGACGGCTACGTCGACGCCCTCGACCACGCCGCGCCCATCCTGCGTCGCTACGGGCTGCCGGCGACGCTCTTCGTGGTCAGTGGCGCGGTGGGCGGAATAAACGATTGGGATAGCCGCGGTGAACTCCGCGGACGTCGGCTGCTGCCGTGGCCCGATCTGCTACGCCTCGGTAACAGCGGTGTGTCCTTCGGCGCGCACTCACGTTCGCACGCGTCTCTCCGTGGCGTATCGAAGGAACAGTTGTGCCCCGAGATAGCCGGGTCGCTCGCAGAGCTGGAGTGCCAGCTGGGCAAGACGGTTCGATCATTCGCGTATCCGTTCGGCGCTTCCACTCCGGAATGCTGGGACGCGGTCCGCGAGGCCGGCTTCTGGGGAGCGTGCGGCATCGAGCCCGGCCTCAACGGCCCCGGCCGATCCGAGTTCGATCTGCGTCGGACCGAAATTCGGGGTACTGATTCGCTCTTGCGTTTCGCCCTGGCCGTCTGGCTGGGCGACGGGCTGCGCGGACGCGGCGCGGCAGCACCAAAGCGCGGTGTCTGATCCGGGCCGCGACCAGAACATTCGTCAACGCGTGCTGCGCGGCACGCTGGCCAACTACGGCGCCAGGTTCATCGGTATCGCTACGTGGTTCTTCATCACTCCGGAGGTCCTGCGCGTGCTTGGCGAGGCGGGCTTTGGCCTGTGGGTCCTGGCCGCAGCGCTGATCGGCTACGGATCGCTTCTGGACCTGGGCATTGGTGGTGCGATCACCAAGTTCGTGGCGGAGTATCGTGCGCGCTCAGAGGACGCGCGGATCAAAGAACTGCTTGGAAGTGCGCTGCTCATTTACTCGTGCGTCGGCACCGCGGTGGCGTTGGTCACGCTCGTTTTCGTCCCGATCAGCGATCCGTTGTTTGGCGGCGTTCAGAGTGACGCCAACGTCATGCGCACATACATCTTGCTGGTCGGTCTGACAGTTGCGGTCACCATCCCCAGCACGATCGTCCAGGCAGTGCTCAATGGCCTCCAACGCTACGACATCGTCAGTCTGTCTGCTACGATCGGGAACTTCTTTTCCGCGGGCGCCACGCTGCTCGTCGTGTACCTGGGCGGCGGCCTCATCGGTGCCGTAGCGATCAACCTGCCGACGACCTTGCTGATGCAAGTGGTCAACACCTGGTTCCTGAGACGTATCGCGCCCGACGTGCGGATGGACTGGCGTGCCGGCAGCCGCCCAATGAACCGGATGATCATCTCGTACAGCTGGTCCTTGCTCGTCGGTCGGGTCGCAAAACGCTTGAAATCCAAGTCCGATGAGCTGGAGATCGCGGCCTTCTTGCCGGTGAGCGCGGTCGCGCCCTACGCGATCGCGCGCCGTCTCGCGGAGCTAGGCCAGAATCTGGCCGACCAGTTCCTGCGGGTGCTGTTGCCAGTTGCTTCAGAGTTGCACGCGGGCGATGACCGCGCCCGACTGCGGAACCTGTACTCGGTTGGGACGCGCGTGTCGCTGCTCATCTACGTGCCCATCGCGTGCACGCTCACGTTGCTGGCGGGGCCGATTCTGGCACTCTGGATCCGGCCCGAATACGGCGCGTATGCCTATCTGGTCGCACTACTCACGCTGGCCGCGTTAGTCGACACGAGCCAGTGGCCAGCGAGCATGATCATGCAAGGCATGGCCTACCACCGACCAGTGATGATCGCCGCGTTTGTGTCATCGATCGCCAACCTGGGACTGTCGATCGCCCTGGTTCGGCCGCTCGGCCTGCTGGGCGTCGCGTTGGGCACGCTGGTGCCGACCCTGGTCGAGAACCTGTTCTTCGTCCTGCCGTACAGCATCCGCGTGCTCGGGATGCGGCCGCTCGACTGTTTCCGCGAGGTCTTCTTCCCGGCGCTGGCGCCGGCGCTGCCCATGGCCCTGGCGCTGTATGTCGTGCAGCGCACGCTCGACGTGCAATCGGTGTTCGGTCTGGTGGTGGCGGCGGCGATTGGCGGCCTGGTGTACGCCCTTGGCTACCTGGCGGCCGGCGCCGGGACACCGGAGCTGCGGCTGTGCCTCAATTTCGCGCAGAGTAGGCTACGTTTGACTGGCGCCCGACTTCCTCGCTCATGAGCAGGCCGACCACTTCGTCGTACGCGTCGAGCGTTTGCCGGGCGGCCCTCTCCCAGGTCAGGCTGTCGCGACGCAAGGACGTGATGCCGGCCTGTAAGCCGGCTTTGAGCTGAGGGTCCAGGAGAACGCGGACGAGTGCGTCCCCCAGCGCTTCAGCGTCGCCTGGTGCCACGAGGAGACCAGTTTCGCCGTCGCGTACGTATTCCGGAAGGCCACCTGTTCGGGTTGCGACGATAGGTTTCCCGAACGCGTACCCGGTGAGCGCGACGCCACTTTGCGTCGCGTCGCGATAGGGGCAGGCGATGACCGTCGCGCGCTGGAAGAGACGCGCCAGCTTCGTATTGGAAACGTATTCGGTCAACACCTCGATCTGGCCGCCGTTGGGTAGCCTCGGCGGCGGAGGAGGAACGTAGCCAGGCACAGGCTGACCGGCCACGACAAAGCGGACGCCGGGCACTCGTTCGGCGATGCGCGGCGCGGCGCGATACAGGACATCCAGGCCCTTGTACGGCGACAGACGACCGAACATGAGAACCGTGCGGTCCTCTTCCACGATCGGCTCGCACACCCACTCGCGCAGGAGGTCGTATACGCCCAGGTGCACAGAGTGCACTCGCGTTGGCGAAAGTCTGTAGCGCCGGCAAAACACCAACTTCAGCAAATCGTTGTGCAAGATCACATGGTTGGCTCGCCTGAGCATCAGGCGGCGGAAGAGATCACCGCGCCAGCTGCCTTCGCCCGAATGGAAGGTTGGATCGTGCAAGCTGAGGACGACGGGTATGCGGCCGAGCGATGGCAAAGCAAGCACCATGCGCCGCGACACATCGTCGAAGTGCACAAGGTCTGGCGCCAGCTCCCGCACTGAGCGCGTGACTGCCCGACTCAGGCGCCAGGAGGCAGGGTGCAGGCTCTTCGAGGCGGGATGCACCACCAGGTTGAAGCTCGCCAGACCGCACCACCACTTCCGCAAACCCGCTGGAAAGGCGCGCGACAGAATCGGGTCCGCTTCGACGATGCCACTCGGAACGGAACGCGGATCCACATCGAACATCTCGATCTTCCACGCGGATGGCGAGACTTCAAGCAACAGGTGACACTCCGCGTGCTTGCTCAGCTCATGTGTCAGCGACAGCGCTGGCGCCAGAACCGCCGGATACGTGTAGTAGACGAGGCGCAGTCTACGACGCGCCGGAGACATCCCCTGATGCTACCGCAGCTGGGAGCGCCAGAACTTCGCCATCGCACACCGCGAAACACGACGCGACATCGTCGATGTGACCCAGGATGAAGTCCAGATCTTCGTCGCGGCCAGTTGCACGCAGGTAGGCGACGCTCTTGCTGACCAGGAGGTCGCTCGCTGGAGCGCGACCCCAGCGACACACCACGTCGCTGGTCGCCGCGTCAGGCGTGTAGCCGACACGGATCAGCGCATCGGCGATCCAGGCGCAGCACAGCTGGTCCTCCTCGCGGAACTCACCTCGCGTACCGGCGCCAAGGATGGCCACGTTGTCGTGGCGGCCGATCAGGTATTCGATCTGGGCCGAACAGTTACGCAGGCACGCAGCGTACGTCGTCCAGCGTTGTGAGGCCTCGGCCATCAATTGCGTGCCCGAAGACGAAAGCAGGACCAGCGGACGCCGCGTGTCGGGGTGGTGGGCCACCTCGGCCGGACTGTTGTCGAGATCGAAACCGAAGGGCACGTTGCCACCCAGCTCGCCCGCGAGCAGCGGGTTCTCCAGACGGGCGCTCATCTCGGCAGCCATATCGAGATCGGGCACTGCAAAGCATCTCCGACCACTCACGAGCGCGGTGACCGCGGTCGTGGTGGCGCGCATGACGTCGACCGCGACAATGACGTAGTCACCTGGATAGTCGGGCACTCGGCGGCGAAAGCAGTCGATCGTAACGTTTCGCGGCATTGCTCGAGCTCGATCCGGTGCGCTCATCGCGGGCTGATGAAAAAGGCGGTCCCGCTCTGGATTCGATGCTTCGACAGGCTCAGCACTCACCATGAACTCCGCTCATCCTGAGCTTGTCGAAGGATCGTCCTGAGCCTGTCGAAGGATCTTTTTCATCAGCTTCTTTTCAGGCGTGCTCTGGCGCGCGTGGCCGCAGGTGCTCGTTGCCGAAGGCGTCGGAGTGCAGGCCGCGCCGATAGATTTCGACGCGCAGCACTTCTTCCAATCGCACGTTGCACAGATGCACGTCAGCGCCGAAGTGGTCCAGCAACGCGAATTGACTCGACTTGTCAGGAGCTTCGAAGGCGACGACACTGTGTCCAAATGCCTGAGCAAAGCGGTCGGCGAAGTGCGTATTCAAGCGCCCGTGGCTGTCGAACAGCCCGACACCACGGGCGCTTTCTCTCGCTTCGACGATCAGCTGGCACGCACCCGCGTCGAGCCAGGCTTTGCCCTGGTCGATCAGCCCGACCAGCGCGTCGCTCGTAAACGCGCCGGTGTGCTTCTTGCCCAACTCGAACTGCGCCTCGAGCCCACGGGCGTTCGCCATGTCGAGCACCTCACGCGGACTCAGCCGCAGCTCGGTAAACCCTTCGCCACATTCGACGCGGGTAACACCGATATCGGCGCACAGATCGAAGTACGCCGGCAGCGCACCCTGCGCAGCGGCAATCTCGAATGGCCCACCGCCGGTGACTGTTGGAACGTTGAAGCGCCGTGCCGCGGCGATCTTGCGCCGCGTCACGCTTTCGTTGGCAATCAACCAACAGGCCATCGAGAGCTTGAGCATCGACATCAGGTGCGAGCTTTGCTCCAGATGGCCCTCCAGCGTCGACAAGTCGTAGCCAGGATCGAATGGGCAGGTCGCGGGCGTTCGGTCGTCAACACCGAGAGCGCGCAGAAACTCGTATGTGTGCAACGAAACAGCGTTCACGGCGTGTCCTTTGCTCCCCGCCAGGCGCGGAGCGTTCGAACCACCCCAGCACCACACATGATCGCAAACGGCAATGGGTCATCACCGGCAAACCAGGCGGCTTCGCGTACGCCACGAAATGACCGCGCCCACTGGCCCGGCGTGAGTTTTCTGTCCTTCCAGTACACCAGCGAGGCAGTCGCGTCCTGATTTTCGACCACCCACTTGCGTCCGCCAGGGGCGCGCGAGCGGGGCACAGCTTGTCCGGTCAGGTCCAGATACAGCGCCCGCGCGACGTCCATGCCGTTGGTACCGACGAACAGTCGAAACGTGGCACCGATGCGCGGGTTTGCATCCAGCACCTTGTACTGGCCATCGCGGATGTCGTAGCGCCAGCCGATGTCCAGAATGCCACGGTAGCCAAGCGCTTTCATGAACCCGCACGTGGCCTCCTCGACGGCGACATTCGGCACGCACATGCCAAGCGTGGTGGCGCCTGTGTAGGGCGGGTTCTGGCGGAGCTTCTGTCCTGTGAATCCGACCAGACAATCCGAATGAGCATCGAAGTAGCCGTTGAACATCCAGACTGACTCGGCGCCACCGGGGATGTATTCCTGCAACATCAAGTTTGGCTGCTCCGCATTCTCCGCGCAGTCGTAGTAGTCCAGCAGCTCGCTGGCACTGTGAGCGATAAAGACGCTCTGCGCGCCACTGTGTGGCCGAATGCGCCCCGCCTCGATGGCTTTAACGGCAACCGGCAGCGCCGTGCTACGCGCAAAGGCCTCGACTTCGGCGCGGTTGCGCGGGAAGATCGTCTCAGGCGTGGGCACGCCGAACTGTTTGCATAACTCGTACATGCCCTTCTTGCTGGCCAGCCGACGCGCCAGTCCGGCAGGCTGATCGGGAAAGTCGAACTGCTCGGCGAGTGCGTCGGCGTGCTCGTTGACGAAGACGGCGCCGACGTCGTCCGTCGGAATCAAGATCGTCCGCTGGCCGATGTGGCGACCTGCTAATAGAAGCTGTTCGAGCGATTGCTCGGGCGTGCGCGACAGGAAGTGCGACTCGAACGACCCGGCCACAAAGCGAGAGCGAGGCACGGGCGCCCACGGCCCCGTTCGAAAAACCCACACCGGAACGCCCAGACGCCCCAGGCTGCGCACAATGCCCAGTTGCCCGTGATGCAGACGGCCGCGGCTCATCTGGAGGACGAGCACGGGCAGCTTGTTACTGGCGAGGGTGATCGTGGGCACCGAGAATGGTCGTAGAAAGGCCGCGCATGGTCCAGCGCATGCCGCCCGAGACTATGTCCGCGGCGTCGGCCACGCGCTCAACGGGAGTGGCGGGGCGGTCTTGGGTCACCAGTTGGAGCTCATGCGGAGTGCGAGCGTGGAAATGCGCTCGCCAGTATTGCGTGTCCGCCAGATCTTGCGTACACGGGCACAGGTCCAGCAAGCGGCCCAGCGCGAGGTGGATTGCGTAGTGGGTGCGGTCGCCATTGTCAAGTACCGCGTGTGCCCGGCCCATGAAGCCCAGCCCGCTGACTGACTCATCCAGAAAGTCGGCCAGCGCCAGGCCCGAGAGCGGGACCAACATGGCGAGCGTGCAGGTGGCCAGCACGAGCCACACGCTGAACCAACTCGGCGCATTGGTGTGAGATTCTAGCGGAGCGCTGCTCAGGGATCAGGGGCCAGGGATCAGGGGTCAGGGGTCAGGGATCAGGGGTCAGGGGTCAGGGGTCAGGGGTCAGGGGTCAGGGGTCAAAGGTCAGGGTCAGGG
>Ga0126383_10001942_pt1 | contig 13124 bp, 13 predicted proteins | sample PanSoiMetPlot_35_FD_96882 | JGI IMG/M metagenome (GOLD analysis project Ga0126383, IMG submission 96882) | Tropical forest soil microbial communities from Panama - MetaG Plot_35 | ecosystem: Environmental > Terrestrial > Soil > Tropical forest > Bulk soil | place: Panama | collected 2016-02-17
AAGTGCCGCCGGGGCGTTCTGCCGGTCGTGCGGGCTTGTGAGTGAAGTAATGATTGCGCTGGTTAGGCGATGGATACGAAAGCACGTGGCAGCTAGCGCAACCAGCCCAGCCGCGAGCGGAGAGGCCGGCAGCTTCGAGGGCCAAGTTGGCGAGTTTTACTTGCTCGCTATGCTCGCCGGAGACGAACCCCGCGGCCTCCCCGGCGCGACCATCGACTTCGTCCAGTTCCAGCGAGCCGCCGGGGGCGGCGCCCTCGATGACGTGATCGTTTTCGCCCACGATGCTCGGGGCGTCGCCGGTGTTCTCGAAATCCAGGTCAAGCGTGCAATCAGCTTCACGCCTGGCGACGCGGTGTTCCGAGCGGTGGTCGAGCAGATCGTGGAAGCCTCGCGGCGGACCGACTTCTGGAGCTCTCGCTACGAGCTCGGTATCGCGACGGCCCGCACAACGCGCAAGGTCGATGGAGCCTACCAGGACGTCCTAACGTGGGCGCGCCAGATCGGCGACGCCGCCACCTTCTTTGCCCGCATTGGTCGGTCGGGGTCGGCCAACGACGACATGCGTACGTTCGTGAGCACGTTCAGGGCACATCTGCAGAATGCCGGGTCCCCGAGCGACGACGAGACAGTCTGGAGGTTGCTGCGAAAGCTTCAGATTCTGGTCTTCGACTTTACTGCTCAAAGCTCGTCGGCGGAGGAACTCGCCAAAGAGCGCGCTGCGCGAGTGTTACATCCCGACAATGCCGCGCGCGCCGCCGGCCTCTGGGCGAGACTCGTCGAACTCGCGATACGGGTCGCAGCGAGTGGCGGCGACCGTAAGCGCGAAGAATTGCGCTCTCCGCAGGAGATTGAACACAGGCGACTAGCGTCTGCGCTGCTGCTCTCGCTGCTGATTCATGCGCTGCTGTTGAGCCTGACTTTCGGTGGCGAGGGGCTTGGGCTTCCGCGCCTCGCCTTCCCCTGGCGAGAGCGACGGATCGAGGCGACCCGTTTGAACGTCACGCTCGCTCCGCCTCAAGCCACACCCGCGGAGCCGGCGATCGCGTCGGTCGCAGAGCCCTTGCAGCGAGCACCGGTCGAGCAGCCTGCTGCCAGTCGACCGGTTCCGGCTCCTTCCGCGTCACCGGCGCCGCACGGCCTGGTGATCGTTCCTTCTGCCAGGCCCGCGGCAAAAGCCAAGCCAAAGCGAAACGCCGCGGCTGATGCGGGCACTGCGAAAGCGCCGCCGCCCGCCGAAGGGCGCGCCGACGCGGCGCCCATTCAGCTCCCTGAACCGCCCGTCATCGCGGAGCCCTCCAAGGAGGCCGAGTTGGTCGTGCCCCCTGCTCCATCGGCGCCACCGTCTGACGTCACCGCAGCGCCAAGCGTATCCAGCGCGGAGCCCGTGGTGCCTGCGCCTCGCGATGCCGGTGAGGCAGTGCAGGAGCGAATCGTGACGGAGGCGCAGGAGCGAGCCGTTGAGCAAGCGCGAGCCGTTGAGCAAGCGGCTGCGGCGCAAGAGGTGGCGCGGCAAGAGGCTGCTCGTCAGGAGGCGGCTCGCATCCAGGCCGAACGCCAGGAAGCCGCGCGACAGGAGGCAGCCCAGCTGGAGGCGCAGCGGCAAGAAGCCGCTCGTCAAGAGGCAGCCCGCATCGAGACCGCGCGACAGGAGGCGGAACGCCAGGAAGCCGCGCGACAGGAGGCAGCCGAGCTGGAAGCGCAGCGGCAAGAAGCCGCTCGTCAAGAGGCGGCCCGCATCGAGACCGCGCGACAGGAGGCCGAACGCCAGGAAGCCGCGCGACGGGAGGCAGCCCAGCTGGAGGCGCAGCGGCAAGAAGCGGCTCGTCAGGAGGCGGCCCGCATCGAGACGGCGCGAAAGGAGGCCGAACGCCAGGAAGCCGCGCGACAGGAGGCAGCCCAGCTGGAGGCGCAGCGGCAAGAAGCGGCTCGTCAGGAGGCGGCCCGCATCGAGACAGCGCGACAGGAGGCCGAACACCAGGAAGCCGCGCGACAGGAGGCAGCCAAACTGGAGGCGCAGCGGCAAGAAGCCGCTCGTCAAGAGGCAGCCCGTATCGAGACCGCGCGACGGGAGGCCGAGCGCCAGGAAGCCGCGCGACAGGAAGCTGCGCGAGAGGAAGCTGCGCGGCAGGTAGCTGCGCAACAGGTAGCTGCGCAACAGGAAGCCGCGCGGCAGGAAGCTGCACGACAGGTAGCTGCACAACAGGAAGCCGCGCGACAGGCAACGGCACGCCAAGAGGCCGCGCGTGTCCAGGCCGAACAAGTGGAGGCGAGACGGGAAGAAAGGCTCCGTGCCATCGGACGTCAACTCGATGAAGAAGCCGCCCGGCGTGAAGCCGCCTCGACTGCCGATCGCCAGCCCAACCTGCTACCCCGGTCGTTGAGCACCGCGCGTCGAATCAAGCTGTGGGGACGCGCCCACCCCAACGTCGAGCTCATCCGGTACGCGGAGGCGTGGGCCCAGAAGATCCAATTCAACACCGAGGTCGAAACGGTCCGCGAGGTGGCGAAGCGGCCTCACAGGGACCCGATGGTGACGGTCGCCGTTCGAAGCGACGGTTCCGTGGAGTCGGTGACTTTCGAGGTCTCCAGCGGCGTGGCGGAGGTCGATGACGCGATACGACGGATCGTGGAGGGCCAGAAGCCCTACGTAGCGTTCCCGCCTGCGCTGGCCAGCGAGTACGATGTGGTCGAAATCCGCCGAACCTGGCACTTCGATACGGCCGTCCGGCTTGACTGATGGGAGCCGGGAAGGCAAACGCTAGGGACGAACCTCGAACGGAATCGTGGTTCCTCCCTCCCATCGAGCGCCGATTCGCACGTCGGTCAGTCGCACCGCGAACTGACGCAGAGTTCCGGCATGCGCGAGGCTTCGGTCTCCTGTGGCTTGCTAAGCGGATCTATGCGGTGGCCGCCTCCGCCGCAGCCTTGCTCTCGCCGTTCGCGTTTGCCAATCCCTGGGTCGTCGAGGGACGCACCGTCGGCATCTCCGGCGGCGATACCATCACGGTCGTGGACGACTCCAAGACCCAGCATAAGATACGCATCGCTGCAATCGACGCCCCGGAGAAGGGCCAGGCCTTCGGCGAGCAATCCAAGCAGAGTCTGTCAGGGCTCGTGTTCCAGAAACGGGTGGAGGCTCGATGCCACAAGCAGGATCGCTACGGCTTCGAGGTGTGCGTCGTTTACGTCAACCGTCGTGACGTCGGGCTAGAGCAGATCCGCCAGGGCATGGCCTGGCACTACAAGGAGTACCAGCACGAGCAGCCGACTCAAGAGCGGCTCGTCTATCGGGACGAGGAGGATGCTGCGAAGGCAGCGAGGCGCGGACTGTGGAAGGACGCCAAGCCAGTGCCGCCGTGGGAGTGGCGGAAGCCAAGCGGGTAGGCTTTAAACCTCGGGTTTGCCCCACGAACACCATCGTAGGGTGGTGCCGAACTTCTCTTCAAGCCTGACTTGCAATAGCCTGATCGCCTCATCACTTTCGTGCGCTTCTACCCGTATCGTCTCAAGCATTCCCAGCGTCACGGGGTTTGATCCGCGGTCGAACACGCGAGCCTCGGCGAAAACCGTTCCCCCACGCATCCAAATAGCAGCCGCGAATCCATAGGACCCCAACGAACCTGCGCCGGTTTTCAGAATCCTTTGAACGCCGTGATCCGGACCCATGCTTCCCTCCCCTGATTATTCCCGGCTCGCGCCGCGAAAAGACGACAGATCTAGAAATGTGCGCCTGCCAAAAACCTGGCGCAAGTGCTTCCTCGGTGGGTCGGTGCACAGCCGGTCTCCGACGCAAGACGCGTTCCCCGTTTGATCCGGCCGAGGTCTATCCCTGGTCGTCCTGTGAGCGATAGATTAGGCGGCACCTGCGGTATCGCCGACTTCGATCCCGACAACCACAACATCCCGACGGTCGGCTTTGCCGCCGACTATGGCCTCGTTTAGCAACCAGACCTCACAAACATCGTACTCCGACACCGGCCGGTTGAACCCAACGCAACGCAGAGCGGTGCGATCGTGATTTGGCACCGCGTCGATGCAAGTGCGACAGCACTGTTCGATCACCGAAAGCATGTGTATGTCCGCGCGCAAAGAAAGTGCCACGAGTGTGACCGAGCAGAAGCAAGGCGCGCAAGTGTCTCCACATGACGACGGACTCGACCCGGGCAAGCATCGTACGGCGAGAACCAGGCAGGGCAATCGCGATTTGCCTGTGGGCGATTTCGTTACGCCACTGCCCGCAGCGGCTCCTCCGGATCGACCCGCGTGTACTCGAGCACGAGTTCATGGAAGCGGTGCGACGCAAGCACCATGAACCGGGCGTTGAGCCGGCGGAGCGCCAGGATCTGCCGCTCAACCTCGTCCACCGACTGCCGCTCCAGCGCTTCGAAGAGTGCCTTGCGGATCGGATACCAACGCTCGTAGAGATTGCCGATCTCGGCGCGCTCTCGCTCATCCGCGAACAGCGACGTAAGCGATTCCCTGCTGAGTTCCACGCCGCGGGATTCACCTTCCTTCTCGATGTTCGTCATCGCGCGCGTCACTGTCTGGATTGTCCCCGTGGCCTCGCCCGTCCGCACCTTCCGGAGGGCGGTGAGGCATTGCTCGATGACCTCGAAGCGGAACCGCGTCCCCATCCAGAGCGATGTAAACATGGTCCCGAGCGCTGGCGGCAGTGCGCGAACGGCGCCGGCGACCTCCTCCACGAACAGCACGTGGAACGTCATCGCCCCGCTAGCCTCGGTATCCGCGCGTGTCAGCACCGGCCGGTAAGCCTCGCCGCGGTCGGCGCGATACACGGCCTGGATCGGCACGAAGACCCGCCGCTGGCTCGCCAGGTGGACGGCTGCCACGAGCTCGTCAAGCCAGCGCGCGTCGGCCGAGCGCTGCGCTTGCGCCTCCACGAGATCCTTCCACTTCCAGGTCCCCTCCAGCAGACTGAACATCTTGAGCGAGTCGGCGTCGGCTTTAACCGTGGCGTCGTCCGGGATGTGCGACGGCCCGAGCGAAGCGGGATTACACACGCGGATACGAATACACTTGTTGAAGTGCTTCTTCGTTTTGCTAACCGGGCCGAAGTAGTTGCAAATCTTCTGCGCCCCCTCCGCCAGCTCTTCGTCGTCCTCCGCGACCGCAGGATTGATCGGCGCCTGCCCCGTGAGCGTGCTGGTGCCGTAGAGCGCCTTGAGGAACTCCCTGATCTTCTCGGGATGGGCGCGCACTGCCTGCAGGTGCTTGAGCGGTCGCGGCGGGTCGATCTGCGGGCCGTGTAGGCAGATCACCCGCCGGAAGTCGTTACCGTCAATCCGCTGGAAAAGGCCAGCCTCGTAGAGGCACCAGTCCCACGAGAGCGTCGGCTCAGTGAACAGCAACAGCAGGATGTTCGACTCAGCGAGGCGATCCTTGATCCATTTGAACCAGTCGTCGCCCGGAGGGATCTCCTCCGAGATGAAGACATTCAAGTTTCGCCCGCCCCACTTCGCAAGCGTGCTCTTGATTCCGCGCGCAGCGGCGTCGTACTCGTGCTTGTGGCTGATGAAGATATTGAGCGTGTCAGACATGGCCGGTCCTCCTCCCGTGTCGCATCCCGCGCCGGATGAGGCGGCGCCACCGCGTCGAGATGACGGGTGCAGTGCATCGTACGCACGCGCGCTCCGCCAGGGAATCGGTCGATCGCTCGGAAATGGGCTATGACTTTCGGTCTAGATCCTGCTTCCAGGTGCAGGGACGGTTGAATTTCCGTTCAACCCCTTGCCAATCCCGAGTCTGCTCGAGCGCGGGTTGATCAGCGCCCTGATCACAATGCTGTCTCCATCGCGGTCACCGTCCGCTCCTGATGGAGTGGACTGGATGAGCGAACGAGATCAGGCGCAGCGGACGTCGCTAGAGTTTGTGTCCAGCTTGCTGGTCTCCGACGCCCGGGCTCAATCCCCGCGCGACCACGAACTGGAGGCGAAGCTCCTACAGCTCAAGCGCGCAAACGAGGCGCTGCAGCAGCCCTCAAGAAGCAAGCACCTTCGGGATCGAGATCGCCGCAGGGCAAGCGCCGGCATCGAGCCCGGTAGCGCCGACCCTAGAATCGTCCTAGGTTGAACCGCGAGAGGTCCCCAGGATTGAAGCCCGGGATGTAGTCGTACGTAGCGGGGGTCGGGCGAAGGCAGTCCACCCTCAATTCGGTGAAGCAGCGCTCACGCCACACGGCAGGGTCCGGTCCCACGATGACGGGCCGCTCAAAGCTGCTGGCGATGGCCATACGCTCGAGTTGCGCGGCCCGAGCCTCCAACAACAACGCATCCGCTGGCTGGATCTGCCGCGGCAGTTCCCGCGGGACGACCAGAGGAATGGTGCTCAAGTTCGACTCCGCTTGCAGAGTGGTGACGTTGACGGCGTTGCGCGGAGGTTTGTTGCCGTAGTTGGTGACACCTTTCTGGTCGGTCCATTTGTAGATCTGCGCATGGGCGAAGAGCGGCATCGCGAGCGCGCCCAGAAGGAGGAAGCGCAATAGGCTTGTGGACACGGTAGGACTCCTTGTCGCGGTTTGCGCGCGGCAGTTGCCGCACGGATGGGGCCTGCAATCGGTAAGCATGGGAGCCAATGGTTGTTTGAATACTGAACCGCTTGCATGTGAAGTCAAGCGGAGTTGGAAGGTCGACAAGCTGGAACCAGTCCCGCTTCACGGCGGGCCCGTAGGGAGTTCCGACGAGCCGCCGGGCGCGATCGACCGGGCGCTCTGCATGCCCTCGAGGGAGTAGCATGCCCCCATTCGCCCTCGACCGGCCGATGGACCGGCGAGACGAATGCTCCTGCCGACCCTGAAGCCTCAACCAGGAGGAACCATGGCAAATTCGATGACTAATCGGTATCTGGACAACAATGCGCAGTACGCGAGCGGCCAGGCACTGCACAAGGCCGCCCACCCTGGAAAGCAGCCGATTCAGCCCTCCAAGCGCGTGGCGGTACTCGCTTGTATGGATGCGCGCCTTGACGTGGAAGATCTGCTTGGCCTGCAGACGGGTGACGCACATATCATCCGCAACGCCGGAGGCGTGGTGACCGATGATGCGATCCGCTGCCTCATCATCTCGCATCACCTGCTCAACACGGACGAGATCATCCTGATCCACCACACGCGCTGCGGCATGCTCGCGTTTACCGACGACTTGCTCAAGGCCGGTCTGGAAGGTGACCCGGCGGCGGAAAAGCTGCTCGGCCAAGCGACCGGCCGCGCGTTCACGAGCTGCAAGAATTCCGCGTCGACGCCGTCGGCCTTCCACGCCTTCCGCGGCCAGATCGAGCCGCTCGACGCTCCGCGCGACGCAAAGAACATCGAACGCCTGCAATGGGACGTGCGACGCGGAGTCTCTTCGATCCTGAACCACCCCTGGATCCCGACGAGTGGGCCGGACGCTGTCACGGTGCGCGGATTCATCTATGACGTGGACACCGGGAAGCTCGAGGAAGTGAGCTATCCGGGGCCAGTCGGCTCGATCGGCTGAACCGACGAGCGTCACGCAGCTGCCGGGCGCGGCGCTTTCTATGCCGCGCCCGGCGCTCCGATCCGACGCCAGATCGTCCGGTCGCGTGACGGATTGCGCCCGCCGCGGGACGCGGCATTCGCGAGGCCGTGACGGGTAAACCTTCCGTCACAAACTTCGCATTTATCAAATTTTGGCGATTCGGGGCTAGCAAGCCGCTGGCGACCTTCTCGCCCGTTTGTATTTGTCCACGCAGTGTGACCCTTTGTCACAGTCGAGCAGCGACATGGCGTGCAAGCATGAACCGCATGCGGGAGGTTCATGTGATGCAGGGCAAGCGGCGCTGGCTCGGGCTCCGGGTGTGGGTAGTCGACGCGAACGGGAGGAGGCACAACGGGACCCTATGGTGGGAGGATGAATCGACCGTCCTGATTCGCCAGGACGGAGTCGTGGGCCTTCAAGTGCTCCCGAAGGCGGCCGAAGGAACCCGTTGGGGGTTCGCGGATGACACCGGCAAGCCACCCGGGACGGACGGTTCCGCATAACTCTGTCGGTGACCGGGGCGCACAGCCGTCTAGGGAGCTGTAGAAGTTCAGCGCTGCGTCCGGCGCGCGAGGGGCCTCGTTTGATTTAGATCAAGCAGAGCGCAGCGACGAGCCCTATCGTGGCGCCATGCCTTCGCGCGCGCCAGAATTCCCTCGGACTACGCCGCGAAGCCCTCCGGGCATGTTTGCATGCCTCGCGTGAGAGGCACAGCTCGATGCCACTGGCCGCTGCTTACCGACGTTCCCCGCCCGAGAACGCGCCGACATCTCGCGGTATCGCTCTCTTCTCGGCCGGATTTCGCCCCTTCTTTCTTCTCGCCTCGATCTGGGCGGCGCTCGCCGTGCCGATATGGCTCGCGGCGTACGTTCACGGCTATTCGATTCGTGGTTCGCTGCCGCCGATGATCTGGCACGCGCACGAGATGGTGTACGGCTTCGGTCTCGCGGCCGTTGCCGGCTTTCTCCTGACCGCGATTCCGAACTGGACGGGCCGCATGCCGGTGCGCGGTGCGCTCCTGGCGAGCCTCGCTCTGATCTGGCTGACCGGCCGCGCGGCGATGCTGGCTTCGGGGGAACTCGGCCCGACCGCGGCGGCGATCGTGGACCTCGCTTTCCCGGTCTCGTTGATCGCAGTCGTCGCGCGTGAGTTGCTCGCCGGACGGAATTGGCGGAACCTGCCGATGCTCGGCGCGCTGTCGCTGCTTCTTCTCGGCAGCTCCCTCGTTCATCTGCACGCGTGCGGCTTTGCCTACACGGCTGGGACCGGCAACCGGCTAGGTATTGCGACGCTGCTCCTCCTGATTGCGCTCGTCGGTGGGCGAATCGTTCCGGCGTTCACGCGCAACTGGCTCGCTAAGACGCGACCCGACGTTCTGCCCCCCGCCGGATGGGGCGCGATCGACCGTATCGCGTTGCTCGCCACCGTCGCCGGCCTCGCCGCGTGGGTTCTCGCACCGGATTCGGCCGCCGCCCCGCCGCTCGAGGTGGCTGCCGGCGTCGCACTGGGAGCACGTCTGTCGCGCTGGCGCGGGCTGGCGACCCGCGCCGAGCCGCTGCTCCTCGTTCTGCACGTCGGTTACGGCTGGGTGGCGCTCGGGCTGATCCTGCTCGGGCTGAACGGTTTTTACCCGATAGTGCCCGCGAGCGTCGCCATGCACGCGCTGACGGTAGGTGGTGTCGGTACGATGACGCTCGCCGTGATGACCCGGGCATCGCTCGGGCATAGCGGGCGACCCCTCACCGCCGATGGCGCCACCCGCGCGATCTACATACTGATCACCATCGCCGCACTGCTGCGCCTCGTCGCCCCGCTTGCCGGTGCACAGGTGGTGTCTGTCACTTCGCTTGCGGCCCTCACCTGGACGGCGGCGTTCGCGACATTCGCGATTCACTACGGACGCCTGCTCTTGCGGCCGAGGACGGAGTGATCACCCGGGCCCGCTACCTGGTATCTGTGATTTCGAACGCTCGCGGAACCCGCGCTAGTTCCTGAGCCCGAGACAGGGCCGAATGTCCAGTTGGCCTGTCAACCAGTCCGCAACGTCCTGGTGGTTGTAGTCGGGTCCGGGCTTCGGCTCGACCGTGCGCACCTTCAGGTTGCCGAGCCGCGGTGGCATCGTGTCCCGGAACGCGAGCGGCATGGCCTTGACGAATGCGGATGCGGGGCGCTCCGTCAATTCACCTTTCGCCTCGCCCGCCTTACGGGAATACATGCGGCCAGCGAATACCGCGACGCGCGAGCTCCAAGTGCCGGACGGCTCGAGCGCAAAGGCCTCGCCGGCCTCGACGAAGAATTGCGCGCCGTCGGTGGCAACCTGCAGCACCGCGATTCCCGCGTTGATGACCAGATCGAAAAACGGGGTGTTGATGCGGTGCGGCGGCCCTTCGGCGCGCTTCGGGACGGTGAACTTCACCCAGCCGGCAAGCAGGACATGAGGGCCGATGACGGGTTCCTCACCGCGCCGGTAAGGCAGATCGGCGAGGAATCGGCTCTCGGGCCCCAGCTCGATCATGCCTCCGTCATCCGTTTCGACCTGCACGAGCGCCTTCGGCCCGGTCTGGATGATGTCGCAGTGGCGGAGTCGCACGCCCGCGGCAGGCAGGTACCGGTGGGCTCCCGAGATCAGAGCGTTGGTGCCCTCGACCAGTGTGATGGTCGCGACGAACTCGTGAGCCGCGGCCAGCGGGCCAAGGAGCAACGCCAGGAGCGCGAGCGTGCCGCGTGCCGTTGATATCGCAGGCAAGCCAATCCCTCCGGCTACGCGCCGGTCAGAAAACCGCCACGCCCAATGGTTTCGCTCAATGCTCTTCTCCGGTTGTTAGAGCGATATCGCTTCAAGGTCGACCGGCCTTTGGGGCATTTTTGTCGAGCAAACGCACCATCGCCGAGATCGCAGTCGGATAGCCGTCCGGCCCCAGGCCCATCATGACGGCCGTCGCCACGCTCGAGATGAGCGAGTGATGGTAGATCTCCTCGCGTCGGTGGATGTTGCTGATGTGGAGTTCGATTATCGGTCCGGGGAACATCTTCAGTGCGTCCAGGATCGGGATCGATCTAAAGGTGAGTCCTGCGGCATTGATGACGATGCCCGCGCCTCGATCGATCGCCTCTTGGATCCAGTCGACAAGCTGATGCTCGGCGTTCGATTGCCGAAACTCGACGGGATGCGCTCCCGCGGCTTGGCGACACATCGCTTCCACTTCGGCAAGCGTGGTCGTCCCGTAGATTTCAGGCTCTCTTTTACCCAGTCGATTGAGGTTCGGGCCGTTTAGCACATAGATTGGCTTGGTCATGTCGTTACGGCATTTCGGCTCTTCTGTGATCAAACACCGATATCGATCGGCGCCCCTCAGTGCCGGTCCCAGGGACTGTGCTTGACACCTTCCGGCAGCCAGACCGTTTCATACACCTTCTGCAGCTCCTTCTCCTTGGCGATCTCGTCGCTGATCGAGAGGTTTGCATACTTCGCTTCGGTCGGGCTGGTGTAGTTGCGCAAGTTCAGGCCGGGTGCGGACAGAACTTTGCGCAGCTCGCCGTTGCACCGAGGGCAAGCCTCCGGCGAAGGAGCGCCGATGCCGTGCCGCGTCTGATAGATCACGCGACAGGAGTCACAGGCATATTCGTAGAGCGGCAATCCAGGCCTCCATTTGCTGAAGAAAGGCCGGCTCCGCCAGGAGCCGGCCGAGGGACGGGGTTACGGCTTCTTACGCGAGCGCGGTCGCGACGATCTTCGCCTTGGCCTGCATCGCCGTTTCTTTGTTGATGTTCCAGATCCGCGCAGCGTTCTCCCCGAACACTTTGCGGCGGATCTCCGGCGTGATCTTCGGATAACCGTGGCCTTCCACCAGTTGGTCCGGAATCTGGAACTTGCGGAACGCCTCGATCTGCCACTGCGGGTTGCCCCACAGCAGCGAGTCCGTGCCCCACATGACGTAGTCCGGGCCGAGGTCGCGGAGCAGCGTACCGACCACATGAGCGCACTCGAGCGGACGGCTGGTCGCCGTCGCGGCGAAGGTCGAGCCGAGCTCGCAGTACAGGTTCGTGCGCTGGGGCTTGAAGCCCTTCATCGCCGCGAGTTCCTGGTGGTATGGCCATGCCGAGTGATAGGCGATGAAGTTCAGGTCGAGGAAGTCGTCCGCGGTCGCGTCGAGGTCCTCGCAATGGGCGTACCGTGCGTAGAACTGGCCGAACGGGATGCCCTTGTGGCAGCCGATGTTCTTGACCCCGAGCTTGCGGCACTGCTCCCAGATCGGATAGGCGACCTTCTCGTCGTCGAACCACCAGCCCTTCTTCTTGGTCGAGTCGAACGTATAGAGCTTCAGCCCCGAGATCTTGTACTTGCCGACGTACATCTGCAGCCGGTCGATGGTTTCCTTCAGCCCCTGGTTGGGCGTCAAGCCGCCCGCGAGCATGACGGTGTTCTTCGGCCAGTTGTTGCGGACCTGGACCTGATACTCCATCGGAATCATGTCCTTCCCGCCATAGTCTTCGCGGAAGCCGAAGGGGTTGAAGATCCCGACGGTCGTATCGCTTCCCTCCAGGATCATCTTCCCGTAGTTCTCGACGTTCATGTCCTTGGTGCCGTTTGGCAGGCCGTACGCCTTGCCGAGATCGTCGAGCAGCTGCACGAACCACATCCCGCGCTTCGTCGTGTTGACGCCTTCGACGTAATGCTCGGGTCGCGTACAGACGTGGGTGTGCGCGTCGACGATGAAGTCGCTGCTCGCGCGCGCGAGCTGGATCGCTTCCTTCTTCGCGTCCGGATCGGCGGCCTCCGCCGGCCCGACTTCGAAGAATTGCTTACCGGTGACTTCGTTCGCGGCGAGCATCGCCGCGGAGAATCCCAGCGACGACTTCAGGAAGTTCCGCCGCGACATGCCGGCCTTCGCCGCGTAGTCGTCCATCTTCGCCGAGATGCGCGGCCCCATGTTCCCGGTCAGGAACAGGGAAGTGCCGATCTCGTCGGCGTTGTAGGGATCCTTGGGCGAGTTCTCGAGGCCTTTGAAGTGCTGCAGGATGTTGAACTCCATGGCCAGTCTCCTCTGTTCGAGTCATCTGGATCGGGCGCACCGCGCGAGGAACGCGGGTCCGGCAGCGTCCACGCCGCGGATGCAGCAAAGCCACGCTACGCCCAGGTGCGGAGAGCTGTCAACGCCGCGAGCATCCCCTCGGACACGGGGATGGTTGGCACTCGTAAGTGCCGACTGCCAAGGGCTCGGGAAGCGAGCCGGATCAAGAAAACACGAAGGGGTTGCCGCGATGCAACCCCTTCTTCGCCTTCGCCCTTTGGTCAGGGCCGGAAGATGATCGTCGGCGGCGCGTTCCCTGGGGGCTGAATATACGCGCCGTGCGGCGTCGGCACCGCGTAGCCGATTCCCCCTGGCCCGACGATCGTCGCACCACCCCGCGGGGTCGGTACGATGTAAGTCGGAGATTGGTACGGTCCAATGATCGTCGTTCCCCCTACCGGGTTCGGCACGATGTACGTCGGCGGCTGGTTCAACCCGAAGATCGTTGTTCCCCCAACTGCGTTCGGCACCACGTACGTCGGCGATTGGTTCAGCCCGAAGACCGTCGTTCCCCCGATCGCGTTCGGCACGATGTAGG
>Ga0126383_10001943_pt1 | contig 13116 bp, 10 predicted proteins | sample PanSoiMetPlot_35_FD_96882 | JGI IMG/M metagenome (GOLD analysis project Ga0126383, IMG submission 96882) | Tropical forest soil microbial communities from Panama - MetaG Plot_35 | ecosystem: Environmental > Terrestrial > Soil > Tropical forest > Bulk soil | place: Panama | collected 2016-02-17
ATGATCGACTCAACCTCCTCTAATTCCGCAGGCGTCAAAGGCGAAACCTCCCAGTGCCGCTCTAGCCGACTGCGCGCGAGCCCTGCAACTGCCTCGGCGAAATTTGGATCGCGTGTCACCGCCTGTCGGTAAAACGCGTCGGCACGATCGAAGGCGGCGCCGTCACCCCCGCCCCTCAACTGGGTCTGGTGAAACTCGTACTCGCCTCTCAAAAAAAGATCGTAAGCTTCCGCATCGCGCGTTTGGGCTGAGGTTAGAGCATCGGATTCGCTTTGCGAAAAGTTCGCTTTCAACGCTTCCGCAATTTCCTGTGAAACTTCGCTCTCAACCGCCAAGATATCTTTAAGGTCACGGTCGTAACTTTTCGCCCAAAGATGCGTGTCGGTGCGTGCATCGATTAACTGCACGTTCACCCGAACTTTGTCGCCAGCCTTTTGCACCGCTCCTTCCAGTATCGTGGAAACACCCAGCTCTTGCGCCACGGTCTTTAAATTGTCCGGCTTGCTCTGGTATTTCGCGGTCGAGGTGCGCGAGATAACCTTGAGATCACGCACGGCCGCTAATTTCGTCAGGATCTCATCCTTTATGCCCTCAGCGAAGTAGGCATTTCCTCTTTCTTCGCTGAGATTTTCAAACGGCAGCACCGCGATGCTTTTTTCTACACTCGCCAATGCGGAACGCATCGGCCTCCGCAAAAGGAATACGAAACCAGCAGCAATCGCGGCAAGCACAAGCAGCGCGACGGCCACTTTCGTCCGGCGCACGCGGGCGCGCTGCTTTTGAATCACCTGGAGCTTGTTGGGGAGTTGCGCATTACCGACTGCGGAGTCGTAAAGATTCGCAATGCCAATGCGCACGCCATGTTTCACTTCGCATGTGCCCAGATCATGCAGGCGCGGCCGCCACTCGTCGTATTCTTCGAGATCTTCAGCGACATGTTTGGAGAGAAGAATGTGACCAGCATCTCCGCATTCCAGGACGCGCTGCGCCACATTCAGACCGGCACCAGCGAGATTGGTGCGCCCAGTAACATCAATAACTCCGCTCACCGGGCCACTGTGAATGCCCATGCGCAGGCGCAACTGCGGATGATCTTTGAGCGCGCGGCTCAGCTCCACCGCGCAGCGAACCGGCGCTTCCGGGCTGGTGTAAAACACCAATGCCATGCCGTCGCCCGTGGCAATTTTGATTAAACGCTCCGATGCCTCGGCCTTTTGAAATTGCTCAGTGCCGCGAACAATTTGGGTTAGCTCATCAACAGCGGCATGTTGCTCATTAATCGAAAGCTTCGAGTAGCCGACAATGTCGATGAAGAGAACATGGGCGATCTCCAGCTGGATTTCTTTCTTGATCTCAGTGGACATGTCGTGAATGCGCCTTGGAATCGACCACGCGTGGCACAGGAAAGCCGAGCGCGAAGCGATAAATCTTCCCTTGTTGCGACTCACGGAAGAACGAGCTCATCTTAGCCCCCGTCGCCTACGTAGTATCGGCTATTCGAGGCATTACGTCGAGACTGGAATTCCTAGACTATTCTTTTCTCCAAGGTGAAATGAGGATTCGCTTGATTATTTTGAGCAGAATCGCCTTAAGAATTCGCACATTCCCGCGCAAACACGTGTTCATCGCACCAAATAAATGAGTTTATGAAAACGAAAAATGTCACACGATACACGTTCCTTTTGGCGTGTGTTCTGATCTGTAGTGACGCCGCGAATTTGCTCGCCGCTAATATGCGGAGCTTTATCGAATCAGTTCGAAGGAAAGCACCAGTTGTCTATGTTGGCTCTGTCAAAGAGGTGCGCTTGTTGGAACGAACAAAGTTCGACATCAAAGCGAGGGCAGTTGTGGATATTAAGGCTGTGGTGCGAACTCCGGGACCAAATTCTCAGCAGGCGACGGTCGAGTATTCAAGTTACGACGAGAAGACGCCAATGCTGGAGGGCGGTCCTCAATATCAACTGCGACTCGGTGTTTCGGTGATCGTTTTCGCCAACTCCTTCGACGCAAGCATTCCGCCTGGATATCTTGTACAAGGCAGTCGCGAGGAGTTGCTGCAGCGGGTTGAAGCGTTGCGGGATAGCCTTGCCAAGATGTCTTCCGACCAACTCAAGGTGAACGAGATTACGGAGGAAGATCGGCGTGTTCAGATGAGCTTGTACGAAAAGCTTGCTGCCTACCTCCGTACAGCCGCATAATCGTTTCTCAAGCATGCCAGAAGAGGAAACAACGCTTCGGGACGGAAGAATCGTGCGCGGCGAAAGCCCGCTGAATCTGGAGATGCCGTTCTCGAGCATGGACAGCTTCATTACGCCAACGCCATCGTTCTATGTTCGAACGCATTTTCCAATCCCGACGATTGATCGCAATGCGTGGTGGTTGCATGTAGAAGGCGAAGTGGAAAAACCATTCGCCATAAATTACGAGCAGCTCACGGCCTTCGAGCCGGTGACTGCTCCCGTGACTTTGGAATGCGCAGGGAATAACCGGAATTTTCTCGAACCGAAAGCGAAGGGCGTGCAATGGCGGCTCGGCGCAGTCGGCACCGCAGAGTGGACCGGCGTGCCACTCTCGATGTTGCTTGATCGCGCGGGTGTCAAACCAAACGCCTGTGAAGTAGTTCTCGAAGGAAGCGATGCCGGTATACTGGAGGAACCGAAACGTCCGCCAGGTCAATTGAGGTTCGCGCGCAGCATCCCCCTCGAGAAAGCGCGTCGCGATGTGTTGTTGGCCTACAAAATGAATGGCGAAGAACTGCCGCCAGAGCACGGGTTTCCAGTACGCGCAATCGTCCCTAGCTGGTATGCGATGGCATCCATCAAATGGCTTCAGCGCATCATCGTCACCGACCGTCCGTTTACCGGATATTATCAAACCATTGACTACGCGTACTGGCAGAGGCGAGAGGACATCGCGGAACTGACGCCGTTAAGCGAAATGCAAGTCAAAGCAGAGATCGCGCGTCCAGCGGAAGGCGAGACGCTGCCGGCGAACACGAGCGTCCACGTTCGCGGAGCTGCTTGGGCGTGTGATGCGCAAATCACGAAAGTCGAAGTGAGCACGGACGGTGGCGCAACCTGGAGCAACGCAAAATTGATTGGCGAATCGAACTTGAACGCGTGGCGATTCTGGGAATTCAACTGGCAGACACCGTCGCAACCAGGAAAACAAATTCTCATCGCCCGCGCTACCGATTCGCTTGATCGGACGCAACCGGTATTGCGCGACCCTGATCGCGGCACTTACATGATCAACCATCTGCTGCCGATTGAAGTCGCGGTGCGGTGATTCTGTTTTCTGGGGAGCACAGGCTGCCAGCCTGTCCTCTTCGGCAGCTTGCCGAAAAGCTCCTCGGAACGTTTCGATGATTCCGTGGTCGCAACGGCTTCAGGGGTGTCGTCGGCCAGCTGCCGACGACATAGGCTGGCAGCCTGTGCTCCCCAGAGTCTCACTTCGCGTGCGCAGTGGTACACGATCTCGTTTGAACTCCAGTGCCGCTTCGCGTTAAGTCTCGCCAATGTCCCTCGTTTTTAAGACCATTCAGACCGAAGGAATCGCGGAGCTTTCATATCTGCTGGGTGACGATGAGGAAGGGGTGGGAGCAGTGTTCGATCCGAGAGCAGATGTAGATGTTTACGTGGATATGGCGCGTGAAGCGGGGCTCGCCATTACGCACATTTTCGAGACTCACATTCACGCCGATCTCGTGAGCGGCTCGCGCGAACTCTGCGCGCGAGTCGAATCGGCGAGGATTTACGCCAGTGGCGAGGGCGGCGCTGAATACGGCTTTACGCCTGAAAAAATAAAGGATGGCGATCGATTTACATTCGGCGAAGTGATTGTGACGGCACGACACACACCGGGGCATACGCCGGAGCACATGTCGTATTTACTGTCCGAGGCAGATCATCCTGAAGAGCCGTGGGCGGTGCTCACCGGAGACTCGCTCTTCGTTTCTTCGGCGGGGCGACCCGACTTGTTAGGCGAGAAGTTCACGAGGCAGCTCGCGCAACAGCAATTTCACACGTTGCACGATTTCTATCTCAAGCTCCCTGATCACGTGATGATTTATCCCAATCATGGCGCCGGATCGCCCTGCGGCGCTGACATCGGCGCACGGTTGAGCAGCACGATAGGTTACGAAAGAAAATTCAATAATTTTTTGCAGTTCAATGATGCCGACAGCTTCACCGATTTCGCAATCAAAACCGCGCCGCCTGTTCCGCGTTATTATCCGGTGATGAAACGCGTAAACGCTCAAGGTCCTGAAATCCTCGGCAGTCTTCCACGCGTTCCCGCTCTGCCGCCGAGAGCCTTCAAGGAAGCGATCGAGAAAAAAACGGGCGTACTCGTCGATACCCGGATGATGCTCGCATTTGGTGGCGGACACATCCCTGACGCGCTAAACATTGGCGGTTCGCCGATTCTGTCGATCTGGGCAGGTTGGCTGCTCGACCCTGATCAGCCGATTCTCCTGGTGCTCGAGAGCGACGATGATCTTGAGCGGACGGTGCGACTGTTCGCGCGCACAGGCTATACGAAATTCGCTGGTTATCTGACCGGCGGAATGAAAGCATGGGATGCGGCTGGGCTTCCTCTGGAACGAATCGGGCAGATGAGTGTGCACGAATTGAACGAGCGGAAGTCTTCGTTGCAGATCGTCGATGTGCGTTCGCCGGGTGAATGGAAGAAAGGGCACGTTCCGGGCGCCCGACATATCTTCGTCCCGGAGCTTGGCAACCGCGTGGGAGAGCTTGATCGCAAGAAACCCACGGCGGTTTATTGCGGCAGCGGTTACCGGGCCAGCATCGCCACGAGCATTTTGAAGCCGCATGGTTTCAATGAGCTTTGGAATGTTCCCGGCAGTTGGGAAGCGTGGAAAAAGGCGAAGCTGCCAGTGGAGAGAGCGAACGGCGAATGAACGGAACCACCGCGCTACCCCGGCGGTCATTCGGCGAGACGATGCGCGCCGATACGTGGTGGATTCAGCCATTGCTCGTTTTTGTAGGACTTTCGACTTTCATCGTCTATTCCACATGGGCGGCGTTTCAGGGAAAAAACTATTTTTTTGTTAACTACATCTCGCCGTTTTATTCGCCGGAAATTTTTGGCGATTCCCCGCACAGCTGGTTTGGGCCAAAACCTGCCTGGTGGCCAGCTTGGCTACTTTTCTCTCCGGCGCTGTTAGTTCTTTGGGCGCCCGCTGGCTTTCGTCTTACCTGTTATTACTACCGCGGCGCATATTACAAAGCTTTCTGGGCAGATCCGCCAGCCTGCACAGTTGGCGAGCCACGCAAAAGCTACTGGGGGGAACGATCGTTCCCTCTCATCATGCAAAACGTGCATCGCTATTTTCTCTACCTGGCGCTGTTCTTTCTCGTCGTGCTCGCGATCGACGTTTGGAAGGCGCTCTGGTTTTCCGACGGATTCGGAATCGGCGTCGGCACGATTGTCCTCGCGATCAATGTTGTCTTACTCGGCGGCTACACGTTTGGATGTCACTCGCTACGACATTTGGCCGGCGGACTTCTCGATCAATTTTCTCGGTCACCAACATGCTATCGCGCTTATGCATGCGTAACCTGTTTCAACCGCCGCCACATGCTTTGGGCATGGCTGAGTCTGTTCTGGGTCGGTTTCGCCGATCTGTACGTGCGCCTGTGCGCGATCGGCGTGTGGCACGATGTGCGGCTATTCTAGCCGCAGTTGATTCGCAGCCATGCCTGACTACGAAAGTTTCGAGCACGACGTGTTGGTTATTGGCGCAGGCGGCGCAGGCTTACGCGCCGCGATTGAAGCTTCGGCCGCGGGTGTTCGCGTCGGACTCGTTTGCAAATCGCTGTTAGGGAAAGCGCACACCGTAATGGCCGAGGGCGGCATTGCTGCGGCCCTGGCCAATGTGGATGAACGCGACAATTGGAAAGTGCATTTCGCCGATACCATGCGGGGCGGTCAATATGTCAATCAATGGCGCATGGCTGAATTGCACGCAAAAGAAGCGCCTGATCGGGTGCGCGAGCTTGAGGCTTGGGGCGCGGTTTTTGATCGCACAAAAGACGGCCGAATTCTGCAAAGACATTTCGGCGGCCACAAATATCCGCGACTTGCGCACGTGGGCGATCGCACGGGCTTGGAAATGATTCGCACATTGCAGGATCATGGCGTTCACCAGGGAATCGACGTTTACATGGAGCACACGATTCTTTCGTTGCTCAAAGATGGCGACCGCGTGGTGGGAGCGTTCGGATATGAGCGCGAACGCGGACGCTTTAAGATTTTCCGTGCCGAGGCAGTTGTGCTAGCCACAGGCGGCATCGGTCGCGCCTATAAAATTACCAGTAACAGCTGGGAATACACAGGCGATGGACACGCTCTTGCATATGAAGCTGGTGCAGAGCTCATCGACATGGAGTTCATTCAATTTCATCCGACCGGAATGGTCTGGCCGCCGAGCGTGATGGGAATTCTTGTGACAGAAGGCGTCCGCGGCGAAGGGGGGATTCTCACAAACGCCGACGGCAAACGTTTCATGTTCGAGGCAATCCCAGAAAACTACCGACACCATACCGCGGACAATGAAGAGGAAGGCTGGCGCTATTGCCAGGGACACAAGGATGCACGCCGCCCGCCCGAGTTGCTAACGCGTGACCACGTTTCGCGCTGCATCGTACGCGAGATTAAAGAGGGGAGGGGAAGCCCGCATGGCGGCGTGTTTCTCGACATCTCATGGATCAAGCAAAAAATTCCGAACGCGGCCGAACACATCAAACGCAAGCTGCCGAGCATGTATCACCAATTCAAACAACTTGCCGACATCAACATTACAGAACAACCGATGGAGGTCGGGCCAACCACGCATTACATCATGGGTGGCGTGCGTGTTGATCCCGATACACAAATGTCGCGTTTGCCCGGTCTGTTTGCCGCCGGCGAATGCGCAGCCGGTATCAATGGCGCGAATCGCCTCGGCGGCAATTCGCTCTCCGACCTTTTGGTTTTCGGTAAGAGGGCCGGCGAATTCGCGGCGAAATTCGCTAGAGAAAATCAGCCGGGTAGAATCGACAACGGCAAGATCGACGCAATTGCCCGCGAGGCGTTAGCCCCGTTCGAGCGCAGCGGTGGCGAGAATCCTTACAGCATCCAAAAGGATTTGCAGGAAACGATGCAGGATCTGGTTGGAATTGTTCGCACCGAAACTGAAATGCGCGAAGCGCTCGAGAAGATTGGCAATCTGAAAGCGCGCGCGGAAAAAACCGGGATCGTCGGTAATCGAGAATACAACCCTGGCTGGCACACGTCGCTCGATTTGAAAAATCTGCTGTTAGTTTCTGAGGCAATCACACTCGCCGCGCTGGAACGCAAAGAAAGTCGCGGGGCACAATTTCGCGAAGATTACCCCAACAAGGAAGAGCGTTTTTCGAAAGTGAACACGATCGTATCCAGAGCCGCGGATGGCTCGATGCAAATTCGCTTGGAGCCGTTGCCCGAAATGCCGGATTATTTGAAACAGGTAGTCGAGGAGAATCAGTGATGCCATGGTGAAAACAGCTCTTTTCAAAATCTGGCGCGGAGACGCGAAAACTGGCGGATTTCGCGATTATGCGGCGGAGTGCACAGAGGGCATGGTCGTTCTTGATGCAGTGCATCAAATTCAAGCTACGCAAGCACGCGATCTGGCCTGTCGATGGAATTGCAAGGCTGGCAAGTGCGGGTCGTGTTCAGCCGAAGTGAACGGAATGCCGAAGCTCATGTGCATGACGCGGCTGAGCGAGCTGCCACTGGAAAAACCGGTTACGATCGAGCCGATAAAGGCATTTCCACTCATTAAGGATTTGGTCACCGACGTTTCGTGGAATTTTCACGTAAAGAAAAGAATCAAACCGTTCAAGCCGCGACCGCCTGATGCGCCGGACGGCACATGGCGCATGCAGCAGGAGGACATCGATCGTGTGCAGGAATTCCGGAAGTGCATCGAATGTTTTTTGTGCCAGGACGTATGCCACGTTCTGCGCGATCACCAGATGCACGACAAATTCATCGGACCGCGCTTTTTGATTCACGTCGCTGCGCTCGAGATGCATCCGCTGGACACGGAAGATCGCATCGAGGAATTGAGAAACGCGCAGGGGATCGGCTACTGCAACATCACGAAGTGCTGCACCAAGGTCTGTCCTGAAAGCATTCAAATCACCGACAACGGAATCATTCCGCTGAAGGAACGCGTGGTGGATGAGTGTTATGATCCGCTGGGGTGGTTCTGGCGATGGCTGAAGAAACGTGAAGCGTGAATTGAGAATCGTGAATCGAGTTGAAGAGATCGGCGAGATAGAAGGTAAGCCGCGAGAGTAGCGGCGAACGAGGCGGGAGCCGGACTCGTTTCAATCGGTTGTGTCCGCCAATGTAACGATGTAACGATTCAACGAATTGCGACCGCACAATGCCCGAACTGAAACGACTCCACAAAGACGCCATTCCAGCAGCACTGGAAAAGGCGGAGCGCTACCGTTTGCTTAACGAACCCGGCGAAGCTGAGAGCATTTGCATCGACATTCTCGCCATCGATCCCGACAACCAGCGAGCCATTATCTTGCTTGTGCTCGCGTTGACTGATCGTTTCGAAAAAGGTTACGGCGTCAGCGAGACGCAAACGAAAGAATTGCTGACACGCATGAAATCGGAATACGACCGCGCATATTATTCCGGAATCGTCGCCGAGCGCCGGGCAAAGGCCAAACTGCGACAGCACACGCCGGGCTGCCGATTTCAAGCTTACGATCTTTTGCGCGAAGCAATGGACTGGTTCGAAAAAGCTGAACCGCTCAGACCGCCCGGTCACGACGATGCGATTCTGCGATGGAACACCTGCGCCCGCATCATTGAGCGAAACAAACTCGTACCTCGCGAAGAAGAAGAACGAATCGAATTTCTTCTGGAGTAACATTGTAGGGCAACCGCGTCGGTTGCGGAGGATATTGGCAGGCGAGAGCGCCTGCCCTACAATTAACGTCAGCCATGGAAGACGACTTCGCTCGGTTCGAGCACGAAAGCTGGCAACGGGTGGCGGACAAATACGATTCCGTGTGGTCGTCGCTGACGCTACAATTTATTCCCTCGCTTTTGGCAGACGCGAAAGTTTCAACAGGAATGTTGACTTTGGATGTCGCCTGCGGACCCGGTTACGTGTCAGCCGCAGCGAAACAATTGGGCGCGATTCCCACAGGAACTGATTTCTCCGAAAAAATGGTCGGAATTGCGAAGAGAATGTTTCCGGAGATTCGATTCACGCAAGGCGACGCACAGAACCTGCCGTTTGAAGACGGCAGTTTTGATCGTGTGATCATGAACTTCGGGCTGTTGCATGTCTCACATCCGGAAAAAGCATGCGCCGAAGCGTACCGCGTTTTGAAACGGGGAGGCAAGTTTGGTTTTACTGTTTGGGCCGGACCAGAACAGAACCCGGGCGCCAGGATCGTCAACGATGCGATTGAAGCTTACGCGAATTTGGATGTCGGTTTGCCCGAAGGTCCGCCGAAATATTTGTACGGCGAACGGGAGGAATGCCGGCAAGTGCTGAAACGAGCAGGGTTCGACGGCACTTCGATGAGCTATGAAACACGCACGGTTGAATGGCATCTTCCAGATGCAAGTTACTATTTTGAAGCGGAACGGAACGCCGGCGTTCGCACGGCGGGCATCCTGTTGCGACAATCGCCGGAACCGTTGGAAGCGATTCGCGTCGCCATTGAAAACGGAATCAAACAATACGCGCGAGGAAGCCATTTCGTTTTACCGATGGCGGCCCACGTAGTCGTGGTTTCGAAGAAGTAGGTGGAACGCGCTCTCAAAGCGCGTTGGCATCGTCCTTGGAGAGGTCGATCCACCTACACAATTGCCCCGCCGCAACTGGAGCCTGCGCCAGCTGTGCAACCAAAACAGTGATCGCCAGTCATGATCTGGCGATTTTCGAGCGAATCGGGGTTGACGTCCCACACGAAAATCGGCCGTCCATTGTTCAATTGCAGTCCAAGCTGCTGATTGAAATCGCAGTCGTAAACTTCACCACGCCACCCGACGCTGATTGTGTTACGGCACATCAGACCGTCGATGGTCGCTGGGTTGAACGCGTCGATCAGAAGTTGCATGTACTCATCGAGTCGATTGCTGCGACGCAGGTAAGCGGCGAATCGGCCGATCGGAAGGTTCGTAAGCGTGTACAGGCTGTTGAACACAATTCCGAAATGCTTCTGCAGCTCCCGTTTGTAATCGGCCTCGAGCTCATCCTGCGCCGATGGCAAAAATGCGCCCACTGGGTTGTAAACAAGATGCAACGGCAGGTCCGGATCGACTCCATAGCTTAACGAGTTCAGCAGTTGTAGAGCGGCGATGCTGCCCTCGAAGACTCCTTCGCCACGCTGCGCGTTCACATTTTCTGCCGAGTAACACGGCATCGACGCAATGATCTCAACCTTGTTGTTCGCTAGAAACTCGGCGAGATCTTCGTAACCGTCCTCCAGCAAAATGGTGAGATTGCAGCGATCGATCACATGGCGTGGGGGCTGTATCCCTTTCACACCCTCGATGAAGTAGCGAAAATCGGGGATCATTTCCGGTGCGCCACCAGTGAGATCGAGGGTCGAAATGTCCGTCTTCGCGAGCCAATCGATGATCTGATCAACTGTCTCGCGTGTCATGATTTCCTTGCGCTTCGGCCCGGCGTTCACGTGACAATGCACACAGGTGAGATTGCAAAGCTTGCCTACATTCACCTGAAGGATTTCGGGCCGCGCCCGGCGCAACTGTAAGCCTTGGGCAACAAGACGATCAGAGAAGCGGTTCACAAATTAAAGCACATGAGTAATGATCCAGTAGCTTGCGCCGGCGGCGACGGCGGCACACGGCAGTGTCACAAGCCAGGACAGAACGATCGCGCTTACCATTGGGTAATTTGCTTTGCCGGTCGTTAGCCCGATTCCCAAAAGTGCGCCGACCGAAACGTGAGTTGTTGAAACCGGCAGACCATTCAAACTCGCCAGCACCACAAGGATTGAGGTCGTCAGGTTGGCGCTAAATCCCTGGCCGTGATTCATCGCCGTGATTTTCTGGCTCATCGTCTGGGCCACTTTTCCGGCGTTGACCAATCCGCCGATCGCGATCGTCGCTGCGACCGCCACGAATCCCCAACGGATGTCGAGCGCTTTCCACAAAAGGAGCAACGCCACGATTTTTGGCGTGTCGTTCACCCCGCGAGCGAAGCTGACTGTTCCGGCGCTGAAAAAATGCGCCACGTCCATGATTTGTTGCGAGCTGACGCCGAGAAAAGAACCAGCGTAACGTTCGCGGCAGGTCTCCTGCTCATCGACGCTCAGCGTGATCGTTGATGTTGTCGGGCGCAGCGCGAGAATGGAAGAAGGCTGCGGCATCGCGACGACGCGTTCTTCGATTCCGACACAGATACACCATTCTTTAGTTGCTCCCGTGGCAACGCGGAGCGCGTGAAAAATAATGTAAAGAACGGCGGCGATTGCGATCGCCAGGACCGGACTAAGCAACAACGGGAGAACAAAGCCTTTGCCGAGCGCGGCAAGATTAACTCCTGAGCCCGCGGCAACTAGACCGCAGCCGACGATTGCGCCCGTCAACGCGTGGGTGGTTGAGATCGGAAAACCCGTGATCGTCGCCATGATCACGGTCAGTCCCGCGCCAATCGCGACCGCGAGCAAGAAGTATTCTGAGCCGGCAAAATGATCGGGCACGATGCCTTTGGCGCTAAATTTCTTCAGCAGCGCCTGTGCGAGAAAGATCGACATGATCGAGCCCGCGAAAGTTGTGATCGTCGCCCATGAAATTGCGGTTCGATAACCACAGGTTCGACTGCCGAACAGCGACGCGACGCCTTTGAAGTTGTCGTTCGCGCCGTTTGAATAGGCGAGAAAACAAGTCGCAACGAAAAGAAGAACGAAAATCATCAGCAACAACTCCCGTCATCACAGCACTTGCTGTTTGCCTCCGTCGTGGCGTTGTAATCCTTGCCTTTGGTTTCTTTCGGGTGTCGCAGCGTTGTGCGAGAGCAGTCGTACGGCTTTGCTCCGGCTAACGGCACATCCACAAGTGGATCGACGAATTCGAAGAACTCATTATACGGCGCTTTCTTGTAGAGATTATACGTCTTATCGCAAACCGCGTAACGCTTGCCGCGTTCCATCCGGTGATTGTCATCATCGAGCACTTCCTTGAAGGGGCCCCGGTAAATCACCGCTTGATTGCGCTCAAAACATGCGCCCTGCTTGCCTTTAAAGGCCTCGATGGTGCAGGAGCGAAACTCGATTCCTTGAACAGTGCGCCATGGATCGGGATCGCGTTTCAGAATTTGAATTCCATAGAAACCGGCATTTTCAAAGGCGGCGAGAAATCCTTCTTCAGTGAGCGCGCCGGAAATGCAGCCACTCCAAAGCTCCGGATCGCCCTGCATCTCTTCCGGCACTTCTTCATCGCTCACGATGTCGCAGATCACGGCGCGTCCACCCTTTTTTAGGACGCGGAAAATTTCCTCGAACATTTGCTGTTTGGATTTGGGCTCGACCAGATTCAAAACGCAATTCGACACGACGACATCGACTGAATCACTCGCCACGAGCGGGTGTTTAAGTCGCAATTCTTCGGCCAGCTCATCTGCCGCGAGAAATGAGGCTGCATCCGTGATCGGATTTTGTTTCAACTCTCGATCCAACAATTCCAGATCGAGCGCCAGGTCCTGAATGCGGCCCCTGCGAAATTCAACATTCGCGTAGCCGATACGCTCGGAGACAATCGGCGCATTGCGCCGGGCAACCTTGAGCATTTCGTCGGTCATATCAACACCGATCACTTTGCCGTTCGACCCGACAATTTGCGCGGCGATGAAACAGAGTTTTCCCGTCCCACTACCGAGGTCGAGAACCGTTTCACCTTCGCGCAGATAACGCGAAGGATCGCCGCAACCGTAATCGCGGTCGATCACCTCCTGCGGGATCATTTTCAGATATTCCGATTCGTAATCGACCGGACAACAGAGCTTCTCCGTGCGTTGTTTTGCTCCCGCCGTATAACGCCGGCGGACAATGCTTTCTTTGCTTCGGG
>Ga0126383_10001944_pt1 | contig 13110 bp, 10 predicted proteins | sample PanSoiMetPlot_35_FD_96882 | JGI IMG/M metagenome (GOLD analysis project Ga0126383, IMG submission 96882) | Tropical forest soil microbial communities from Panama - MetaG Plot_35 | ecosystem: Environmental > Terrestrial > Soil > Tropical forest > Bulk soil | place: Panama | collected 2016-02-17
ACTTTCGCCAACGTTCGCCTGCGCAACAAAATGGTCTCGCTCGAAGGCGGGTTCACCAGGCATCTGCCCGACCGCACCGAGATGACCATTTTCGAGGCCTCGGAGAAATACATCGCCGAAGGCATACCGCTGGTGATCATGGCCGGAAAAGAATACGGCTCCGGCTCTTCCCGCGACTGGGCTGCCAAAGGGCCCCGCTTGTTGGGAGTGCGCGTCGTCATAGCCGAAAGCTACGAGCGCATCCACCGCTCGAACCTTGTCGGCATGGGCATTCTCCCCCTGCAATTCGCGGCTGGAGAGTCAGGTCAATCGCTCGGCCTGACGGGAGAAGAAGTCTTCGAGATTGCCGGCGTGGGCGATCTGGTCGAGCACTTTGCCGCCGGGCGCCAGATCAAGGTTCGTGCGACCGCCAACGGCAAGACAAAAGAATTCAACGCCACGGTACGCATTGACACGCCGCAGGAAGCCCAGTACTACGCCAACGGCGGGATCCTGCAATTCGTTCTGCGTCAACTCCTCGCCGGCAAGCCCGAAGCCGTGCACGCGTAGAGGCTCGCGCAGCGACAGCCTCGCCTGTCCCTGCATGGTTCTTCACAAGTAACTCAGCCACCAATCCGTCCGCTGCCGCTTCAGCCCCGCATACCAGCGGCACACCGGATACAGAAACACCACCACGGCGATCCACACCGCATACACCACCCACAACTCAAACCCGTAGTCGGGCGGAAACTCCTGCCGCGGCCCGCCCAGCGATGGCGCGGCTAGTAACAGGAAATTTGTCCAACCGTAGCGGAGATAGTTCAGGAAAATCGCGCTCGCGTGAATCACCGCCAGGTGCAAGATGTAATAGAAGAACGGCACCCGGCCAAACACCATCAGCGGATGGTTCTCCGAAAAACGTATGCGCTCCAGCCAGGCCAGTGCAATCATCGCCGGACCCAACGTCATCAGCAGAAACGCAAGCGACGGCGGATACTTGGTGCAATTGAGGAACGACAGCATCGTAAACAGTGTCGAGTGCTGCGACGACCACGGCACCGGATCACCATAACGATTCCACGCCCGTAGCACCACAAACAGGAAACTAAGGCCCAAACCGAGCCTGATCAGGAACCGCTGGCGCCGCTCCCGCTCCCAACGCAGCACCGGTCCAACGCAGTATCCCGCAGCCATGACAGCAAACCAGGGAACGAGCGGATACGCCGCCATCACCAGCGCGCCATGTACGGGGAAAGGCTGCAAAACATGCAGGATGTCCCAGATCCAGGCCGCGCGCCCGAAGCGCGCCGGGTCGACGGAATCGAACAGGTTATGGGACGCAATGACCAGAAGGCTCAGCGGCAGCAGCCAACGCGGCGGCAGATGAATGAGCCCGGCCAGCACCACCATCGACAGCCCGAGCATCCAGATCACCGCCAGAAGCACGAGCCGATCGCTCCAGCCCACGTCGAGAAAAAGAATCCCGCGCAGCACTGTCAGTTCAAGAAACATGAGCCACAGGCCGCGCGTGATCAGGAAGCGCGAGAGTTGTCCTCGTGTCCGATCCCTCCGCAACCACAGGAACGCACCCAGCCCCGCGGTGAACGCGAATACCGGAGCGCAGAAGTGCGTCACCCAGCGGGTAAAGAACAATGCGGTGGTGGTGCGCGCCAGGTCAGTGGGCTGGAACGACATGGCCGCGCGGCTCACAAAGTCGCGCGTGTGATCGAGCGCCATGAGGATCATCACCGCGCCGCGCAACGCGTCGACCGACTGCAGTCGGCCTTGCCTGGTGGCCGGCTTTGATAGTTCAGCCGCCTGACTTGCCGCCGCATTTTCCGCACTCACCATCGCTTGATCCTCAGGCTATTTGGACGACGGCCCATTAGACGATAGCGCCGTGCCAGCGGTTAGCGGCTTTATTCACGTGGGGTGGGCGTCTCGCAAGCCTGCCCTGAGTCGTCGAACGGTCCATGCCGAGCGACGCTCGGCTGGGCTTCTCGGCGCGGGCAGTCTGCCGGATGCAGGACCTCACTTTGTAGCACAATACTCTCATGCCTGTCCGCATCGACAAATGGCTTTGGGCCGCGCGTTTCTTCAAAACGCGTTCGCTCGCGGCGCGCGCCTGCGAGCTTGGCCGGGTTCAATCCCACGGACAGCCGGTCAAGCCCGCGCGCGAAGTTCGAATAGGAGACATGTTGCGCATAACCAACGACAGCGGCGACTTCGAGGTTGAAGTCCTCGAGCGGAGCGAAGTGCGGGGGCCCGCCTCGGTTGCGCAGACACTCTACCGCGAAACCGAGGAGAGCCGCGAGCTCCGCCAGAAAGCCGCCGCCGAGCGCCGCGCCATGCGGGATTTCGAACAACTCCCCGCCGGCCGTCCCTCCAAGCGCGACCGCCGCCGAATCATCCAGTTCCGCGGAAGAGGCTGATCCGCTTCACGAAACGCAGAGCTCCCTCCTGCAACTCGGCGGGCGGAACCGCTTGCTGATCGTCTGTCTTTGTCATCGCCGGCAGGCAGGCATGCCGATCAGCTACGACGTCTTCATGGGGTCGATAGTTGAGGTGCATGTTTTCGGTGGGCCTGCTCTGTGCGGACCTCCAGCGGCAGTCCCAACAGGCCTCCGCGACCGTTCAGGCGGCCAACTTGTCGTGCACTTGACTCGCGTGCCCAAGCTGCCCGCGCTTCTTCCCACGAGACCCCACCAGTTGTCCATCCCCGCACGCCGGTGGTCTAGGCTACGCCTGCCGCTGATAAGGCGATAGCGCCCAACATAACGGCCAGAGCCCGTCAGCCCAAAACGGGCCAACATTTAATGCTTTAGGAGCCTTTCGCCAGGTCGCGATTTACCCGGTGGATGCCCAAGGCCTTTCACTTTCGACCGACAGCGATAGTCAGGGGACGATGCGTGAAATGGCGCGTGAAACCGGCGGTCGAGCCTTTGGCAGCCAGAATGAGATCAAAGTCGGGGTCGCACGGGCGTTCGATGGCCAGTACAGGCAAATCAAGGTGGAGGTCCAACGCAACAGTTTGGAAGTCAGAAGCCGAAGCGGCTGTTACCCATTGGATGTTACGCATAGTTAAGGCTTGAGTTGCCTGCAGCCTCGTTAACACATTGGCCGAACCCGTAAGCCCCCGCAAGCTGAATCACCTGTCCGAGCGCTCTACCGGACGCTCAGCCCGTACTTCTGGGTCATCGGGGGAACGATGCCGTTCATCCGCAAATATTCCACGATCTGCCCGTAGTGGTCGGTGATATGCCAGACGGCATCCACGGAAATGCCCAGCTTGGTGTTGGGTGCGGCATACCGCCCTTCCACTGGATCGAGTGCGTTCTGGGCCGTCAGAGTGGCGAGAACGCGATTCGAGTAGTCGAACGAATCTTTCAAATACTTGATCAGTTCCGCCTTGGTTTTTGCTGGATCATGCCCGCCTTTCTCGCAGTCCGCGGGCGCCTGCTTACCCTCGAACTCGTTGAAAAAGGCGAATTGCGCGCATGCCACGTGCTTCACCTGTTCGCCGAAGCTGCGAACGCAGTCGAACTTTCCGGCGGTAGGGATGAAGGCATACTTGTCTTCCGGCATCGCTTCGGCAACGCCCAGGAAATTCCCTTCGACAAACTGAAGCGTGCCCAGAACGCTCTCTGCAATTGACTTGTGAGTGCCATCCTGCTGGGTAGCCTTTTTCGAAGCAGACGATGTGCCCGATCGCGCCAGCGCAGCCGACACAAGACACAGCGAGACTACAACCGCAGCCCGCAGGAAGTGCATGGGATCCTCCTAAGAATCTATGAAGCAGTTGCCGCAGAGTATATCGTGGCTGGCTGAGGTGACTGCAGGACAGTAGCCATCCTCGCCTTGCAAAGCACCACGTATGTCATTTTGCCTGCAGTATAATTCGCCTCCACAGTGAGTAGGTTCAATTGGGGTCACTTATGAGTAGCGTAGACACCCTCGTTGCGACGTGCCCGGTTCAGGAAGACGCGCCAATTCAAGTTTGGAGTCTCGCCACTCGCCTCGCCTTCCGTTTCTGCTTCGTCTACTTCGGACTCTACTGTGTGGGAACGCAGATTTTCACCGGGCTGATCCCGTTTGTAGACCTCGAGATTCCCGACCTGTCAACCAAATGGCCAGTAAAGCAGATCGTGACCTGGGTTGCCGTTCACATCTTTCACGTCAAGACCGAGCTGGTTTACTTCAGCGGCAGTGGCGACAAGACCTTCGATTGGGTATTCGCCTTCTGCCTGCTGATCTTCGCCATCGTCGTTACTTCTATCTGGTCGGTCATTGATCGTGACCGCGGCGAGTATGTCACGCTGCACAAATGGTTCCGCGTATTTCTTCGCTTCTGCCTTGCTGGGCAGATGCTCGCCTACGGCTTCGCGAAAGTCATTCCCCTGCAGATGCCTTACCCCTTCCTTACCCGGCTGGTCGAGCCTTTCGGCAACTTTTCTCCCATGGGAGTGCTTTGGTTCTCGATCGGCGCCTCTCCCGCTTATGAGATCTTCGCCGGATGCGCGGAAATCGTGGGAGGAATCCTGCTCATCCTCCCGCGCACCACAACGCTGGGTGCCCTAGTCTGCCTCGCCGATCTGATCCAGGTCTTCATCCTCAACATGACCTACGACGTGCCGGTGAAGCTGTTTTCGTTTCATCTGATCCTGATTGCCCTGTTCCTTCTCGCTCCGGACTTCCAACGGCTGGCGAATCTGTTTTTCCTGAATCGATCCGCCGGCCCCTCCACCCAGCCGCACCTCTTCCGATCCGTCCGCGGTAACCGCATAGCGGTGGCAGTGCAAATCGCTTTTGGAGTTGTGCTCTTGGGGTCAAATCTCCGCGGAGGTTGGAAGTCTTGGCATGAGTACGGAGGCGGTCAGGCGGAATCGGCTCTCTACGGCATCTGGAACGTCACCGAATTCACCACCGACGGAGAGTCCCGACCTCCGTTGCTGACTGACCGTGACCGTTGGCGCCGCGCCATCTTCCAGTTTCCCAACCGCATGACGTTTCAACGCATGGACGATTCCTTCGCGTATTACAACAACTCTATCGATACCAGGCGAAATACCCTCGAACTTGCCAAAGGAGACGACAAGAACTGGAAAGCCCACTTCGTCTTTCAGCGCCCGGCGCCCGACCAACTGACAATCGACGGCGACATGGACGATCACAAAGTTCATATGCGGCTTGAGCTCTTCGACCGCAAGAAGTTCCTGCTGGTTTCGCGCGGCTTTCACTGGATCCAGGAAACCCCGTTCAACCGCTAGCGGGAAGACATCGGAGAGTGCCCCATCCTGACGTCGCGAGCTGTGCGACGTTTAGGTGTGGATTGAAAGGAGAGTTTCTTGAGTCAGCCCTTAAGCCGGGCTCATCCATGAAATAACCTAGCCCCATGCCCGTCACCCGCCTCCAACACGTCCCGCCGATCGGTGTCGACCGCATGGGCAGTGCCGCCGACGCTGCCCACGATCCCGAAATCCTACGCCTCGAGAACATGGATACGGATCTTCCTCCGCCGCGTGCCGCTATCCTCGCCACGCATCAGGCAATCGAAAACGATGCCTCGAACAGCTATCTCCCGTTCATGGGACAGCAATCCCTGCGCGAAGCTGTGGCCCGCCACCTCACTCGCCTGAGTGGCGTTGAATATGACTGGAACTCGCAGTGCATCATCACTGCCGGAGGCCTGAACGGCATCTTCAACACGCTCCTCGCCCTGCTCGAACCCGGAGATGAAGTCATCATTCATGACCCCGTCTACGTCGGCCTGCTCAACCGTATCCGCCTTGCCGGAGGCGTCCCTAAGTTCGCCGCCCTCAACCCCACCCCCAGAGGCTGGACCGTCGACCCCGAATCGCTGAAGCAGGCGGTCTCGCCCCGTACCCGCATTGTCCTCATTGTCAACCCGTCGTTTCCCAGCGGAGCCTTTGTTACACGCGATGACTGGGCGGCCGTCGCCGATCTTTGCCGCTCGACCAACGCCTGGCTGCTCTACGACGCTGCCGCCGAGCGCATTCTCTTCGACCGTCATCCGTACTTCCATCCCGCCAGCCTGCCCGGCATGGCCGAGCGCACCATTACTGTCGGCTGCGTCACCAAGGAATACCGCATGATCGGATGGCGCGTCGGATGGGTCGTCGGCCCGAGGGAGATCTTGAACGACATCGGCCTGGTGAACATCTCGAACGTCGTCTGCCAGGTGGGCATCGCCATGCCGGGAGCCGCCGCCGCCCTCAATGCCCAGGATGACGGCCTGTCATCGTCAGTGACAGAATGGCAGAAACGCCGCGACGTGGTGCTCGACGAACTCGCCGGGTTGCCGGTGATTCCTTCTGCCGGCGGCTGGTGCCTGCTCCTCGACACGCAAAAGCTCGGTCTTGAAAGCGAAACCGCCGTCCAGCTTTTACTCAGCAAGGGGAAAACCGCCGCCACGCCGATGAAGAATTGGGGCAGCGACCGCTCCGCGAATTACATTCGCTTCGTCTACGCCAACGAACCGGTTCACCGCCTGCGCGGCCTCCGCGAGCGCATCCGCACCGCCTGGAACAAGTAGCGCGGGCACCTGCCCTGAGTTTTTGCCGAAAGGTCCCGCCGGCAAGTCATGCGCACGAAACCTCCCCGAGGTTCCAGGACTCAAAACAGCGAGAGCTGACACTCTCGACAAGTTAGCAACAAGTTATTAGGCGGCACCCGTCTCCATAAAGGCTGGCTATCTGGCCAATAGCCTCTCACTTACTTTAAGAGCCCGATTGTGAAGAAATGCATTCGCCTGACCTGCGTGCTGGCCTTCCTTCGCGGCGCCATGTAGACGGCCATGCTCGCCGCTAAAAACAGCTACCTGTATCTGGTCCACGGAATTCCGGGACACAAGTGGGGCCGGCCGCTCAGGGCTCTTTTATTCGCGATGTAGGGACAGCAGCATTTAGCTATTTCCCTGCGAAGCAAGGCCACCGCTAGTGGTGCTCCCGTGCTCTCCGGTAATCGTCAGCGGTGGTGCGATAGCATTCCAGCGTGTTCGCCTGCCAGTTGGAACCTTTCAGATCTTGCCGCAGTTGGTCGGTAAAGGGATGCGCGGACGACAGCACTTGCCGCAGAGACTCATCGCAATTGGGATCGCGCGTCACCCGCAGTCTGTCAACTGCGGCATAGTTAGGACCATAGTCCGACAGCCGCGGCTGATACGGCAGAAACTCGTAGACCAGCTTGATGAGGCGTGATCCGTGCCGGCTGAAGCGATCCTCTGCGAGGAACACCTCGCGGCTGGAGAAGTACGAGGAACTCGCAAGCGTCAGGGCCAGGCCCACCACGTTCACGCTCAATTCTCTGGAGTTCTCGAGCCCTGCCTGCTCGTAGCCGGATTGCGGCCGCACTGCATGCGCTTGTGTCTGCCGCCGACCCCGCTCCGTAGTCGGCGTCGGATCGCTGGCGCCTCGAAGGACTGGAGAAGGCAACGCCATCGGCAAGGCCGCACTTCGCGCTCCGGGACTGTCCACGCCGCCAAGCAACGGTGGCGGAGGCACAACTGGATTCACCGTTCCATGCAACGCCGCCAGCGCCACTCCCGACGAACGCAATTCGTATGACGGGATTTGCGGAGCCGGCCCGACTGCTTCCCGCTGCCCGATGTCAATCCTTCCCGTCCGGCGAACGAATTCGCCCAACGACGGTGGCGGTCCCACCACGGCCTCCGGAGGCGCGAATGGGGCACGGGCTCGCGACATAGCAGAAATTTCCGCCGGCGGCCCCACCACCGCAACCGGGTTCAACCCGGTGAGGAAGCGGGTCATCGACGCCGGACCGACCTCGGCTGCCGGGGCGACCGCCGCAATCAGCGCCAGCCCAGGGTCCAGGCGCATCTCAGCCGTCGCCATTAAGGGTTGGATGGGAGTCAGCGAATTCCAGGCGAGCAAAGAGAGCGACGCAGCTTCGGGCTTCAGCGCCACCAGCGGAGCTTGGCTCTCCGTTTCCCGCGCCACGACCACCGTCGGGTGCCTCGTGAATGGCGGCTGCCGCCACTCCGCCGGTTCCGGTAGCGGTCCGCGCGCCACGATCGCGTGAAGAGATTCGTCGGGCGAGTAATAGACGACGTCTGCTTGACTCAGCCGCGCGGGGAGTATGGTGTTTCCGCGGAACTGCAGGAACCCCATGCCACTCGCGAGCCCCGCAACCGCGATTACGTGCAGCAGCATCGATTGCAGAATTCGCTCCCACGGCAACCGCGAAGGCAGGAAAACGTCCGGCCAGAATCGTGCCGGAAGAGAAGTCACTCTCAAGGGCCCCAGGCGCGGCGGGAACACCGTCTCCCAAAGGTTGCGAAAGAAGACTCGAGGCCACGGCTCGCGCTCGATCAACAATTTCGGAGGCGAAATCCGTCGGGCCGAAGGTTCGACCGGCAGCACACTCGGCGCCAGCCTTTCGACCAGCGCGAGGCATTCCTCATCAAAGGCAAACGCTTCCGGAGAGAACACCTCCAGCAATCCGACGACCTCGCGGCCCACAACGATCGGCACCGCCAGGATCGAGCGGATTCCCAGCGTGCGGCATGTCGTGCGGTCTACGCGCTCATCGGTCTCCGTGTCGTCGCATCGCAGAACTCGGCCGGTCCGTACGCACTCTCCCGAGAACCCGGAGGATAGATCCAGCCGGCAACCCACCGGAGGCGCACTGCCCCCGATGCTCGCCCGACATACCATTGCCCCCTGCTCGCGTAGCGCAATCGCGGCGCCGCGGCCTCTGCTGAGCAACAAGGCTCGTGTTGCCGCCAGTTGCAGCACGGCATTCCGGTTTGAACCGTCTCCCTGCGGCACAGACTCCGATCCTAGTCGCAGCCTGTACCCGATTGAAGACACAAGAAATAGGGTGAATTACGAAAGTAACTAGGGGGAGCGGTCGCCCGCGCCGGGAGCGCAACTCCCCAGGGCTTCTCCCGCCCTCCTCACTTCACCGCGAGAATCTCCGGCTTGGCAATCTCCGGAGGCTTCGCCAGCAACTCCCCGGCCCGAGCAAACAAAGCCTTGGCGATCTCCCCGTTCAAATGCGCATCGCGGCCCTGGTCATCCGCAAACGTATCAAAGATCGCATACTTCCCCGGTTCCATCTTGATCGCGTACCAGCTAAGCGTCGCGCGCTCCCGCTGCGCCAACGGCTGCGCCGACTTCAAAAACTCTTCCAATTCTTTTTCTTTTCCGGGTTTCGCTTGCAACTGAGCCCAGATCGAGACTCTGCTCATAACAACCTCCGCCCGTTCAGATGCGCAATTCCCCGACGCCGGTCCAGCCCGGGGAGAGGCTAACCTCGTCCCGCCCCCTCCTTCCCCACTGCTATAATTGAGAATTGCCCTCATGCCAAGAAAGCGAGTGATACGCTCCACCACTGTTTTGTGTGTCCGACGCGATGGACACGTCGTCATGGCCGGTGACGGCCAGGTCACTCTCGGCGAAGGCGTCATCAAGCACTCCGCCAGGAAAATCCGCCGCCTTTATCAGGACAAGATCCTCGCCGGATTCGCCGGTTCCACCGCCGACGCTTTTTCGCTTTTCAGCCGCTTCGAAGCCAAGCTTGAGCAGTATCATGGCAACCTCGGCCGCGGAGCCGTCGAACTGGCCAAGGACTGGCGCACCGACAAGTTCCTGCGACATCTCGAAGCCCTGCTACTGGTGTCCGATAAAGAGCAAACTTTCCTGCTGAGCGGCCAAGGAGACGTCATCGAGCCCGACGGCGGCATCGCCGCCATTGGCAGCGGAGGTCCTTACGCCCAGGCTGCCGCCCAGGCTCTTGCCGCCCACACCCAGCTCTCGGCCCGCCAGATCGCCGAAGAAGCCATGAAGATTGCCGGCTCTATGTGCATCTATACCAATGACAAGGTCACGATTGAAGAACTCTAGGGTCAGCCTTCGGACCTCCGACCCCAGCCAATACCGCTGAGGGCTGAGGTCTGACGTCCCAGGTCCGAATTATGGCTATCTACTTACCCAGTACCGCCGAAGAAGAACAAATCGCTCTCGACGACCTGACCCCCAAGGAAATCGTCGCCGAACTCGACAAACACGTCGTCGGACAGAAAGACGCCAAGCGCGCCGTCGCTATCGCCCTGCGCAACCGTATGCGCCGGCAAAAACTTCCGCCCGAGCTTGCCGAAGAAGTCATCCCCAAGAACATCATCATGATCGGCCCCACCGGCGTCGGCAAAACCGAAATCGCCCGCCGCCTGGCCAAGCTCGCCAACTCACCTTTCCTCAAGGTCGAGGCCTCCAAGTTCACCGAAGTCGGCTACGTCGGACGCGACGTCGAGTCCATGATCCGCGATCTGGTCGAAATCGCCATCGACATGGTGCGTGAAGAAAAACTCGAAGACGTCGCCGATAAGGCCGAACTCAACGCCGAAGAGCGCCTGCTCGATATCCTCCTGCCGCCGCCTGCGCCCGCTCCCCGCACCGAGTCTACCGCCGGGTTTGTGCTCGAAGCCGGCCCGTCCTCGAGCGAATCGCAGAGCCGCACTCGCGAAAAACTTCGCCAGCAGCTGAGGGAAGGCAAGCTCGACGACCGCCTCGTCGAAATCGACGTGCGCGAACGCAATTTCCCCTCGTTTGAGATCATCTCCAACCAGGGCGTCGAAGAAATGGACGTCAACATCAAGGATATGTTGCCCAACATCTTCGGCCAGCGCACCAAGAAGCGGAAGATGAAAGTCAACGAGGCCTTCGAATATCTCATCCAGGAAGAAGAGCAGCGCCTCATCGATATGGACCAGGTCACGCGCGTGGCCATCGACCGCGTCGAGGATTCCGGCATCATCTTCCTCGACGAAATCGACAAGATCGCCGGCCGCGAAAGCGGACATGGACCCGACGTCTCTCGCGAAGGCGTGCAGCGCGACATCCTGCCCATCGTGGAAGGCACCACCGTCAACACCCGCTACGGCATGGTGCGCACCGATCACATCCTGTTCGTGGCCGCCGGAGCCTTTCACGTCTCGAAACCCAGTGACCTGATCCCTGAACTGCAGGGCCGCTTCCCGATTCGCGTCGAGCTGCAGTCGCTCACCATGGAAGACTTCATCCGCATCCTCACCGAGCCGAAGTCTTCATTGGTCAAGCAGTACACGGCGTTGCTGGAAACCGAAGGCGTGAAGCTCGAGTTCACCCGCGAAGCCCTGGAAGAAGTCGCTCGCTTTGCCTTCCGTGTCAACGAGGGTACCGAGAACATCGGCGCCCGCCGCCTGCACACCATCATGGAACGCGTGCTCGACCAGATCAGCTTCGATGCCCCCGATAAGAAAGGCGAACACATCAAGGTCGACGCCGATTACGTCCGCCAGATGCTCGCCGACATCGTCAAAGACCAAGACCTGAGCCGCTACATCCTGTAGATCTTTGTGGGCGCGGGCGACCCGCCCGCGCACTCGAATAGGACTTCGAAGTGATGGAGGACGGCGTCCTCGTCCATCCAACCTCGCGAGGAACGATCTCCGCCCTGCCCGCAGGCCTTAGCCGGCTGGCGTTTCAGCGTCTGGAGTGCCGGAATGGGCCAGCCCCCCAACCCACGCCTTCCTCCCCTCTGCGATAATCTTTTTCATGCCCCAGCACATCGGCATCGTCGCCTGCAGCGCCGAAGGCGCTGCCCTCTGCTACCGCACCATCTGCCTCGAGGGCGCCGAACTGCTGGGCAGGCACAGCCATCCTGAGGTCTCTCTCCACACCCACCCGCTCGCCGAATACATGCATTACATCTACGCCGACGACTGGGCCGGAGTCGCCCAGCTCATGATGTCCTCCGCCGAAAAGCTCGCCCGCGCCGGAGCCGACTTGCTCATCTGCCCCGACAACACCATTCACCAGGCCTTCGACCTGGTCGAGCACCGCTCGCCACGCCCCTGGCTGCACATCGCCCGCGAAGTCGCCCGCGAAGCCTGCCGCTCCCGCTTCAAACGCATCGGCGTGCTCGGCACGCGCTACCTGATGGAAGGTCCGGTCTATCCCGAAAGTCTGAAGGCCGCGGGAATCCAGCATCGCATGCCGGCTGCGGCGCAGCGCGAAGTAATCAACCGCATCATCTTCGACGAGCTGGTCAACGCCCAGTTCAACGGGCGCTCGCTCGCGTATTTTCAGGAGGTGATCCGGGCGCTCGCCGCCGAGGGTTGCGACGCCGTTGTCCTGGGCTGCACCGAAATTCCGCTGCTGGTCACACCCGAGAATTCACCTCTGCCCACGCTCGACTCCACGCGCCTGCTGGCAAGAGCCGCCCTGAGAAAGGCCGTAAGCTGGGAACGAATGGAATGTGAATTGTGAATATTGTGAAACGTGAGTAAGGTGGGGACGGGCATCCCCGCCCGTCTTTTCCCTGAACGACTACAATCCCGGAGGCTCCTCTGCTCACCTTCCGCCGACTCCCCGCCCTTTACGCCATCTGCCAAACTCCCGCCACCAACCCCATCCCCACCTGGGCCATTCAAGGCGAATTCAGTTCCATCACCCGCACCCCAGCCGAACTCTCCATCGTCTGTCCCGAATCGAACATCCCCACCGGAATCAAAGCCGACCGCGGATGGATCTGCCTCCAACTCCAAGGGCCCTTCCCGTTCTCTGAAACCGGCATCCTCAGCTCATTCATCGCGCCGCTCTCCGCGAACGCCATCCCCATCTTCGCGATCTCCACCTACGACACCGACTATGTGTTGATCCAGCAACCCTTCCTGAAGAAAACACTCGAAACCCTGCGCCACGCCGGACACGAATTGCTGACAGAGAGATGAACCAGAGGGTGCCCCACGCTTCACTCTAAGCCCACCCTTCCCGCAATCGCCCAGCCCGAGCGTGTCCGCATTTCCCATCGTGTCTCGCAAGGTCTCCTGATTAACAAGGTCCAGACGGTGTACCCATTGAGTGCCCGACAAGCCGGTATTCAGGGGACGGTCGTGCTTAGGGCTGAGGGAACCCGTGAAAGTGGAAACCCAAATCACGGTTATCCTTACCTGCAACGGCGCTAGGACCTCACGACTCTTTCTGCGGCCCCACTCCCACCTTGTGCATCTGTTAGAAGTAATCCACCCAGGAGGAAAAATCATGGCTCGCATCCCGGGCGCCGATCCCGCCAAGCAGGGTTTTCTGGCCGGATGGTTTACTCGCATCGTCT
>Ga0126383_10001946_pt1 | contig 13108 bp, 8 predicted proteins | sample PanSoiMetPlot_35_FD_96882 | JGI IMG/M metagenome (GOLD analysis project Ga0126383, IMG submission 96882) | Tropical forest soil microbial communities from Panama - MetaG Plot_35 | ecosystem: Environmental > Terrestrial > Soil > Tropical forest > Bulk soil | place: Panama | collected 2016-02-17
ATCGAAAAAGCGATGAATCATCGCGTCGGTGATCTGCCGGGCGAAATTGAAATAACTCAAATCCGCAGTAACTTCGTAAGCGTCAAGGCAGGCTATGGCGGTGAAGGCGTAGTCGTCGAGCAAGCCGGCAACATTTCGAACCTGTGCCTCGCGATCGGAGTAGGAAATGACATGCTCCAGGCCATGCTCTCGATCCCAGCCTTCGGCGAGAATCCGATCGAGTGAGCGCAAAGCGAAACGTCGAGCCTCGATCAAGTCGAGAACACGCGCGGCCTCGAGGTAAGCCGAAATGCAGAGCGCGTTCCAGTTCACATAAACCGTTTTATCCACGTAGGGCGTGGGACGTTGTAGGCGCGCAGCATACATCTTCTGCCTGGACAAGTGCAGCAACTGAGTGACGCGTTCGCCTGTCAGACCTAGACGCGCACTGATTTCGTCGACCGACGCGCGCACATACAAAACGTTCTTGGCGGGATTATGGTGCATCTCGCCAACTTCATTGATGTCGTAGTAGAGGCACGCAACCTTCGCCTCTTCCTCGGTCAGGACTTTCTTGGCTTCAGCGACTGTCCAGGTGAAGTAGTCGCCGTCATCATCCATCGAGTAATCCGCGTCTTGCGACGCGTAGAAACCACCATGGGCACGATCGCTCAGCCATTCGTCCATCCAGCGGATGATGTCCTTGGCCACGTCGGCGAACCGATGTGAGCCGGTGGCCTGATAAGCGTGCAGGTAATTCTTGAGGAGTTCTGAATTGTCATAGGACATCTTCTCAAAGTGGGGGACAATCCATCGCTCGTCAACGGAATAGCGATGGAAACCGCCGGCGAGCTGATCGTACACACCCCCGCGCGCCATTTTTTCCAAGGTAGCGGCGAACACCTCGCGCAGTTGCTCGTTGCCGGTGCGCAGGTAACGATCAATCATCAAATCAAGAACCGCGGGATGAAAGAATTTGGGAGCGTTGCCGAAACCGCCATTCCGGGAATCGAACATACCCACGGCGGAGTTCACGATGGCATCCACAATTTGCGGTTTGAACTGGCCGGAGCCGCCCGAAAATGCTTCCACCCGCGAAATTGCACTCTCGACCATTTTGGCCTGTTCGGACACATCATCCTTTTTTTCATGGAATGCTTGCGCGATCGAGAGCAGAACTCGTTTGAAACCGGGGCGCCCCCAGTGATCATTGGGGGGAAAGTAAGTGCCGCCGTAGAAGGGTTTGCCCTCGGGAGTGAGAAAGGCAGTCAAAGGCCAGCCGCCCTGACCGGAGAGGGCGCTGACGGCCGCCTGATAACGGCTATCCACGTCGGGCCGCTCGTCACGGTCGACTTTCACCGCAATGAAATTTTCGTTTACGATGCGGGCTAGTTCGGGATCGTCGTAAGATTCGCGATCCATAACGTGACACCAGTGACACCACACCGCGCCGATGTCGAGCAGAATCGGCTTGTTCTCCCGCTTGGCGGTGGTGAAAGCCTCCTCGCCCCATTCGTGCCATTGCACAGGCTGGTGCATAGCAGAACGCAAGTAGGAAGAGGAGGCGTTCGATAGCGAGTTCGGCATCGGATTAGTTTAATCTCTGGGCGGGTTGGGTGTCGCCCTCCCGCCTAACGGGCGCGCCCGCCTTTCGAACAGGGGCGGGTCTCTACCCCTGGTGGAGCTGGTTTGTACCGCTCACATTTGTTAAATTAAAACGCGTGGCAAATCGCGAGCCCGGCGTGGGGCATGCCTTTTGCCTTGGGACCTTGGGGAGACCTATGCTGCTGATCATTTCCGTTGTGCTGGCGATCCTACCCCTGTTCGGCATTGCGTGGTTCATAGTTTCGGGCAACATTACGACCGTCGATGGATTGTTTATGTCACTTATCCTGTTGACGATGTCGGGTATCTTTGCGGCCAACGCTGCCTGGGAATTGCAGCGGCAGCGGCGCAGGGCTAAGTTCCTGCAGCAGGCGAGGGCGGCGGGACTATTCCCTCTGACAGCTGCGACAAATGGCGGCCAGATTCTGCGGGGCCGAATCGAGAGCGTGGAGTTCTTCGAAGCTCACGTAGGGCAGCCAAACAAGTCTGTGGTGATGCTGTGGACCGGCGGCGATTCGAAGATGATCGTTTTAGAAGGAGATATGCGGAACCGGCTGCCGGCAGGCAAGAAAGTTGAACTGATCTGCCGGGACGAGAACGGCCTGAAGACTCTGGTCAGTGCTGATTATTCGTAAGGCGGGTTGCAACCATCCGATCAGCAATAGCGGAGCCGGCATCTTCTGTCAACATCCAAAGCAGTTGGCCGTGACGCGGCCGCACCAGCTTCGCGGGAAACTCACTCGCATCCGAGTCTGAATTAAACACAGATTCGACCGCCGGTGCTTTGTCCTTTCCTGCCACCAAGAAAACAATATTTGCAGCATTGTTCAGGACGGGCAAAGTGAGAGTGATTCGGTCGGTGTCGAGTTTCTCCACCCTATTTGCCACAACCAGGCGCGAATTCTCCCGCAGGGCGCTGGTGTGCGGAAACAAGGAAGCCGTATGGCCGTCGGGACCAAGTCCCAGCAAAATTAAATCGAAACGTGGCGCCTGAGGTCCCTCGAGACGGAAAGCGGTGCTCAGAGTCTGTTCATACTCGGTAGCTGCGGCGTTGGCATCGGGATTTTCGGCGGGCACACGAAAGATTTTCCCAGGATCGGCAGGTACTCGCGAAAGCAGCGTCTCATAAGCCATGCGATAGTTGCTGTCGGCGTGATCAGGTGGAACGTGGCGCTCATCGCCCCAGAAGAAAAACACTCTGTCCCAGGCGATGGCGGAAACAAACTCACTGGCCAGGAGTGAATGCATGCCTTTCGGAGTTGAGCCTCCCGACAGTGCCACCGTGAATGAGCCCTTGGCACCGATCGCGTCGTTGGCGAGCTTCGCGAATTGATGGGCTGCAGCCGCGAACAGTTCAGCGGGGGTGGAGAAAATGCGCACTTCAAGCACCTGCGTCATGATGCCTTTAGATGCCGCGAGCCCGCACTTCGGCACAACGGGCAGCGCCCCAAAGGCCGGTGGCTTCGTTGACAATGGCCTGCACCGGCATGGATTCAACCAGGGGACGCATTCTTCCCTTGTCGAGAAAGGCGTCGAGAAAAATTCGGCTCCTCAGCTTCGGGAGAATCTTCGGCGCGATACCGCCGGTTATAAATATCCCTCCCGTGGCTAGGAATTTCAGGGCGAGATTGCCGGTTTCCGATCCGTAAATGGTAACAAAAATATCAAGCGCTTCTTCACACAGCGAAGACTTTGCTTCCAGAGCGGCTTTGGAAATGGCCGCGGCAGGATCGCCGGTTCTCATATTTTCGGTCAGCCATTTGGGTTCCTCGCCGCGGCCGGTGTCGCGAAGGAACTGATAAATATTGACCAACCCCGGGCCGGAGAGGACGCGTTCGTAGCTCACACGGCCGAATTTGGCTGCGAGATTGCGCAGAAGCTCGATTTGCAAGTCGCTGCGTGGACCGAAATCAGTGTGACCTCCTTCGCACGCGAACACCTGGTGCTGGTGGCCGTCCCAATACAATCCTGCTTGACCGAGGCCGGTGCCGGCGGCAATCACTGCCCGGTTTCCACAGGCATTCGTGGCTCCCAGATTGAGCGTTACCACATCGCTCGGCTGCAAAGCACCGATGCCCCAAGCCACGGCTTCGAGATCATTGATTAGGAACGTTGGGCGAACCTTCAGTTCCCGGGCAAGGCGAGAGGTCTCGACGGCCCACGGAAGGTTCGAGATCTGGGCGCGGCCCTCGCGAACTGGTCCGGCAACACCAAAGCAGGCAGCGTCCACCGGTCCTGAGTCTTGGCGGACGAAGGTGGAGACAATTTCTTCCAGGCCGGGGTAGTCGCGGCTGGGGTAGGTGGCTTCGTTGACGAGGTTTAGCCGACCATTGGTCGCGTCAAAAAAGGCCAGTCGAGCGTGGGTGCCACCGATATCGCCGGCCAGGATCATTTATCGAAATTCCTCCAGCGGCGGCCATCCCGCTCGAGGAGATTATCCGCCTCCTTCGGTCCCCACGTACCAGCAGCATAATTCGGAAAGTTGCGCGGTGGCAATGCCTTCCATACGTCGAGAACCGGACTCACAACGCACCACCCGGCTTCGACCATGTCGGCGCGCTGGAACAGGGTGGCGTCGCCGATCATGCAGTCGTGCAGCAAACGTTCGTAACCGGTACTGGGGGTCACACCGAAGTAATCCGCATATTCGAAATTCATGTCCACAGTGCCCAGGCGCATGACCGAACCGGGAGTTTTGGCGGCAAAACGAAGGGAGATACCTTCCTCGGGTTGGATGTGCAGGACTAATTGGTTGGGATTGAGGTTTTCGACTGGCGTGTCACGGAATAAGACGAAGGGCGCACGGCGAAATTGAATGACTATATGCGTATTGCGAACGGGCAGGCACTTGCCGGTACGTAGGTAAAACGGGACATCGGCCCAGCGCCAGTTGTCAATTTGCAGCTTCATGGCCACAAAGGTTTCCGTGCGGGAGTCGTGGGGCACGTCGGGCTCGTCGCGGTAGGCGGGCATACGCTGGCCGGCAACGACGCCCTCGCCATATTGGCCACGCACGGTGCGAGTCAGAACCTCCTGATCGCTCATCGGTTGGATGGCGTGCAAAATTTTTGCCTGCTCGTCCCTCACGGCATCAGCACGAAAAGAGATGGGCGGCTCCATGGCAGTCAAGCTGATCAGCTGCATGATGTGGTTGGGCACCATATCTCGCAGAGCGCCGGTCTGGTCGTAGTAGCTGCCGCGCTGCTCCACGCCAACCACCTCGGCCACACTAATCTGTACGTGATCGATGTAACGGCGGTTCCAGATCGGCTCGAAAATGCCATTGGCGAAACGGAAGGCCAAGATGTTCTGTACCGTTTCTTTGCCTAAGTAATGGTCGATGCGATAAATCTGCCTTTCCTCGACGACTTTGCGGATCCGCGCGTTCAGAGCTTTGGCCGATTCCAGATCATGGCCGAAAGGTTTTTCCACAATTACGCGGCGCCAATGATTGTTCTCCTCGGCGAAGAGCCTGCGCTTCCCCAGTTGCTCAACGATGACCCCGAAATATTCGGGGGCGGTGGCAAGATAGAAAAAGAAATTCGAGTGGGTGTTGTGTTCTTTGTCGACTTTCTCCAGCGTATCCTGCAAGCGGGCGTACGCGTTGGGATCTTTGAAATCGCCCTGAACGTAGTACATACGCCGGGAGAACCATTCCCACAGCTCCGAATCGACCGAGCCGGTAGCGAACTGGTGTATGTCTTGCGACATGCGGTCGCGGAATTGCTCGTTCGTCATGGGGGCACGAGCTACGCCGATGATCGCGAACTCGCGCGAGAGCAGTTGTTCGCTGGCCAAATTGTAGAGCGCAGGAATAAGTTTGCGGCGGGTAAGATCGCCGGCCGCGCCGAAGATGACCATAACGTTAGGGTCGCCAGGACGGCCGACCCGCGTGCTGGAGGGTGATGTAAGTACCGCGGTCTGAGACATTTTTCAAATTCCTCAGAACGCCAATTGCGGCGTTTCAAAAAAATTCGGCAGTTTTCGAATCCCGATTTTTCTTTTCCCCTAATGGGACTTGCAGCTTTTTCATGAAGCTGACCCAAATTTTACGACCTGAGCCAAATTCCGACTCCCGGTCGAGGACTACTTTCGCCCGTGCAAATGCGGTGCCCGCCTACGCCACATTTTTCTTGGGCTCGACATGTCCACCGAATTCTTGGCGCACGGCGGAAAGCAATTTCTCAGCGAAGGTGTGCTGCTGGCGCGAGCGAAAGCGCGTATACAGCGCGGCCGACAAAACTTCCGTCGGGACTGCTTCTGCGATGGCCGCCATAATCGTCCAACGACCTTCACCCACGGTTCTACTACCTCGACTAACTCTTTGCCAGCATTTCCTGCAGCATGGCCAGCCCTTTGTTTACATCTTTACCCAGATGCACTCGGAGGGCGCGACGATTCCGCTGCGCGAGCACTTCAAAATCGCCACGCGCCTGCGCCGCCTTCACTACGCCGAAAGTATATTTCTGCCCGGGGACAGCCAGATCGACTGCGTCGTCACACGTGATCTGCAGAAATACCCCGGAATTCGGGCCGCCTTTGTACGCCTGACCGGTCGAGTGCAAGAAGCGCGGCCCGAAGCCGAGGCAGGTGGCAACCTGTTTCTTATCGCGAACCGCGTGCCGCATGGCCTGAAGCTGGTCTTCATGGGCGGCGTTCATTTCGACATACGCGAGCAGGGCGAAGTAGTCTCCCGCCGAGACCCGCTTCAGGTGCGTTCGGAGATAGGAAGCTAAAGACTTGTCATTACCAACGGCCTTTGCAAGCGCATTGGCATTGTTTCCATCAGTGAACAACTTGATCCCCTTTTCCTCGGCGAGCGGCTTCTCCCCAGGAAGGGAACCCGTCTTCTCGTATTCGGAGGTGAGTTTGCGAGTCTCGACCTTGCTGTCTTCGACATCGGGCTGGTTGAAAGGGTTGATGCCAATGATTGATCCAGCCACGGCCGTGGCGATTTCCCAGCAGAAGAAGGCCTGACCGAGCTCATAGATGTCGTTCAGTTGCATGCGGACCACCGGGTGACCAGCTTTCTCCAGGGCGGCGACCTCCGCATCCTGTCTCGCGTCGGGGGCGGTTTGCAGGCGGATATAGGCGAAAACGCGATCTTTGCCGTATACGTCGGGCGAGCCAAGCCGTTCGCGGTCGACGGGGATAATTCCTCTCCCATCCTTGCCAGTGGATTCTGCGATCAGTTGTTCGAGCCACGCGCCCAGACCGGAGATCGCAGGTGATGTGAGGAATGTGAGCTTGTCACGGCCGTGAACGGCAGCCGTACCCAGGATGATGCCCAGCATCGCACCGGGATTCTCCTCGACCGGAACTGACGAGGCACAGGCTTCGACCATCTCCTCGGTGCAATCCAGGAATCGCTTCAGGTCCAGTCCCATGGCCGCCCCGGGAACCATGCCGAAGTTCGAAAGGGCCGAGTAGCGGCCACCGATGTCAGAGCGACCGTAAAAGATGTGGCGAAAACCGTCTCTCTCGGCGACCTGCTGCATTTTTGAGCCGGGATCGGTGATGGCGATAAAGCGGCTACCGGCATTTTCGGCGCCTATGGTCTGTTGCACGCGCTCGAAGAAGTACTGCTTGAAGATATTGGGCTCAAGCGTGGTGCCGGACTTGCTGGAGACTATGAATAGTGTCTTGGCTACGTCGATCTTGTTTTCAAAGCTCTTAATCTGAGCAGGATCGGTTGAATCGAGCACGTGAAGTTCGGGGAAGCCCTTGATCTTCCCGAAGGTCATACGCAGGACTTCGGGACAGAGGCTGGAGCCGCCCATCCCTAGAAGGAGAATATGTTGAAAGCCTCCCGACTTGGCGTCCTCGGCGACTTTGCGCAAGGTGCTTTCATGGTCCATTTCCTCTTCGGTAATGCCCAGCCATCCTAGCCATTTGGCCTCGTCGGATCCGGTCCATAGGGAAGCATCGCGTTGCCACAGGCGGCGAACTTTGCCGCCGGCACGCCAGTCGTCGACATTCTTCTTAACGGCTGCGCCAAGACTCTCGGAGAGCGAGTATGTCTGCTGAGCGATCTTCGGTGTGACCTCACGTTTGCTGCTTTTCTCGACCGCTTCAAGCAGCTTGTCGAACGCTTCGGCAAACAGGCGCACGCCGTCATCGGTCAGTTGATCGGTGACCCGCTTCATCGAAATGCCGACTTTCGGAAGCGTCTCCATCGTCTTTCCGGCTTCGTCGAGATTTTCGGTCAGAGTCTCGCGCACAGTGCCATGGTCGCGAAATGCAGCGAGAGTGGCCGGAGGGACCGTGTTAACCGTGTCTTTCCCGATGATTTCTTCCACGTAGATCACGTCGCGGTAGGCGGGATTCTTTGTGCTGGTGCTGGCCCAGAGGACACGCTGAGGGCGGGCGCCTTTGTTCGCCAGCTGGTCCCAACGCGAGCCGCTAAAGATTTTTAAGTACTTCTGGTATGTAAGCTTGCCATTAGCAATCGCAACTTTTCCTTTAATATTTTTCAGGAGCTCTAACTGCTGTGGATCCTTCGCTTCTTTCAACTTCTGGTCGGCGATCGCGTCGACCAGAGTGTCGATTCGGCTGATGAAGAAGCTGGCTACGCTGGCCATCTTGCTCACGTCGCCATTTTTGGCGCTCAGCTGCTCGAGCCCGGCGATATAGGCTTCGGCGACGCGCTCGTACACTTCCTGTGCAAAAAGCAGAGTCACATTGACATTAATGCCTTCGCTGATAAGTTGCTGAAAGGCGGGAATGCCCTCGGCGGTGCCCGGGACTTTGATCATGATGTTTGGTCTGGCAACGGAACTCCAGAGGCGGCGTGCTTCTTCGACAGTGCCTCGCGTGTCGCGGGCGAGATAGGGAGAAACTTCCAGGCTGACATATCCGTCATAGCGCTTGGATTCATCGTAGACTGGGCGAAGCATGTCGGCAGCATCCTGGATATCGCGGATGGCCAGCAATTCATAACGGGCTTTGGCGTCGAGGTCGCGGCGTTCGGCGAGCGATCGGAGGAAGTCGGTGTAATCGGTGCTGCCTGTGATTGCCTTTTCAAAGATGGCGGGGTTGGAGGTCATTCCGCGCAGCCCATCGTCTTCGATAAGGCGGTTCAGTTCGCCGCTCTTGAGTAGGTTACGGCGGATGTAATCAAGCCACACCGACTGGCGGTATTTCAAGAGGTCCTTGAGGGGATTGACGGCTTTGGCAGTTTCGAGAATTCCGGTGGGTTGCATGAGAGTCTCCTCAGTTCCGCCCCGTGAAGGGCTCAATCACGATTTCCTATCCAGAGTCTATGTCCGGCTAAATCTGTCCGCCGGCTCCGCAGCTGCTGGTTGACGCTCCTCGGTTTCACCGCATGTCAGATCCGGCGAATGTCCACCGACCGTGAAACCACGGAGAGGCTCCAGGAGAGCCGCTGAGGCGGCCTGCCCGCGCTAGGAACTCACCAGCTTGCGGGCAGCTTCGATTACCGTCTCAGGCACGAATCCGAACTTCTTCTGCACGTCCTTCCCGGGAGCCGATGCGCCGAAACTATGCATACCGATTACTACACCTCGCCGGCCTACGTAGCGCGACCAGCCGAACGTGGAGGCTTGCTCGACAGCGATGCGTGCTTTCACATTCGGCGGAAGCACTTGATCGCGATATTCTTGGGGCTGGTCCTCAAAGATGTCCCAGCAAGGCATGCTGACTACACGAGCAGTGATGCCTTCGGTTTTTAGTCTCTCGTAGGCCTCCACACAAATGGAAACTTCACTGCCGGTGGCGATGAGGATTACCTGCGGTTTGCCATCAGGCGCGTCCGCCAAGACGTAGGCTCCCTTGGCGACGCCAGCGGCAGAGGCGTACTTGGTGCGGTCGAAAGTCGGTACCGCCTGACGTGTTAGGACAAGGGCAGCGGGTTTATGGTTGAGGGGCATGATTATTTTCCACGCTTCGACGACCTCATTGGCATCGGCCGGGCGTAGAAGCATGAGTCCGGGAACGGACCGTAAGGTTGCGAGTTGCTCGATGGGTTGATGCGTCGGGCCGTCTTCGCCCAGACCAATGGAATCGTGGGTATAGATGAAGATCACCGGCAATTCCATGATGGCAGCTAGCCGGATCGGCGGTTTCATGTAGTCGCTGAAATTGAAGAAAGTCGCGGTGAAGGGGCGCAGCTTCGAAACCCCGAGGCCGTTAGCGATTGAGCCCATGGCGTGCTCGCGAATGCCGAAATGAATGTTGCGGCCGGCGTAGCTTCCAGCTTGAAATTCGCCGGCGCCGTCGAATTTCAGATGCGTCTTGGTGGAAGTATCCAGGTCAGCCGAACCGCCGATAAGCCAGGGAACATTCTGAGCTATGACGTTTAGCACTTTTCCGGAACTCTCGCGCGTTGCTATGCCCTTGGCATCGGCAGGAAAGCTTGGCAGATTCTTATCCCACCCATCTGGAAGTTGGCGAGTTTGAATGCGATGTAGCTGCTCCGCTTCGGTCCTGTACGTCTTCTTATATTCGTCGAATAGCTTCATCCAGCGCTCATGAAGCTCATGTCCACGCTTGCCAATGCCTTCGCGGAAATTTTCTATGACTCCATCGGGGACAAGAAACTTCGCGTCTTCCGGCCAGCCGTAGAATTTCTTGACCAGCTTGACCTCGTCTTCCCCGAGAGCTTCGCCGTGAGCGGCGCTGGTGTCTTGTTTGTGCGGAGAGCCGTACCCGATGTGGCTGTCCACAATGATTAGAGTCGGCCGATCTTTTGTATTCAGAAATTTTTGGTAAACGTCGGCGAGGGCGGGAAGATCGTTCGCATCCGCGACGTGCAGAACGTTCCAATGGTACGCGCGAAAGCGTGCGGCCACGTCCTCTGACATGGACCACTCGGCTGGGCCGTCGAGCGTCACGCGATTGTTGTCGTAAATCCAGCAGAGGTTGGGCAGCTTGAGATGACCGGCCAGGGAAGCGGCTTCACTGGAGACGCCCTCCTGCATGTCCCCGTCACCGCAGAAGGCATAAACGCTGTAATCAAAGATTTCCAGACCAGGCCGATTGTAGCGGGCCGCAAGCCAGACCCCGGCGATGGCCATGCCGACGCTGTTGCCGACGCCTTGGCCTAGAGGTCCTGTCGTTGTCTCGATACCGGAGGTCAAACGATATTCGGGGTGGCCGGGAGTGTTGCTGTTGATTTGCCGGAACTGCTTGATGTCGTCGAGAGAAACCGCGGGCTCGGCGAGGACTTCGTATTTCGGGCTTACGGCTCGGACGCCGGTCAGGTAAAGCAAGGAATACAAAAGCATCGAGGCATGCCCGTTCGACAAGACGAAACGGTCTCGATTCAGCCATATGGGATCTTGCGGATCGTAGCCGAGGAATTGCTGCCACAACGTGTAAGCCACCGGTGCCAAGGCCATTGGCGCTCCGGGATGGCCGGAGTTGGCTTTCTGCACTGCGTCAATGGACAGCGTGCGAATAGTATTAATGCATAGTGTGTCTAGTCGACTGCCGGTTGCAACGACTTGCTCGCTCGTGACCATGAAAGTCTCCTAAATGTATTTCTGCCAGCTGCCTCTTACCTGTCGGCTACTGGCAGAACTTCTCAGCCGCAATTGTTGCCCGCCTCAAAAGTCTACAACTTCTGCGGACGCAATGGCGTCGTTCGGAACTGGATTTTAGTTGATTTGAGCAAACTGAAGAGACTCGCGCCAGAGAGAGAACATTGCCAGCAACTAAATATATGGACATATCAGATTCAGGGGCGCTTGAGGTTTCAAGCCGGTTCCGATAGCCATTACGTTCGTGGTGCTCGCCCGTGGCCGTCTGCACGTATTTTCGAAAGTCGCCGAGTCGTGTCGCGCTCGCCGGTTTCGAGCTGGCCAAACATAATGCACATACCGAAAAAGGCATGGTTGTTGATGACTACGCTTTTAAGCACCATGCCTTTCACCCAGATCTCGCGCTGACAGAGCCCGAGTTTCACTTCGGAGCTGGCGGTCGCTGGAGTTGCCGTTTCCAAGCCACTTCCCATGCCGGTGCTGCATAGGGTCCCCCTAGATCGGTAGTGGCTGATCCGCCTACCTGCCGTTCAACCGCGAAGCAACAGTTACGCGGATACTTACGGAGGTCTTATCCCCGGGTTGGAGTAAAAATATCGGGCTCAAGACGGCAGGGCCGGTGAAGGGGGCAGCAACCGCTGCGGCCATGGCAGGTCGCCAGCCCAGCCCGGAGGCGCTGTACTGATTGCCGCAGGGTTAGCTTTCGCCCCCAGGTCCGGATCAGCTAACTAGGTGAGTTGCGCGCCTTACGTGTCGTTAGCAGCCACAGTGCGGCGGCGGACACGCCCGGCAGAGACGTTCACCGTAAAGAACATTGAAGCCAGGAGAAGCGGGAAACAAGTGGACTTAAGCTAGTGCCGCAGCACGGCATCTCCGTTGGTGGCGAAGTTCCTCATATCGTAAACTACGGAGCTTTGCTAAAATCGCGCTTCCCGACAGCAGCCCGCAATGGCCGGGATTTCCAAGAAGAGTAGGGGCTAAGTTGTGTTCTGTAACCGGTGTGGCACCAGTCTGGCCGATGGGTCACAGTTCTGTGTGGAGTGTGGGCACACGGTCGACGGAAGTTTTCCCGCGGCGCCGGTTCCCGGCGGTGATGCGGTTTGTGCGAACTGCAGCAAGAGTATCTTCCCCTCTGCCCGGTTTTGTTCGAGTTGCGGCAGCGCAATAGCTGCTCGCACCGTAATCGCGGTTGCTGATGGTCAATCGGCTGCGGCTGCAACGATGGCATCCGAGACAATTTACCTCGGAGGCAACCGATCACGCTCCCCGGGCCGACTCGCACTTTGGTTGCTTGCCGCAATTGTTCTGTGCGTTCTCGCTTGGGTTGCTGCTACCGACAATTCCGTTGCTTCCGGAATCAAACCGTATCTCACCACCGCCCACGCGGAGACGATCGCCGAAGGCAGCGTTGCGATTAAACCGAATGGCTTCGTCAGTTACAAATTGACCGTTCCGGACGGCGCAATCGATGTTGCATTAACCGGCCAGTTCGATACCAGCGGGCGCACAGAAAAGGACATTCAAGTCCTGTTGTTAACCGATGCAGAGTTCGTGATTTGGCAGGGCGGTTATGCCATCAGCCCTTATTACGACAGCGGCCATGTCTCACAATCGAGCCTGCAGGCAGGGCTCCCTTCGCGGCCGAGAACCTATTACCTCATCTTCAGCAACAAGCCGTCGCGCCTGGAGAAAACGGTTCATCTTACCGCTGGATTACATTACGACACATGGTTGCCTGATTCGCTCATGTCTCTGAAGGAGAAGATCGGGCATTGGTTCGAATAGTTCGGTGGTCGGAGACCCGCTCGCTGCTCTGAGTCGTTATCTGGCCCCGCTTCGTCTTTTGTGTTCGAAGCCGTCCACCACTTCGCGCAGCTCCTGCTTGAGCTGCTCATGCTCGCGCCGGGCACGATCGCCGACATGGGACGGACCTCTATCGGAGGCGCCCGCGCGCAACGCCACGTCGGCCAATGCCAGGACGCGAGCCTGTTCCTCAGCAGATAATGTGGAACTCGGATCAGGGG
>Ga0126383_10001947_pt1 | contig 13105 bp, 12 predicted proteins | sample PanSoiMetPlot_35_FD_96882 | JGI IMG/M metagenome (GOLD analysis project Ga0126383, IMG submission 96882) | Tropical forest soil microbial communities from Panama - MetaG Plot_35 | ecosystem: Environmental > Terrestrial > Soil > Tropical forest > Bulk soil | place: Panama | collected 2016-02-17
AGCTGCAAGTCCTTTTTCGCATGCCAATCTTTTTTGGGCCGGCCGGTTTTATAGTCGACGATCTCTACGTCGTTGCGGCTGAGGGAATTCACCTGGTCCATGCGGCCGATGATCGTGATGTTGTTCTCCAGCGGCAATTCGAACCGCTTCTCCTGCTCGCAAACCTTCGGCGGCGCGGCCATCACCGCCGCGTGAAAAACGCGCAACTGCTCGATGCCGTCTTTCTTGTATTCCGCTTCCTGGTATTCGTCTTCGAAGCCAACCGAGCGCCACTCCAATTCGAAAATCCGCTGCACGTCTTCAAAAGGCAGCTTGTTTCCTTTGCGCAGTTCGCCGAGGAACCGCTTCACGGTGTTGTGCATGATGCTGCCGAAGCTGAGCGAACCCCGCGGCCCTTCCTTCAGCGACCATAAATACCCGAACAAATACTGTTGCGGGCAGGTCCGGTAGCCGTTCACCGCTGAAGGGCTGAGCGTCAGCGGCTCCTGCGATGGTGGATGAAACGTTTCCGCCCAATCCGCGATGCGCGAGAAGATTTTCGCTGGCCCGGAAGAAGCCGCGAAAAGGTCTCCGCTCTCCGGCGCAGGGCTGCGCTTGGCCGCGCTCTTGTCGGGAACGGTTGGCAGTTTCGGCATCATCTGCCGCACGTCGCGGCGTCGCGCCGCTGGATCCAGCAAGATGTCCTCTATGAACACCGGCACTTTGCCCTTTTTCTCGGTCAGCGTGGTCAGCGTCAGACGCTCTTGTGCGCGCGTCAGCGCCACATAAAATAGCCGCCGCTCCTCCTGAATGTGGAATTGCTCCGCGGGTTCGCCTTCCTTCATCAGCCGCGCCGGGAATTCGAACACTCGCGGCCGTTCGTTCGCGGGAAATTTCTTGTTGTTCACGCGCAGGACAAAAACGTGTGGGAACTCCAGCCCCTTTGCCCCGTGCACGGTCATCAGCTTTACAGCGTCCGCCGGGGCGGCATCTTCCAGCGCAATGACTCCTCCTGCTTGTTCGAAATAATCAAGGTATTCAAGAAATTCCGGCAGGGCGCGCGTGTCGCTCTTGGGTTCCCATTCCTTGGCAAACTCAACGAGCCGCCAGACGTATTTGAAGTCCTGCGCGCTCGCGCGGTCCCCCACTTCCAGCCATTCGAGCAAATCGGCCAGAATTTCGCACGCAGTGCGACGTCGCATGGTTTTGCGATGCTGGGCGAGGAACTCCAGCAGCGGATCAAGCCGCGCCTTCGATCCTTCAAACGGCAGCTCGGATTGCGGCGCTTGCAGCGTGTCGTAGAGCGCAGTGCCGCGCTTCTTCGCCGCTCGCTCGGCCAAGCGCACTATGTCTTTCGCCTGCAAATTCCACGCTGGCGCGGAAAGCACGCGCACGCACGCAATGTCGTCAAACGGCCGCGCAATTAATCGCAGATACGCCAACACGTCCTTCACCAACGGATGGTCCAGGATGGAAAGCCGGCTGATGACAAACGGAGTCTTTCGCGCGGAAAGCTCCCGCACCAATTCGTCGCGATGCGCATGCTGCCGGTACAAAACCGCGAAATCCATCCAGCGCCGGCCCGCTGCATGCATGCGCTGGAGCTCGCCCGCCACCCACCGAGCCTCTTCTTCTTCGCCTGCGAATTCGGCGATGCGAATCTTTTCGCCTTCTGCCCTCTGCGCGCTCAGAAATTTCTTGGGAAAGTCCGCGCTGACGGTGTTCTGCCCGATCACCTGCGTTGCTACGCGCAGAATGTTCGGCGTCGAGCGGTAATTCTCCGTCAGGCTGACGCGGAATTTGTGCGAATCGTCGCCCGCCTTCCACGCTGCGAATTTCTCCAGAAATAGCTGAAAGCTCGCGAACGAAGCCCCGCGAAACCGGTAAATGGCTTGGTCGTTGTCGCCGACGGCAAAAATATTTCGCGATTCGCCCGCCAGCAATTCCAGCAAACGCAGTTGCGCAATGTTGGTGTCCTGAAATTCATCCACCAGGATGTGGCGGTAGCGCTGCTGCAACGACTCTCGCAGCACTGCATCCTCTTCCAGCAACGCCACCGCGCTGGGAATCAACGACCCAAGGGAGACGCGCTTCTTTTCGCGCAGCAGCTCCTCGCTGGCGCGATAAGCCCGCGCGATTTCCTGCTCGCGCGCCACCATCTCCTCGCGCTCGTCCAGAGTGTCGGGATCTAGAAACGCACGCTCCTCTTGCAATTCTCGGGCGAGCAGGTCCGCATACTTCTGGTAGTCTTCCGCCGAAACCAGTTCATCCTGGCAGCGTGAAAAAAACTCCACAAAATCGCTCAGGAATTCTCCCGGTTCCGCCAGCCGGCGGTATTTATCGAGCTTCAGCCGCGCAAGATTCCGCCGCAGCAAGATCCAATGATCTTCCTTACCGAGCAACACGCGCTGCGGGTCGGTGTCTTTCACCAGCGATTCGCAGAAGGCGTGAAACGTGTCGAGCGTCACCGCTTTCCCGCGCTCGCCCGCGGTCTTCACCACGCGGGCCTTCATTTCCCCCGCGGCCTTTTTCGTGAACGTCAGCCCAAGAATGTTTTCGCCGCTAAGGTCGGGATTCGACTGAAGTAGGTGCCGGATGCGCTCAGTGATGACGCGTGTCTTTCCCGTTCCCGCACCCGCGATGACCAGCAGCGGCCCGTCGCCGTGCCGGATCGCGCGTCGCTGCGCCTCGTTCAGCTTCAAGCCGCTCTCCTCGATCGGCAGCGGCTCCATGTCAAACAATGTGGCCATGCTTGTTTGTAGCGGCGACGGCATTTATCCCGACGCGGTCGGGACGTCACCACAGAAAGGGTAGCCGAATTCCAGGCGAGCAGGAAACGCAGGAACGATGGGTCTGTGGATATCGGTTTGTTCCGCGGTTCAGCGTTGCGGCTTTCGCCCGGCCGTGTCGGAGGTGGATTGGGTAGAAGAAAAGAGCGTGGCGCGTCCTGAAAGTTCTCCCGACGCTACTTTGGCGTTGATCTCCGCTGACTTTCCGCGCGCGATGCTCAGCGATTCCCATTTTCCCGTCGCTCGTGCCGTCAAGTGCTTTGCCAAAAAAACAATCTGCCCAACGTGGTGTGCATAGTGCGCGATCTGCCGGTTGATCGCCTGCATGACGGAGTGCGGCTCCGTTCGAATTGTTATGGTTCGCGTCAGGTCCTCTTCATTCAACGGCTCTAGCGCATCGAAAACGTACTTCCATCCACGCTCCCACAATTCCATCAGCGCCGCTCGCGTCTGCGGCGCATCCTCGAATTCGGTGTCGCGATTACGGTCGGGCTTCTCCCCGTCCGTCGTCAGGAAATCCATCCACCGCGAACGCATGTTCCCGGCCATGTGTTTTACGATGATGGCGATGGAATTGGATTCTGGGTCGATGGCAACGAACAAGTTTTCGTCGGAGCATTGCGCCATAGCTCGCTCGCCTAGCTTCTTGTAATAGTGAAGCAGCCCTATCGAGTCTTTGACATACGACGTCGAGAATTGATGTGCCATAGGGTCATTTTGTTCCTCGGTTGCACGCTGTCAACACTATTCCGTCCCCGGCCGGGTGCTGGAGCGGGGGCCAGCCTGCAGGCAGGCGGGCTACAGCCCTACGGCTTTTCTCGGAGTCCAACGTTGCGCGAAAACGGAATCGATTGCTCACCGTCTAAGCTCAAAAGCTAGATCGCTACACAGCAAGCAAGATTCAGGGGTCTGCGAAAGAACGCTTGACAATTCGCTTTTTGTTCGCCTATGATAGCGGCCTGTGAAACCCAATTCGCAAGGGACTCGTTCAAAAGGAATTCACATTTTTGTTGTATAGAAGGACGGGAGGAACCGCAATGACCATTGGACAATCGCTGTTGCCGGAGTTCGATCAGGAAATGCAAAACACTCGGAAAGTTCTGGAACGCTGCCCGGACGAAAAATGGAGCTGGAAGCCGCACGAGAAGTCCGGCACGCTCGGTTGGCTCGTGGGCCACGTCGCCAACATGGTGAGCTGGCTGCCGTACACCATCCAGACCGAAGAGCTTGACTACGCTCCGGTGGGTGGCCCCGCTTACCAGCCGCCCAAAATCACCAACCGCAAAGAAGCGCTTGCGGAGTTTGACAAGAATGTCGCGGACGCAAAGTCCGCGCTCCAGAGCGTCAGCGACGCCGAAATGATGAAGACCTGGAGACTGCTCGCTGGCGGCCAGGAGATTTTTGCCATGCCGCGCATCGCCGCGATTCGCGGGATGGTGCTCAACCATCACTACCATCATCGCGCGCAGCTGACTGTGTATTTGCGCCTGCTGAATGTTGCGGTGCCCGGCCTCTACGGTCCCAGCGCCGACGAAGCCCAACCCACCGCCGCTGGCGCAAACTAACTCGCATTTTTTCTTGTAGGGGCGCGGCACTGCTGCGCCCTATCTTGCCCTGTCGGCGATTGACCGTCCCTAGGTGTCCTCCGCGATCTTGTCATCCTGAGGGCCGCGTAGTCTGCCTGCCACCGCAGGCAGGCGGCCCGAAGGATCTCAACTGAATAGTGTGCGAGAAGTATCCTGTGTCACAACGCGCTATACTACTGTTCGTCGCTCCTCTGTTGCTCGACCTTCGGAGGTCCGCATGAACACCGAAACTCCCGTCATTCTCTCCGCTGTCCGCACGCCCATCGGAAAATTCCAAGGCGGCCTCGCCGGTTTCTCCGCGCCCGAACTCGGCGCAAAAGTTGCCGCCGAAGCGATTCGCCGCGCCGCCATCGAGCCAAAGCAAGTGGACGAAGCGATCCTCGGCAACGTTGTGCAGGCTGGCCTCGGCCAAAATCCTGCGCGCCAGGCCGCGCTCAAGGGCGGCTGCCAGCCTCGCGTCGCCGCCATGACGATCAATAAAGTTTGCGGCTCTGGCCTCAAAGCCGTTGCGCTCGCTGCGCAAGCGGTGCAACTCGGCGAATCGGAAATCGTCGTCGCCGGCGGCATGGAGTCCATGTCCAATTGCCCGTATCTTTTGCCGCAAGCGCGTACAGGCTACCGCCTTGGTGATGGGAAGCTTGTTGACTCGATGATTAACGACGGCCTCTGGGACGGGTACGAAAATTTTCACATGGGCATGACCGGCGAACTCGTCGCGGAGAAATACGGCATCACACGCGAAGAGCAGGACCGCTTCGCCGTCGAAAGCCATCAGAAAGCCGTTCGCGCGCGCAAGTCCTGCTTCTTCGAAGCGCAGATTCTTCCCATCGAAGTCCCGCAGAAAAAAGGCGATCCTCTCGTCATCAAGTACGACGAATCGCCCCGCGAAGACACTTCGATGGAAGCGCTCGCGAAACTGAAGCCCGCATTCAAGAAAGACGGCACGGTCACTGCGGGCAATGCGCCTGGCACCAACGACGGCGCGGCTGCGCTGATCGTCACGAACGAACGCAATGCTTCGCGCCTCGGCAAGCAGCCCATCGCGCGGATCGTTGCGCAAGCTGTCAGCGGCGTCGAGCCGAAATGGGTGATGATGGCGCCGGTGGACGCCGTCGAAAAGCTGCTCGCAAAAACCAGCTGGGACCGCGACAAAGATGTCGATCTAGTCGAACTAAACGAAGCCTTCGCCGTCGCCGCAATTGCCGTCACGCGCCAGCTCAAACTCAATCCGGAAAAAGTCAACGTCAACGGCGGCGCCGTTGCGCTCGGCCATCCCATCGGCGCGAGCGGCGCGCGCATCCTCGTCACGCTGCTCTATGAACTCCAGCGCCGCAACCTCAAGCGCGGCATCGCCGCCCTCTGCCTCGGCGGCGGAAATGCGGTTGCACTCGCAGTTGAACGCTACTGACCCGGCGACAGGCGCAATTCCGCTTTTCATCGCAACTGCATAGGTTTGCGAATCCTGTTGGTGTACATTAGCCCCTTCGCCAAATTCGTGCGAGGTGCCATTGTGGAAAAACACAACCGGCGAGCTTTTCTTCAAACTTCCGCGGGCGCTCTAGCGCTTGGCGCGAGCTCAACACCAATCACAACAATTGCAAGCGTGATGCCCGCTGGCGAATCGTCGAACTTCGCTTCCCAACAAACGGCCCCGGTCGTTGCTTCCAACCAAGGCAAAAAACCCTTGCGCCTCGGCCTTATCATTGCCATTGGCAAAGATTCCAACGCCGCCTTAGCCAAGGTCCGCGATCTGGGCTTGCCGACGTGCCAGGCATATTTCAGCGAGCTCGATCCAAACGGAGCGTCCAATCTCCGTCAGGCGCTGGATCAACACAAAATCGAAGCGACCTCTCTCGTCGTTGGCGGCCCAGGCCGCGAAGTTTGGGACTTCTACGAAGGCCCCCTCACGATTGGCCTGGTGCCCCGCGACACGCGCGCCGCGCGCATCGCGCATCTGAAAAAAGGTTCCGACTTTGCCAAGCAGTGCGGCATCCCCGCCGTGCAAACGCACGCCGGCTTCATCCCTGAAAATCCGAACGATCCGCTCTACAAAGAAGCTATTGCCGCGATGCACGAAGTCGCCGAATACTGCAAGCGCAACGGCCAGGATTTTCGCTACGAAACCGGCCAGGAAACTCCCATCACGCTCGTCCGCGCGATTCACGACCTCGGTCTCGACAATCAAGGTGTCAATTTTGATCTCGCCAACCTCATCCTCTACGGCAAAGCCAATCCCGTGGACGCCATCGAAATTCTCGCGCCCTACATTCAGGGCATTCACGCCAAGGACGGCCTCTGGCCCACGAACCCGCGCCAGCTCGGCGAAGAAGTGCCCATTGGCAAAGGCAAAGTGGATTTTTCGCGTATCATCGCCCGGCTGAAGGAATTAAAATATGGCGGAGCAGTCACCATCGAGCGCGAAATTTCGGGCCCGCGGCAAGTGGAAGATGTGCGCGCCGCAAAAACATATTTGGAATCGCTCATCGGCTAACGCCTTGCTTGTTGAATTTCGTCAGCGAGATGGCTGCGGTTGGCTCTTGTGGGGGCGCAGCATGCTGCCCCCCATCTTGGCATTAACGCAAGCACGGGGGGAACACAATGTCAGACGATACAAAACATCCAACAAACACCACCGACCACCTCGACCGCCGCAAATTCATTGGAGCGGCCGCTGCCACCACCGGCCTCATGTTCGTAAATCCGAATCTTGTCCGCGGAACAGCCGCCAACTCCGCCGTCCGTGTAGGCCTGCTCGGCTGCGGCGGCCGCGGCACGGAGGACGCCACCAATCTCGTTGACACCGGCGGTGCGCGGGTTGTCGCGCTTGCCGACATGTTTCAGGACCAGCTCGATGCCGCCCACGCCAATTTCGACAAGCTACAGCAAGCCAAAGGCTTCAGCGCGATTGATGCCGCGCAACTCTTCGTCGGCCCCAACGCTTTCCACGAAATTGCTGCCTCCAAAGACGTCGACGCCATCGTCGTTGCCACTCCTCCTTATTTTCATCCGCAGCACCTCGAAGCCGTCGTCTCTGCCGCCAAGCACGTTTATCTCGAAAAGCCCGTGGCCGTCGACGTGCCCGGCGCGAAAAAAGTCATCGACATTGGCAAGCGCGCCGAAGGCAAGCTCAGCCTCGACGTTGGCTTCCAAATTCGCGATTGCCCCCCGTTCGTCGAAATGGTTCGCCGCATTCATGCGGGAGCTCTCGGCAAAATCGCCTGCGGCGAAGCCTACTACCTGAGCGGCTACCTCGACCGGCCCGCTTGGCCCAACGCCACGCCCGCCGGGCGCCGCCTCCGCAACTGGGTGTACGACCGCGTGCTCTCCGGCGACATCATCGTCGAGCAGAACATTCACGTCATTGATATTTGCAACTGGATTCTCCAGTCGCACCCTCTGAAGGCTTCCGCGACCGGCAGCCGTCTCGGCCGCCCCGCAAACGACGGCGACGTCTACGGAAACTACAACGCCGTCTTGCAATATCCCGACGGCGTCGACGTCACGTTCAGCTCCACGCAATTTGCCAAGGGCTGGTGGGATGTCACCGAACGCTTCTTTGGCACGAAAGGCGTTTCGCAGTCTCCCTACCGCGGGCCGCTCGGTATTTGGGGCGACGAACCGTGGCAATGGGAAGCTCCCAAACCAAAGGACGCGGGCGCCACTGACCAGGGATTTTCCGCAACAGGAAAATTTACTTCGAATCTCGAGCAGGCCGATCCCGAAAAAAAGAAGGCTTTCGTCGAGAGCATCATCGGCGGGAAGTTTCATAACCAAGCTGCCAAAGGCGCAGAGTCCGCGCTGTCCTGCATGATGGCGCGCTCCGCCGCTTACACCGGCCGCGAAGTCACCTGGGACGAGTTGATGAAGTCCACCGAAGTCTATGATCCCAAGATCGACTTGAAGAAACTGCGTTGAGTGTTGTGAGTCAGCTTTGGTTGGGTCGGAGCAACTATATCGGAGGAGGTACGAAATGAAAAAAAGAATGGCCTTCCTATCGCTACTGTTTCTCCTTGGCTCCATCCGCTCCGATCGAGCAATTTCCGCACAAGTCGATGCCTCAGCCAGCGAGAAGACTGTACGAGCGCTTGACGATCAGGAGCGAAAGGCAGTTCTAGACCGGAACTACGCGCCACTCGAACAACTGTGGTGTGACCAGTTAACGGTCAATTCGCCAGCGAACAATGTTGTGATCGGCAAGCGAAACGTCTTGTCTGCGGTTCAGAAGTTCGGCCAATACTCTTCGTTCGAGCGGAAGATCGAATTCCTGCGTATCGACGACAATATTGCCATCATCATGGGGGCGGAGACCATCCAACCGATTGGCGACGTGCCTCTAGCTGGCAAGACGGTCCAGCGCCGGTTCACGCATATCTGGAAGAAGAACGGGGAAACGTGGTGTGTGATAGCGCGTCACGCCAACGTGGTTGCATCTCGCTGACCGCGGCTAGCGCTAACGTTTCTGCGAGGCGTTCAAATGTCGAGGCCATCTCGTCGCGAATTTCTGAAATCGTCCGCCACGGCCGCTTGCGTCGCAGGAGTAAGTGCCAGCATTCCAGCATACTTGCTCGCTGGACCCACGGATGCCGCGCCTCTACCCATCAAAAAAGGCGTCCTCCTCGAAATGCTCCCTGAAAAACTTAGCTACGCTGAGCGCTTCAAACTGGCTCGCAATGTCGGCTTCGACACCGTTCAGGCACCCACCACTCCCGACGAACGCACCGCCGAAGAAATCAAGAAAGCCGCCGAAGCTGCCTCCGTTCGCATCGACTCCGTCATGAACATGGACCACTGGAAATACCCGCTTTCTTCCAGCGATCCAGACGTCGTCGAAAAAAGCCTCACCGGCATGCGCACCTCTCTCCACAACGCCAAGCTGTGGGGCGCCGACGCTGTACTGCTCGTCCCCGCCGTCGTGAATCCGCAGACCTCCTACCGCGATGCCTGGACGCGTTCGCAAGCACAAATCCGCAAGCTGATTCCGCTCGCCGAAGAATTGAAAATCGTCATTGCTATCGAAGAAGTCTGGAACAAGTTTCTGCTCGGCCCGCTTGAAATGGCTAATTACATTGATGAATTCCAAAGCCCCTGGATTCAAGCGTGGTTCGACGTGGGCAATGTGATGTTTTACGGCTATCCGCAGGACTGGATTCGCTCGCTCGGCAAGCGCATCGTCAAAGTGCATCTGAAGGATTTCAAGCGCAAAGAAAGCGGATATTCCTGGGTGAATCTCGGCGACGGCGACGTGGACTGGCCCGCGGTGCGCCAGGCCTTCGCCGAAATCGGCTACGCCGGAAGCGCCACCGTTGAGCTCGAGCCGGGCGATGAAGCGTATCTCCGCGACGTCAGCCGCCGCGTCGACCGCCTCCTCCTCGCCCGCCCCTGAGCCTTGGTTCCTTGCGGTTCCGCTTGTGAGGAAAGGAATGAAACAACCCGCCTCGGCAAATCGAGCAGCGGTAACCTCTTTCAGTAGGCCCTTAGCTGGCCGGACTCGGACTCTGCTGCATTCTTTCGCCTGATGCGCTAGGCCCCAGGTCGGTCCCGCAAAACGGGCAGAACTTGTCGAGTTCCGCGACTTCGCGCTTGCAGTTCGGGCATGACGGCTGCAGGTTGCACTTGCAGTTGGGGCAAAAATTGAAGCGCGCGCTGACCGACGCACTGCACTGCGGACAAGGATACGGCAGCGGCTCGCGCACCAGGAAATAAATGACCAAGCCGATGAGCCCCCAAGTCGGCAGAAAAATCAAAATCAAAATCGTCCATAGCGCAGCATTCATTCCCCGTCTGCTGGCATCGCGATTGACGTAGGCGGTCATGAAAATGAAGGTCGCGAAGAAAATGCTGACCAGGGTGATGATGCCCGCTAGGGCGAGCGACGCTAGCACCCGGTGATTCTGAAGCTCAGGGGGAAAAATCTGGTCTCCGCGCTCTGGAGCGCTCAAGTTCACAAGAAGCGCGATACCCTGTGCGATCAGAAAGAGCACGGTGACGAGGCCGATCACCCAGCGAGGAATGATGCGAAACTCGTCCCAGAAGCGTATCTTCTCCCTTTTTCTACGAACACGCATGAGCCGCATTCTTTCGTTGAAAGAACTCGTCACTTTTTGTGAGTAATCCGCCATTTTTTCTCTCTCGCCACTCCAAATTCTTGACTCGTCCGCTGACCTCTCAGCGGCCCGGCTTCATCCACCCAGGCTCTTCAGAGCGCTGCACGCCTTCCAGCAGCATCACGATCACCGCGAACACTGCGGGGATGGTCCACCAGAGGCCGAAGCCAACTTCCAGGACCAGCTTTGGCGCGCCGGTGAGCTGGCCAAGCCACTCGAACAGCCGCCAGACGAATGGTGCACTGGCAATGCCAAAAATCCACGAGGCGGCGCAAGCCAGCCACAGCATGCGGCGCTTTGGCTCGCGCTCGCGCAATTCCATGGCGCGCAGCCGGACACGGAATTGCGTGCGGCTGGCGAGATCCACGGGGAGCGGAATGGCCGCGGTCCGCAGCGCGCGCAACGCTCGATCCGTTTGCTTTGCGTGTTCGTTGCAAAACTCGCAATCCTGCAAGTGCGCGGAGAGCCAGTCGCGTTCGGAATCCGCAAGCCCTTCCACCCTCGCTTTCGCGAGGAGTTGCAACGCGCGCCTGTGCAGATTCTCGCTCATGCCGCACCTTCGTGTAGCGCACTGCGAAGCGCATCCAGGCCGCGGTACAACCGCGACTTCACCGTCGAAACGGGTATGCTCAAGACTCCGGCCATCTCTTCGATTTGCAATTCTTCCTGGAAACGCAATACCAGCACTTCGCGGTAAATTGCGGCAATTTTTCCGAGCGATACCTGCACGTTCATTTCACTTTCCTGCGCCAGAACCTGATGCAAAGGTGACGGCTCGCTTTCGTTCGCGATTTGCAGCGGCTTGTCCTGTTCGGGATCGGTGAGCGCGTCCAGGCTCTGCGCCTTTTTCGTGCGCTGCCAGTCGATGACCAGGTGGCGCGCGATGGCGAAAAGCCACGCCTCGAATTTCGATTTGCCGTCATATTGGTGGCCGCGCTCAAGCACGCGAATCCACGTCTCCTGAAAAAAATCTTCCGCGCGTGCCTTGTCCCCCGTGATGTAAAGCAAGTAGCGGAACAGCCGGTATTGATATTGCTCGATGAGCCGGTCGAGCAAATCGGGATCGCGCTTCTGCAGGCCGCGCGCGATGCTCTTGGTTTCATCGCGCATCAGCATGAAAAACGAAACCGTTTGCGCAAACACGTTCGAAGCAAAGAACGAACCAGCTTGCGGCGAACTTAGACATGAAGTCGAGGCGTTCATTCTAACTGCAATACGCGCCGGCGTTCGAAAAAGACGCAGGAAGGAGCCACACAGCGCCCCGGATTCTAAGTGCTTTACTGTTATTGGGTTACGTGAGTTTTCGGGACGCGGACTTTCGCGCTTGGCGGGAGAAAGAAAGCCGTAAGCTAGCTTGTGGTGTAAGCTAGCTTACAGCATAAGCTACTTTGCATGGCAAAGTGCTGTGCGTTGATTTCGCGCGACACCGACCAGGCGATCCGGCGATTCCGGGCTGCGACTCGCTAGAATGGCGCGTTGCTTTCAAGAATGCATTCTGTGAGGAGCCGAAAGGATATGAGCCGCGGGTCGCTCGAAATCTTGAAATTGAATCGAATGATTCATGACCCGACAAGGTTGTTAATCCTGACCTTTCTTTATCCTGTGGCAAAACTTGATTACCTTGATCTTCGGAAGGGAATGAAAGTTACGACGGGAAATCTTTCCGCTCAATTACAAAAACTGGAAAAGGCGGGCTATGTGCTGATCCAAAAGGGATTCAAAGGGAAGTATCCGATCACGGTCTGCAGCATGACGAAGAAGGGGCGCGAAGCGCTGGCACTGTATGCGGAAATGCTGAAGCAGGTTACGAAGGTGACGGAGAGTGAGAGCGAAGGCGAGTGACTCGCGGACTTGCGCTCTGCCGCAGCTCGCGGCGCGATTATTGGTGCTACACTTTCCCGCCATGTTTTGCCCGCAATGCCACGTCGAGTATCGTCCGGGCTTCACCCGCTGCACGGACTGCGACGTGGATCTTGTTTACGAGCTTCCGCTAGCGAAAACCAACTCATTCAAATTCGAGGATGGCGCCCCTACTGGCGAAAATGAAGAAGATCCCTTTTGCTCGTTTTGGCAAGGGGACGATCCGCGGTTGCATGCGGAGCTTTGTACGCTCCTCGATGAAGCAGGAATTCCTCATAAAACGGTGCGGCGGCAGGATCACCTCTTTAATCTGAACAACTATCCGGCGTTTCAGGTTGGCGTTCCTTTCTCCATGTTTGAAAAGGCGGAGGCGGTAGTGAAGGACGCCTATGGAATGGATACTTCTGTAGTCGACGCCGCGCAATCATTGAGCCCTCCCACTCCTAGTTTTGAGCCATCCAGTGTCATCCAAAAGCTCCCGGAAATGCTCACGCCTTCCGAAGAAGAGAACATCCCTGGACCTCCGGACGCTGGCGTGGATTCAAAGCTCGATTTGAACGATGCGGAAGTCGAAGTATGGTCCGGCCCGGATGAATCGCTGGGGGACATGTTGATAGCATCTCTCCGCGAAAACAAGATAGAGGTTGACCGCAAAAGTTCGCACGGCAAGCATTCGCTGCTCGTTTCTTCACGGGATGAGGCACGAGCTCGCGAGATTGTGAAAGAAGTGGTGGAAGGCGAGCCGCCGGAGTGAGTGGAGGCGGGGATGAAGCAGGCGGCGGTGGGG
>Ga0126383_10001949_pt1 | contig 13090 bp, 6 predicted proteins | sample PanSoiMetPlot_35_FD_96882 | JGI IMG/M metagenome (GOLD analysis project Ga0126383, IMG submission 96882) | Tropical forest soil microbial communities from Panama - MetaG Plot_35 | ecosystem: Environmental > Terrestrial > Soil > Tropical forest > Bulk soil | place: Panama | collected 2016-02-17
TCGCGCAAGATCACGGTCGACGTGAAAGGCGAAATCCTCGAGCTCAAGAACACCATCAACACCATGGTGGATCAGCTCAACGCGTTTGCCTCGGAAGTCACGCGCGTGGCGCGCGAGGTCGGCACCGAAGGCAAGCTCGGCGGGCAGGCGCAAGTCTCCGGCGTTGCCGGCACGTGGAAGGACTTGACTGACAACGTCAATTTCATGGCCTCCAATCTGACTGCCCAGGTCCGCAACATCGCCGAGGTGGCGACCGCTATCGCCAGCGGCGATCTCTCGAAAAAGATCACCGTGGACGTGCGTGGCGAGATCCTGCTGCTCAAGGAAACGCTCAATACCATGGTGGAGCAGCTTCGCTCGTTCGCCGCCGAAGTCACGCGCGTGGCGCGCGAGGTCGGCACTGATGGGCGCCTCGGCGGTCAGGCGGTGGTCCCCGGTGTCGCCGGAACCTGGAAGGACTTGACCGACAACGTCAACCTGCTCGCCGCCAACCTCACCACTCAGGTCCGCAACATCGCCGAAGTGACGACGGCGGTGGCGCGCGGCGACCTCTCCCGCAAGATCACCGTCGACGTCAAAGGCGAGATTCTGGAACTGAAGAACACCATCAATACGATGGTGGATCAGCTCAACGCCTTTGCCTCGGAAGTGACGCGCGTCGCGCGCGAAGTCGGCACCGAAGGCAAGCTCGGCGGGCAGGCGCAAGTCCCCGGCGTTGCCGGCACCTGGAAGGACTTGACCGACACCGTCAACGTGATGGCGGCCAATCTGACCGAGCAGGTGCGCGGCATCGTCAAGGTGGTGACTGCCGTGGCCAACGGCGATCTGAAGCAGAATCTGACCGTCAAATCGAAAGGCGAGGTGGCGGCGCTCGCCGAGACGATCAACAACATGACCGATACGCTGGCGACTTTCGCCGAACAGGTCACCACCGTCGCGCGTGAGGTGGGCGTGGAAGGCCGCCTCGGCGGCCAGGCCAACGTGCCGGGCGCCGCTGGCACCTGGAAAGACCTCACCGGCAACGTCAACCTGCTGGCGGCGAACTTGACCACACAGGTGCGCGCCATCGCCGAGGTCGCGACCGCGGTGACAAAGGGCGACCTGACCCGGTCGATTCAGGTCGAGACGCGCGGCGAGGTGGCCACGCTCAAGGACAATATCAACACGATGATCAACAACTTGCGGCTCACTACCGACCGCAACACCGAACAGGATTGGTTGAAGAGCAACCTAGCTAGGTTCACCAATATGCTGCAGGGCCAGCGCGACCTGGTGACGGTAGGGCGGCTGCTGTTGTCGGAGCTCACGCCGCTCGTGAACGCGCAGCTCGGGGTCATCTACCAGGCGGCGGGCGAGGAGTCATCCCATCTGCAGCTGCTCGCGGCCTATGCGGATGATGCAACCAATGGACATCCGCAGCATCTCACGCTCGGCGAGGGACTGATCGGCCAATGTGCCGCGGACAAGCGGCGAATGCTGATCGACCAAATGCCGAGCGACGCCGTTCCGATCGGATCGTCGCTGTTCAAGGCGGTACCACGCAACATCGTGGTGCTGCCGGTGCTGTTTGAAAGTCAGGTGAAGGCGGTGATCGAGCTCGCTTCGCTCAGCGAATTCACCGAACTGCAGCTCACTTTCCTCGACCAGCTTACGACCAATATCGGCATCGTGCTCAACAGCATCGAAGCGACGATGCAGACCGAAGGATTGCTCAAGCAGTCTCAGCAACTGGCCGGTGAGTTGCAGACACAGCAGCGCGAGCTGCAACAGACCAACGAGCAGCTCGAGCAGAAGGCCGAGCAGCTCGCGGAACGCAACGTCGAGGTCGAGCGCAAGAACCAGGAAATCGAGCAGGCGCGCCGGGCGCTGGAGGAGAAGGCGAGTGAGCTGGCACTGACCTCAAAGTACAAATCGGAATTCCTAGCCAATATGTCGCACGAACTGCGCACGCCGCTGAACAGCATCCTGATCCTGGGGCAGCAGCTCGCGGATAATCCGGAGGGTAATCTTGCACCCAAGCAGGTCGAGTTTGCTCGCACCATTCACGGCGCCGGCACCGATCTCCTGAATCTGATCAGCGACATTCTCGATCTCTCCAAGATCGAATCCGGAACGGTTACGGTCGATGCCGAGGAGATTGCCTTCGCGAACCTTATCGAGATGGTCGCACGCCCGTTCCGGCACGAGGCGGACACGCGACAACTCTCGTTCGAGGTGACTCTCGACCCCGGTCTCGGCCGCAGCATAACCACGGATTCAAAGCGCCTGCAGCAGATCCTCAAGAACCTGCTTTCGAACGCGTTTAAGTTCACGACGCAGGGCGGCGTGCGCCTGAAGATCTCGGAAGTGCAGAGCGGCTGGACGGGTGGCCATCCGGTGCTCAAACACGCCGCGTCAGTCGTGGGTTTCGAAGTCTCCGACACCGGTATCGGTATCCCGTCCGAGAAACAGAAGGTCATCTTCGAGGCCTTCATGCAGGCGGATGCCAGCACCAGCCGCAAATACGGCGGTACCGGGTTGGGGCTGGCGATCAGCCGCGAGCTGTCCAATCTGCTCGGCGGCGAGATTCAGTTGCGCAGCACGCCGAACGTAGGCAGCACCTTCACGCTCTATCTGCCGCTGCGGTACGTGGGACCGAGCGCGGCGCCGAAGCCGGCCGCGTCGGCACCGCCGATGCAACCGGCCGCCGCGTATGTCGTGCCGGAACGCCCGATCGAGCAAATTCCTGACGACCGGCTGGAGATCCGGCCCGGCGACTCGATTTTGCTCGTGGTGGAAGACGATCCGCACTACGCCCGTATCATGGTGGACCTGGCGCGCGAGAAGGGCTTCAAAGTGCTGGTCGCGGCGCGCGGCATCGACGCGCTCGAGCTCGCCAAGCAATACCAACCGACCGCCGTCTCGCTCGACGTGTTCCTGCCCGATATGCTGGGCTGGACGGTGCTCAGCCAGCTCAAGCAGAACCCGCTGACCCGGCACATTCCGGTGCAGATCATCACGCTCGACGAAGATCGCCAGCACGGTATGGCGCGCGGTGCATTCTCCTTCGTCACCAAGCCGGCCTCCACCGAAGGCGTCGAAGCCGCATTGGCGCGCATCAAAGAATACGCCAAGCCGCGCCGCAAGCGCCTGCTGGTCGTGGAAGACGACCGCGTCGAACAGGAGAGCATCGCGGAGTTGCTCGGCCACGACGACATCGAGATCGTCGCCGCCGGTACCGGCGCCGAGGCCTTGCGGATGCTGCGCAGAGAACCCTGCGACTGTGTCGTGCTCGATCTGCGGCTGCCGGACATGTCGGGTTTCGAGGTCCTGGAGGAGCTGCGCGGCGACGCGACGCTCTCCGACGTGCCGGTTGTGGTATTCACGGGGCGCGAGTTGTCGGCGGAGGAAGACGCCGAGCTCCACACGATGGCGCGCAGCATCGTGGTCAAAGGCGTCGAGTCGCCCGAGCGGCTGCTCGATGAAACCGCTTTGTTCCTGCACCGAGTCGTCACCGAGCTTCCGCCTGAGAAACAACGCATGCTCGAGCGGCTCAACAGTTCGGACGAGGACCTGGTCGGCCGCACCGTGCTGCTGGTCGACGATGACGCTCGCAATATCTTCGCCCTGTCGAGCGTGCTGGAGCGGCGCGGTATGCATGTGCTCACTGCCACCACCGGTCGCGAGGCGATCGCACTCGCCGATTCGACACCCGATTTGGCGATCGTGCTGATGGACATCATGATGCCCGAGATGGATGGCTATCAGACCGTTCGGGCGATCCGGCGCAGACCGCAGTTCCGGCGGCTTCCGATCATCGCGCTGACCGCCAAAGCCATGAAGGGCGACCGCGAGAAATGCATGGAGGCGGGTGCCTCAGACTATCTGGCGAAGCCCGTCAACACCGAACAGCTGTTGTCGGCCCTGCGCATGTGGTTGCATCGCTAGCCGCGGAGAGGCGCGATGGCGTCGGATGATAAGGTCAATATTCTGCTGGTCGATGATCAGCCGGCCAAGCTGCTGAGCTACGAGGCCATACTTGCCGGGCTCGACGAGCGGCTGATCAAAGCCGCTTCGGCCAAAGAAGCCCTGGAACACCTGCTCAAGCAGGAGATCGCGGTCATCCTCGTCGACGTCTGCATGCCGGAACTCGACGGCTTCCAATTGGCCGCGATGATCCGCGAGCATCCGCGGTTCCAGCGCACCGCGATCATCTTCATTTCTGCCATCCATTTGACGGACGTCGATCGCCTGCGCGCCTATGAAATGGGAGCGGTCGATTACGTACCGGTTCCGGTCATTCCCGAGGTGCTGCGCGCGAAGGTCAAGATTTTCGCTGAGCTCTATCGCAAAACGCGACAGCTCGAGCAGCTCAATCAGGAGCTCGAGCGTCGCGTTGCGGAGCGAACCGCGGAACTTGAGGCCTCGACCGCGCGGCTCTTGAAGAGCGAAGAACGGCGCAGCTTGGCGTTGGCCGCCGGCCAGATGGGATCCTGGGAATGGGACCCGGTCGACGGCCGGTTCGTATGGGACGACGGGCAGTACCGGATTTTCGGCGTCGATCCTGCAAGTTTCGATCTGACTGTCGATAATGTCAGGGCATTGATCCATCCCGAGGATTGGAAACATCTACAGGATGCGATCAAACCGGCGGCGCCCAACACGCCGAGTTTTCAGAGCGAATTTCGCGTCTGTCGTCCAAACGGCGAGTTGCGCTGGTGCATAGGAACGGCGGTGGCAAGCGTCGATGCAACCGACAATGTCGTGCGCATCAGCGGGGTGACCGTCGACATTACCGACCGCAAGGAGGCCGAAGAGCGCCAGGTGCTGTTGGCGCGCGAGGTCGACCACCGGGCGCGCAACGCCTTGGCTCTCGTCCAATCCATCGTGCGGTTGACCCGCTCCGAGGACATCAAATCCTATACCGCCGCGGTCGATGGGCGGATCGGAACGCTGGCGCGCGCGCACACGCTGCTTGCTCAGAGCCGCTGGCAGGGCGCCGATCTCGCGCGTCTTCTCCGCGAAGAGCTCGCCCCATTCCGCACCGACGGCGCGGAGCGCATCGCGACTGCGGGTCCCGACATATCGCTTGAGCCGCGCACGGCGCAGACGCTCGCACTCGCGCTGCACGAACTCTCCACCAACGCGGCCAAATACGGCTCGCTGTCGGTTGCGTCAGGACGGGTGGCGGTGAGCTGGGAGCTACAGCCGCAAGGCTTGGTCGTGCACTGGAGCGAGAGCGGTGGGCCGCCCCCGCGCCCGCCGGCAGCGCCCGGCTTTGGCATTCGGCTGATCAGCGCCAGCGTCGAGCGCCAGCTCGGGGGGGAGGCCGGTTTCGATTGGCGCTCGGAAGGCCTGCACTGCGTCCTGCGTGTGCCGCGCCGCGACTACATCGACGCGCTGGCGAGCCGTGCCGCGACGCAATGGCGAATGGGCGAAGATAGGCCTGACCTCCCGCTTCGGCTCGAGGCAGGCAATCGCGTGCTGCTGGTGGAAGACGAGATTTTGGTTGCGATGATGATGAAGGACATCCTGACCGAGCTCGGCTTCTCGGTCATCGGGCCGTTCAGCCGGCTGTCCGAAGCCATGGTCGCCGCCGTGCATGAGGACATCAACGCCGGCATCATAGACGTCAATCTCGGAGGCGAATTCGTCTATCCGGTCGCCGACGTACTGGCAGCACGCAAAATTCCATTCGTCTTCATCACCGGTTACGGTGTCGAGAGCATCGATAGCAGATTCGGATACGTACCGATCGTGAAGAAGCCGGTGCAACGGCAAGTGCTACAGAAGATTTTTGTGCCCGCCGAGGCCGTAGAGCCCGCGAAATTGCCAAAGCGCCGATACGCCGCCGAGCGCGTTGCTCGTGCCGCGTCTGCCGGTCAGCCCTGACCTTTGGACGGCCGTAGGCGGATGCGTCTTGACGAAATCGGCGGCATTTTGGCTGCATAGAAATTCAACGTGAGTCCGCGCAGTCTGCCCAGGCCGACGCCGAGGCGTGGCGGGCGGAACAAAAATTCTCTAGCAAAAACAATAATCAGGAGTTTGGCACGGACTTTGCTGCTCTGCAGCATACCGGGCGAATGAGAGCCGTTTGCGCCGAGGTTTGAGCATGCGCCCCGCTCAACAAGAAGCGACTCGAGAATACCCATGGTCCGGCGATTTCAGCCCCGAGCACAAAAGCTACCTCGAGAAAAAGTGCGGACGTTATCAGCAGGACGTCTATTGATGCGCGCGGTCGAGGTCCACCGCCATCCGCAACCGCCGCGCTCGCATCGCATGCAGCCGCTGGCGCGGCTGCCAATCTTTTTTGAGCTCAAGGGCAAACAGGCAATCGTCGCCGGTAATGGCACGCCGGTGGCGTGGAAGGCGGAGCTGTTGTCGGCCGCCGGCGCCAATGTTGAGATCTTTGCCGAGCATCCCTGCGAGGAGCTCTGCGCGCTGGCAGCGCAAGCGCCGCGCGCCTCGCTCGCGCTGCGGCACCGGAGATGGCAGCTTGAAGACTTTGCCGGTGCCGCGCTCGCCGTCGGCGGCTTCGAGGATGAAGCGGATGCCGAACAGTTCACCGGCGCCGCCCGCGCGGCCGGCGTTCCGGTCAATGTGATCGACCGGCCGGCCTATTGCGATTTTTCATTCGGCGCCATCGTCAACCGGTCGCCGTTGGTCATCGGCATTTCGACCGACGGCGCGGCGCCGGTTTTCGCTCAGGCGATCCGCGCGAAGCTCGAAGCGATGCTCCCACGCGGCTTTTCCCGCTGGGCGGAGGCGGCGCGCCGCTGGCGCAGGACCGTGCAATCGTCCGCGCTTTCGCCCGCCGCGCGGCGGCGGTTCTGGCAGCTGTTTACGGCTTTTGCGGTCAACCACCCGGGGCATGAACCGACGCAAAGCGATTTCGACGCGCTGTTCGGCAAGACGAACGAGCAGAGTCCCGAGGCCGGCACCGTCACGCTGGTGGGCGCGGGCCCCGGCGATCCAGAACTTCTCACGTTGCGGGCGCTACGCGCGCTTCAATCGGCGGAGATCATCCTGATCGACGACCTGGTTGCGCCGGAAATTCTCGACTTCGCCCGGCGCGAGGCGAAAAAGATGCTCGTCGGCAAGACCGGCCACGGAGGAGCTTGCAAGCAGGACGAGATTAATACGCTGATGATCGCGCTTGCCAAAGCGGGCCGTCGGGTGGTGCGGCTCAAGGGCGGCGATCCCCTCATTTTTGCGCGGGCCACCGAGGAGATCGCCGCTTGTCATACTGCGGGGATTCCAGTCGAGATCATCCCCGGCATCAGCGCCGCGCAAGGCGCGGCGGCAAGACTTGGCGTGCCGCTGACGCAGCGGCGCGATGTCCGCCGGCTGCAATACGTAACCGGTCATGACGTGCACGGTCGTTTGCCTGAAGATATCGATTGGGCAAGCCTCGCCGACCCGGCTGCCACCACTGTGGTCTATATGCCGAAGAAGACGATCGGCGAATTGGCGGCGCGCGCAATTGCGGAGGGACTTTCGCCTGACATGCCGGCGATTGCGGTTGCGGCTGCTACACGACCAGAGGAGATGATCGTCGCCGGAACTGTGTCCGATATCGCCGCAAGGCTAGGCGCGCTGGCGCCCAGCGGCCCCGTATTGGTATTCATCGGCCGCGTTTTTCAAGGCGTCGCTGCGGCGGTTGCGCCTTCGTGCGAGGTGGAATCCGCACGGGCAGCGAAGGTGGAGGAGGGGTAGGGGGCTTTCTCGCGTTAGAGAAACGCTGCTTAAGCGCGCCAATCGAGAGCAGCGAGCTCTATGGCAGCCGCGGTCATGGTGCGGTGGACCTCGGCTACTCCTGGAACGCTTCTTCGCGCTTGCTGCGGATGGCTGGCAGCGCCACCAACACGCAGAGCGTGAGCGCAGCGATCAGCAAACCGAGGCTGATCGGCCGCTCGATGAAAATCGCCGGGTCTCCGCTCGAAATGCGCATTGCGCGGCGGAGATTCTCCTCCATCAGCGGGCCCAGCACGAAGCCGAGAATCATCGGCGCCGGCTCGCATTCGAGCCGCGTGAAGACGTAGCCGAGCACGCCGAAAAACGCCGCGAGCAGCACCGCCGCTGCGCTGTTGCTCACGGTGTAGACGCCGATACCGCAGAACAAGAGAATCGCGAGATAGAGAAAGCGGTAGGGCAGCTTGAGCAGTTGAACCCACATGCCGATGAGCGGCAGGTTGATGATCACCAGCATCAGGTTGCCGATCCACATGCTGGCGATCATGCCCCAGAACATACTGGGACGTTCGCTCATGATCTGCGGCCCCGGTTGGATGCCGTGGATGGTGAGCGCGCCGATCATCAGCGCCATCACCGCGTTGCCTGGGATGCCCAAGGTCAGCATGGGTATGAATGAGGTCTGCGCGCCCGCATTGTTGGCGGATTCGGGTCCGGCAACGCCCTCCACTGCGCCATGGCCGAATTCAGCTGGGCTGCGCGAGGAGCGTTTCTCGAGCGCGTAGGCGGCGAACGCGCTCAAGGTCGCACCGCCGCCGGGAAGCACGCCGAGGACGGAGCCGAGCGCGGTACCGCGCAGCACCGCCGGCCAGGCACGGCGGAAATCTTCGCGCGTCGGCCACAACCGGGTGATCTTCTTCGCCGCCAGGCCCCGAGTCTCCTGCGGTTGCGCCAGATTGGTGATGATCTCGCCAACTCCGAAAACGCCGATCGCAAGCGTGGCGATGTCGATTCCATCGGTCAGCTCGGTGATGCCGAACGTAAACCGCGTCCCGCCGGTATTGCCGTCGGTGCCGACCAGGCCCACCAGCAGGCCAAGCACGATCATGGCGATCGCCTTGATGACCGAGCCATGGGCGAGCACCACCGCAGCGATCAGGCCGAGCACCATCAGCGAAAAATATTCCGGCGCGCCGAATGACTGGCCGACTTTGGCGAGCGGCGGCGCAAAGGTGGCGATCAGAGAGGTCGAGACGCAGCCCGCGAAAAACGACCCGAGCGCCGCCACCGCGAGCGCCGCGCCGGCGCGGCCTTGGCGCGCCATCTGGTGGCCATCGATGCAGGTGACGACCGAGGACGTCTCGCCCGGCAGGTTCACCAGAATGGCGGTGGTCGATCCGCCATATTGCGCGCCGTAGAAGATGCCGGCGAGCATGATCAAGCCCGACGTGGGCTCGAGGTGGAACGTCAATGGCAGCAGCATCGCGATGGTCGCGATCGGGCCGATGCCGGGGAGAACGCCGATCAAGGTTCCAATCAGCGCCCCGGCGAGGGCGAAGAAAAGATTGGCCGGGGTCAGCGCCACGCCGAATCCGACCGCAAGATTGTGGATGAGCTCCACCTCCTACCACTCCGGCCAGACCGGGATGGTCAATCCCAGCCCGACGATGAAGATGCCCCAGGAGAGGACGGTGAGCACCAGCGCCGCCGCGAGCGTCTCGATAGGCCGCAGCCCCCGCGCCGCGACCGCGCCCACGCCGATCAGCAGCAGAATCGAAACAACGAGCCCGAGCCGCTCGATGCTCAGCCCGAAAACGACCAGGCTCGCGGTGACGAAAACCACCGGGCGCAATGCCAAGACGTCGGCGGAGGACAGCGCGCGTGCGCCTTGGGCTTCGCGCAGCCCCTGCACGAGCACGACGGCGCCGAGCCCGAGAAGCAGCCAGCATAGCAGCCGCGGCACGTAACCGGTGCCCATGCGCAATGCGGTGCCAATGGGATAATCGCGCGAGATCCACAGTCCGAGCACAGCGACCGCAATGAATAGCAGCCCTGCGAGCACATCTTTGCGCACAAACATGCGCCAGTACGGATCGGGCAAGTTGGTTCGTTCCTCAGGGAGGCTCAACGCTCCCTCCCGTCAAAATCATGCTGCGCAGCCGATGGACGGTGCCACATCGTCCCTCCCCCGCCTGCGGGAGAGGGACAGGGAGGGGGCACACAAAAAGATTCATGGTTGCAAGCTCACCCCCTCTCCAGCCCTCCCCGCAAGCGGGGGAGGGAGTAGACCGAGTTTGCCGCCCGCGTTGACCGCATTTGCAGAAAAAGACCTGGGCTAGGCAGCCGGGATCACAGGAAACAAAAGATAGGATTCCCTCTCGCCGCCCGCATAGATCGTATTGGTTCCGGTATTGTAGTCGGCGTGGTAGTGCATGTAGCCGGCGCTGCCGATGCCGTCGCGCGGCTGGACATCCAGGCGGATACGGTGACCGCGTCGGAAGACCATTGAGGTCGGCCAAATCTCCACCTCGATCCGCACGATCTCGCCCGCCGTGAGATAAAGCCGTCGCCGATGCCGATGATAGGGCCGGTACGGCAGTGACAGCTCCTCATCCAACTCGCGGTGCGACACGCGCAGCCATCCTTTCGCCACCGGCACCGGCCGCCCTTGCTGGCCGGTCTCCAAGACTTCGTTGCCGTCGGCGTCGATGTTGCGGATGGTGAGAAAGAGATCCATGTCCTCGGTCGAGCTCGCGACCCACAACACCGCCGCGGCGGGACCGGTGACCTCGAGATCGTCTTCGAGCGGCGGCGTCTCGAGCGCAATCCCGATATCGGGCGGGATGGCCCCGCCCATCACCTGAGAGGAGGCCGCGAAGGTCGAACCCATCGAGGCTAAGCTCGTGGCCGGATAGGTCCGCGCATGGCACGCCGCGGGATTCGCGGCGACGAGCCGCCCGGCATTCGCGGCGGCGCTCGGCGCCGGCTGCGACAAGTCGAAATAGAATTTAGTCCAGCGTGTGCGTGCAAGCGGCCATTCGTGCTCGAAGCGCCACTCCACCTCGTCGCCGCCTTTGCGGATGGCGAGCTTCACCGGCGGCTCATCCATAACGCCATTGTCGATGCCTTTGAGCCAGTAGTCGAAAAAGCGCAGCTGATCGCGCCGTCCCTCCTTGGAGTAGAAGGGATGTACATGGGTGCCCGTGTGGATGCGCAGTTTCTTGTGCGGCGTTGCGGCGTGCATGAAGGCCTCGGTGTTGCCGCGCAAATGCAATCCCATGCCCGTCCAATTGCCGACGCTGAGCATCGGCACCGTGATCTTGTCCCACTGAGCCTGCGCGCCGCGGAAGGCGCCGCTGTCGAGATTGTTGTGCAGCCAGAAATAAAGCGTGTCGGTACTCCATCCGTCGGGATGGTGTTGGGACGCGCGCCCGACCACGTGGTGCATCAAATGCGCCATGTACCAGTTCGGCATGAACAAGCTGAGCAATCCGCCGTGGAACAGCGCGTCGCGGTAGAGATCGGCGAAGCCTTCCCAGGGAATGATCGCCGTCAGCCACGGCGGCTGGTGATTGGCGACGAACCACTGGTTGATGGCGAAATAGGATATGCCCAACAATCCGATCTTGCCTGAGCACCATGGCCGTGCAGCGGCCCACTCGATCGCGTCGTAGAAATCGATGGATTCCGCGAACGACCATGGTTCGCATTGGCCCGGGGATTTACCGCTGCCGCGGCCATCGACGCGCAGCGCGGCATAACCCCGCGGCACCCACCAGTGCGGGTTGACGGTTTCCCAATTCATCAGCGGGTTCGGCTTTTCCTCCAGCGTACTTGGGGGAATCCACAGCATGTCCTTCTGATAAGGACCGAGATTCACGATCGCGGGAAACGTGCCGGCGGCGTCGGGCCGGAACACATCTGCCTTCAGGCGCGCGCCGTCCCGCATCGGCACGTCGACATCCCTCTCGACGGTGATGCCGTAGGCTGGCGTGGGTCCCGCCGGCTGCATCTTCATGGCTGGTCTTTCCGGCTGCCGCTGCCGCATTCAGTCCGGCAGCTCGACCTTCACGTCGTCAGTGACTTTCTTCCAGTACGCCAGCTCGGCCTTGTTCCAGGCCTGTGCGTCTTCGAGCGACGCGCTGGGAACGGCCTTGATCATTTGCTGCCTGAAGGCCGTCGTCACTTGCTCGGAGCCGAGCGCCTGCACGGCCGCCCGGCGCACGATCTCGAGCACCTCGCGCGGCGTGGCGGCTGGCGCGTAGAGCGCCGACCATAGACCCTTGGAATTTGCGTAGCCGAGCTCCTTGAGCGTGGGCACATCGGGATATTCGGGCAGGCGCGGGTCGAACATCACGGCCAGCGCCCGCACCTGTCCGGCCTTGACGACCCCCAGCGAGCTTGCAGCGTTGACCAGCGCGACATGGGCGTCGCCGGTGACGAGATCGTTGGTAATTGCGGCGCCGCCTCCCTTGTTGGGCAAGTGCGTGAGCACGATGCCGGCCCATTGGGCGAAGGCTTCCGTGTCGTAATGATTGTTGCTGCCGACACCGACGCTGGCATAGCGCACCTTGCCGGGATTGGCCTTGGCGTAGGCGATGAACTCCGCAAAGGTTTTGGGCGGGAAGTCCTTGGTCGTGGCGCCGAGCACGAGTGGAATCTCGCTCAGCCTTGTCACCAAGATCACGTCCTTGTCGTAGTCGATCTTGAATTTTTTCTTGTAAACGATGGGTGTTAGCACATTGGTGCCGGGATTGCCGATTTGCAGCGTGTAACCGTCGGGCTTTGCGCGGGCCATATCCTCGATTGCGAGAATGCCGAACGCCCCCGGCTTGTTTTCGACCAGCACCGGCTGGCCCAGAATGGGCCGCATCTGCTCGCCGACGATGCGCATGACGATGTCGGTGGCGCTGCCCGGGCCGAACGGCACGACGACCTTGATCGGCTTTGCGGGGTACTTGTCTTGCGCCGACGCTGTTGTGGCGGCGAGCGCGAGCAATATCAGAATGGTGAAGCGTTTCATGTGGGTCATCCAGCGGCGGCGAGCCTAATCGGCCAAATCGATCTTCACCTCGGCGACGGTCTTTCGCCAAGCGGCCAACTCGCTCGCGAGCCACGCCTGCGCGTCCTGTAATGACGCATTCGGCTTGACGCTGACGAGCTGCTTGTTGAAGGCCTCCTGCAGCTGCGGAGCCTTGCTCGCTTCGACGATTGCGTTGAAGAGCGTCGCCAGAACGTCTTTCGGCGTATGCGCCGGCGCCAGCATGCTCTGCCAATGCAGCGTCCCCACGCCGGGGTAGCCGGCCTCCGCCAGCGTCGGGACATCGGGATAGTCAGCGAGCCGCGTCTCCGCGAGCACCGCGATCGGCCGCAGCTTGCCCGCCTTGATCATCGACGCCGTGCTCGCGGCATTGATGAA
>Ga0126383_10001953_pt1 | contig 13080 bp, 11 predicted proteins | sample PanSoiMetPlot_35_FD_96882 | JGI IMG/M metagenome (GOLD analysis project Ga0126383, IMG submission 96882) | Tropical forest soil microbial communities from Panama - MetaG Plot_35 | ecosystem: Environmental > Terrestrial > Soil > Tropical forest > Bulk soil | place: Panama | collected 2016-02-17
AACTTGATTGTTATTTCGTCTATGTTTTTTTTCTTTCAGAAGAGTACTGAATGTATTCATCGGGTTTGGTCCGATCTAGTAAATATAAGCCGCGCAGGTAATCATCCATCGCTTCGGGACAAAATGCGCCGCTCGCATAATTTCCCGGCAATTTACAGATAGCCCGAATTTTTCGGCCCGCGTGATTTTTTCCGTTTCTCGGGCTAATGGCCTAGAGGGTGAAGATCGGGAATAGGCGCTCACGGGCCGTCGAGAAAAGAGTTTGACTTGTAATATTAATAACCGGATGAAGCTTTCGTTCGTCTTTGGATTAGCGGTTCGTATAATCCTCCACAAAAAGTCGAAAGCGAAAGGAGCGGTTATGATCGGGAATTTACGCGGAATATTTTATCTGTTGATTTTGATTGCCTTGAGCCGCACGGCGTTATCACAACCCGCTTCTCAAGCGACTGGTCAAGGGGCGAACGTCGCAGGAACTGGCTCCATTACCGGCGCCGTGAAGCTCGGTGACGCCCCGGCGGCCGGGATCACGATGGCGCTGGCGCCGGAGCGAATGGGGCGAATGGCGCCGCCGCAGTCGTCGCAGCCGAATTCGGAGATCGCCAATCGCGCCGTCACCGATGAAAAAGGATTGTACCGCTTCACGAACGTCGCGGCGGGCAGGTTTCGCGTTGCGCCGCTGGCCGAGGCTTTTGTCACTACGAGTGACGGGGCGATTAGAGGGGGCCCAGGCGGTATTGCCGTAACCGTAAGCGACGGGCAAACCGTCTCAAACATTGATTTCACGCTTGCGCGAGGCGGCGTGATCACAGGGCGCGTAACCGACAGCGACGGACGGCCGATAATTGCCGAACGCATCAATCTGACGATGACGGACGCCAATGGGCAGCCGCAGCCGTTCAACGGAGGAAACCGCCTCGGCTATGAAACCGATGATCGCGGCGTTTACCGTGTCTACGGTTTGCCCGCGGGAAACTATCTGGTGAGCGCGGGCGGCGGCGACAGGCCCGGCGTGAGCAGACGCATTCGTTATCCCCTGACTTATCACCCGGACGCGATCGAACAGGCGCAGGCGCAGCCCGTCGTCGTCGAGACCGGCGCCGTCGCCGAGAGCATTGACATACGCCTTGGCGCGCCGTTGAAAACCTACGCCGTCGCGGGTCGCGTCCTTGACGCCGACAGCGGTCAGCCTGCGCCCGGCGTGCCGGTTAACATCGGACGTCAACGCGGCCCGGGGCCAGGAGGCGGGGGCGCTAGTGGCGGCGTTACCAACGCCGATGGCGCCTTTCGCGTCACGGGACTCGTGCCAGGGCGTTATTCGGCCTCCGCAGGGGCATCGGGCTTCCCCGGTGGAACCGCCGACACGTCCAGCGATTTTTACAGCGATCCGGTCAATTTCGAGATCAGCGGCGACAACGTCACCGGCGTTGAGGTCAAGGTTCATCGCGGGGCTTCAATCGCGGGCGTCGTTGCGGTCGAAGGCGCCAACGACCAGTCCGTCATCGCGCAGTTGTCGCAACTGATGATCTCGGCCAGTTCGCGCGGCGACCAATCTCAACAATCTCAGGGACAGGCTCAAAGGCAAGCGGGCGGCGGCGGAATGGGCGGCCGGCAGAATTTCGCTCAGGTCGGCCCCGACGGCGCTTTCCGAATCGGCGGCATCGCGCCCGGTCGCGTCAGGCTCAACGTCAACGGCCTCGGAGGCGGCTTCGGCGGAAACGGGCTTTCGCTCGTCCGCATCGAGCGCGACGGCGCGCTCCTCAATGGCGAATTCAACGTCGCTTCGGGAGAGCAGGTGGCGGGCATCCGTGTCGTCGTCGGTTACGGCACGGGCGTGATTCAGGGGCGCGTGGTGGTCACCGGCGGCGCGCTGCCCGCGGGGACGCGCCTCGTGGTCTCTGTTCGTTCGCTCGATTCGACGGGGCAGAATCGTCCCGCACAAGTAGACGCGAACGGTCAGTTCAGGGTCGAAGGACTGTTGTCAGGAAGTTACGAAGTGAGGCTCAATGCTACGGGCGGCGCCGGCGGTTTCGGCGGGGGTCGTGGCGCGGGGCGAGGGGGAGGACGCGGCGCAGGAGGCGGCCCCAACCGTTCGCCAATCAAAATTCCCGATGTTCGTCAAACCGTCAGCGTCGTCAACGGATCATCGTCCGGCGTCACGCTCAACCTCGATCTGTCTCAATAATAGCGGTCAACCGCAATGTCGAAGAAGCTCGAATCCAGTCGCGTGAGATTCTGGCGCCGCAGAGCCGCCGCAGAATCAGAGGTCACGCAGAGAAGAAAAGAGAAAGTGGCGGCGCGGAGATATGCCCGCTCATTCTCTTCCAGTTCTCTCCTCTCTCTCTCTTCCCCTCTGCGTGACCTCTGGTTCTGCGGCGTCTTTGCGGTGAGTCTGACGTTCGCTTTGGCCCAACAACCCGCCGCGCCCGCCAACTCCGATTCGACCAAAGAGCAGAAGGAGCAGAAGGAACCGAAAGCCGGCTCGATCAAAGGCCGCGTCGTTGGCGATGACGGGCAACCGATGGCGAACATCCCGGTCATCGCGGCGCCCGTTGGGCGCAGCGCCGCGCGCAGGCAAGGTCCGGCCGGCCAGGGATCGCAAACCAACACCGATGACGACGGCGCCTTCGAGTTTGAGGGATTGGCGCCCGCTTCTTACGTGATCTCGGCCTCCGCTCCGGGCTACATCACGCCGCCGCCGATCGAGGACGAAGAAAGTTCGGGCGTTTATCACATCGGCGATGTTGCGAACATCACGCTCGTGCGAGGCGGAGTCATCACAGGCAAAGTCTCAAACGCCGTGGGCGAGCCTCTGACCGGCGTCAGCGTCAATGCGATTCGCGTCGGCGGTCTGGACGGCGAGGCCGACAATCAACCGGTGTTTCAAGGCTTCGGTCGCAACTGGCGCACGGATGATCGCGGCGTTTACCGAGTCTACGGACTCATCCCCGGTTCATACATCGTTCAAGCAGGGGGCTCGCGAGGCGCCGGCCCGAACTTTCTTTCTCCGTTCAGCGAAGACGCGCCTACCTATTACCCGTCTTCAACGCGCGACGCCGCAACTCCGGTATCCGTGCGGGCAAGCGAAGAGATCGCCGGCATTGACATTCGTTATCGCGGAGACAAAGGGCGCGTCGTCAGCGGTAGAGTGATTGCGAAAACTGGCGACGCCGGCGCTTTCAGCCCGACGCAAATCACTCTGGGCGTCGCGGGATCAGACGCCGTCATCGCGACGGCTACCCAAATGGACGCGGGGCAGATGAACAGGGGGCGAATGAACAGAGGCGCGAGTCGCGGATTCGCGTTTTACGGCGTCCCCGACGGCGAGTACGAGCTTGTCGCTCGGCGCGGCGGGGTAGGAGCTGAGAGCGACGCCATATCGGCGCCGCGTCGCGTGTCAGTTCGCGGCGCTGACGTCGGCGGCGTCGAGTTGACGCTGGCGCCGCTCGCATCACTCAATGGGCGCGTCGTCGTTGAAAAGAAAGCCCCTCTCTGCCGGAAGCCGCGCGCGTCATCGGTCGAAGAGGTCCTGCTCACCGCCGAACGCGATGAAGCCCAATCTCGTGAGAATACGCTGGCAAGCCGCCTGGCGCCTGCGCGACCGGCGGCTCCTACCCCAATCGGCGAATTCACATTGCGCAATCTGGAAGCCGGACGCCATCGCGTGATCGCGCAATTGCCGGATGAAAACTGGTATGTCCGCGCAATCGGCATGGAAAGCAAGCCGCCGGCTCCGAGCGCGCGCAGAACCGCAGCGCCGGCCCCGGTCAACGTCGCGCGCAATGGCGTCACGCTCAAACCCGGCGAAAAGCTGACTGGAATCACGATGACGATCGCCGAAGGCGCGGCGGCGGTGAAAGGCCAGGTGGTCGCCGATCAAGACGGCAAGCTCGCGAGCAAAATCCGAGCGCATTTGATCCCCGCCGAGAAAGAGGCTGCTGACGATGCGCTGCGTTACGCGCAGGCGAACGCGGGCGGCGACGGCGGCTTCCATTTCAAAAATATCGCGCCGGGCCGGTATTACCTGCTGGCGAAGTCGATCAAGGATGGCGACGCCGGTAAGGCATCCGCGCGGCCTCAGGCCTGGGACAATTCCGAACGCGCGGCTCTGCGCAGAGAGGCCGAAGCCGCTGGTAATGTTATCGAGTTGCAGAATTGTCAGCGCGTCACAGATTACAAACTTTCGATTCATTACCGAGATCGGTAGCGAGTCCTCGTCAAGCGCCAATTCAGTGCCACTAGCGTTAGCAAGCAAGGCTGTATCGAGTGTTCGATTCGGTATCGCGAGCGGTAGCGATCGAGGCTTCGTCAAGCGTTTGTTGATGAAGCCCCGCGCGCGACGCCGATCGAATAACCCATTCTCAATCGAGACCCAATCACGCCCAATCACGCCCAATCACGGAGGAAACATGAAATTGATGAAGCTACTGTTGGTTCTGCTTATCGCTGTCTTTACAGTTTTCGCCACGTCGCCGCGCGCGCAGGAGGAAGAAGAGCACGCCGGCTGGATGAAGACGGTTCAGGCGACGACGGGCAAGCTGCGGACAAACATCGGAAGCAAGGCGGCCGATGATGTGGCGAAAGACGCCGCAAAGCTGGAGGAGGTCTTCAAGAAGTGCGAGGAATTCTGGACCAAGCGCAATACCGAAGACGCCGTCAAATTGTCGCAGCAAGCGCAAGCATCGGCGAAAGAGATAGCCGATGCGGCCAAAGGTGGTGACATGGAGAAAGCCTCGACCGGTTTTAAAAGCCTGATGGGCTCCTGCACCGCCTGTCACAGCGCGCACCGCGAAAGGGCGCCCGAAGGAGGTTATAAGATCAAATAGCCAATTGCCACCATTTTCCTGTCTCCCATTTTCCTGTCTCCCATTTTCCTGTCTCCCATTTTCCTGTCTCCCATCAGACCGGAAAATGGAGACGGTAAAATGGAGCCGTTTCGGGCCGGGGCGGTTTGCAATTTAATCTTCTGGCATCATAATTCCCTACTCCCCCGTGGTTTTGTCTCCCCCGATCATGTTCAATCAATTTCAAAGGGAATAGAATGTCACAAAATAAGAATCGCTCAGCAATAATCGAAACCAACAAGGGCGCGATCAAATTCACTCTTTACGAAGACCTCGCGCCGATCACAACCGCAAATTTCATCGAACTCGCTCAGCGCAATTTTTACGACGGGCTGAAATTCCATCGCGTTGAAGCCAACTTTGTCATCCAGGGTGGTTGCCCACACGGCACAGGCACGGGCGGATCGGGCCGGAACATCCCGCTCGAAGTCACTCCGAATTTAAAACACGGCGACGCGGGCGCGGTGGCGATGGCGCGGGCTTCCGATCCGAACAGCGCAAGCTCGCAATTTTACATCACGCTTTCGCCGACTCCATTTCTGGACGGAGATTACGCTGTCTTTGGCCGCGTGACCGAAGGCCTGGATGTCGTGCGAAAGATACGCATGGGCGACGTGATGAACAGCGTAACTATCGTCAGCGAGTGACGATTTTCCTCTCCCCCAATTTCATGTTCCTGATTTCGCCAACATTATTTTCTTTAGGCTGACCAGTCCATAAAACTTATTTGTTTAACTCCCCAACGCCGAATATCGAAAACCTTATCTTCATCGCGACTCCTTTCAAGCCCTATCATCAGCCTTCAAGCGTATCTATCCGGTTTACACACGTTTTGGAGGTTGCGAGAAATGTCGTTCGAAAAGACAAAATGGGTTTGGCAGAACGGAGAGTTCCTGCGATGGAACGAAGCGAAGATCCATTCATCCGCCTTCGGGCTTCATTACGGCGCGGGCGTCTTTGAAGGGATTCGCTGTTATGAAACAGTTGACGGTCCCGCTATCTTTCGGTTGAAAGAGCACATGGATCGGCTCTACGCCTCGGCTGAAGTTTATCAACTCGACATCCCGTATACGCGAGAAGAGTTGAACGGAGCGATTGGCGAAACGATTCGTCGGAACGAATTTAATAGCTGCTACATCCGCCCGACAGCCTACTTCGACAGCGGCAGCCTGGGCATCCGAGCCATCTGTCCGGTCGGCGTCAACATCCTGACCTGGGAATGGCCAAACGATTTCGGCGCGGAGAAGCTCGCCAAGGGAATGCGCGTCACCGTCTCGCCATACAAAAAGTTCCATACGAGCATGATCCCAACGACGGCGAAGGCCACGGGCAATTATCTGAATTCTATCCTGGCCGTGCGCGAAGCCGCTTCGCGCGGTTACGACGAAGCGATCCTGCTCGATGTGCGCGGCAACCTGGCCGAGGGCGCGGTCGAAAACATCTTCCTCGTCAAAAACTCGCGTGTGCTGACCAATGATCAGGACTCTTCGATCCTGCTCGGCATCACGCGGGCGTCGGCGATCCAGATCGCGCGCGACCTGGGTTACGAAGTCGAGGTCCGCGCGCTGAAGCTCGACGAGCTGCTCGACGCCGACGAAGCGTTCCTGACCGGCACGGCGATCGAGGTCACGCCGATCCGCGAAGTTGACGGGCGCGCAATCGGCAATGGCGCGCGGGGCCCCGTCACGGAAGCGATTCAGAAGACATTCTTCGACATCGTCGCCGGACGGAGACCGGAATATCGCCATTGGCTGCATCCTCTCCGGAAGCAAGCCGGTGTTCGCAAAGCGGCTTAGGCGGTGAGGCGATGATTTTGAGGCGCTTTCATTTTCCACTCGTCATTGCCGGAACCGCGCCATCGAAGACAATGACAATTGAAAAATGACGAGTGGAAAATGGAAAATGGAATTTGAAGAATGATCGAGCGACTACATGATGACAACGCGATAGCCTGGCGCCCGACCGATTATGTGATTGCGCGCGCGCAATTGACGCGTTTCATCTCCTTCTGCGGCCTCGCGACGTTCGATGAGCTCTATCGACGCTCGGTCACCGACATCGAGTGGTTTACGGAACAGGTTGTTCGCTTTCTCGACATCCAATTCGACAAAGCTTACGACCGGATCGTTGACCTTTCGCGCGGCGGGCAGTGGCCGCGATGGCTCATCGGCGGGCGGCTCAACATTGTCAGAAGCTGTCTGGATCGCTGGGAAGACACAATTGTGGCGCGCCAGCCGGCCGTCATTTGGGAAGGTGAAGAGGGCGATACGCGCGAGCTGGATTACGCCGACCTACTGATCGAGGTCGAACGATGCGCCGCCGGGCTGCGCGCATGTGGTTATGGCCGTGGCGACGCGATTGGAATTCACCTGCCGATGGTTCCCGAAACGGTGATCGCCATGTTGGCCATCAACCGGATAGGCGGCGTCGCCGTGCCGCTCTTTTCCGGCTACGGCCCGTCGGCCATCTCATCTCGTTTACGCGATGTCAACGCGAAAGCTCTGTTTACCTGCGACGCGTTCCCGCGCCGGGGCAAGCCGGTCAACGCAAAGCAGGTAGCGGACGACGCCGTCGCCGATTGCCCGGAAATTACGCGCGTGATCGTTGTGCGCAGGATGCGCGTGACCGCGCCGATGAAAACAGGACGCGACCTGACCTGGGATCAATTGCTGGCCACGGGTGATATGGCCGGAGGCGCGGCGCGCCAGATCGAACTTACAGACACTGAAGACCCGTTGATTGCGATTTACACATCGGGAACGACCGGACGTCCCAAAGGCATCCTGCATACGCATTGCGGTTTCCCCGTGAAATCGGCTCAGGATATGTGTTTCGGGACTGATGTCGGCCAAGGCACGCGGATTTCATGGATAACTGATATCGGCTGGATGATGGGACCCTGGTTGATTTACGGCGCGCTAATTTTAGGCGCAACTATTATTCTTTACGACGGCGCGCCGGATTACCCGCAGCCTGATCGAATGTGGGATTTTTGTGAGCGACACGAGGTTGAGATTCTGGGCGTTTCGCCTACGCTGATACGCGCGCTTGCCGCTCACGGCGACCAGTGGGTCGAAAAACACGATCTTTCATCGTTGCGCATCTTCGGCTCGACGGGCGAACCATGGAATCCCGATCCGTGGCGGTGGTTGTTTGAAAACGTCGGACAGCGACGCGTACCGATCATCAATTACTCAGGCGGAACCGAAATCTCCGGCGGTATCTTGATGAGCAATCCTTTGCTGCCGATCAAACCTTGCGCTTTTTCCGCGCCATGTCCCGGCATCGCGGCCGATGTGGTTGATGAGAACTGCGATTCGGTTCGCGGCGTTGTCGGAGAGCTTGTCATCCGCAAACCCTGGATCGGACAGGCGCGAGGTTTTTGGAAAGACGCCGAGCGTTATCTGCAAACATACTGGGCGAGATTTCCGAACGTCTGGGTTCACGGCGATTGGGCGACGGTTGACGCCGACGGCCATTGGTACATTTTGGGCCGCAGCGACGACACGTTGAAGGTCGCGGGCAAGCGCGTAGGCCCCGCCGAGGTCGAATCCATCCTGGTCGGGCACGAAAGCGTCATAGAAGCCGCGACCATCGGCGTCCCCGACGAATTGAAAGGCAATACGATGGTGGCCTTCTGCGTGCTGGCTCCGGGCGAGGCCGGAAGCGCAAAACTTGCGGAAGAATTGAGAGAGCGAGTCGCGGCGGGACTGGGCAAGCCGCTGCGCCCCGAAAAAATCTTCTTCGTCCAGGCGCTGCCTAAAACGCGAAACGCAAAAGTGATGCGCCGAGTGATCCGCGCCGCGTTTCTGGGCGAAGACCCCGGCGATACGACCGCGCTGGAAAATCCGGCGGCGGTTGAAGCGATTCGACAGGCGGGGAAATAGTTTGTAATACCGCCTTCAGGGGGAAATGATTCCGCCCAAATGCGGCGCCACAAACAGAAGACAGAGAGGCACAGATTATGCCGACAGCACCAGCATCAGTTACCGAAGAATTTTTGACGGATGATGTAGAGTTCCAGGAGATCAGCATGCTGCCGATAGATCATCCTGGCGCCCACGACCCGGAATATCGCGCGCGGCGAAACTTCATCGCGAATCTGGCCAGGCAGTACCGCGAAGACCCGCAGCACATCATCCCCGACGTTGATTACACGCCACAGGAGACGGCCATCTGGCGGCACGTTTACGACCAGTTGGAGGAAACGCATGGGCGGCGCGCCTGCTCGCTTTATTTGGAATCGAAGCGCAAGCTCGGCATCAGCCGCGACCAGATTCCGCAACTGCGCGGTCTCGACAGAAAACTGAAGGCGATTTCAAACTTTCACATCGCGCCGATCGAGGGTCTGGTCGAGACGCGCGCCTTCCTGAGCTGGCTGGGCAAACGAACGATGCTCTGCACTCAATACCTGCGGCATCATTCGCGCCCCGATTACACGCCGGAGCCGGACATCGTCCACGAGATCATCGGACACGTCCCGAACTTCACCAACCCCGATTTCGCCGATTATTCGCAATCCATCGGCAAAGGCGCTGTCATTGCCAGCGACGAGCAACTGGAGCAGCTCGGGCGCTTGTACTGGTTCACGGTCGAATTCGGTCTGGTCGAAGAAGGAAGCGAGATCAAGGCGTTCGGCGCTGGATTGCTGTCCTCCTACAGCGAACTCGAACACGCGTTCGGCGACGAGGTCGAGCGGCGCAAGTTCGATCTGGAAGATGTCATCCGCACATCGTATGACTATTCGGATATGCAGCCCGTTTTGTTCGTGATCCCGTCGTATGCGTATTTGAAGGAAGTGACGAAAGAGTTCATCGGCAGGTTTGGACGACACAGCGATCAAGAGATACTGCCTCCCAGTGTTCCAAATGGCCTTTGGTAACGGCCTGGCCGCTTCCATCCGGCTCCGGCGAGTCGTATGCTTGGCGATGACAGATCCCAAATTCGTTAAAGGAGGAATCGCAATGACCGGATTGGAAGCTCTGAAATCGGCTCAGTTCATCACCGTGAAGGATCAACGACTCGTCATACTCACGGCGGAAGACTGGGATGCGCTCATCGAATGGATCGAGGATTTGGAGGACGCGAAGATCGTAAAACAATCGCTAAGCGAATTGAAGATGGCTAGCGGAGATCGCAAGAAGGCCGGATGGCTGGAATGGAGCGAAGTGGAGGAGCAGTTGAAGTGAAGGGCTATAAAGTCTACGTTACTCCGGTTTGCTTCAAGGAAATCAAATCTCTCCCCGGCCACATCCGGCAAAATATCAGAAAAGAGATCGGCGATTTAGCCGATAACCCGCGCCCTTCACATAGTAAAGTTTTGAATCTCCCCGACATTGAGGCCGAGTTGCGACGGCTCCGCTTGGGTAAATGGCGGGTGTTATACGCAATTGTCGAAGCAGACAAGGCGGTGGATGTCTTCGCCGTCCGTAAACGCCCACCATATGATTATAGCGATTTGGACGAATTGACTGAAGACATTGAGTAGCGAGGAAGGAGCGAGGATCATGAATGACAATCCATTGAAAATCCGGCGGGTCCATCACATTGAGTTCTACGTCGGCAACGCGAAGCAGGCCGATTATTTCTATCGCAACGCGTTCGGCTTTGACCGCATCGCCTACACGGGGCTGGAGACAGGCAACCGCGATCAATGTTCATACGCGCTGCAGCAGGGCACGTTCAAGCTCCTGCTGACGACCCCCTATACATCGCGCGACGCATCGGGCGTGCATATCCTGAAACACGGGGACGGCGTGCGCGACATCGCATTTGATGTGGACGACGCCGATTACGCGTTTGAAGAAGCTCTGGCGCGCGGCGCCGAGCCTGCTGTCGCGCCTTATTCGATCGAGAGTGAGCAGGGCGAAGCGCGGCGCTCGGCGGTCAAGATTTATGGCGACACGATTCATTCATTCTTCTCGAAGCGGAATTACGACGGCCCATTCATGCCGGATTTTGTGGAATCGCGCATGCCGGGGCGCAACGCGGGGTTGCTGCGGCTGGATCACTACGTCGCCAACGTCGAGTTCGGGCAGATGAAGGTGTGGGAGGATTGGTACCACCGGGTGCTGGGTCTGGAACGGTTCATGACATTCGACGACAAGGACATTTCGACCGAGTACACAGCGCTCAACAGTATCGTGATGGCGAATGAGTCAAGAAGCATCAAGTTCCCGATCAACGAGCCTGCGCCCGGCAAACGCAAGAGCCAGGTCGAGGAATACAACGAGTTCAACCAGGCGGCGGGCGTGCAGCACATCGCCTTGCTGACGAAGGACATTATCGCGTCGATCCGCCAACTGCGCGCCAATGGCGTTGAGTTTCTGGAAGTGCCAGACAGTTATTACGAGATGTTAGGGCAACGCGTCGGCAAGATCGACGAAGATATCGAGACATTGCGCCAGTTGAAGATTCTGGTTGATCGCGACGATGAGGGCTACCTGCTGCAAATTTTCACCAAGCCGGTTGAAGACCGCCCGACGCTCTTTTTCGAGATCATCCAGCGCAAAGGAGCGCAGGGCTTCGGCAAAGGCAATTTCAAAGCCTTGTTCGAAGCCATCGAGCGCGAGCAGGCGCGGCGCGGAAATTTAGTCTGAGGCATAGCCACAGAGATCACCGCAGGGCACAGAGATGGAAAGACAGAGGGACAGAGGGACAGAGAGATAGATTTCACGCAGTCTCTTCGTCCCTCCGCCCCCTGTCTTTCCATCTCTGTGCCCTGCGGTGATCTCTGTGGCTTGGAATTCTATGTCGACACAGACCCTCCATTATCAATCGGGCTTCGGCAACGAGTTCGCCACCGAAGCGATTGCGTGCGCATTGCCCGTTGGACAGAATTCGCCGCAGAAGGCGCCTTACGGACTTTACGCCGAGCAGTTTAGCGGCACGTCCTTCACCTTGCCGCGCGCGATCAACCGCCGGACGTGGACTTACCGCATTCGCCCGTCGGTCACGCACAAACCATTCAGGCAAATTCCGAACGGCCCGAAAGGTTTGCTGCGAAGCTCGCCTTTCGATGAAACGCCCATCACGCCGAATCAATTGCGTTGGGACCCGCTGCCCATGCCGTCGGCTCCAACCGATTTCATTGACGGTTTGATCACAATGGCCGGCTGCGGCGATCTGACCGCGCAGACGGGCGCGGGCATTCACATTTACGCCTGCAACGCCTCGATGCGCGACAGATTTTTCTACAACGCAGATGGCGAGATGCTCGTCGTTCCGGAACGCGGGCGATTGATGGTGCGCACGGAGCTCGGGGTGTTGGAGGTCGCGCCGGGCGAAATCTGCGTTCTACCGCGCGGGTCGAAGTTCCTGGTCGAACTGCCCGACGGAGAAGCGCGCGGCTACGTCTGCGAAAATTACGGCGCGCAGTTTCGACTGCCCGAGCTAGGGCCAATCGGCGCCAACAGCCTGGCCAACGCGCGCGACTTTCTGATCCCTGTCGCGGCGTACGAAAACCGCGAAGGAGACTTCCGCGTCATTGCAAAATTTCAGGGCAATCTGTGGGAGGCCGCGATTGATCATTCACCGCTCGATGTGGTCGCATGGCGCGGAAATTATGCGCCATACAAATACGACCTGGCGCGGTTCAACACGATCAACTCGGTCAGTTTCGATCATCCGGACCCTTCGATCTTCACCGTGCTGACCTCGCCTTCCGATACGCCGGGAACCGCGAACGTCGATTTCGTGATCTTCCCGCCGCGCTGGATGGTGGCTGAACACACGTTCCGCCCGCCCTGGTTCCACCGCAATGTGATGAGCGAGTTCATGGGACTGATCTTCGGCCAGTACGACGCCAAGGCCGAAGGCTTCACGCCCGGCGGCGCCAGCCTGCACAATTGCATGTCGGCTCACGGCCCTGACTCCGACGCTTTCGAGAAAGCCAGCAGCGCCGACCTGACGCCGCAACGATACGAGAACACGCTGGCCTTTATGTTCGAGTCGCGTTACGTGATTCGCCCCACGAAATTCGCGATGGAGACCGAGGCGCTGCAGAAAGATTACTTTGATTGCTGGCAGGGGTTGAAAAAGCATTTCGAGGCGCGCACGCTTGAAGTGATCCTGCAACCTCAACTGAAGTAATGAATCATAACAACTGACATTGGAGCATTCAGTTTAATTACACTCGTCGGAGGCAGGCGTTTCTGAACGCTCGCCTCTGATGGTTGTAACTTCATTCGAATCGGCAATGCATGTCGTTTTGCTTTAGCTGAGACTGTTTATTGCT
>Ga0126383_10001955_pt1 | contig 13068 bp, 16 predicted proteins | sample PanSoiMetPlot_35_FD_96882 | JGI IMG/M metagenome (GOLD analysis project Ga0126383, IMG submission 96882) | Tropical forest soil microbial communities from Panama - MetaG Plot_35 | ecosystem: Environmental > Terrestrial > Soil > Tropical forest > Bulk soil | place: Panama | collected 2016-02-17
AGGCGCTCCGACTGCTTCTCCGACATGACACAAATGGTATCACATCTTAGCCGTTCGGCCTTCGGCTTTTGACGGAAGTCCCCGCGCAGTCTCCGGATGCTGAGACGCCGAAGCTCGAGCGCGCCGGCGTGCTCGCCGGCGACGACGGCCGGCGTGATCGTAGCCCAGCCAGAGAACCCACAGTAATGCGATCAACAGGATTCCAAGGGGTATGAGATGAGCCGGGAACACCCTGAAGAGGTAGCGGCTGTTCCTACCCAGCGCACGCCCGAGCTCGAGGAAGATGGCGGCCCAGATCGATGACGAGACGATGACGCAGACGACGAAGATGCGGCGTGGGAACTCGAAGGCGCCGGCAAAGGCGGACAGCACGATTCGGAACCCCGGGACGTGACGACCAAGGATGATGGCCCACGGACCCCATCGCTTGAAGGCGGCTTCCGCTCTCTCCAGACGGTCGGCATGGAGGCCAATGTAGGGGCCGAAACGGACGAAAAAGGGGTGCCCGAAGCGGCGGCTCAGCGTGTACAGGCAGAAGCTGCCGATGGTGGCGCCGGCGACCACGGCGAGGTAGGCCAGGGGGTAGGGGATGGCGCCGGTGGTGGTCTGGTAGCCACCGTACGTGATGGTCGCGTCCCCGGGGGCAGGGAGGGGAATGCCCAGCTCCTCGGCAAAGATGACGAGGAACAGGCCGACCACCAGGTGAGTCCTGACGAAGTGGCCCATCACGCGCGATGCCGGCAGCAGCCAGTCGGGGGCCTGGAGCCACCCCGGGAGGAAGTTGGTGGAGTGTAAAGCTACGTACAGCATGATCCTGTAGGACCCGGCGGCTTCGACCCTGTCGCGGCCTCGGGCGGGTTCTCCTCAACTGCCGACTCTACACCCGGGCGCCCTGGTCAGTTGTGCTGAAGTTTAAGCACCACCGGTGGCATTTTGTGCTCGAGCCTCGCCGCCGGCAGCGCTCGCAACTCCCGGGCATCGCCCCCAGCCACCGTGACGCCGAACGTTTGTCCGAAGTGCTCAATGTACGCCCGCGCAGCTTCAGCCACCTCGACTCTGGGTCGTCCAAGCTCCAGCACCGACGTCGCGCGCTTGCCGACCAGACCGCAAGGCACGATCCCCTGATTGAAGATGTCAAGGTCGGTGGTCAGGTTGAGCGCAAACCCGTGGCTCGTTACGTTCTGGCTCAGCTTGACCCCGATCGCCGCCACCTTCGCCCCCCGGCTCCAGACCCCGGTCATGCCGGGGGAGCCTGGCTCTGACTCGACCCCCAGGGTGCCCAGATAGGCGATAAGTGACCGCTCCAGGTCGCGGATGTATCGCAGGACGTCGCTGCCCAGTCGCTGAATGTTCAGGATCGGGTACCCAACCAGCTGGCCCGGGCCGTGATAGGTGGCGTCGCCTCCACGGTCGCTCCAGACCACGTCAACGCCCCGCCTGGAGCACTCTTCTTCGCTCCACAACAGCGTCGAGCCATCGCCGCGCCGGCCTATGGTGAAGACGTGTGGGTGCTCCAGCAGCAGCAGGCTGTCTGGCTGCACTCCGATCCTGACGGCCTCGACACACGCCCTCTGAAGATCCCATGCGTCGCGATAGGGAACGCTGCCGAGCCAGTACGCTCTCGCCGCGCGCAGGTTCATGCCGACAGCGCTTTCCTGTGGCGCTCCGGGATCTGCTCGTCGGCGTGGTACGAGGAACGGACAAGCGGCCCCGACTCCACGTGCTCGAAGCCCATAGCCAGCGCCTCCCGCTTCAACTCGAGAAACTCCTCCGGCGGGTAGTAGCGCACGACCTCGGCGTGCTTCTTGCTCGGGCGCAGGTACTGGCCCACGGTCAGCACATCGATGCGGTGCGCCCGCATGTTCCTGAAGACGTCCAGCAGCTCGTCGTGCGTCTCGCCCAGCCCGACCATGACGCCGGACTTGGTGACCATGCCCGGCGCCAGCTCCTTCACGTAGGCCAGCAGGCCCAGGCTGTTCGCATAGACCGCCTTCGGCCTGATTCGCGCGTAGAGACGAGGCACCGTCTCGGTGTTGTGGTTGAAGATGTCCGGCCGCGCTTCGGCCACCGTGCGGATCGCGTCGCGGTCCCCCTGGAAGTCGGGAGTCAGGACCTCGATGGAAGTCCCAGGGCTGCGGCGGCGGATGGCCCGGATGGTGCGGGCGAAGATCTCGGCGCCGCCGTCCCGCAGGTCGTCGCGATCGACCGACGTGATCACGGCATGGCGGAGGCCGAGATCGGCGACCGACTCCGCCACCCGCAGCGGCTCCCCGACGTCGAGCTCGGTCGGCCGGCCCGAGGTGACCGCACAGAAGCGGCAGGCGCGGGTGCAAACGTCCCCCAGGATCATGAACGTCGCCGTGCGGCGGTTCCAGCAGTCGAAGATGTTCGGGCAGTGCGCCTCCTGGCAGACGGTGTGGAGACGGCGCTCCTGGACCAGCTGCCTGAGCTGCTTGTAGTTCTCGCCCTCGTGGGCGCGGATACGAATCCATTCGGGAATCCGCCTGCCGCTCCCCGCTTCCCCGTCAGGTGTCATGGCACGCTACAAGCGTATCGACGCCGGATCCCAGCTCTCCAGCCGCTGCTTGATGAAGCCGAGGAACTGACCGGCGGTCATGCCGTCGATGATCCGGTGATCGAAGGAAAGACACATGTTCATCATGTGCCGGATCGCGACGCCGTCGCCAACCACGACCGGGCGCCTGATGATCGCCTCGGTCGTCAGGATGGCAGCCTGCGGCTGGTTGATGATCGGCTGGCTCGCCACCGAGCCGGTGGCGCCCGTGTTGTTGAGCGTGAACGTGCCCGCCGCCACCTCGTCCGGCTTGAGCTGCCTGTTCCGAGCCCTATCGGCGAGGTCGTTGATCGTCCGCGCCAGGTCGCTGAAGCCGAGGCGATCTGCGTCCCCGACCACCGGCACGATCAGGCCGTTGGGGATCGCGACCGCGATCCCCATGTTGATGTAGCGCTTGAGCACGATCCCTTCATCGGTCCAGCTGGAGTTGAGGTAGGGGAACTCCTTGAGGGCGTCGCAGACCACCTGGACGACGAAGGGGAGGTACGTCAAAGCCGTGCCGTTGCGCCGCCGGAAACCCTCCTTCTCGGCCTCCCTGTAGAGGACCAGTCCCGTGACGTCGATCTCCTGCAGGGTCCAGGCGTGAGGGGAGGTGGCGAGACTGCGCGTCATGTGCTCCGCGATCGAGCGGCGCATGACCGAGAGCCGGACCAGCTCCTCGCGGGCGCCATCCACCGCGACGCGACCGGTCTCGACTGCGGCTGGTTGAATTTCAGCCGCCGGCGTCTCGACGACCGCCCCGACGGCTGCAGGCTCGGCGACAGCCGCTTCGCGACGCGCCAGGAACGCCAGCACGTCGTCGCGCGTCACCCTGCCGCCGTCACCGGATCCTGCGATCTGCGCCGGATCCAGCCCGTGCTCCTCTGCCAGGCGCCGCACCGCAGGGCTCAGGCGCTGCCTGAGGCCCGGGGCGCTCACCACTTCTGCGGCCGGGCCTGCTGCAGGAGGCGCCACCGGCTCAGCGGGGGTCTGCGGGGCGTCGTCGACGGTCAGAGCGGCATCGGCGCCGGCCAGCTCTATGACTGCGATCTCGACGCCGATCGGAATCGTGGTGCCTTCGGGCACTGCGATCTTGACCAGGGTGCCCTCGAATGGAGAGGGGATCTCGGCATTTACCTTGTCGGTCACCACTTCGACGATGGGCTCGTCACGTTTGACGTAGTCGCCTTCCTTTTTGAGCCATCTGTCCACGGTGCCCTCGGTGACGGACTCGCCGAGCTGCGGCATCTTGATCGGGGCTACGCCCATGCGTGGGTCCTCCTGGCAGGTCGAAAGGGAAGGCTGGAGGCGACGCCCAGAATCGAACTGGGGATCGAGCTTTTGCAGAGCTCTGCCTTAACCACTTGGCCACGTCGCCCCTGTTCTGCTGCACGATTCTACCGCCGGAGTTGCGTCGCCTCGGTCGCCGCCGGCGGCCCATGGGAGGCTCGGCAGCGGGACCTCCGCGCCGCCCCGTCCGTGCCGGGGACGAGGGTCACAACGTCCCGGGTACACCAGGGCTAAGCTCCATCTGGTGCTCGATCAGTTCAAGGATGCGATGGCAGGGCTGCCCGCCGGGGTCGTCGTCGTGAGCACGCGAGACAGGGTCGGCTTCAGGGGGCTGACGGCGAGCACCTTCACCTCGGTGTCCCTCGAGCCGCCCCTGATCCTGGTATGCCTCGACCGGTTCGCCCAGACGCGGGATGCCGTCGCTGCCTCTGGCCACTTCAACGTGAGCGTGCTCGAGCGAGGCCAGGAGTTCGTCGCCGAGCGGTTTGCCGGCCGGGCACCGATGGTCGATCCCTCCTGGCGGGAGGTGCCGCACATCCTGGGCGACAACGGGCTGCCCCTCCTGCACGGTTCCGTCGCCTGGTTCGAATGCGAGCTGGTCGGCCTCCACCCAGCCGGGGATCACGACATCATCGTTGGTCAGGTGTTGCAGGCAAGCCGCGAGTCTGGCGAGCCGCTGGTCTCCTGGGACCGGGCCTTCTGGCGACTGTGTTGATCTGCGAGAGATAAGGCGAGCCCGAGGCACTGGCATCCTTGGTGAGGTGAAGCTCCCAGCAGTCTGGCCACTGGCTCTTCTCGCCTGCGGTGCCCTGCAAGCCACCACGGCGTGCACGGCGCCGCCTCCCGGCCAGGCTCACCTGCGTCCGACACTGGAGGTCCGCCAGGCCGACGGGGGACAGGTCGTGTTCGAGCAGGGACGGCCGGTTCCAACATTCAGCCCTCAGCCGCGGGATGGGATCGACCTCGACGGGTTATGGCACTTCCAGCCCGCCACGCTCGATCCGGGCCTGACGTTCTCCGGCCGGGACAGCGGCGCTCAGCGCGGTCTGATGGCTGCGGCCGGTGATCGCCTCAGGGATGACTACGACGACTCAGGCTGGAGTGTCGTGCAGGTGCCGGGCACATTTTCACCGCCCCCTACAAGCCGGGTGACCGGCGGCTGGTTCCGCACGCGCTTTCCGGTTTCCGCGGCGTGGAAAAGCCTGGCCACGCTGAAGTTCCAATCCATCGGCTACGTGGCCGACGTCTGGCTCAATGGCCACTACCTCGGCTATCACGAGGGCGCCTGGACGCCGTTTGCGCTCGATGCCTCCGATGCCCTTCGAGCTGGTGCCTTCAACACACTGGTGCTGAGAGTCGACGACCCGCCCTGGGGCACGAGGCTGGACATCGTCCCCTGGGGCCTGGCGGACTGGTGGAACTACGGCGGCGTCACGGGCTCTGTCCGGCTGGAGGCCACTCCGGCGCTGTCTGTCGTGCGCGCCGACGTGGCGCCCCACCTGGACGGCGGCGACATCACCGTCGTACTCCAGAACAGGGGCTCCGATCAGCGCGACCTGGCTCTCGTGACCGAGGTGCTGCCGGCTGATGTGACCGAGGCCAACCTGCTTGATCCGGACGTATGGCACCTCGTCCCCGTCCGCGCCACATCCATCGTCAGCCAGGTGACCGCTCTGGACCCCATGCCGGGCGGTGACGTGCGCCGCCTGAGCACTTCGTTTGTGATCCGGCGCGGCGACCTCTGGTATCCGGGACTCCCGGCCCTCTACGTCCTGCGTGTGACCCTGCTCAGCCCGCTGGGGGTGGAGGACCAGATCTACGAGACGTTCGGGCTTCGCCAGATAAAAGTCGACAGCTCTGGACCGCGGCTCCTGCTCAATGGGGGCCCGGTCGCCTTTCACGGCGTCGCGCTGCATGACGAGCGGCAGGGCCCGCCCGACGGGGGACGTCCGGCGGGCGGTCCGGTCACCAGCATCGCAGATGCATTCGACTTTCTCCGCCAGGCCCAGGACGTCAATGCCGACTTCATCCGGGCAGACCATCACCCGGCCAACCCGCTGCTGCTGACGTTGGCGGACCGGCTCGGCCTCGCGATCTGGGAGGAGATTCCCCTCTACCACTACACGCCTGAGACGTTCCAGATCGCGCTTGACCGTGGCATCGCTCAGCAGATGCTGGCCGAGATGGTCCTGCGGGACATGAACCACCCGGCCGTGCTGTTCCACGGGCTGGCCAACGAGTCGAGCGGCGGAGCGGATCGGGCATCGGCGCTGGCGACCCTGCGCAACCTGGACCGGCAGCTGGACGGCACCCGTCTCACCGGCCAGGCGGCATATGGATACGACGCCTCGGACTCGAGCAGCGACAACCTCGACGTGGCGGGCTACACGTTCTATCCAGGCGTCTTCTATGGGGGCCCGCTGGACAGCGCCAGCATCGGCGTGAACCTGGACCGCTTCCACGCCCGTTACCCCCACAAGCCGATCCTGATCATGGAGTTTGGCCGGTGGGCAGACGGCCCAGGGGACGAAGCGGAGCAGGCTCGGGTCTTCCAGGTGACCTACGCCGAGCTGTCGGCGAGACGGGACACACTGCCCGGTGGCTTCGTCGGTGCGGCTGTCTGGTGGGATCTCAACGATTACTGGACGCAGCGCCCCGGCCTTCAGGTCGAGCACTTCGGCCTCTACCGTCCGGACGGTTCGATGCGTCCTGCCGGCACGCTGGCGGCTCAGTCCTTTGCCATCGAATCGGCCGTTGGGCCGCCAAGGCCGCCGGGGCGACGCATCTTGTCGGGCGGAGAGGGTGCGGTGGTCGGGCGCCCGGGTGCGAGCCGGCTGCTCCTCGGCCTGCTGGCCTACGCTGTCGGTCTACCCACCGTGCTGGTAGGTGCGCTGATCCTTCTGCTGAGATGGCGCTGGAAGCCGACTCCCGCCAGGTGAGCGTCCGCCTCCGGCGGCTGCCGCTCGGGCCGGTGATGGCCGGAGGGGCGGTGAGCGGCTTCGTGGGGGGCCTGTTCGCCGGCTGCGTACTGGGCGCGCTGGCAGCATGGTTCGCGGGGGCCGTGCTGGACTGGCACCGCCAGCTCGGCTTCACGCTTGGGGTGACCGAGGAGCTGCTGCCACTGGGCGAGCAGGTCGGCGTGCTCCAGATCATGCGTGACCTGTGGTTCCTCGTCATCCCGGCCGCAGGCCTGCTCGTGGGGACGTTGAACGGCCTGGTCGGATTCCTGACAGGAGGGCTCATGGGAGGACTTTTCAACCACTTCGCCGCCGACATCGCCCTGGACCTGGACGTGGACGAGCGCTAACGAGAAGGGCGTCGCTGGCGGCGACGCGTGCAGTGGCCGGCGTCCTCCCCTGGGGAGCCCAGTCAGTACGGCATCTCCTCTTCGCCCATCAAGAAGTGGTGCCCCACCTCGTGCAGCACCGTGCGGCGCACTTCCTCAACAAGCTCATCCCAGCTGCCGCAGGCGTCCTCGTGGCTCTCTTTGAAGACCGTCACGCGGGCAGGGAAACCCCCCTCCTCGAGCGCTCCGGCTCCTCGTAGTAGCCTAGGAGGCCTTCGGGCGAGCGCCTTGCGACCACGAACTCGATATCCTCCACGTACGGCTGGAACTCGGCCGGGATCGCCTGGATGGCGGCCTTCACCGCCTCCTCGAATCGGTCCATGCTGAAGCGCACCAGTTCAGGATTGAGGATGGCGCAAATCATCGACGTCGTGATATTTGGGACCAGGACAGAGGGCTCCGGGATTTTTCTTCCAGGCGAGCCCGGCGCCTTCGGACTTCCCCGGCGAGACCACCCAGTCCGTTAGGCGATGGAGACGGTCAACGTCGGTCGGAGCGGACTGCGCGTGAGCCGGCTGTGCCTCGGCACGATGATCTTCGGAAGCCAGCTGGACGAGCCTGCGGCGTTCGCCGTCATGGACCGGGCCAGCGAGCTGGGCATCGACTTTTTCGACACTGCAGACGTCTACCCTGTGCCACCCGCTCCAGAGACCCGGGGCAGGACGGAGGAAGTCGTTGGTCGCTGGTGCCGAAGCCGCGGAAGGCCGGTCACCGTCGCAACCAAGTGTGTGGGCCGCGTCGGTCCGGGCTCCAACGACCTCGGCGGGAGCCGTAAGCACGTGATTGAGGCGTGCGAGGCCTCACTCCGGCGCCTGCAGCTGGAGCGGCTCGACGTGTTCTACCTGCATCACTCAGACCTCGGCGCGCCCATGGAGGAGACGCTGGAGGCCCTTGACTGCCTCGTGCACAGCGGCAAAGTGCACTACATCGGGGTTTCGAACTTCGAGGCCTGGCAGCTGGGCCTGGCGATGGCGCTGGCGGCGGAAGGCCGGCTCGCGAAGATAACGATCGCGCAGCCACGGTACAACCTTCTCAACCGCGTCTACGAGCGCGAGCTGCTGCCCCTGTGCCGTGCGACCGGCATCGGCGTGGCGCCCTACAACCCGCTCGGCGCCGGGATGCTCGCTGGCAAGTACCGTCGCGGTGAGGAGCCCCCGGAGGAATCGCGCTTCAGCCGGGGAGACTACGGGCTCATGTACAGACGGCGGTACTGGTCGGACCGGATGTTCGACGTTGCGGAAGCGGTCGAGGCGGTGGGCCAGGAGGTCGGAGCCAGCGGCGCCGCGGTCGCGCTCGCATGGCTGCTTGCACAGCCGGGCGTGACGTCGCCAATCATCGGAGCGTCGCGCCCGGAGCACCTGGACGACAGCGTCAGAGCGCTCGAGATTCAGCTAGCCAGAGAGCACCTTGACCGGCTGGCGGAAGTGTCGCAGCCTTTCGTCTAGGCATACAGGCACATCAGGCGCGGGTGTGGCGAAACAGGCAGACGCAGGACTCTTAAAAAGTCCGGGTCTCCGGACCATGTGGGTTCGAATCCCACCGCCCGCACTTTGCCGCCAGCCCGTACGCGACCCGCCCTGCGCGGGTTCCCGGGTGCGCGCGGCAGGCATGAGACGCGATCAACCTCGAGCCGAGGGTGCTTGCCGGCGGGACCGCTGGGCGATAACGTGCAGCACCTCGAGCTTCGGGTGCCGCCTCGACACCTGGGCCGGCAGGTCCATGCGGAGCCAGCGGGAGAGCCCCTGTGGAAGTGTGCAGATGACCACCGTGGTGTAGCTCTCGGCCTGAAGCTCTTCCTCGATCGCCAGCAGCGGGTCATAACCGCCGATCCGCGTCGCGGCCAGATGGACACCTGCTTGAGCGAGGAAGTCGCGCGCGCGTCGAGCTCGAACGCGGGCTTGCGTGAGCGGGGAGCCGTGGGCATCCTCTTCCAGCTCGAGCAGGTAGCCGAGCAGAGTTGCCGGGACCAGGAGGACGAACTCAGTCTGCGGGTCGTCGCGCATGAGCTCGAGCACCTTCGCCTTGAGCTCAGGGCTGTCAGCAGTCTGATGCGCGACGAGCAGAACACGGGGCACGATACTCATGATGCACCCAGGCCTGCGCATTGACGGCCTCGATTCGCGCTCTGACCACTGAAGTCGGTGACCCAGATCCCCGAGATCTCCGACTCGCCCCGCTCCTGGCTGATGCCACGCGCGGCGTCAGTGCCTGATGAAGCTGGCTCAGCCCCTGAGCACGACAGCATTCACAACTTCCTCGTAGATTCTTATCAAGAACACTGGGCAGACAATGAGCACCGAAGTCTGCTTACTGTGTGGAAGCGAGGAGGGGCACGAACAGGGTTGTCCATGGAGTCCACAGTCCAGAGACAAATACAGGGAGAGAGTCAGCTTTGACTGTAAGGTCTGTGGTAGGCCCCTCAGGAAATGGGGCTTCTGGTACAGCTGTGATCAACATGGAATGCAATGAACGGACTCGCAGCGCGTGCTCAGAATGCCGCAAGCCGCGACCGCCCAGGGGAGGCGATGAGAGCCGGGAGAAGGCAGCTGACTTCCGTCTAAGCGGAGTCGAGCGCTAGCAAGTCCACCGTCTCGAACTGCAGACGATCGCGGGTCTCGGCGGCGAGGCAGTCAGCGAGGTAGATCGCCACCTTGCACCCCAGGGCCCGCTCCAGTTCGCACCGGAACTCGCGGAGGCTGAGCGGGAGGCCCTCGACCAGGAAGTCACCTTCGTTTGGGGGCCACCACCGTATGGCCTCGAGGCCGTGGCGCTGAGCCAGCTCGCGAATCGTCCCGGGGGCGGTTGGGATCGGCGGCTGCGGCGGATGCAGCGACTCCGAGGACGAACGCACGTTCGTATTATCGGACGCTCCACTGATGCAGGTCAACATGGCCCTGCGCGGATGGGCGTCCAGCCGGCTCCGCAGCCCCAACCTTACTCCAGAGGCGCGGCGATCGCAACGCCGTGGATGGGCCGCCCCCCAAACGTGCGCGCGAATGCATCACGCTTAACATTCCTCAAGATGCGCGAGCCAGGCGAAGAGCAACCCGAACCGGATGAAGAGCCGAACCCGGAGGCGCCGCCGGCCGCCGCCGCCACCAGCACCCTCGTCCCGACCGTTGGCGATGCCGGCCGTGAATATGAGTACCGCACGGAGCTCGTCACCGCGGCGCAGGTGCTGGATGGCGCGACCCTTCCCGACCGTTTGAACAGAGCATCGGCAGACGGCTGGGACCTGGTCGACATCATCGTGGCGGGGGACCGTCACGCGATCCTGCTCAGGCGTCCAAAGCGGCCCCAGCGGTCTGCCCGGCCGGTCGGCTTCGCGCGGCCGGAGTCCTGACGGAGAGCTATGCGGCGGAGGCGGGTGCTGGTCGTCGAGGATGATCCTTCCGTACGCAGCGTCGTCTGTGAAGTCTGCCGGCGGGACGGCTACGAGGTCGTCGAGGCCAGCAACGGCAAACAGGCGATGCGCATTGTCGAGGCCGGAGAGCCAGACCTGGTCCTTCTGGACTGGGTGCTGCCCGACCTGAGCGGCATCGAAGTCTGTCGGGAGCTGCGCCGCCAGGGGACGATCTGTCCGATCGTGATGCTGACCGGGCGAACCGACAGCCTGGACATGGTGGTCGGGCTGGAGGTGGGCGCCGACGACTACATCACCAAGCCCTTCGACGCCAGAGTGCTGACGGCACGCCTCGGCGCGCACCTCCGGCGCATGGAGATGGCGAGTGCGGGCACAGAGCGCAAGCGTCTGATCAGCGTCGGTGATGTGTCTATCGACATGGAAGGGCGCCGGGTCACGGTTGGCGAGGAGGAGGTGAGGCTGACCATGACCGAGTTCAACCTGCTCGCGCTGCTCGCCGCCAATCCCGGCAGGGTGCTGACCCGCTCCCAGCTGCTGGAGAAGGTCTGGGGCTACCTGGCCGACGTCGACCACCACTCCGTCGACCCCCACGTCCAGCGGCTCCGCCGCAAGCTCGACGCTCCAGGCGACTCCGGGATTGCCCTGGAAGCCGTCCCAGGCCTGGGCTACCGGCTGTCGGCTCAGGGCTGACCGGGTTTGGGCGACGGCCGACCGATAGGAGTCTTCGACTCTGGCGTGGGCGGGCTGACCGTGCTGCGGGCTGTCCACGATCGAATGCCGCTCGAGCGGACCATTTATGTCGGCGACCTCCTGCATTTCCCGTACGGCCCCCGCTATCAGGAGGAGGTCAAGCGCTTCGCCTTCGACATCATCCGCTACCTCGAATCGCGCGACGTGAAGCTCGTCGTGATCGCATGCAACACGGCGACCGCTGCCGCGCTGCACCAGGCGCGCGAGGTCTTCGACGTGCCCATCGTGGGTGTGATCAGCCCCGGCGCCCAGGCCGCAGTGGAAGCGACTCGCAACGGCCTCGTCGGCGTCATCTGCACCGAGGGCACGCGCCTGAGCCAGGAGTACCTGCACGCCATCAAGGAGCTGAACCCGATGGTCGGTGTGTACCAGAAGGCATGTCCCGAGCTGGTTGGCATCGTTGAGGCTGGAGAGGCCGGCACTCCTCGGGCGGAGGACATCGTTCGCCGGGACCTGGCCGAGATCGTCAAGCTCGGCGCAGATGTCCTGGTGCTGGGCTCGACGCACTACCTCCACCTGCGCGGCGCGATCGAGCGCGTCTACCCCCGCCACTTCACGCTGGTGGACTCCGCGTCCACAACGGCCGCAATGGTGGAGCGGCGGCTCGATCACGCCCGCATGCGGGCGACTCACGCCAACGGCGAGATCGGGCACGAGCTCCTGGTCACCGCAGTGCCGGAGCGGTTCAACGAGGTAGCCGAGATTCTCTTCGGCGAGGGTGTCCCAGCCATCCGTGAGATCGAGCTCTGGGCGGCACAGCCGCCCGCGCTGGGATCCTGGCGGGCGCTTTGAGCGCTCGGCGCACCTCCTCCGACATAAGATTGGAGGCCGTGCCAAAGCGGCGTGTCACCCCGACCCAACCCGCAACCCAGGCGGCCGCGCAGCCGATGCGCCCGGTGGTCGCCCTCGGGATCGCGGCGCTTGCCGTGGCTCTGGTGGTAGGTGCGGGGGTCGGGATCGACCTGGCCATGAGCCCTCATCCGATCGGCGCCTTCGCCGGCTGCCGAACAGGGACGCAGCTCGCCCCCCAGCAGTACAGCGGGCCACCACCCATGTGCATCGACCCCAGGGCGAAGTACAGGGCGACGGTAAAGACCACGAAGGGGGACATCACGTTCGACTTCCTCGCGAGTCAGGCTCCGCGGACGACTAACAACTTCATCGTCCTGGCCGAGCACGGCTACTTCAACGGCCTGACGTTCTTTCGCAGCGAGGACTGGGTCATCCAGAGCGGTGACCCACAGAACAGCGGGCGTGGTGGTCCGGGCTACTTGCTGCCTCCTGAACCTCCGGCAGCGAACGACAGCTGGGTGCCCGGCTCGCTCGGTATGGCGCGATTCCCTGACGGGACCATCAGCGGGTCGCAGTTCTTCATCCTCAAGTCGGCCTGGTCGGGTGGGAATCCGTCGGACGTCTACAACCACTTCGGGACGGTCACGGTGGGGTTCGACGTCGTGGGCCAGCTCACGAACTCGGACCGCATCCTCAGCGTCGACGTGAAACGGGCCTGAGCATCGGGGGTCGAGAGGCCGACGGCTGCGTATAATCGCCGGAGGTAAGACATGCCCTTCAATCTGCATCCGGGATATCTGCTCATACTCCTGGCAATCGTCCTGATCATCTTCGGACCGGGCAAGCTGCCCGAGCTCGGCGGGGCCCTCGGCCGCGGCATTCGCGAGTTCAGGAAGGTCTCGAGCGACATCACCGACGAGGTGAAGTCCGCGGTCAACGTGCCAGAGCCGACCCCCACGGTCCACTCGGCAA
>Ga0126383_10001956_pt1 | contig 13065 bp, 9 predicted proteins | sample PanSoiMetPlot_35_FD_96882 | JGI IMG/M metagenome (GOLD analysis project Ga0126383, IMG submission 96882) | Tropical forest soil microbial communities from Panama - MetaG Plot_35 | ecosystem: Environmental > Terrestrial > Soil > Tropical forest > Bulk soil | place: Panama | collected 2016-02-17
CATCCGCGGCGCTGGCAAAAAGCCGCCGGTCAACCTGGTGTTTGTGGCTGAAGGCGAAGAAGAGATCGGTTCGCCGCATTTTCCGCAGGTGATCGGGCGGCCTGAAGCGCTCTCAGCCTTGAAGCGCTGCAGCGGCGTGTTCATGCCCTTTCCGTCACAGGATCCGGGCGGTGAAGTCACGATCAATCTGGGCGCGAAGGGCGTGGTGGAACTTGAGCTGGTGGCGAGCGGCGAGCGTTGGGGTCGCGGCCCTAAGCGTGATACTCATTCAAGCAACAAGGCGCGGGTCGATAGCCCGGCCTGGCATCTGGTGAAGGCGCTCAACACGCTCGTCTCAGCCGACGGAAACACTCCGGCGATTGAGCATTACGCCGACAAGGCGCGTCCGCTTTCGGATGCGGAGAAGAAGATGATCGCCGCGGCTGCGGGCCGGATCGATGAAGCGGCGACGAAGAAGCAGCTTGGAGTGGACCGCTGGATTCGAGATGTGAGTTGGCGCGAAGCGCTCGAAATGTTGGTCTCACAGCCGACGGTCAACATTGAAGGTCTGGTCGGCGGCTATACCGGGCCCGGAGGCAAGACCATCTTGCCCCACAAGGCGGTGGCGAAGATGGACCTGCGGCTGGTGCCGGATATGACGGCGGCCGAAGCGCTCTCCGCTCTCAAAGCGCATCTGGCGAAACACGGCTTTGGCGATATTGAAGTGAATATGACCGGCGGATACGATCCGACCAGCACGGCGGCGGACTCCGCGCTGGTGCGAGCGCAGACGGCGGTGTATCGGCGGTCGGGGATCGATCCCATCATGATGCCGCGGCTGGCCGGCTCATGGCCCGGCTATGTCTTCACCGGCGATCCGCTTCGGCTGCCCGCAGGCCATTTCGGTCTGGGTCACGGCGGCGGAGCGCACGCGCCGGATGAATACTACGTGATTGAATCGGCCAATCCCAAGGTGCAGGGGATTGACGGCGCGACACGTTCCTATGTCGAGTATCTCTACGAGCTGGGCCGTCAAGCTTGATCGATATACAGACTTATTGTGATGGAAGCCGTCGAACCAACTGCAGAGGACCGCGAATTATTAAGGAAGAAGCTCTGGTGAATAGCTCGGTACAGCTTTTCCGCAATTGTCCTGACATCAGAGTGGCGCCACCCCCGCCCTCGGATGACGCCGTTGATCAATTTCGCAGCTTATTCAATCCGTTAAGGGCCGCGACCTTGTAGGCTTCGGCGAGCGTCGGGTAATTGAACACCGTGTCTCGGAAGTACTCGATCGTAGCGCCCGTGTTCAAAACCGCTTGTCCGATATGGATCAGTTCCGTCGCCCCTTCGCCGATGATGTGGAGTCCGAGCAACTTCAGATTCTTCGGATCAAACAGGAGTTTCAACTTCCCGGTCTGATCACCGAGGATCTGGCCTCTCGCCAACTCATCATATTTGGCGACCCCGACCTCATATGGAATCTTTTCCTCAGTCAATTGCCGCTCGGTTTTCCCGATCATTGAGATTTCCGGAATTGTGTAGATGCCGTAAGGAAGAGGAAACGCAGAGTTGTTTGCGGCCCCTCCGAACATATGACTGGCCGCCAAACGGCCCTGTTCCATTGAGGTCGCCGCCAGGGCCGGAAACCCAATGACGTCTCCCGCGGCATAAATGTGGGGTATTGAGGTCTGGAAATGTTCGTTGACGCTGATCTTGCCGCGCTCATCAATCGCGACGCCGGCGGCGTCGAGATTCAACAGGTCGGCGTTCGTTTGCCTGCCCACTGCGTATAGAAGGGCCTCGGCGGAGACAGTTTTTCCGCTGTCGAGTATGGCGACCACGGCGCCGCTGGAATCCTTTTCCACCGAGAGCACTTTTTCTCCGAAGCGGAGAATGACGTCGAGGTTACGAAGGTGATATTGCAATTGCTCGACGATCTCCCGATCAACGAAATCGAGCATTTCCGGCCGCTGCTCGATGATCGTCACTCGTATTTCCAGGGCGGCGCACATTGACGCGTACTCAATTCCGATCACGCCCGCGCCAACCACGATCAACTCTTTCGGGATGCGCGAGAGACTCTCCATTTCGCCGGAGTCAATGACTGTCTGGCCGTCGAATGGAATCATCGGATTACGCGCCGGCCGTGTCCCGCAGGCGATGAGAATCTTTTCGGCCGCGAGCGAGATGTCGACGCTATCGGTCTCGACCCGGATCGTGTGTGGATCAACAAACTGGGCGCTGCCTTGAATGACCGTGATTTCGTTTCTCCTGAATTGATGCCTGACCACTTCCAATTCGCGTTCCTGGACTATGCGCACGCGGGCGGAAAGGTCCTCTTTGCCGATCCTCTCCTTCACCGCATAGTCGCACCCGTAGAACGCGCGCTGACGGAACCCGGTCATATACAGGATCGCTTCTCTCAGCGTCTTGCTGGGAATAGTGCCGGTGTGCAGAGAAACCCCGCCAAGCATCCCTTTGCGGTCAATTACCGCCACCTTCTTTCCGTGCTTCGCTGCGGAAATTGCGCCTTTTTGTCCGGCGGGACCGCTGCCTATCACAACCAGATCGTATGTTGCGTTATCCATTATTCACCTCGATTTTTGGGACATATGATGAAAACTTCGGTATGTCATCTTTTCGGTCTTCTTGACCCGCATCACTGCGGGCGCCGGTAGTTTCCCATTTCACCAGCTTCAAGTCGAGCACGAAGATCGCGTAGAGCACCGGGACCAGCAGCAAAGTTACAAACGTGGCGACGCTCAAACCGCCGATCTGCGCGTAACACATCGGCTCCCACAACGGCCCGCCATGCGACGCCAGAGGGAACAGGGCGATGACCGTCGCTCCGACTGTGATCAGCACCGGTCGCAACCGCATGATTCCGGCGTTAAGCAAGGCCTCGCGCAAAGTCTCGCCATGTTCATGAGCCTCTTCGATAAAATCGAAGAGGACGATGACGTGGCTGACGATCACTCCCACCAGGCTCACGCAACCGAGAAAGGCCATAAAGCCGAACGGCGATCCCATCACCCACAAGGCGGCCAGCGCGCCGACCATCCCGAACGGAATAGCCGCGAACACGATCAACGGTTTGATCGCGTGTTTGAACTGGAAGACCAGCGCCAGGAAGATCGCGGCGATGGAGATCAACAACACGACGGCCAGATTCTTGAAGCCCTTCACCTGTTCCTCCTCCTCGCCGCCGACCTCCATCTTATAGCCGGGCGGCAGCGCGCCAGCGAAATCGTTCAATTTTTCGCGCGCCGCATTCATCACCTCCGAAGGCAGCACGCCATCTTTGGGGAAGCAAGAGACAGAGATGGTGCGGAACTGATCCCGGCGCCGCAGCTTCTCCGTTTGCATCCCATGCTCAACCGACGATACCTGGCCGAGCGGCACGCGCCCGGTCCCTTGCGAGGAATAGACGTAGAGATTGTTGATGTCGGCGAGTTGCGCCCGCTCTTCCATTCTCAGCCGCGCAACCACGGGAATCTGCTTGTCGCCTTCGCGCAAGTTGGTCACCGGATGACCGCTGATCGCCGTAGATGAAGCTGCGGCGACGTCGTAATTGGTAACGCCAGCCAGGTTAGCGCGGTCGGGATCGGTCCGCAGTCTGACTGTGAAGCTTTCGTCCCCCCAGTCGTCACGGACCCGCGCAGTGGTCGGAAGCTCGCGGAAAATCTCTTTGACCCGCTCGGCCTGCGCTCGCAATGTGGCCATGTCATCGCCCGAAATCCGGATCTGCACCGGCAGCCCGATGGCCTTGCCCGATTCGAGCTGGCGCACGTCAATGCGCGCCCCGGCGATGTTGGCCGACAAGGCTTTCTGCAGCGGTTCGATCAGGTGTTGGGTGTCGTGCTTGTCTTTGACCTGGATGATGATCTGCGCGTAATTGAGTTGCTGCAATTCGGGCGCGACCGAAAACCAGAAGCGCGGGCCGCCGCCGCCGATGAACGTCGTCAGCGATTGCAGCGCGTCGCCGTCTTTATGTTCCTTGCCGTATTCTTTGATCACCGAACGGATCACTTCTTCCGCTCGAAGGGCGGCCTCGTTCGTCGCGGCGAGCGGCGCGTCTTCCGGCAGCCACACATCCACGTAAGAGAGGTAAGACAGATCCTTCGGGAAGAAGGCCTGTTTGAGCTGCCCCATGAAAAACCCGCCGAGCGCCAGAAAGACGAGCGAACCGGCAAGGACCTTCCAACGGTGGTTAATGGCCGCGGCGCCTACACGGTAATAAAAAGCCGCAAAGCCTTTCTTTCGCCGCTCCTCAATGCTGGCTTCCGCTTTCGGCCGCAACAGGTAATAACCGAGCAGCGGAATGAAGGTCATCGAAACGAGGCGTGAAGCCACCAGCGAACAGGTCATTACGACAGGCAGAGAGTATATGAATTCCCTTGTTCCGCCGTTCAGAAACAGAAAGGGCAGATAGGCGACGATGTTCGTCACTGTCGCGTACATGATAGCGGTCGCCAGCTTCGTCGGACCGAGCCATGCCGAGATTATGGAAGGCTTCCCTGACGCCAATTCACGTTTTATCGCGTCACCCGCAACGACGGGGTCGTCGACCAGCAATCCGAGCGCGATGATCAGGCTGGCGATCGAGATCTGCTGGAGATCCAGTCCCAGCGCGTGCATCATCCCGAAGGTCATCAGCAACGTGATCGGCATCGAGAGCGCCATCAACAGCGCCGAGCGCCATTCCCAGAAGCCGATCAACGATACGATGACCACCAGAATCAGGGCTTCATACAAGCTATTCATAAACAGGTCGACGTTCTCTCGCACCTGTAACGGCTGATCGGAAGTCCGCGCCATCACCAGGTCTTCGGGTAAACGCTTTTTCAAGTCCGCGAGCGTGGCGTCAACGCCCTGGCCAAACTTGTCGATCTGCTCGCCCGAACGCATTTGCGCGGACAGCGTGATCGCCCGCGTGCGGCGCCAGTTCCCTTGCCCGTCGCGCCAGTTGTAATAGTTCAGGAAGCGAGGCGGGTTGTCGTAACTGCGAACCACGTCCGCCAGGTCGCGCAGGTAGACCGGCGAGCCGCCCGCCGACGTCGCGACCGCCACGTCGCCGATCTCATTTTCATTTTTAAACTCTCCGGTCGGGTCGACCAGGAGGTTTTTGCCCTCGGCGGCGAGTTGCCCGCCCGGCAACGTGATGTTGCGAGCGCTTAAGATGTCAGGCAGCTTTGAAGTCTGAATGCCGTACGCCGCGAGCCGCTCCTGCGAATAGTAGAGAAAGATTCTTTCGTCCAACAGACCGGCGCGATTGACCTTTGAAACCGAGGGGAGCGTCTTCAGAGTCTTCTCGACCTGGTCGGTGAATTGATCGAGTTCCCGGTAACTGTATTTGTCGCCCGCCACCGCCGCCAGTTTATCTCGCGTCTCGCGCGGGTCATGGATCACCGCCAGCGGCCACGCGTCGGGATGGAATTCGGCTATTTGCAAACGCTCGCGCACGAAAGTTTCGGCCGCCTTGAGCAACGACATGTCATCTGCGCTCACTGCGGCGTCGACTCCGATGAACCCCGAGCCTTCGAGCGGCTGAGCGTCGCCGAGCAAATTTTGTTCTTCGAGATACTCGACAAAAAGGTCGCGATGCTTGCGCATCATTTCCAGATTGCCCCCGATCATGGATTGTGGCAAACAGACGATCAGGGCGGCCCGGTTGGGAGCGCTTGCGCCTGAAAGCGGGGCGGCGACTCGAGATCGCGCTTGTTCGATCACCGGCCGAATCGCTTTCGCTCTCAACTCGATGTCCAGATCGCTGGCCCTCGGGCTGGCGACCGTCAGCATTAGCGCAGCCGTGTCGCCGAAGTCTTTGATGAAGTTGATCGGCCCTGCGCCTTGGGGGAGATCATGGATCCCATCCAGTTTGAGTTTGATGTCGTCGAGATCCTTGCCCGTCTCTTTCAGGTTTTCATCGAGATCGAGATAAACCACGGACAGCCCGGTGCGCGAGAGCGACTCGATCTTCGTCACCTTCGCGTTAGCGGCTATCGCCGTTTCGATCTTTTTAGTGATGAGTTGCTCGACCTTCTCCGCGCTCGCTCCGCGCCAGGGTGTCAGCGCGACCGCGGTGCGCACCTGCACTTCGGGGTCTTTGCGCTGCGGCATGCTCAGATAGCCGAAGACGCCCCACAAACATGTGGCGATCAGCAGCACCCAGGAGATGTGCCGCGTTTCGACAAAGTAGCGGGAGGTGTTGCGCGTTTTTTTGATGATCTCAGTGTCGCTGCGATGTTGTGACATTTGATTTCTCCCTCCACGAGACCGCACGAATAGCGGCGAAGGATTCTCAAACCCTTCTTGCGGACTTCGTGTGAACGGTGGTTATGTATTTATGAAACGTAACTGCTCTGCCCCGAAGGGGCTTTATATGACAGCCCGGCGCAACGCGCTGGGAACAATCGAGGCGCGCCCCCAAGCCCTGAAAGGGCGTGATACCCGACGCGATTATTTCGCCCTTTCAGGGCTTGGGGATGTTCTTCCTGCTCACCCAGCGCGTTGCGCCGGGCTATTACAGGCCGCCCCGTTGGGGCTGGGCGGTTACTATGGAATTATCTGAACCGCCTGCCCGTCAATCGCCAGCGTCGCTCCGGCCGTGATGATACGCTCGCCGGCGCTTACGCCTTCCAGCGCGACGATCGTGTTACCGAGAGCTTCGCCCAATTTGACGACGCGTGAACGGGCGACAGTACGGCCGCCCTTCTCTTCCACCACGAAGACAGCGTATTGATCTGGCTGATTTCGGGAGCGCACGATCGCGGATACGGGCACGACAGTGACCGGCTCTTGTCCCGTGGCCGCGGCCACTTCCAATGACGCGATCATTCCGGCTTTGAGCGAGTGGTTCGAATTGGGAATCGTGACTTCGATTTCAAAGACGCGGCTCTTCGGGTCGGCCGCCGGCGAAATTCGCGTGATCTGGCCTTGAAACTCCGTGCCGGGGAGCGATTCGGTCTTAACAATCAATGCCCCGCCCAACTTCAGTTTGCCTACGGTCAGGTCGGGTACGCCGAAGACCGCTTTGACCGCGGTCAAATCGGCGACCACGAAGGCCGATCTGCCAGGCGAGACGAGCGCGCCGACTTCCACGCTTTTCTGCAACACGACGCCATCCATCGGCGCCCTGAGCGCAGTGTCCTGGAGCGGGATCGTCGCCTCCGTGACTATTGCCTGAGAACCATTAACTCTGGCCTTGATCGCTTCGATTTGCGCGCCGGCGGCGCGCTCTTTCGCTTCGAGCATGGCGACCTGCGAGCGCGCGGCGGCGTGTTTGGCTTCGACGGCCTCGAACTGCGTCTTCGCCGCGTCATAGTCCGCTTTCGTGAGGCTTTGACTGGAAAAGAGATACTTTGCCCGATCGAAATCAAGTCGCGCTTTCTCGAATGCCGCGCCGACTTCGGCCAATTGCGCCTTGCTCGAAGCGACGGCCGATTGCGATTCGGCATACTGAGCCTGGCTCGATTCGAGCGCCGACTTCGCCTCGGACGCTTGTGACTGGGCCTGGCTTAGCTTCGCCGCGTATTCGCGCTGGCGCACGCTCGCCAGCGCGGTCCCTTTCGTCACGATGTCGCCCGCCTGCAAATCGCGCATTCGGCCGTCTGCGCCGCGCGCCTGAAGAATTCGATCAACGTAGCCACCGACTTTGAAGGCCAATTCCACTTGCTTCACCGGCTCGATATTGGCCGAATAGCGAACTCCCTTGCTGATCGGGTTCATCTCAACAGTTTTGATCTTGACTACTACTGGCGCTTGCTCTGCAGCCGCCGACTTTTCGCGGCAGCCCGTCTGGACCCCGGCGCAAAGGATCGCGCCGATCAAAAACGCATCTCTCATTCTCATTGGTCCCCTCCTATGGCTTTTTCGAAATCGGCTCTGGCCGCCCAGACGGCGAGCAGCGCCTGTTGGTATTGATAATTGGCTTCAGACAGCGAGGACTGCGCGTGCAGAACGTCTTTGAGCATTGCGGCCTGCGCCGTATATCGATTCGACATTACGCGCGCCTGTTCCCGCGCCGTCTCTTCGGCCATTCGCCCGATGGCGAGTAGTTGGCGGGTCTGTTCCAGCTTGCGGAATTTGGCGTTGACCTCGATCAAGACCGCGTTTTCCGTTTCACGCAAGTTGTATTCTGATTGTTCAATGGCTCGTTTCTTTTCGTTCAGTTCGCGCTTCTTGCGCCCCCAATCGAACGGCTCCCAACTCGCCAAGAGGCCGACGCTCGACATCTGCCGCGGCACGAAGTTGATGTTGATTGACGAGACGTAATTGAAGCTCAGGCTGACATCCGGGAGGTACTCCGATTTCTTGATCCGCCGGTCATACTCGGCCTGCTTGATCTTGAGTCGCGCTTCCTGGATTTCGGGGCGATGCTCCAATGCCCTGGCGCGCGCCGCGGCGAGACCAACCTCATAGTAATTCAATGCCTGAACCGGGCTGACATCGAACTCGGCGTTAACATCCCGCCCGAGCAGTTGGTTGAGCTGTTCTTTTTGTGTAGCCAACTGGTCGCGCAGTGTCGACGCTTCGTATTCAGACTTCGCCAGTCGGGTTTTGACTTCCAGTCCTTCGGCTTTCAACGCGACTTGCTGAACCACGTACTCTCCCGTCACTCGGTCGAGTTCCCGATAGAGCTTGATCGCTTCCTCCGACGCGCCGAGCGCGCTCTGGGTCTGAAGGATGGCGTAATAGGTTCGTTTGACGTTGTTGATGACGGCTAGCCGCTGCGCTTGCGTCTGTTGTTCGGCTATCTCGCGCCCGACCCCGAGCTGTTTCAGGCTGAGGCCGATGCGATAAAGTTGCGAGAGCGGTTGATTGATCTGGCCGACGACGACGGTCGTGGGCCTTCGCGGCGTGCTGATTGTAGTGTCGGCGCCTGGAATCGGCCCGATGCCGGGAAAATTACCGAACACGCCCTGCTCGAATTTGAAATCGAGCGAGGATAGGAGCTGCGAACTGAGCGCTGAGACTTTGAACTCCGGCAGCCGGCGTGTTCGAACGGCGGCGAGACGGTCCGCAGACTTGCTCACTTCCAGCGCGGCGGTTTTGACCTGCCGGTTGTCGCGCAAAGCCAACTTAATGGCCTCTTCCAGTGTCAACGTCTCGGCGGCGGAAGCGACCCGCGACTGACAGAGAACAATCGGTGGGCTGGCCAAAACAATGAACAGCAAGACCAGCCAGGACATTCGTGTAGTCATACTATTCCCTCCGAAATTAAGAGTCATTTCCCCCTTTTGCCAATGGCGTCCGAGATGCCCAGCGCCAGACTGGCTACGCATAAGCCGCTGAATAGCAGCATGAGAAGCGACACCACGAAAAACATGGTTTTATCCCCGTTACCCTTTCTTCGAGCGATAGCTCTCTTTAAAGTTACTTGCAAAACGCGTTGCAATCGCGTCGCGCCGCAACTTGCTATTGGCCGTCATCCGGCCGATCTCAATCGCGGCTGCGTTTGCGGCCGCCTAGCGACGCCAGTAAGTAGGGCAATCCCCTGGCCAGAATGCGCGAACCATCGGCAGATCAATCAAGTCGATGAAGGGAAACAATTTAGGCTGATGCAGGGATGATGGATTGAGACTGACGCCGCCAGGCGCCGAAGAGTTTGACGCCGAAATATCGGCACGTACCGAAATGTCGGCGCCTATCGCCAGCAGGTAATACCGACGGTTTTAGTTACAGGAGATAGGGCTCAAATGAGAGACCACCAGATCACGCTTGGTCAGCGCATTGGAGGGATCGGCAGCTGCAGCCTGCTCATTAATTTTCTCGACCTTCCGGTAGTTTTCCAAAGCGCCACGGTAATCTCCTGCCTTCTCCTGGGATGAAGCCAGCCGTTGGAGCGCGACCCCGACATCACGCTGGTACTGCGAATTGTTCGGGTCTTCTGAAACCAATGTTTCGGAAATCTCAAGCCCTTTGCGATGATGGGAAACAGACTCGGTCAGATTATTCATCTCGTAGAACGCATCGCCCACATAGATATGCGAGACAAACAGATCGCGTCGCCGCTCCGCATCGTTCGGGTTGGCCGCCGCGTCCGCTTCCGCCTGCGCCAGTGATTTGCGGAAGTATTCGAGCGCGCCCGGCAAATCATTCTGTGACTCGCGGATCGAACCGATCATCGTATACGTCGTTCCCAGATTGGTTCTGGGTCGCCAGGGCGCCGGAATAATCGCCGAGGCTGTTTTGCGTCGGGTTCCCCTGTACTCTGCCAACTTTTTCATACGCTTCAGCGAGTTCCTGCAAAAGCGAGAGATCGTTCCCGCTTTCCTGCGATAGATTGTCGAGATATTCCAGCGCATCCTTCACCATCATCTGGCGTACGGCTGTGGAACCCGCAAGATGTTCCACGCTGTCGTGGTATTTGAAGACCATAGCGTTCGCCAATTTTCGGACTTGATTGAAGCGCCGCTCGGCCTTGTCGCGCTCGCGCCGGGCTACTTGCGCTTGCCAGAGGGTCACGACGGCGCCACCGATCAATGTCGCGACGACCAACGCTGTGGCGGCGACCGCGGCTTTGTTCCGGCGGATGAATTTCCCGGCGCGATATCTGAGCGTGTTCGCGCGCGCGATGATGGGGAGCCCATCCAGGTAACGTCGAATGTCTTCGCTCAGTTGTTCGACCGACGCATACCGCCGTTCGGGCTCTTTTCTGAGCGCCATCATGACGATGTTGTCGAGGTCATTCGCCAGACGCGCTCGGAGACTTTCGATGGGTTCGCCGTGTGTGGCGCCGGAGGATTCCGGCGCGACGGTTTGTGTATTCTCCCCCGCATATTTTGCGGTCGCGAAATCGGCCAACGCCTCGCTCGGTCGAATGGGTTCCTGCCGGCAGACGACGTTTTCAATCTCCTCCCAACTCCGGCGTCCGAAGTTATAGGGATGACGTCCGCAAAGCAGTTGGTAGAGCACTATGCCGAGCGAGTAAACGTCGGTCGCGGTCGTCACCTGTTGTCCGCGAATCTGTTCGGGACTGGCGTATTCGGGCGTCATTAACCGCTCATACGGACGGGTCTCGACTGTCCGTTCGATTCCAACGTTCTGGCGCCGGCGTCCGAGACTGTAATGCCCTCGGCCATTTGGAGGGCCGGGGTGTTTAAAAAACTGTCGGGCGCCTTTTCGTGAAGGGCGAGCAGTCTTGTCACTTCTGTTTTGAGCGCCGGGTCATCCGCGCATGCGCGTCCGAGGAACGCGGTGCGGTCAGTCGGAGGACAATCCAACATCTTGTCAAAGAGTTCTTCGATCCGCCGCCAACGATCGGCGTCCATATTCATCAATTCCCTTCCCTAATCAGCGCCATATACTGTTCCGGCCGGCGGTCGTTCAAGCGATGGATTTCGTGTTTGCCGGGAACTCTGACGATATGCTTGTCACGTGACAACCCAGGGTTGATTTCGGCCAGCAGCATTTGTTCAGAGTCATCCGCCGCCGCCAGTCTTTTGCCATGCGGGTCAACAATAGACGACCGGCCAATAAACTTAACGCCGCGCTCGGTTCCGACGCGATTGACGGCGGCGTAATAGACATTGTTTTCCAACGCCCGCGTTGGGACAACAAAATCCGGGACGGCGCAACCACCGCTTTCAGGCCAGTTGGTCGGCAGCGCGATCAGGTCCGCTCCGGCCAGCATCATGACCCTGGCGCTTTCGGGAAACGAACAATCGTAACAGATATTCACGCCGATGCGCGCGAGCGAAGTGTCATAAACCTGAAATCCGTCTCGCCCGTGCGCAGTGTAACGATCAACGCCCAGAAACGGCAGATGAATCTTTCGATAGGTTCCGATCAATCCGTTCGGCCCGACCAGCGCCGCCACGTTATAGAGTCGCTCGCCCGCCCGTTCCAGCATCCCGACCACCAGTTGTAGATTCAACCGACCGGCAATCGCTACAAGCGCTTCCGTCGCCGGGCCGGGAACAGGCTCCGCTACTTCTAACGCTTCGTCCAACGAATCGAAGCAATAGCCCGACACCGCGCATTCGGGAAAGATCGCCAGCTTTGCGCCTGCGTCGCGGGCGCGCTTCGCCAGATCAGCGATCATTTCCAGATTGAGATCAGGACGGGCGATCTGCGGATCACACTGTATGCCCGCTATGACAAATGAAGTTAATTGTGACATCGGCCCAGTTATTTCGCACTCGTGACCGTATGCGTTTTCAAGTTAGGATTAGCCTTGATCTCGGCTTCGGTGAACAGAATGCGCCTCCACTTTTTGGCGGAAAAGAGTTCCGTCTGGTGATCGTAAATTGGATTGAAGGTCTCGGAATATAAACCACGTAGCGGATTGCAGCAATTGCAGGCGCGCCATTGGAGGAACGGATCGCGCCTATTCACACCGCAATGCCGTCATCGGGTCAACCTTCGCCGCCCGTCGAGCGGGTATCCAGCAAGCCGTCAATCCTGCAATAGCGAGCAGTACCCCGACTCCGCCATACGTCGCGGGGTCTCTTGTACTTAAGCCAAACAGCATACTCTTCATCACCTGCGACGCCGCCATTGAAATGGGGGCGCCGATCAAGACGCCGATCAGGACTAACTTCATCCCCTGCCCTATCACCAGCATTTGCACCTGACCGGTCTGCGCGCCCATGGCCATGCGGACGCCGATCTCGCGCGTGCGCTGCGCGACGGCAAACGACATCACTCCGTAAAGGCCGAGCATTGCGAGCAGCAAGGCGAGGATACCCAAAGCTATCGCAAGCTCTGACGCTACACGGGCGCTATTGATGGCAGACATTTCTCCGAAAACCGCTTCAATCGTTCCTACGCTGAGAAGCATTCTGGGCTCTAGCGCGAAAGCCTCCTTGCGCGCCAACTCTTTCACGCTGGCGGCGTCACGCGCGGCGCGAACCAGCAACTGTTGATGCACATCTATAAATGGGGTCTGCGGCGCGTAGAAAAACAATGGCGGGATGTGACCGGGGCGATAGATCTGGTTATCTCGCGCGACGCCGATGACCTTCGCGACAGGCATGATGACGCAGACGCTGCCGTCGCTCATCAGTCGTTCAACACGCATAGTTTTGTCGAGCGGAATTTCGCCGGGCCAGAGGTTGCGCGCTGTTGATTGGCTGACGA
>Ga0126383_10001957_pt1 | contig 13062 bp, 10 predicted proteins | sample PanSoiMetPlot_35_FD_96882 | JGI IMG/M metagenome (GOLD analysis project Ga0126383, IMG submission 96882) | Tropical forest soil microbial communities from Panama - MetaG Plot_35 | ecosystem: Environmental > Terrestrial > Soil > Tropical forest > Bulk soil | place: Panama | collected 2016-02-17
CGGCCGGCCCCGCGATCGCCCCGGAGGAGCTGGCTGCCGATCCCGCCGAGTGCGGCGGCTGCGCCGTGCGCGTCGTGGGCGGCGTGCCGTTCGAGGGGCGCATTTATCGCACCACCCAGGTCATCGCCGCGGCGGCGCGCGAGCGGCTGTGGATCACCGACGCCTACCTCGTCCCGCCCGCTCCGTTGTACGCGGCGCTGCTCGACGCGGCCAAGAGCGGCGTGGACGTCCGTCTCCTCGTCCCGGGCGCGACCGACCTGCGGGCCCTGCAGCGCTTCACGCGCGTCGGCTACCGCGAGCTGCTGCACGCCGGCGTGCGCGTGTTCGAGTGGCTGGGACCGATGATTCACGCCAAGACGCTGGTCGCGGACCGGCGCTGGGCGCGCGTCGGCTCGAGCAATCTCAACGTGTCGAGCCTGCTCGCCAACTACGAGCTCGACCTCATCGCCGACGACACCACGACCGCGGACCAGCTGGCGGCGCAGTTCCGGCGCGATCTGCAGGAGAGCCGTGAGATCGTGCTGCAGCCGCGGCGTCTGCGCCTGCCGCCGCGACTCGTCGGAGCGGCCCCGGAGGCGCCGAAGGAGCCGCGCGGCAAGCGCTCGCGCTACGAGCTCGGCGCCGTGGCCGTGGTGGCGCTGCGCCGCGTCGCCGGCGGGCTGCGTCGCGCGCTCGCCGTGACCGCCGCGCTCGCCTTTCTCATCATCGGCGTCCTGCTGCTGGTCTTCCCCCGCGTCACCGGCGCCGTCGTGGCGACGCTGGCGTTCTGGCTCGCCCTGGGGTTTGCCGTATATGGATTTGGCAAGCGTCGGGCGCGGGATCGGGACGATGGGGACTGAACCGCAACGCCCCAATGGGGATGCGCGTAATCCCCAGGAAGTGGGGGACGCTGCCCTCGTGGCACGGGCTCGGAGCGGCGATCGCGAGGCCTTCGGGCTCCTGGTTGACCGATACGCCGATCAGGCCCGCCGGGTCGCTCGAGCGGTGTTGCAGGATCCCGACGACGCGGATGACGCCGCGCAGGATGCCTTCCTCGCCGCTCTGGTGAAACTCGACCAGTACGACAGCGCCCGGCCGTTCGGTCCCTGGTTGATGCGGATCGTGGCCAATGCGGCGACGGACCGGCGGCGGCGGCGCAAGGTGCGCAGCGCGGTGTCGCTGGATGAAGGACTGGTGGCCGGAGGGGCGCGGCCCGACGTCCTGGCCGAGCGCGAAGTCCTGCTCGGTCGCCTGCGCGTCGCGCTGGACGAGCTGCCCGAGCGGCGGCGTCTCGCCGTCGTGCTGTTCGACGTGGAGGGCTATTCTCACGCCGAAATCGCCCAGGTGCTCGGCATTCCCGAGGGCACCGTGCGATCGGAAGTGTTTCATGCGCGCCGCAAGTTGCGGGCGCTGCTGGCGGACTGGAGGGATGACGGATGACCGAGTCACACACGCCGTTCGACCATCGACCCGACGCTCGTCTGGGCGCGGCCCTGCGGGCGGCGTTGGACCCGCCGCAGGACCGGGCGGCGTTCGTCGCGCGGGTCCTGGCCGGCGGGGCTCGGACCCCGGCTCATCCCGTGGAGCACCTGCTCGCGCGCTGGGCGGCCCGCGGCATCGTCGTGGCCGCCGCGGCGGCGTTCATCGCCGGGCTGGTGATTGGCCGGGCGCGCACCTCGGTCGAGCCGTCCGTGTCGGACGATCCCGGTGCGATGATCGCCGACGTGCAGTCGGAGCCCAATTTGCTGCTCGTCGCGACGGGGCGCTGACCGGATGTTCAGTCAATCGCGGGCCTGGGCGGCGGCGCTCCTCGTCGCCGTCTTTCTCGCCGGCGGGGCGACCGGCTGGGCGGTGTCGCGCGCCACGCTCGTCATGATGCCGCCGCGCGGCGGCGGCCCCGACGCCCTCACCGCCTACCTGGCGCGCCGCCTCGATCTCGACGCCGCCCAGCAGGACGCTGTCCGGGCGGTACTCACCCGTCATCACGCCGAGATGGAGGCGATCATGAGCTCGGTGCGGCCGCGGCTCGACTCCCTGCGCACCACGGTGCGCGCCGAGATCACGGCGCAGCTCACCCCGCCGCAGCGGGAGCGCTACGCGCGACTCTTGAAGGAGCTCGAGCATCAGCGTTCTAACAAATCGCCTTCGAGTACGAACTGATGCGTCGATTCCTTTTCCTTATAGTGGCGGCCGGGGCGGGGGCGGTGCCCGCCCGGGCACAGCAGGCCGATTCCGCCGCCGCGACCACTCTCGAGGTCACCCTCGACGAAGCGATCCGCCGGGCCCTCGACGTCCAGCCGGCCATCATCCAGGCCCGGGGCGCCCAGCGCAACGCGGGCGCTTCCCAGCGGGCCGCCTTCGGTGCCTTCCTCCCATCGCTGTCGCTCACGGGAGGCTCGGCGCACGCGTCCGGCAACCGCTTCAACTCGTCGACCAACCAGATCGTGTCCGGGCCCACGAGCACCTCGTACACCGGCGGTATCTCGCTCAACCTCACGTTGTTCGACGGCTTTGCGCGCTTCGCGGCGAGCAACGCCGCCGCGGCCACCGCCGACGCCGCCGATGCCGGCTACGTGAACCAGCGGTTCCAGGTGACGCTCACGACGAAGCAGCTGTTCTACAACGCGCTCGCCACCGAAGAGCTGGTGCACGTCGCCGAGGCGCAGGTCCGGCAAGCTCAGCAACAAATGGAGATCGCCGTGCAGAAGCTGCGCGCCGGGACGGCGACACGCTCGGATTCGCTGCGCGGGGTGGTGGACCTCGGCAACGCGCACCTCGCGCAGCTCCAGGCCCAGGCGAATCTCGCCACGGCGCAGGCGAACCTCGGCCGCCAGGTGGGGGTCGACCGGCTGGTGCGGGCGGTCCCCGATTCCGCGCTGGCGCCGTTCCCGGACACCGCGGCCCTGCGCGTCGACGCCATGGCGCACGCCCCGCAGGTCGCGCAGGCCGAAGCCCAGGCCCACGCCGCGCAATCGCAGGTCACGGTCGCGCGGGCGCAGTACTTCCCGTCGTTCACGGCGGGGTACTCCAACGGGTACACCGGGTTCGACGCTCCGTGGAATTCCACCAACAGCTACGTCAACAACTGGACGCTGCGCTTTTCGGTGAGCCTGCCGATCTTCAACGGGTTCAGCCGCGAGCAACAGCTCGTCGCGGCCGACGTGCAACGCGATTTCGCGGTCGCCCAGGCGGGCGATACGCGCCGGCTCGTGGGGGCGCAGCTCACACAGCAGATCGCCGCCCTGCAGACCGCCTATACCCAGATCGACATCGCGACGACCAACGTCGCCGCCACGACCGAAGACCTGCGCGTGCAGCAGGAGCGTTATCGCGTCGGCGCGGGCACCATCCTCGACCTGCTGACTTCCGAGGCGAATCTGACGACGGCGAAAACGAGCCTGGTCCAGGCGCGCTTCAACTACAACATCGCGCGCGCCCAGCTCGAGGCGCTGGTGGGACGGACGCTGTGACCGCCGCCGCGCCGATGAAGTTCCATACGGGGGACACCCCGCTCCCCGACATCGTCATCCTCACGCATCGGCTCACGCGCGACTACGACATGGGGAGCGAGGTCGTGCGGGCGCTGCGCGGCGTGGACATCCAGATCCGCCGCAACGAGTTCGTGGCGGTGATGGGTCCGTCTGGCTCGGGCAAGTCCACCCTCATGAACCTGGTCGGCTGCCTCGATACGCCGTCGGGAGGCGAGTACTGGTTGAACGGCCAGAAAGTCAGCGATCTCTCGGACGACGACCTGGCCCACATCCGCAACAAGGAGATCGGCTTCGTCTTCCAGACGTTCAACCTGCTGCCGCGCGCCACCGCGCTGCACAACGTCGAGCTGCCGTTGATCTACGCCGGGCTCGACAGCAAGGCGCGGCGTGCGAGGGCGGCGCGCGCCCTGGAACAGGTGGGCCTCGGCGACCGCATGGATCACAAGCCCAACGAGCTCTCGGGCGGGCAGCGGCAGCGCGTGGCGATCGCCCGCGCGCTCGTCAACACCCCGTCGATCCTGCTGGCCGACGAGCCGACCGGCAATCTCGATTCGGCGACCGGCGAAGAGATCATGAAGTTGTTTGAAGACCTGTGGGCGGCGGGACAGACCATCGTCCTCGTCACCCACGAATCAGACATCGCGGCGCACGCGCGCCGCCAGATCCACCTGCGCGACGGGCTCGTCGAGCGGGATGAGACGACGGAGCGGACACCGTGAATCGCATGATACGAGCGGCACTGTTGGCGGGCGGCCTCGCCGCCTGCAAGAAAGCCACCCCGGCCCCGGTATTCGAGAAAGTCCCGGTTGAGCGGCGCGACATCATCGTCGCCGCCTCGGCGGCGGGCGCCATCCAGCCGATCCTCACGATCGACGTGAAGTCGCAGGCCTCGGGCGCGATTACGGCGATGCGGGTGCAGACCGGCGACGACGTCAAGCCGGGGCAGATCCTGGCGCTGATCGACCCGCGGCTCCCCAAGAGCGCGCTCGACCAGGCGGAAGCGAGCCTCGCCGTCGCGCGGGCGCAGCTCCAGACCGCCACGACCCAGATGGCGCGCGAAGACACGCTGCTCAAAGCCCTGGTCGTGACGCAGCAGGAGTGGGAAACCACCAAAGTCTCCTTCGCGCAGGCGCAGGCGGCGGTCGTCACGGCACAGTCGAATCTGTCGGACGCCCGCATCGCCTACGACCAGACGCGAGTGACCGCGCCGCTGACCGGCACCATCATCCAGAAGAACGTCGATCTCGGCACCGTGATTTCGAGCCCGACGCGTGATGTCAGCGGCGGCACGATCTTGTTCAAAATGGCCAACCTCGACACCGTCCAGGTTCAGGGCCTCGTCGACGAGACCGACATCGGCAAGATCCAGCCGGGGATGCCCGTCACGATCACCGTCGACGCCTTCGCCAACCGGCCGTTCGACGGCACCGTCCTGAAGATCGAGCCGCAGGCGACGGTCACGCAGAACGTGACGCAATTCCCGGTGCTGGTGAACATCGCGAACCCCGGCCACCTCCTGAAGCCGGGGATGAACACCGAGGTCGAAGTGCACGTCGGGCAGCGCCAGGGCGTGCTCGCCGTTCCCAACGCCGCCCTGCGCACGCAAACCGACGTCGCCTCGGCGGCGGACGTGCTCGGCCTCGACCAGAAGGTCGTCCAGCAACAGCTGGCCCAGCAGGCCGCACCGCGCGGCGATTCGGGCTCGGCGACGATGGGCGGCGGTGGGGCGAAGACCGATCCGGCACCTCCCGCGGCGGGTGCGGCGTCGAACACGCTGACGCTCCCGAACGGCATGACCGTCAAGCTGCCGCCCGGCGTGACGGCGCAAGAGGTGCAGGCGGCGATGCAGAAGCGGTTCTCCGGCGGCCAGCTGAGCAACGCCGAGCAGGCGATGCTGCGGCAGGTGTTCTCGCAATTCCGTGGACAAGGCGGCGGTCCGGGTGGCGGACAACGGCGCAACACGAACGAATCCGGCGGGCGCTACATCGTGTTCGTGATGCGCAACGGCCAGCCGACTCCCGTCAATGTGCGCACCGGCCTCACCGACCTCGATTACAGCGAGGTGGTGAGCGGTCTGACGGAAAAGGACACGGTTTTGGTGCTGCCCTCTGCCTCGCTCGTCAACGCGCAGAAGCAGTTCCAGCAGCGGGTGCAGTCGTTCACCGGCGGCGGCATCCCCGGCATGCGCCAGCAGACGCAGCAGGCGCCGAGCCAGACGGCGCGGCCCGCAACGCCGAGGTAGCCATGCTGCTCGACGAAACGATCCGCGTCGCGTTGCAGGCGATCCGGGCCAACAAGCTGCGGTCGATGCTCACCGCACTCGGCATCATCATCGGCGTGGGTGCGGTGATCACGATGATCGCGCTGGGGACGGGAGCGAAGAAGGCCGTGCAGGACCGGATCAACGCCCTCGGGCCCACCTTGCTCACCTTGTTTGCGGGCCAGAGCTTCCGCGGGGGCGTCGCCCAGATGAACCGCGTCAGCTTGACCATGGACGACGATACCGCGATCGCCAACCAGGCCGGGTATCTCGCGGCCGTCGTTCCGGAGCTGGCAAGCAACCTGCAGGTCCAGATCGGCAGCCAGAACGCCAATCTCAACATCACCGGTACGACCCCCACGTACGTCCCGGTGCACGCCTACACCATCACGTCGGGTCGCATGTTCACGACGGGCGAGAACGAGGCGCGGCGACGCTATGCCGTCCTCGGTTCTGCCGTGCCGGCGATCTTCAACACCACCGCGGCGATGATGATCGGGAAGGAGCTCCAGATCAAGGGCATCCCGTTCGAAATCATCGGGATCCTGAGCGAGAAGGGATCGCAGGGGTTCTTCAACCCCGACGAGCAGATTCTCATCCCGCTCGAGACGGCGCGCTATCGCATCATGGGCACCGACCGGCTGCGCTCGATCACCGCCCAGGTCGACAGCCTGCAGAACATGAACCTCGCCATGATCGAGATCGAGCGGGTGCTGCGCCGCATGCACAAGATCCGCTCCGGCGCCGAGAACGATTTCCAGATCCGCAATCAGGCGGACATCCTGGGGACCCAGCAGGCGACGACCCAGACGTTCGGGTTCCTGCTCGCCGGCATCGCCGCCGTCAGCCTGCTGGTGGGGGGCATCGGGATCATGAACATCATGCTCGTCTCGGTCACCGAGCGGACGCGCGAGATCGGCGTGCGCAAGGCGCTGGGGGCGACACGGGGCAACATTCTGCTGCAGTTCCTCGTCGAGGCGCTGGTGCTCTGTCTCGTCGGCGGGACGATCGGCGTCCTGCTCGGCTCGGCAGGAGCGATCCTCCTGTCACGCGTCGCGCACTGGAATACGCTGATCTCGCCTTCTTCGATTCTGCTGGCGTTCGCGTTCAGCGCGATCGTAGGGCTGTTCTTCGGCATTTATCCCGCACGGCGGGCCGCGTCGCTCGATCCGATCGCGGCATTGCGTTACGAATAGACGGCCGAACAGGGCCTGCAGTGGGATGAGCGGGACTTGAGGAGCGGTGAGCGGCGAGTGGTACCTGACAGAATGCCGGATGGCTACGGATCGTAACCACCGAAAGACTGACCGCTGTCTGACGACAGGATAGTACCACTCCCCACTCCCCACGCAGTAGTTTCTCAGACATGCTCGCCGTCCTCCTCGTCCTGCAGACGGCATCCGATCCGGGTCCCGTCTACCGCGGCGCCGCCCGTGAGTTGAGCGTCGCGCCGCCGCGCGTCGACGCGGCGGTGAAGATCGACGGCGTGCTGGACGAGCCGGTGTGGCGCCAGGCGGCGCTGTTGACCGGCTTCTCGATGTACCGCCCCGCCGACGGACGCCCCGCTTCCGACACTACCGAAGTGCTCGTGTGGTACGGGCCCGATGCGATCTATTTCGGGATCCGCGCGTTCGAGGCGCACGGCGGCGTGATCCGCGCTACGCTCGCCAACCGCGACAACATCGACGCCGACGACAAAGTGCAGATCCTGCTCGACACCTACGACGACCACCGCCGCGCCCTGCTGTTCGCCGTGAACCCGCTCGGCGTCCAGGAAGACGGGGTGTGGAGCGACGGCGTCGAAGCGGCGGCGGGCGGCCCGCAGGCGGGCGGTCGCTTCGACGCGACGATCGACCTCAATCCCGATTTCGTCTACGAATCGCGCGGCCGGCTCACCGCCTACGGCTATGAGGTCGAGGTCCGCATTCCCTTCAAGAGCCTGCGCTACCAGTCCACCGACCCCCAGGCGTGGGGCATCCAGGTGGATCGGGTCACGCAGCACTCGGGGTACGAGGACACCTGGACGCCGGCGATCCGCGCCAGCGCCAGCTTTCTGATCCAGTCGGGCAAGCTCACGGGGCTCACCGGGCTGCATCGCGGGCTCGTGATGGACGTGACGCCGGAATTCACGACCAAGGTGAACGGCACGCCGCGGCCCGGCGACTACCTCTATACCGCCGAACCCGACATCGGCGGGACGCTGCGCTGGGGCGTCACCGAGAACCTCAGCCTCAACGCCACCGCCAATCCCGATTTCTCGCAGGTCGAGGCCGACGTCGGCCAGGTCACGGCAAATGCCCGCTTCCCGCTCTTTTTTCCGGAGAAGCGTCCCTTCTTCCTCGAAGGATTGGAGCAGTACGACTCGCCTAACCGGCTGATCTACACGCGCCGCGTGGTGCAGCCGATCGCCGGGGCGAAGCTCACCGGCAAGATCGGCACGACCAACGTCGCCTACCTCGCCGCGGTCGACGACCAGAGCCAGTCGTTCACGGGCGACAACCCGGTCTACAACTTGCTGCGTGTGCGCCGCGATCTCGGCGCCAGCTCCACCGCGGGTCTCGTCTACACCGACCGGGAGGACGGCAGCGCCTTCAACCGGGTGGCGGGGACCGATGTGCGCATCATCTGGCGCAAGATCTGGTTCTCCCAGGTGCAGGTGGTGGGATCGTGGACGCACGACCCCGGCGGAGCCCGCTCCGGCTCGATCTTCGACTTCACGGTCTACGACCGTACCGGCCGCGCCTACGGCAATCATGCCGAGCTCATCGCGGTGAGCCCGAACTTCCGGGCATCCTCGGGATTCGTGCCGCGCACCGACTACGTGCAGGCGCTGTTCTTCAACCGGTTCAGCTGGTACGGAAAACCCGGCTCGGCGATCGAGCAGCTCTCGACCTATGTCGGCCTCAACCCGCTGTGGCATTACGACGAGTTCTGGCATTTCAAGAGCTCGATCGAGGGAGGTTTCACGAATACCTGGACCGCCAACCTGCGGGGCGGCTGGGGCGTGACCCTGAACGGCAGCGTCCAGCAGCAGCGCTTCGACAGCTCGGCGTACGTCGGCTACGCCATCGACAGCGCGGGAACGCCGTTCGTGAAGCCGCACGGGCTGTACGATCTGATGGGAGGCAACGCGACGATCGCCACGCCGAACCGCGCCTTCGCCGGATCGATCAGCGCCGGGTACGGCGCGGTGCCGATCTTCGCCGAAGCGGCGAAGGGGCTCGAGTTCGACGCGCAGGCGGCGATCACCTGGCGCCCCACGCAATCGGTGCGCGTGGACGCGCTGTGGACGCATCAGCGCATCACGCGCTCGCGGGACGGCAGCGGTTTCTCGACCGCCAACATCCCGCGCCTGAAGCTCGAGTACCAGCTGACGCGGGCGATTTTCTTCCGCTACGTCGGCCAGTACTTCGCGCAGCAGCGCCGCGCGCTCGTCGACCCGCGCACCGGCGCACCGCTCGTGCTCGACTCGGCCGCGCAGCAACGCGTCGGCCCGTCCGGCGGCAGCGCCGTCAACGACTTCCGCAACGACTTCCTCTTTTCCTACCGGCCCACGCCCGGCACCGTGCTGTTCTTCGGGTACGGCACCTCGCTCGACGAGCCCGACGCGTTTCGCTTCCAGGGCCTGCGTCGCACCGGCGACGGGTTCTTCATCAAGGGGAGCTATCTTTTCCGGATGTAACCGGTATCGTGGAAGCCACGCGCCGCCGGAGGCTGTCATTCTCGCCCTCATTGCTCTCGTTGCCCTTCCCGCTCAGTCGGTCGCTCAGGACTCGTTGAGTTTCTCCGCCGTGACCGCGGGCGCCACGCATACCTGTGCGCTCGCCACCACGGAGCGGGTCTATTGCTGGGGAGACAACTCCGAAGGAGAGCTGGGCAGCGGCACCCGGCTCGATTCGCCCTCCCCCGTCGCGGTCGCCGGTGACCAGCGTTTCCTCGGCGTCGACGCCGGCGTGCAGTTCACCTGCGCGGTGACGACGAGCGGCGAGGCGTACTGCTGGGGCCGCAACACCACGGGCGCCCTCGGCAACGCCGCCACGCCGCGCAGCACCACGCCCGTTCCCGTCACCGGCGGCGTGTTGTTCCGGTCGGTGACCGCGGGCGGCGACCATGCCTGCGGTGTGGATGACGAAGGGGTCGCCTATTGCTGGGGGGCGAACGACGCCGGGCAGCTGGGGACGCGGGACACGCTCACCAGTGCGCGCCCGGTGCCGGTCGCGGGGAAACTGCGGTTTCTGATGGTCACCGCCGGGGACTCCCACACCTGCGGCCTCACGGCCGACAGCCTGGCGTACTGCTGGGGGAGCAATCGGCGCGGGCAGCTGGGCGTCGGCTCGCGGGGACCGCGCCGCGGCCCGCAACGGGTGGCCTACGAGCGGCACTGGAGGATGCTGTCCGCCGGCGCCCTCCATACCTGCGGCATAACCGCCGACAAGCATCCGTCGGTCTTCTGCTGGGGCGACAACTTCCACGAGCAGATCAACGCCCGCCGCTCACCGCTCAACATGGGCGACCCGATCCTGTGGGCCCCCACGTTCGCCGTCGAGCCGCTCGAGCTGGTCGAGGTGAGCGCGGGACGGTGGCACACCTGCATCACCCGCCGTCACGAGGCATTCGCGGTCAGCTGCTGGGGTACGAACCTCGACGATCAGCTGGGGCGGAATGTGTGGGGACCGTACGTCCATGTGAGCGCGGGGGACGCGCACACCTGCGCCGTGCGGCGGGACGGCGCGGTTTTCTGCTGGGGCCGCAACGCCGCCGGACAGCTCGGCAACGGGACCTCCTACAACGAGCAACGGCCGGTGCGGGTCGCGGAGCCCGTCGCGCTGCAGCCGTAGCCCTCTACTTTTCAGGCATGACCGGGCCCGTCGCGGGAGAGCTCTCCGACCAATTCAGCGCCGAACACCGCTCCAAGCAGCGGCAATTCGTGCTCGACGGCATCGACGCCCGCTGGCGTCTGATCGCGTTCGCGGCGGTGCTGCTCGCCGCCACCCGCCTGCTGCACGTCATCGATGTATCCTGGACGTTCCTCGTCGTGTTTGCGGTGGTGAGCGTCGGCGCGAACTTCGCCATGTCCGAGCTGGTGCGCCGCACCGCGTTCCAGCCGTACTATGTGCCGCTTACCCTCGCGCTCGGCGCGGCGATGATCTCGGCGGTGATCTACGCGCTCGACGGCAGCGGCTACCTGTTGTCGGCGGCGTATCTGATCTCCCCGATCCAGGCCGCGCTCCACCTGGGCCGCCGCAGCGCCTGGCTGGCGCTCGGCGTCAATGTGGCGGCCTTCGGGCTGGCCGCGGCACTGCGCGTCGGCAGGCACAGCTGGACGTGGGGCGTGTACGCCCAGGCCGCCCTCGTGCTGGTATTCGTCGGCGCCGCCCTGATCCCGCTGCTGACCGGAATCACCGCGCGCCTGCACCGCACGCGGCGCCTGCTGGCGCAGGTGGAGCGCGGCGATCTCGCGGTCCGCTTGAACGACCCAGCCGCCGATGAGCTGGGCTATCTGAGCGTCAGCGTCGACCAGACGATCGCCGCGGTGGCGACGGCGGTGCGCGAAGTCCAGCGCCAGGCCGTCGATCTCGCCCAGCTCGCGCAGCAGCTCGCCAATGCCGCCGGCGCGCTGCAAAGCTCGGCGCGGCACATCGGTCGCACCACTGAATCGCTCAGCGCCGGCGCCGAACGGCAACGCCGGTCGATCGAGAGCGGCCAGGGCGCGAGCGACGCGGCGGCGCGCGTCACGCTGGCGTTGCGCCAGCGTTTCCAGCTGGCCGAGCGCCAGGTGGGCGCCGCCGCACAGGAGGCGCGCCGCCATGGCGAGGAGATCGCGCGGGCGCGAGACCTGCTCGAATCGCTGGTGCGGCATATCGACCAGGCGGGACGCGCCGCGAGCACCCTCGAGCAGGGCTCGCGCGACGTCGGGAAGCTGATGGACGGAATCACCCGCATCGCGAGCCAGACGGAGCTCCTCGCCTTGAACGCGGCCATCGAAGCGGCGCGCGCCGGCGCGCACGGCGCCGGTTTCCGCGTCGTCGCGGCGGAAGTCCGCAAGCTCGCCGAGCAGTCGAGCCACGCCGTCGAAGAGATCCGCGGCCGGCTGCGAGTGACGCAGGAGCAGGTGGGGAGCGTGGCGGGCGCGCTGCGCGAGGGACGCGCCGCGGCCCAGGACGCGGGAATGGTGTCGGGTGCGGCGCGGGAAGCGCTCGACGCGATCTTCACCGCGCTCCACGACACCACTGAATTCGCCAGTACCTTCTCGGAAGAAACGGACGATCAGGCCAAACAGATCGACCTGGTGGTGCGGCGCATGGGTGAGCTGGCGGGGATCGCCGACGAAGCCGCGGCGGGTGCCGCGGAGACGAACGCGTCGACGCGCGCCCAGCTCACCGCCCTAGCCGAGCTGACCGACGCCGCCGACCGGCTGTCGCGCGCCGCGGGACGCCTGACGCAGAGCACTCAGCGCTTCGGCGTGGACGGAGGGGCCGACCTCCAGTAGGTGCTCGCCCCCTGCCCCTCTCCCTCCGGGAGAGGGGGAACGAGGTCGGGATCAACCGAGAGCGCGGACGAGTCGCCGGGCAGCCGTGTTCGATTTCTCCCGAATCTCCGAAACATCCGCGGTGAGCAGCCGGCCGCCCCGCACGACGACGCGCCCGTCGACCAGCACGTGCCGCACGTCCGCCGCCCTGGCCGCGTAGACCAGGCGCGACGCGATCTCGGCATCGGCGGGCTGGCCGTGCGGGCCCGACAGGTCGAGCGCCACCAGGTCCGCGCGCTTCCCGACTTCGATCGAGCCGATCTCCCGCTCGAGACCGAGAGCGCGCGCGCCGCCGAGCGTGGCGAGCTCGAGCACCGCGGCGGCGGGCAGCGCGTCAGGCCCGAGCCGCGGCTTCTGGATCAGCGCCGCGAGCCGCATCTCCTCGAAGCCGTCCAGCCGGTTGTTGCAGGGCGCCCCGTCGGCGCCGAGCGCGACGCGGCATCCTGCCGCCAGCATCTCCGGAATGGGCGCGATCCCGCTGCCGAGCTTCAGGTTGGAGCTGGGACAATGCACGACATTCGTTCCGACCCGGGCCAGCTCCCGCACGGTGTCGCGATCGACCCAGACGCAGTGGGCCAGCGCGGCACGGGGACCCGCGATGCCGACCGAATCGAGGTAGGCAATCTCGTCGCGACCGGTGGCGCGCTTCACCAGCTCCAGCTCGACCGGCGTCTCGGCGGCATGCGTGTGGATCATTGCTCCGGTGCGCTCGGCGGCGTCCGAGACCGCACGGAGCAACGGCCCGGTGCAGCTGGGAGCGAAGCGCGGCGCAAAACAGTAGCGCAGCCGCCCGCCTTCGGCGC
>Ga0126383_10001959_pt1 | contig 13047 bp, 13 predicted proteins | sample PanSoiMetPlot_35_FD_96882 | JGI IMG/M metagenome (GOLD analysis project Ga0126383, IMG submission 96882) | Tropical forest soil microbial communities from Panama - MetaG Plot_35 | ecosystem: Environmental > Terrestrial > Soil > Tropical forest > Bulk soil | place: Panama | collected 2016-02-17
AAGGGGCGCTTCAGCGCGCTCGATTTACTGTCGCGCGGTCGCCGCCGATCCCTCGTCCCGATCCCACACCGAGGCTTTCTTCGCCCAGCTCGACTTCTGATAGCGCTTCTTGAATTGGCGCGCAGTCTCGCCGAGCGCCGATGGGTCGTCGGTCGCTTTGTATCGCGCGACGCCCGCCCAGTAGAGCGCCTCGGCCGCCGCCTCCGTGTCTGGATAGCGCTCGACGATATCGGCGAACCGCCGCTCCGCCTCCGCAAAATTCGACTTGGCAAATGCCTCGTGAGCCAAGCCCAGGCTCAGCTGCGCGAGGAAGTCCTCCGTCGGCAAGAACCCTTCGATGCGGTAACGCTCTTCGCCGGCGGGATTTATCAAAAGGATGGTCGGCGTCCACTGGGCACCATAACGTTCCCCGAGGCGCTTGAACTCGTCGGCCTGCTCACGCACGTGCACGCGGACCGGCACGAAGTTCTCGCTCACGAAAGCGACCACGCGAGGATCTGGATAGACCTCGGCGTCCAGCCGAGCACATCCACCTCACATCGGTGCGGCGGTGAAATCGAGCAGCACCCATTTCTTGCTCGAACGCGCCTGCTCGAGCGCTGCTTCGAGCTTGTAGCTCCAAGAGATCGCGCCTTTCTCACCGGCCATTTTTCTCTCCTGCTCCCAAGAGTCGCCTCGCGATCTGATTTGCACTGATTGCATGCCCGTCGGTAGCTGGATTGTCGCGGCCTGTGCGCTATCCGACAGGAGAAAGCGCCGAGGCGAGCCGCGCATGGTTGCGCCTTTCTGCGCTCGGGGCGGCTCACGGATGCTTCATGAGCTGGAGCGACCCCTCCGCAATAAACTGAACGGCGATGGCGGCGAGGATGAGCCCCATCAGCCTTTGCAATATGGCTACTCCGGATTCGCCGAGCGCCCGCAGCACGATGTGCGCTCCGCGAAGGGTGTAATAGGACGCCACGAACGTAAGGACGATCGAGATCACCACCGGGACGGCAGTCAGAATGCCTGTTCCTCGCGACATCAGAACCATCACCGTGGCGATCGAGCCCGGACCGGCAAGCAGCGGCATCGCCAGCGGCACCACCGCGACATCTTCCTTCTGCGCGCTCTCCAGCTCCTCCGCAGGAGACGTCTTGGTCTGAGAGGTGCGTCCTCGAAGCATGTCCAGCGAGGTGATCAGCAGCAGGACGCCACCTGCCACTCGGAATGCGCTCAAAGTGACCCCGAAGACCTTGAACACCAGTCCGCCGAAGAGGGCGAAGAAAATCAACAATCCGCCTCCCACCAAACAGGCGCGCAGGGCCATCTCACGCGCTCTCTTCGCTGAATCGCCCGCAGTGATCGAGAGAAAGATGGGCACCACGCCGAACGGATCGACCACGAAGAAGATCGCCGGCAGCGCAACGATGAACGTCGAGAAGAGGTCGGGCATCATCGGCGTTGCCTAAACCGTCATTCGAAGCTTCCAGACCATCGCCAGCGCCTCGAGTGCAATCCGCCAGCTCATCTTTGACTGCCCCACCCGGCGATCTTCGAAGACGATGGGGACCTCCAGCACTTTGAAGCCCTTCTTGATCGCGCGGTAGGTCAATTCGATCTGAAAGGCATACCCGGTGCTGTGCACCGAAGCCAGGTCGATCGATTCGAGCACCCGGCGCCGAAAGCACTTGAACCCACCGGTGAGATCGCGCAGGTGGAGACCGAGCACGGTCCGGGCATAGAGCGAGCCGCCCTGGCTGACGAGCTTTCGCATCCGGCCCCAATTGACGGTTCCACCGCCGGCCACGTACCGCGAGCCGAGCACGAGATCGACTCCGGCTTTCGCCTGATCGAGAAAGCGCGGCAGGTACTTGGGATCGTGGCTGAAGTCGGCGTCCATCTCGAGGATGAACTCGTAACCACGCTCCAGCGCCCAGCGAAAACCATCGAGGTAGGCTCGCCCCAAACCCTCCTTGTTCGGGCGGTGCAGAACGTGGGCTCGCGGCTCGTTCGCGGCGAGCTGGTCGGCGATCCTTCCGGTCCCGTCCGGGCTGTTGTCGTCGATCACCAGCACGTCCACTCGGCTGTCGGCGTCGAGAGCCGCTCGCGCGATCGCTTCGACGTTGTCGCGTTCGTTGAAGGTGGGGATGCAAACCAGCGCCGGATTCATCTCTAACCTCGAATGAGCGCGACGATCTCCTCCGCAGCGCGACCGGCGGCGCCCTTGCGGCCGAGCTTTTCTCGGACCTGCCGCAGCGCCGCCAGCAGCTCCTCCCGCTCCGGTCCCGCATTCCACAGCCGGCGAACCTCCGCCGCGATCCTCTCCGGCGACATCCCGTTCTGGATCAGCTCTGGGACAGCGGGCCTGCCGAGGAGGAGATTCACCAGCGAGACGTAGCCGACCTTGAGCAGCGCTCGACCAACCAGGTACGACACCGGAGCGACGCGGTATACGACGACCAGGGGGCGTTCCATCAGCGCAGCCTCGAGGACGGCTGTTCCCGACGCGACGACCGCGGCATCGCTGGCTCCGACTGCCTCAGGCGCCTGACCCTCTACCAGCCTCGGCTCGATGCTCCCCGCAAATGCGGCCGAAATTTCCCCGCGCGGAATGGAGGCTGCCACCGGCACGACAATCTGCAAATTCGGGCGATCGCGCGCCAGCTCCCGCACCGCGCCCGCGATGGCTGGCAGGATGCGGCGCACCTCGGTGATCCGGCTGCCGGGGAGCAGCGCAAGCGTCGGCCGTTCAAGGTCCAGGCCGAGCTGCGCTCGAAAGCGCGCGGGTTCTGCCGCTGGAGGAACCCGATCGACGACTGGATTGCCCACGTACTTCGCCCGAACGCCTGCGCGCTGATAGATCGGCTCCTCGAACGGCAGGATGCAGATCATCAGATCGACCCGCTCGGCGATCGCCTCGATCCGGCTGGCTCGCCAAGCCCAGATCATCGGGCTGACGTAGTACACTACCGGAATGCCCAGCCGCTTGAGCTTTCGCGCCAGACGCAAATTGAAGTCTGGAATGTCCACCAGAATCGCGCAGTCCGGGAGCCGGCGGGCCGCCGTTCGCTCCAGGCCGTCGAGGATTTTGAGGACGCGAGGCAGCTTGGGAATTACCTCCGTGATTCCCATCACCGACACTTCGTGCGCGCCGTAGATGAGGTCCACCCCGCGCGCGCCGCACAGCGGGCCGCCCATCCCGAAGAACCGCGCATCGGGGAGCCGCTTGCGGATCTCGGCCACCAGGTCCGCCGCGAGCCGGTCCCCCGAAGCCTCGCCGGCCACGATCATGATCTGCAGAAGCGCCATCGAGGTAGTGGGTCTGGCAGCTGGACCCCGAGAGCCGGCAGTATAGGGTTCCCAGGTCTTGAAAACACCGTCTTCATCTCCAGCCATCGACCGAAGCCAATCGCGGCGCGGTAAAGCCATTGCCAGCGACCGAATGCCTTCCGTGCTTAGGCGACTGTTCGAATTCGCCCGGCCGCATGGAAGGATCCTGATTCCGGCGTTCGCCTGCATGGCCATGCTGGGCGCAACGACCGCCGCGTACGCGTATCTCACCGGGCCGGCGCTGGGGTTTTTGTTGTCGGGCGGCTCGTCGGGACTGGGAGCCGTCGAGCGGTTCCTCCCCGCGAGCGCGTTCTCAAGATTCCGCGACGGGCTCTGGTTGCTTCCGGCGGCGATCGTCGCCATCGGAGTGCTCAAGGGCCTTTCCTACCTCGGACAATTCTACTGGATGGGCCTGTTCGGCCAGAGAGTGGCGATCGACCTTCGCCGAGAGATCTTCACGCGACTCTCCGGCCTCTCGCCTACCCAGCTGTCGCGGCAGATGACCGGGGATCTGCTCAGCAGGTTCTCCCTGGACGTGGCGGCGGTCGAGACGGCGGCGACGTACGCAGTCGGCTCGTACGCGCGGGATGGTCTTCAGATCATTGCCCTGGTTGCCGTGGCCCTCTGGATCAACTGGCGGCTCGCCCTCGCCGCTCTGCTGATCGTTCCGATCGCCGCCTTGCCGGTCTCGCGGTTGACGCGACTTCTCCTTTCCAAGACGCGCGAGGGCCAGGCCAGGCTCGGCGACCTTGCCGCGCAGGTCAAGGAGGGGCTTGGCGCGGTGAAGATGATCCAAGCCTTCAATGCCCAGAAAGCCGAGATGATCCGGTTTGAGGCGCACTCCGCAAAACACCGGCGGGCGATGACGCGCGCCGGTTGGGCTCGAGGCGGCATTCCCGCACTGATGGAGGTCCTGGCCGCGATCGCGTTGGCCGGCGTGCTCGCATTCACAGCGCTCACCCAATCCGTTTCGCCTGAGAACCTGATCTCCTTGCTCACCGCGATGGTGCTCATGTACCAGCCTGCAAAGGACCTCGGCCGCGTCGGTCAATTTGGAATCCAGGCGCTGGCGTCGGGCGAGCGGATTTTTGCGCTGCTGGACAGTGTTCGACGCCCAGTGGACGCAATCGACGCCAAACCGATCGCTCCTCTTCGCGCCTCGCTCAGGCTGGACGACGTCTGGTTCTCGTACGGAGATCGAGCGGCGCTTCAGGGGCTGACGCTCGAACTCCCCATCGGCAAGGTCACCGCGCTGGTCGGGCCAAGCGGTGGCGGCAAGAGCACGCTGACCTCCTTGCTGCTTCGATTCGATCGGCCTCAGCGAGGCCACATCTTGATCGACGAATTCGATATCCAGCAGGCGACTTTGGACAGCGCCAGAGCACAATTCGCGCTGGTGACACAGGAAGCCCTGCTTTTTTCTACATCGGTGCTCGAAAACATCCGCATCGCCCGACCGGACGCGTCGAACGAGGAGGTCATCGCGGCGGCCAAGGTCGCGCAAGCCGACGAGTTCATCGCGCCATTGCCGCGGGGTTATCTCACGGGCGTAGGCGAGCGCGGCGTCGTTCTCAGCGGCGGGCAGAAGCAGCGACTGTGCCTGGCGCGCGCGATATTGGCGAACGCGCCCATCCTCGTGCTGGACGAAGCGACCAGCCACCTGGATCCGCAGAGCGAGCGCGAGCTTCAGGCCGCGCTTAGGCAGCTACTGCCGGGGCGCACCGCGCTGGTGATTGCGCACCGGCTATCGACCATCGTGGATGCCGATTGCATCCACGTCCTCGACGGCGGGCGCGTTGTGGAAAGCGGATCGCACACGGAGCTGCTGCGGCGGGGCGGGCTCTATGCCCAGCTCTGGGCGCTGCAGAATAGCGATAGCGACGGATCGAGCGCAGACGGGGAACGGGCGCGATGAGCAGCTTCGGGCTCGCGTCAAGAAGGTTCGCCCTTTGGGTCGTTCGGCTGTTGCTCGCGCTCGCCGCGGCGATATTGATCTGTGCGCTCGTGTTTGCGCTTGGCGCGCTTCGGGTGACGTACCCGCTGCGCGCAGCGACGAAGGCGGCCTCGGACCCGCCCGCGCCGCGCGAGATACGGGGCGCGATCCACATCCACTCGACCCTTTCCGATGGGCGGGGCACGCCGTCTCAGATCGCGCTGGCGGCCAAGGCTGCCGGTCTTCAGTTCATCATCATGACCGACCACAACCTGCGCACGCTCACCGAACCGACCTACGAGCACGGAGTGCTGGTGATCTCGGGCGTGGAGCTGTCCACCAAGAAAGGGCATCTGGTCGTGATCGGTACGCCGCGCGGGTTGGCTCGCGCGGATCCGGATGCCGTCCGCCGTTCTCAGGAGCTCGGCGGGATCGCCATCCTCGCGCATCCGGTCCAGCGCAAGGCGCCGTGGACGGACGCGAGGAACGCGATGAGGGCCGACGGGATGGAGCTCTACTCTGCAGATTCATTGTTTCGCGACGCGCTGCACCGACCGTTTACGCTCTTGGCGCCCGCGGCCATGGCCTATCTGACAAACCCGATCCACGCGCTGATGATTCTCAATCGCGAGCAGCCGGACGCGGTGCGCAAGCTCCTCGAGATCAGCGCGCGCCGGCCCAAGTTGGCCCTCTGCGCGCACGACTCTCATGGCTTTCCACCTTACGAGCTCGCCTTTCGCAGCTTCTCGGTCCACATCCCGCTCACCGATAAGCTTCAAGGTGGGCTTCCCGCCGACCCGAGCGAGGCTGCTGGAGCAGTGATCGATGTCATCGCTCGAGGCGGCTCCTACTGCGCTTTCGATCCCTTGGGACCCGCGGAAGGTTTCGCGATCGACGGCTTGCGAGGAGAATCGCGCCGCGCCGCGGTGGGCGATCGCTTGACCGTCCAAATTCCCCCGTTGGCAGCGGCGCCAGTGCGAGTTCAGATCTGGGGAGGCGCGCGCCTCGAGCCCGATGGACGCACGGTAGTCATCGAGCGCGGCGGTCCGCTGCAGATCGAAGTTTGGGTCGAAGCGCCGGCAATCCTTTTCGGGACAACCTGGAAGCCGTGGATCGTCCCGAGCCCGGTTTTCGCCTCTATGGGGACGGCGAGCTCCGACTCGACGACGGTAAGCGGAGAATCTTCCGCCTCGAGCGGTTCGCCGGCAACGGGCGACGCTCCCGGGTCGCGCTGACCCAATCGGCCCCGCACTTCGTCAGCCGGCGATCAACAAGACGGCGATCAGCGCGAAGCCCAAGCCAAAACCCTGAAGCAGGCGAATGCGCTCCCTCAAGAGGAGCCGCGCCCAGATGATCGTCGCCGCGGGGTAGAGCGATGTGATCGTCGCCACCAGGCTCAACAGCCCGCGCTGCGCGGCGAGCGTGTAAAGCACGTTGGCGCCCATGTCGAGGACGCCAACCGCGACGACTTGGGGGAGCTGTGCCCTCGGCACCGTGAGCCGACGTCGGCTGAGAATTCCGATGACAGCAAGACCGCTGGATGAAACCGTTCTCGCGGCGAGGATCGGCCACGCCCCGGCGGCGATGCGCGTCTGCTTGAGGCAAATGTAAAAGCCGCCGATCGCGATCCCGGAGATGAGCGCGAGCACAACCGGCTTGGCCAGACGGATGCGGGGGAAAGCCCGTTGGGCTGCTGTTGGCTCGCGATTTTCGGCGTCCTGCGCGACCAGGACGATCGCGGCCAGCGCAAACACCAAGCCCACCTTGGCGCGCAACAGCGGTCGTTCGCCGATCGCCAGGCCTGCAATGACCGGAATGGCGACGGCCCAGATGCCGGTCACCGGAGCCACCGTGCTCATTCGACCGGTTGCGAGCGCCTCGTACAGAAGGAAGATCCCCAGCGTTCCGAAAGCTCCCGCCGCTGCTCCCCAGCCGAGGTCCACAGGGCGCGGATGCGAGGGCGGCAGCATCGCCAGCGCCGCTGCCAGCACCGCCAGCCCTGCCGCCTGAGAGATGAGCACAACCGCGAAGGTCGAAGAGCGGCGCGCGGCCAAGCCGCCGAAGAAATCCGCTGTGCCGTAGAGCGCCGAGGCGCAGAGCGCCAATGCGACCGCGCTTATCGAGGGCGACGTGTCGGTCAATCGCTGCTGTTACCTACCGCTCATGCTGAGGCCGCGAATCAAATCGGTCTCATTCGGGGAGTACTCTTGAAGCAACGTCGCGACCTTTCGTTCCAGGGCTTCGCGATCGAGCAAGTGAAGCACGCTCCCACCGCGTTGCAAGGCGGCGCGCACCTTTTGCTCTGACAGCGGTTTCATCCCTTTCTGTCCAGCCGCCGAGAGCTCAGCATTGACCTGCGACGCATCGACGCGCTCCGGCAGCTCCGCGGCTCCAAACCAAATGAGCGCCTTGCTCAAATCCAAGGCCACTTCACCGCGCGAGTTGGAGGACGACGGAACGAGCACTACCAGTCGACCTGAAACATCGCCGGCATTGATGCGCTCCGCCGTTTGATCGCCGACATAGAGAACTGGCTCGGCGAGCTGTTGCGGGCGGACAAACTCCGGATCGACTGCCAAAACCAAGACGTACCCAGCCGAGACTTTCGGTTGCTCTTTTCTCCAGGCGTGAGTGTATGGTTTGTCGAGCTGAAATGCCTGCGCGAAGACGATGTCTCGTACCGGGTTTCCCGCGTCGGATGCTGCAGCCGACGTAGGAGAAAACAAACAAAGCCAACCACCGCAGATCGTAAGGCAAACTTGATTAAAGGCTTTCATGAAAAGCTCCTCGCATGGTGAGCGGATCAATTCAAAGTGAACTCTACGTCATCCATACCGAGGCGACCGGCGCTGGAGCCGTAGGAGGGCCCGAAAAGAAAGAAAATTGTTCCCACGTTGCTCAAGTCGAGGCCTGACCCGTTGTTCAAGAAATCGCTCAGGCGAATGCGAACGGTTTCGAACTCATTGCCCCAGCCGGCGCCGGTCCCACAGCCCGTTCGTTGATAAGGCGCCCGGATGCCTCCCCCATAAGCGCCTACGCTGATGTAGCTGCCTCGCCCGGCTCGGTCGTAGAGACTGACCATGAAAGTACGCCCGGCCACTTCCTGGACCGTGAGCGGATGGCGCGTTCCCTGAGCCGCGCGGAAGGAAAGATACTGAAATGAGGTCAGGTCGCTGTGCTCGGGCATAACTTCAAACGCCAAAAAGCGATCGACGTTGTCCCACTCAAAGACAATCCCTCGCGTCGTGTCGTTCGCTGCACCTTCCGTCATACCATTCATCGGATCAGTGGGTAACCAGGTGAAAATGGTGTCATTATCGTGGAGAAGGCCCTTGGACAGGTTATCCACGTCATACGCAACTTCGCCGCCCGAGCTGCTGACCGTCGTTGAATCGGGCGACTGGAAGTTGTCGACAACGAAATTCCCAGACGCAGAGCCCTCGTTGTATTCCAAATTCACCACCGCGCATTCACTCGTTGGAACGCCGTTGGGATGAAACCGTTCGTAGAGACGCCAGAGATAATCATTCGCCGGGATGTTGCCTTCGACGTACCGCTTCACGAGCGGAAGCAAATACCCGAGCATGATCTGATGCGTCTCCTCGCGAGTGAGCAGGCAAGGGCCGTCCGCCACCAGCCCTGCCGGCGCATAGTTATGAAATGAGCCATGTCCAGTTCCGTAGATCGAGGTCGATTGCCGAGTGCCCGTCGCACGGTCGAGAAGGTGATACGACTGGCACAACGAGCAACTCGCGCATCCATTGACATCGGCGTCGGCCGCTCCTACCCAGAGGTGGTAATTGATGCCGTGCGGGTTTGCTTGAGTGGGCCCCAGGAAATCGGTCGGCGCGATGCTGGAGATGAGAATGATGTCTTCGAGCTGGAAATAGGTGGGTTGGTACGTCCCGGTGAAAATGCGATCGTATGCTCGCACCACGCCCTCGCCCCCGCGGCTGTGGCCGATCCAAGTGATGCGGTGCGAGTCGATATGGCCGTCCATCACGCCATCGGCGATCGTCGACTGATTGCCGATCAAATAGTCGGTATTGGTGAGCGTCGTGGTGGACGCGGTTTCGATTCCCGGGCCGGTGTTGTTCTGGTGGCTCATCACGATGTATCCGTAGGAAGCCAGGTGATTTCCGATGTGGTCATACCAAGTGTATTGGTGACCATTTCCGTGGCTGACCACGACGAGCGGCAGCTGCCCCATGGATGCGATGTCCGCCGGGAAGTAGGCAACCTGCCCGAGGAACGAACCGCCGCTGTAGAGAGCTGAGCTGACGGCGAGCGGTCCGGGCAGTTGAGTGGGCGCGACGACGTAGACGCCCGCTTCTTCACCCAAGCCGTCGATATAGTCGCCTGCATCCAAAAGAGCGTCGCCGTTGAAATCGAGCACCACGTCGTAAGGAACGCCCAGCCCAATCCCGGCGAAGCCATCCAATGTGCCGGAGTCGACGAGAAATGTGTTGTTCGTGATGTCGATGTCACTGAAGGTCACGGTTTGCGGCTGCCCCCGCACGTCGATCAACTGCGGATCCGCCGCCCATTCGGCTTCGCCCTTGTGCGCGACGAGGTAGAGGTCAGCGGTCTGTCCGACGACGCCGGGGTATTGAGACGGATCGACGGCAACTTCGACCGTGGAGCCCTGGTTGAAGGCTCGGACGAACTCGAAAAAAGGATAGTCGCCGAGCGAATTCCCGGCCAGCTTCAAGCGCACGACGCCGGAAAATCCGGCCCGACTTTCAGATTGCGGGGATGGCGCAGCGACGGCTGAGCTCGAAACCAAGAGCCCGAAGGACAGGACGGTAGACGACACATTCATGGACCCCTCCGTTTCGAAGACCGATCTGTTACAGCTTGGCGGTAATTCACTGCAAACTGGGTCTTCGCCGTCTAGCCGCACTTGGCGGTGCAAACAAGAAGAAATTGGCGGCGCCGGCGGCCGCGGTAGCTCCGCACCGACTTTGCAGGACTTGCCGACGGTGAGTTACGCCGATGTCGAGGAGTGCGCTGAAGCGCTCCTCGACTGCGCTCCGCTACGCTCCGGTTGAATGGAAGCGCGGACGTCCGAGTTACTCGCCTTCGTACTTGAACGAGAGGCGCACTTTGGCTCGGTAGACGCGTTTCTTCCCGTCGATGTGCATGTCGAGCTGAATGATCTCCGCGATTCGCAGGTCTCGAAGGGACTTTGTCGCCCGATTAACCGCCGCGTTTGCCGCCATTTCCCACGACTCGCTGCTCGTCCCGACGAGCTCGACGATCTTATAAACGCTCTCTGGCATCGCTTCCTCGCTTTCTACGTACCCGCCACATCCCTCGACCACCTGACCCGCGCCCGCCATATCGCACTTCTCGCCGCAGTTGGAAGCGAAGTCGCTGCGAAAATCAATCCCGCTCGAGGCCGCACCGGCGCGCTCTCATAGACTAGGTCCAGAAGTGGACGCTCGCGCTGACTGCGCCAGCTCCCCCAGGCGGGTGCTGATTCCAAACACATCCGTCGTCTCGAGGTTGTTGAGCAGTACCACCGAGATCTGCTCCTGAGGATAAAAGCCGTTGGACGACTTGTAGCCGTCGATACGGCCCCAATGGTACACGTATGAATGGTTCGATTCGTCGGCGATGAACCAACCGTAGCCGTAGCCTCGGTCGGTCGAGAGTGCGCATCCGCCCGATGGGCAGGGTACCTGTGCGCTGGTCATCGCTCGCAGCGAGTCCGGCGACAGCAGACTCCCCGCGAGCAGGACCTGATCCCAGCGATACAAATCCTCCACCGTCGAATAGAGCGCGCCTGCCGCGTAAACTTCGGACATGTCGAAGTGGACCGGCTTGATCCCCGGGCTGAGATATCCCGTGGCGTGGTTCAAAATCGGCGGGTCATTCACGTCGTAGCCGGTGTCCATCATCAGCAATGGAGCGAAGATATTCTCGTTTAGGAAGTCCGCGTATGCTCGCCCCGAGGTTTTCTCGATGATGTAACCCAACAAGACGTATCCGGAGTTGCTATAGCTCCAGCGCGCCCCAGGGTCGAACTCCAGAGGACGCGACTTGAAGCGGTCGATCAGGCCTTCCACGGTGACCGGAGTATCGATCAGCGACGGAAAGTCCGCGAAGTCGGTGTAATTCGGAATGCCCGATGTATGTGTTAACAGATGAAACAGGGTGATGGATTGCCATGCGGTTGGGCAATTCGAGACATATTGACAGAGGTTGTCGCGTACGTTCAGCTGTCCGCGGTCCTGGAGCATCAGGATCGCTGCGGCGGTGAATTGTTTGGTGTTCGAGCCAATCCGGAAGCGGGTGTGCGGCGTGTTCGGGATGCGGTTTTCCTCGTCGGCGAGCCCGTAGCCCGCGCTCACGAGCACCGCGCCCCGGCGTGCGACCAAAACAGAACAGGTCAGCTTGCCTTCGGACGCGAGTTTGCTCAGGTAGCTGTCGATCGACTGTTGCCCGCCTGAGCCGCAGCCGGCGAGCGCAGCCCAGAGCGTAAATACGAGAGCAAACGCAATGCGGCAGCCTCCTCGATCGGCCTGTATTTGACATCGTCGGCTCAAAGCAATGTCACCTCTACTGCAATCGTTCTGAACGCACCAGCGCATGACTGCCGGTCGCTTCAGAAGTAGAAGGTAAGCTTAGAAGCCGACATTGCTTATTTTGATGTGAGCCGGTACATCGCTGCAAAGAAGAAGGTCGCGTTATGTACGTAGTGCAAAACGATCGACGGCCGTTGCTTCTGTCCACAAATTCCGTTCACCGACATCAAAGGGTTTTGTTGGTGCAAGGTGACAGGGAGTTATTGCCATGTTCCAGGTCAATGAAATCGTACTGGGGATCAGCAATTTAACTTGGGAATCCCAAGTCCTGCCCGTCATTGGCATGATCGTCACGTTCGTTCTCTTTTACTTCGTACTTCCGACAGCCGCGCTTATCTGGGCCGTTTACGTCATACGGCGCACCAACCGTTGGCTCGACAAGCGTGAACAGGGCCGAGCGCCGTTGCATGACCTGAGCAGGGAGAGGCGAGCGCCTTAGTGGATTTAATTGCTGCGCGACGACCGGGCGGACTCGGCCAAAATTGGGTGCAACCCCCGGTTTGGCTGTCGCTTCGCTCGCGCAAGCGCCTCTCCGCCGGGTGTCCGCACCAGGACGTCAGCAGCGTCCTGCATTGACTGAAGGGAGTCAGCTCGAGGGTACTCCTTCAGGAGTTTCCGCGTTTGAGAAAACAATTCTGGGAGAAGCACTTTTGGGCGAGGGGGTGTCGCAAGTTCCGAATCGAAACTCTTATTCACGTTTAAAAGTGTCACGGGGATACCGTCGGCAGAAGATTACATTGCGGCCCAAATCGGCGATGACTATTGGAGAACTCGCCCAAGGATGCTTATCGGTTTGCTCTCTCCCAGCCCACCATCCGAGGCGTCCTCTGCTCACCCGCCTCGGCATCGGAGGTCGTCGAGTTAGAGGCGGCTTTGCGCGAACCCTTCTTTGACACCAGAAGAAAGAACATCGATGAAAGTGCTAGCAAAGGGGGGTCTGCGGCTTAGCGAGCAGACGTTCACTGCTCCGCAACAGCCCCAGAGGAAACGGGCCCAGGCGCAGAATCCGGATCCGTTGTGAGCCAAGCGGAAGAAGTGAAAATGCCTTCTGAAGACCGGTCTGCTCCCGAGCAGTCAGCTCGAGTTCGGCTCTGGGTATACCTACTCATGGCAGGGACCGCCGGGCTCATTGCGAGCATTCCGTTCGACGTTCACGTGCAGCGTCTCGACGCGAGCGGCGCTGGCGGGCACATTGTCGGAAACGTAATTGCA
>Ga0126383_10001960_pt1 | contig 13047 bp, 8 predicted proteins | sample PanSoiMetPlot_35_FD_96882 | JGI IMG/M metagenome (GOLD analysis project Ga0126383, IMG submission 96882) | Tropical forest soil microbial communities from Panama - MetaG Plot_35 | ecosystem: Environmental > Terrestrial > Soil > Tropical forest > Bulk soil | place: Panama | collected 2016-02-17
AGCAGGTTCCCTGGTCGCCAGATCGATGTAAGTCAGGCGATGGAACTCGGAGTCGCGATCGCTGGTGGTGTAGATGCCTTTGCCGTCCTTGCTGAACTGGGCGCCGACGTAGGAAACCGTGCCTACGTGCGGCTGAGGCGTGAGCAGGGCCTTCTCTCCCGTGGCCGCGTCGAATAACCACAGGGAGCTGTCGTTGGCGGACACTTCGTCCTGGACGACAAGCTTCGAGCCATCGGGGGACCAATCCTGTGGCTCCCAGCCGCCGCCGTCGAGCCGGGCGAGCATGTGATCCGATTTCGGATCTGCGGGGTTGATGACATATAGGTCCACGTCGTTCCCGGTGCGACGGGTCGAGCCATAGGCCAGCTTGTCGCCCGCATAGGACCATGTCGCTCCGATGTTGCGTGACTTGCCATCGGTCAACAGAGTGACATCGCCCGTCGCCACATCGTAGCGATAGAGCTGGTAGAACTCGCCTCCGCCGACGTCTTTCGAGAAGACGAAGGCGGTGCCTTTGTTTGGCGGATATTGCGCGCCGGCGACCGAGTCGGGATAAAAGGTAAACTGGGTACGAGCACCTCCGGGCATGCTGATGCGATGAATCTGGTTGGTATCGGCAAAGCGGGTGGTAATCAGCATCTCGCGTTTGACCGGATCCCAGCTGTCGAGGGTGGCGCCACGAAAATTGCTGTAACGGTCGACCGTCCCGGCCAGCGATGCGGGGATCCTGGGAACGCCTTCGACGACCAGGCTCTCGTTAGGGACGATCTCGTCGCTTTGGGCGATTGCGACGGTTGCCAGCAGCAGTGCGGTAGCAAGAAGACGCAGGCATCGCTTCACGGGAGGCTCCTGAATGAAATCGCTACTATACCGGAGGATTGCGGCCTTGATCGAGGGAGTGGTTGCGGGCGAAAAAAACCGGGGCAGCAGCCCCGGGTAGAGAAGAAATCAATTCAGATCCGCATCTCGGCGCACGGCTCAACTGGCTGCGGAAGAAGCCCGTCGGCCGCGTGCTCCCAAGAACAACTCGGACTGCCGCCGAGTAGTTCCTGCACACAACTCTACGTCCGAGTCGTCCCTCGTCGGACCAGGCCCGCCAATCCCATGAGGCCGGTTCCGAGCAACGTCAGGGAGCCGGGCTCGGGGACGACGCTGGACCTCCCCTGGCCGAGAATTGCCGCTTCCGAGTTCGGCGTGATGTACTTGATCTGGCCATTGCTGGCGGTCACAAGACCGTAGAAAACGGTTCCCACGGGTACGCCGCTGGCGGTGACGGTGACGCTGCCATTGGCGGCGAGAGGAGTATGCAGATCGACGTAGCCGAAACCGAGATTGCAGGTTGTGCTGCAAAGTCCCAGGCCTTGCAGGCTGCCGACGATGGCATTGGTGGCGGATCCCTCGGGGAAGACACTCCCCGCGCTGGCGAAGGAGATTCCGTTGAGGCTGCCGGCGGGAGAGCCGTTGAGGAAAGCGGCAATGACGATGACGTCCGGACCGGAGACCCCGTTCGCAGCCGACACGTTAAAGACGTTGCTGGTCAATAGCACGCCCACAGATTGCCCGCTGGGGACGCCGGAGCCGACGTGGATGACGTTGGGCGTGGCATGCGCGCAGTCATAGCTGAGGAAATTATTGCAGGTGTTGGCAAACACGGTGCCAGGAAGCAGGAAAAGCAGGGGGAACAAGAGCACGCAGAATTTCGATGCTCGGCAATGCATAGACTAAGTAAATGCCCTCCTATGGACAGGAACACCGGACTGACCAAAACATTTGTCACGCCGGCGGGGGGCGATGGGGATACGCGAGGGGCCGAACGCTTGCCGAAGGTTCCTTTTTGACAACTCTATAAACTATCACAGTAAGGGAGTCTGGATTTCCCCGAAGCGGTCGAAGAGCGACAAAAAATCATCTTTATGAAGGCGAGAGGCATCTCCCAATCCGCCGGAGATTGCCCGGGAGCACACAAAGGCCGTTCTCAGCACCATGGATCCGCAACCCGAACTCGTGCAGGCGAAAGTCTCGCTGGCGGCTTACGGCCGGCTGCTGCGCTCGAACCGCAACTTGCGACGCCTGTGGTCGGCGCAAATCGTCAGCGAGGTTGGGGACTGGTTTTACTCGCTGGCGATCTACACCCTGCTGCTCCAACTGACGGGACGCGCCAGTTCCGTAGCCCTGGCGCTGATGCTGCAAGTGCTGCCCATGACGCTGATGGGGCCGACGGCGGGGGTGGTGAACGACCGCATCAGCCGCAAGCGGGTGATGATCACAAGCGACCTGGTGCGCATGGTGATCGTGTTCTGCATGCTATTTGTGCGCTCGCGATCCATGGTGTGGCTGGTGTATCCGCTGCTGCTGCTGGAAACCGTGATGGTGTCTTTTTTCGAGCCAGCCCGCAATGCGGTGATTCCGAATATCACCTCGCGTGATGAGGTGGTGCTGGCGAACACGCTTTCTGCGACCACGTGGTCTATCAACCTGGTGCTAGGAGCGGCCCTGGGCGGGGTGGTGGCGGCGCTGCTGGGGCGCGATGCGGTTTTCATCCTGAACGGACTTTCCTTCGTGGCGTCGGCGCTATTGATAGGCAGCATGCACTTCGACGAGCCGCACACGGAAAACGCGGCCCGGCTTCGTCTCCGCGATCTGGTGGACTATTCCATGATGGTGGAGGGCGTACGTTACGTGCGCGCACACCGGCGGCTGCGGGCCACGGTGTTTGTCAAGGCCGGGCTCTTCGTGATTGGTCCCGGATGGGTATTGTTCACGGTGATGGGGCAGCGTTATTTTCCCGTGACCTGGCACGGGATTGACGCGCAGCGCGGAGCGATGCTGGGGATGAGTCTGCTGATGGGCGCGCGCGGCATCGGGGCGTTATTGGGCCCGTTGTTGAGCGCTCCCTGGGCCGGCCGTCATGAAAACCGTCTGCGAATGGCGATCTTCGTCGGGTTCATCGCGGAAGCGATCGGTTACGTGGGGTTTGGGGCGGCGGGCACGGTGTGGGTGGCCTGCGCGTGGATTATTCTGGCGCACAGCGGGGGATCGAGCGTGTGGGTGTTTTCGACCACACTCCTGCAACTCAACACGGAGGACCGGTTCCGGGGACGCGTGTTTGCCGCCGATAACGGCCTTTCCATGCTTACCATCGGAATTGGCGCGTGGGTCGCCGGTCTGCTCGTCGACTGGGGATCGTCTCCGCGCGCCGTTGCTGCAGGTGCAGGGGCGGCCATGCTGCTTCCCGCCATGTTGTGGGGATGGACGATCTGGACGTCAAAGGGGGCTGTGGGAGCGGCCAGCGTGGAAGCGGCGGACTAGGAGCATTTCAGCACTCAGCAATCAGCACCCGAGCTCTTCTTTTCTTTTGCCGCGCGGGGCGTGTCAGGGCTCACAGTAACCACGGCTTGCGTTTTACTCTTCCGCCGCTTCGCGCCTGCTCCCGCGTGAGTCGGGACTGCCAGGTGCCGACTGCTTCTCACAGCGCGTCAATCTTGGCGGCCAGAATAAAATCGCTTTCCGTCAATCCATTTACGGCATGGGTCCACAGGGTAATCTCCGCTTTTCCCCAAGTCAGCAGGATGTCAGGATGATGGCCTTGTTCTTCTGCGAGTGCTCCGACGCGGTTGACGAAGGCCAGCGCCTGCTTGAAATCGGGAAAAGTAAACGTCCGCACGATGTGGTGTTCATTCATGACTTTCCAGTTAGGCAGTTGATGGCTCAGATCGTGGAGCGCGGTTCCCTTGAGCGCAGGCATGCCGCCGCGGCACGGCTCACAATTCTTGTCGGCAAGTGAAGTCATATCTCGAGAGTGTAGCAGGAGAGAAGGGAGATCAGCGGTCCCACTTCCAGTCGCGGTAGCGCTCGCGCAGGGCTTTCTTGAGCAATTTGCCGGTCGAGGTATGAGGCAGCTCGTCGACGAAAACAAATGCATCGGGCAGTTGCCACTTGGCGAAGCGGGGTGCGAGAAACACGCGCAGCTCGTCTGCCGTGATGCGTGCGCCATCCCGTGCGACCACCACCGCCACAGGACGTTCTTGCCATTTCGGGTGCGGTACGGCAATCACGGCAGCTTCGCGCACATCGGGATGCGCGACCAGCGTATTTTCGAGATCGACCGAGCTGATCCACTCGCCGCCCGACTTGATCAGGTCTTTGGTGCGGTCGGCAATTTTCAAATATCCTTCGGAGTCGAGCGTGCCGACATCGCCGGTGCGAAACCAGCCGTCGGCGGTCCACTTGTCCCGTTCCTCAGGAAGGTTGTAGTAGCTGGCGGCGACCCACGGTCCACGCAGCTGCACTTCGCCCATGGTTTCGCCGTCACGTGGTACCTGGCCGTTTTCGTTGATCACGCGCACATCGACGAGCGGAACGGGAAGACCGGCTCTGGTCTCGACCTGATATTGCTTCTCGCGAGGCCAGGTCTGCATGTAGGCACGCAGCTGGTTGGTGGTGGCCTGCGGACTGCTCTCGGTCAGTCCCCAGCCCTGTAAAACTCTCATGTGATAGCGGTCGAGTGCGGCAATGAGCGATTCGGGCGGGGCGGCGCCTCCGATCAGGAGTCGCATGGGAGCAAGTTTCCAACGCCCAGGATGCTTGTCGAGCGCTTCGACCACGCCAAACCAGATGGTGGGTACGCCGGCACTGACACTGACCTGATGCTGTTCGCAAAGGTCGAGTACGCTTTCGGGGTCCAGGCAGGGACCGGGCAGAACCAGCTTCGATCCCGTCAGGCTGGCCGCGTAGGGAAGACCCCAGCCGTTGACATGAAACATGGAAACCACGGGAAGCACGACATCGCGGTGCGAGATGGCGAAATTGTCGGCGGTGGTGAGCAGGAACGTATGCAGAAAGACGGAACGATGAGAGTAGAGCACGCCCTTGGGAACTCCGGTGGTGCCGGAGGTGTAGCAGAGCGAGGCGCCCTCGTTTTCCTCGATCTGCGGATAGCGAAATTCGCCGGTGGCAGTGGCCAGCAGTTCTTCGTAGCTGGTGTATGAGGGATCGAGGCGCTTACCGGTGAGGGGGACAACGATCACGCGCTCGAATTTGGTTTGCAATTTAAACTTTTCATAGAGCTCGAGCAGGATGTCGTCGACGATGAGGAATCGGCTGCCAGCGTGGTTGGCAATGTAGGCAAGATCGGGTGGAGCGAGGCGCAGGTTAAGGGTATGCACGATGGCGCCGGCGGCGGGGATGCCAAGATAGGCTTCGACGTGGGCGTAGTGATTCCACATGAGTGTGGCGACGCGGTCTCCGCGGCGGATGCCAGCTTTCTCGAGAGCTTCTGCGAGAGCGAGGGCGCGGCGGTAGACCTGGCCATAAGTCGAGCGGTGCAGGGAGCGGTCAGGAAGACGGGAGATGATTTCCGATTCGGGGAACAGTTTGCCGGCACGCTCGAGAATGTGAATGAGCGAGAGTGGATGGTTCATCATGGTGCCGAGCATGGCGTCTTCCAGCAGCTGGCATTGTCCTCGACAGGGTTGACGGCCTGTGAGAACAGGGCGTGATTATAACGTACGTTCGATAGGTCGAAGGACGCGAACAAAACCTGAAGCATCGCTAGTGACAAGTCGAACCATGGCGGGAAGGGAATATCCGGATCCGAAGATTGAATCTGCCAGTAATCGGTACTTTGCAGGTTCGATTCCTGTTCCCACCAGCACCTCTCGCGTGTATTTGCGCTGGTTCTTCGCATCTAAACCTCAGCATCGTCGTTTCGGTCCTGTCCATCAACCAACACTGCCTTTAAATTGGAATTGGCTTGCGATGTTTTGGGTCAAATGAATTATAATTTCGCACCCACGGGAGTGAGGGCCGCTTCCTGCGTTAGTGCTCGCTTGAACCCTGGCGATGAGTTCGACAGCGAACTTGGCTTGCACGCCTTCCGCGAGGTCGGCCGATCACTACGGTTGGGAGAGAATGTACAAGAACATGCCCGGCCGACCAGTTCTTGAAAGTTCTCGGCTTGGATTTGGTTGCGTACAGCTAACTACCCACCGCAAACAAGCCGAGGCAATTGCTACTCTCGAGTGCGCGTTCGCCATGGGCATCACCCATTTCGATGTAGCGCGTGTCTACGGATTCGGGAGGGCGGAAGGCATTCTTGCCAAATTCCTGCGCGGAAAGCGGCAGCAGGTTACGGTAGCGACCAAGTTTGGCTTCCAGCCTCCCTCTGGGCTTGCCGGCAACGCCCGTCTCATCAACACGGTGAAGAGAGCACTTGGTCCGTTCCCGGGACTGCTAAAGCGGGCCAAACAACGCGGATCCGCGATGGTTCAGTCTCGCGTTTTTGATCCAGAGGCAGCCATGCTAAGTCTGGAAACGAGCCTGCGGGAATTGGGAACGGACTATGTCGACGTTCTTCTGTTGCATGAAGCAACCCTAGCAGACGCTGCTAGTGAAGAACTCCTCAATGCATTGCAGCAGCAAATTGCCAAGGGGACGGTTCGGCACATTGGAATGGCTTCCGAATTTCGCAACTATCGGGGAGACGCCAAAGTGCTTCCCCAAGCATATGAAGTCGTGCAGTTCAACGACAACGCGCGAAGCCGGAATCTGGTGGCGTTGGCTGGTCGAGATGAGCGCTTCCTGATTACGCACAGTATCTTCGAGCCAGCTGGCTTGCTAATGGACATAGTCAAAAAGCATCCCGATATCGCTTCGGAAGCGTCGTCGCGGATGAATGCCGATGTTAACGACCCCGAGGTCATTAACTCGTTGCTTCTTCATTATGCTCTGCGGAGCAACGCTAGAGGAATCGTGCTTTTTTCCAGCACGAATGCGAGACACATCGAAGCAAATGCAAAGGCCGCTGAATCGAGGCCATACAGTGAAGTCCAGCTGGAAGGCTTCGTTGAGTTCGTCGATCGCGCTCTCGGTGCGGTGCAGAGTCCGGGGTGAGCGAGCGACAGCACGGACAGAGTACAACGATCGATCTTCTGTTTCCACGCTCGAGTCTCGAGAGAAAGAAATCCTGCAGTTCTCAGGTGGGTCCGCGCGTGACTTTCTTTAAAACCGCCCAAGATCACCGTGTCGCCAACGTGATGAATGCCTATCATGTACCGACTCGTGAAGTCCTTCGCGGTGTATTCGCGTGAGATGTCTTCGCGTGAGAAGATTTTCAGATCTCAATCTCGCATGATCATCGATTTGAAATCGGCGGCCGAGGTCCCAGAACTGTCGTGTGACGTGTGCATTGTGGGAACAGGAGCAGCAGGTTTGGCCCTGGCCTCGGAGTTGCTGACGAGCAGGCAGACGGTTGTGCTCGTTGAAAGTGGTGGCTTTGAACACGAAGCCGCGACACAGGCTCTCTACGACGTTAGCGTCACAGGACTGCAGCATCGCGGATCGACGGAAGGAAGGTTTCGAGTTCTGGGCGGATCCACGACGAAGTGGGGAGGGCAAGCTCTGCCACTCATGCCGTCGGATTTTGAGAGGCGTGAGTGGGTTGCACACAGTGGATGGCCGATCGCGTTTGACGAGCTTGTTCCTTACTATGCGCGTGCGTCCCGATTCCTGCTGGTGGATAACAGAAATTTTGATAGTGATCTATTTGACTATCTCCACACGCAACCTCCGGCTTTTGACCCACAGCAGGTTTGGTATCACTTCTCCAAGTGGAGCCCTCGGCCAAACATCCGCGCGCTTTATCTCCGGGCGATTTCCACTTCGGATCGTTGCACACTACTACTGCATGCGAACGTCACCGAAGTGGTTCTTCAAGAGAGCCTCAATCGAGTTAACAGCATCAAAGTACGCTCGCTTGAGGGTCGGAAGGCGACGACTAAGGCGCGTGAGTATGTGTTGTGTGCGGGAGGTATCGAAACGGCACGTCTGCTGCTCTCGAATAGCCAACAGCAACCGATGGGGATAGGCAACGAGCATGACCTAGTCGGGCGTTTTTTTCAGGATCACCCCAACGCGATGGTAGGGTGGGTGAAGAGTCGTCATCCCGCGAAACTCCAGCAGGTATTCAACGTCTTTCACAAGCGCGACCTGAAATACTCCGTTCGCTGCACTGCTCCTGCCGCCTGGCAACGACAACATCAAATGCTTAATGTCTCCATGGGCATGATGTTTGCCGCTGACGACTCCGCGTTTGAGGATCTCAAAACGCTCTTCCGAGCTACACGTGCTCATCAGTTCGACGCTGCTCTTGTGGGAACAGCGCTGCGAGTCGCTACACATCCCGTTTCGGCAACTCGTTCAGTTTGGGACTATGTGGCGCATGGAAAGAGCTTTGAGCCGAATGCGAGAGCGAATATCTACCTGACGTGCGAGCAGGAACCAAATCCGGAAAGCCGCATCCTACTCTCTGACCAAACCGACGCACTGGGCGTTTATCGGGTGGAGGTCCGGTGGAAACTCACAGATTTGACCCGCCAAACGATGTTGGAGTTTGCCAAGGTCCTTTCCGATGAATTTCAAAGAACGGGAATTGGCGAGATTGAGCTCGATACGTGGTTCCGTGGTGACTCATCGACCTGGGAGAATCACATAGCGGACCAGTTCCATCACATGGGAACGGCACGAATGCACAATTCACCCACGTGTGGAGTCGTCGACAAGAATTGTCGTATTCACGCTGTTACCAACTTATATATTGGAGGCAGTGCTGTCTTTCCGACGAGCGGTCACTCTAATCCAACGCTCACGATCATCGCCTTAGCGATCCGATTGGCCGACAAGTTAAAGGAAAAGCGTGCGTGATTTACAGCATGAGCGAAATTGCCATTGGTGTCGAAAGACGAAAGACGGAAAGACGCAGGGCAAGGCAGATTTCAGCCACATCGAGTTCTTCTACAGTTCACGATCTTTGCAGTCTAATTGAAGGTTTTGTATGCAGCGGCTTGTTAAGAAAGGGCCTTTCACAGAAATACCAAAATATCACACTAAGTGTGACAATAAATGTAACCTGCAGGGGAAAGTCTAAAAACCGGGGAAAACCCCAGCTGATCAGTCTGCTTGCAACCATGGAAGCGGCGTGCATCTCACACTGGTGGGTCAGGTACATGCTATAGGAGATCAGGGCAAGTCCACCAAGCGCCCATCCAAGCCAACTTCGCTTAAACCAGGGATCCAGCCTGCGGCAACAGATTAATATCAACGCAAACGAGCCTGTGACGAGCCACTCGAAATAAACAGATCTTGGGCTATGCGTGTGTGACGCGCCCCCGTGGTAGAGGGAAAACAATACGAAGAATACGAGGACTACATCAACGGCAATCCGCACGCGGCGACTCTGTGCCTTGCAAAGGCGAAAGAACACTAATGCTCCCATGGCAAACGCATTCCAGTATTCGAGAAAGAATCCATACGACATCGATGGATACCGCAGGTTCCAGATAAAAGCGGGAAGCATCAGCAACGAGATGCCGACCAGCATGCCTTTGCGGAAATAAATGGCCGCAAAAAGGATCAGTCCCGTTACGATGTAGAACTGCTCCTCGTAATTGAGAGACCAGAATCCTGCGACAAAAAGAGACTGGTTGTTATAGGCGTAGGACAAAGGGTGACGCAGCAAAGTAAACCACTGCGTCATGGTGAGGTTCTGAATCCAAAGAGTCAACGAAGGCGACAGCTGGTTCCCCATGCCCGCAAGGTTTTTCAGCAATCGCGTAGCGACAAAAAAGCAGATCGCGAAAAAATACGGGGGATAGATACGCCGTATCCTCCTCCACATGTAACCTCTGGGGCCGATACTATTGCGCTGACATGAATCTGCGCTGGCTGCGATGCAGTAACCAGAGATTACGAAGAAGACCATCACACATACGTGGCCCACATCGACCCGCGAGTCCGCAGTATCAGTAGCACCAATGTGGTAGAGCACTACTCCGAGTGCGGCAAGACCTCGCCAGGCATCAACCAGAGCATAACGAGGCTCCCACAAAGTTGCTTTTGCAGTGCGTTGCGAGGTCTGCGTAATTGCGGTTGTGGCTATGGCAATCCCTCGGCAGCTCTAACTAGGAAGTGAGAACACGGTGTACACACTCGTGAGTTTGTGAAGATTTCAGCAGTGACTCACTCACGGGAACGAAGCACTGCTCATCTTGCTGCGCAGACCCGAACGACTGGTTAGCCCGTACCAACGGGGCGTCCCTCAGCGACCGAATCCGCCCGCCTCTCGCTGGTACAAATAACAGCTTTTTAGCGATGATGCAGGCAGTGGTGTTATCACAAACTGGAGCAAAAAACAAGGCAAAAACGGAGGGTGTGCATGGCACTGTCGTTGTTGCTGTGGCCAGCATCCCCTGTTCTGCTAGTGCGATCCAAGAACGTCTGGAGTAGGCGCCCTTCCCGCAAACTATTGGCCGTCGCGTCACATTCTGGTCTTCCGGCAAGCACTCGCAAGCGTTGCGAATCTGCGATTGCGACTACGCTGCACCGGATGCTGCGTCCGAAAACCATCTTGAGCGCCGCCCGCAACGCTTTTGCACCATCAATCACGAACAAACGTTCGCCTTCGGATCCACCCCTCGCGCAAGGCGCACGGGCTGTTGGCATGGTTGGCAGGCGGAGCGGCTGTGTTTGAAAGAGCGCAAAGTGGGAGCAACGCAGACAAATCACCGCCGAAGAAGTGGCTCTGTCCGGGGGTCGCGTCCCCGCGACTTGCTCTGCCGATAACTGCAACACCGCTTCGATCGTCGCTCCCCGGCCACGTCGATCAGCTCATCGACCGCCAGTCGTGATTGCTCAATCAGATCGACCTTTTGGACAGCAAGCCTCACCGATGACGGAGAAAAACTCGGCCAGTTTGGCTGGCGTTGGCTTGTCCTTGGGTGCTGAGAGTGTGATAGTTTCTCTTCAAGGCAGTTCTCCTTTCGATTGAAAGGTTCCAACCCGACTCTCCCAAGAATCGGGTCGAGAACGGCCCCTCAACCTCTAACTATGATTCGGGCTACCATCCCTTTGCGTGGCCGCCACAGGTGGAACTTTGCGCATCACCATATTGAGACAAATTCCGGAAGAGTCTCCTCTGCACGCACGTTGGAATGAATTGGCTTTGCAGATGGAGCGGACCCAAGTCGTTTACACGTGCGAGTGGGCTCTCGCCGTGCAGGCGGCTTATGGAGCCGCTCTAAAACCTCTGATATTCCTCGGCTACGACGGTAATGAATTGGCGGGCGTAGCCTGTTTGGCCACGGACCCCAGTGGACAGAAGGTCAGCTTTCTTACAGCCACAACCGGCGACTACTGCGAGTTCCTTTCCGCCGCGCGACGGCGGACAGAATTCGTCGATGCTGTTTTCGCCGAACTGCGAAAATTGAATCTTGGCACGTTAGTTCTGGCCAACTTGCCTGTAGACTCGGCGACCCCTGAGGCCCTCCGCGCCGCGGCCAGGAACCACGGCTTCTATCTCCACATGCGACCCGCGTACTTATGCCCCGAGGTGACGCTGGGTTCGCCAGAGCAGCGTCAACAGTTCAAAACCTTCGTAACCAAAAAGCGGCAATACCGTCGATGCGTGCGAGAACTGGAGCGACGGGGTTCGGTAACCATGACCTATCTGCGGTCCTGGCCACAAATTAAAGCCGCCTTGCCCGGCTTTATCAAAGCCCTATTGAACCGATTCCAGGCGCATCGTCGAACTAGCTTTCTCTCCACTCCCGAGCGCCAGTTGTTCATGGATGAACTTGCCAGAAGGCTTTCCAGTAACGGCATGACTTTCAGCATCCTGATGGTAGCTGGCCAACCGGTTGCGTGGAGTTTCGGCTTTCAATACCAGGAAGCCTGGTTCCTGTATCAGACAACTTTTGACATTGACTGGGAGGAACACTCTCCCGGGTACTGCCTGCTTGGCAGGATTCTGATTGAAGCTTGTGACACAAGTGCACTGGAGCGCGTGGACCTGGGTTTAGGGTCCGAAGCCTACAAAGAGTGGTTCGCGAACAGCAGCCGGCAGACCCTCTACGCCGCCCTCACGACGTCGCCTCTGCGCCATGTCCGCGAAGCCGCAAGATACCGTGTCGCAACAGAAGTGAAGCGCTCTCCAAGAATTGAAGCCGCAATCCGCAATGCGCTATCCCGCTTGAAGTCGTGACGCAGATTAGCCTGATTAACCGCATTTGGCGCTCTTCCCAACCGCCGGGCGACCTCGATCTTGTAAAGTGACAAGCTTGAAAATCGCGCCGTCGAGAAACCTCTCTACTCATCAGCTTCGACCTTATTCTCATTGCCCCCCGGTTTCGCGGCTCAGTACATCATGAGGAGCGAGGAAAATTCGAGCCACCTTCAAAGTTTCCGACGATGACCAACGGTTCGCGGATGAGTTACGCAGAACTCCGCAAAATAGCAGACGACATGCCAATTGGACGCGAAGATGGTTTGTGGAAACCGTCAATGTGCAGTGCGCGGACACTTCTAAGGACATTAGAGAGGTCCGACACGAGTCGATGTTTCCTGATAGCCTGCTCGCCTGCTCCTGTCCTGATCTTTCCAAAGTAATGGATCGAAATCAGTCCCAGGATCGGGGGCAGTTTCCTGAGCAGTCGAGACGTAACAGCGCAGAGGGAAATGAAGCTGTTGACCCGAAACCTGGCAACGATCCGGGGCCATCTGAAATCGGGCGCCTAGTTAAGTCCAATCAAATTCTTCTCAAGGCCTCACAAGTATGTTCGCAAGAGACGCAGGGGATAGGAGTCCGTGGATCAGGGGTGAGTGAGGCAACATCGAATCCGCCCTCAAATAACAATCAATAACATGCAAGGCCACAGATGGCGCAAAAGTTCATTGAAAGCAACGATAAACCAGACAACGGATCGCGGATAGATCGCAAGAGCAAATCCCCAACAATTCACTGCGACGCGTCTTGTTAGAGATCCCGCGACCCTCTCCTGTTTTGTATGGGCCTGGTCTACATAGTCGCTACTTGAATCCCTCCACATAGAGCGAGTGAGGCAGTTCGGTCGAGTCCCCAGGCTCGCAGGGCGGCACATCACCGCCGTACAACCGGCTCTTGCCCTCACCAGATTCCTCCACTTCGCGAAAACCGGTGGCACGAAGCATTTCATCGAGGTATCCGAGGTCAAATGCCGTACGATGTTGGCCGTCGCA
>Ga0126383_10001961_pt1 | contig 13045 bp, 17 predicted proteins | sample PanSoiMetPlot_35_FD_96882 | JGI IMG/M metagenome (GOLD analysis project Ga0126383, IMG submission 96882) | Tropical forest soil microbial communities from Panama - MetaG Plot_35 | ecosystem: Environmental > Terrestrial > Soil > Tropical forest > Bulk soil | place: Panama | collected 2016-02-17
GGATTTTGCAGGTTGGTGTTCGCGTTGACGTTGGCCTGCGTCGTGGCAACGGCGGCGCCGAACGCATGCGTCCCGCCGCCGGTCCACGGGTAGCCCGAGGCGACGCCATCGATCGACAGAGTGCCGCCGCCCGGGAACACCACTGTGGCGTCGCCTTGGATGCCGAGCTGGCTGCCGTTTCCGACGTCGAAACCGGCGCCGGCGGGAACACTCACGATGGGGCCCCCATAGTTGCCTGGTACGGCGGCGAAAAACGAGGGGCCGCTGTCGCGGTCGAAGAGCCCGCCGGCGCCTTGGAACATGACGGTGCAGAGGTTCATGAGGCCCAGGCAATGGTTGCTTGTCGTCGCCACGATGATGAAGCCATCGAGCGTCGTAAATTGGGCCGCGGCGCCGCTGAAATTGCTCGAAGCACCGGCCGCCACGCCCCCGAAGAAGAGGCCTGGACCCTGCCAGCTCCCGGGCTGGTAGCAATTGGCAAACGTGGTGACGCTGGAGGCGGTGCCGATGGCGATCCCGGTTCCGGCGAAACTGCAGCGGTCGAAGGCGACGATCCCATCGATGAGCGTCACGGCTTCCGCCGACTGCACGGTGATAGTCTGGAAGGTGTCGCCGAATACGCCTTCGGCGGCCGTCAGATCGAGCTCCAGCGTGCTCGGCCGAAACACCTGAAAGGCGTCGCCATTGACGGGCGTCACTTGCGGCGGCGCGAAGGTGGTCGCGCCCGAGAGCGACTCGGAGATCGCCGCGGCGGCGGCGCCGAGATCCTTGAAGACAAAAAACCAGCAGTCTTTGGTGACGTCGTGCACGAGCGCGCCGACGAGCGTCGACCAGAAGCCCGCCGGGGCCCCGCTCGCGGTGATGTGCGCGGGCGTCGCGGTGGCGTTGTTTCGGGCGGTAAAAACGCCGATCGTGCCGCTCGCGACCGCGGGGCGCAGCGCGCCGACGACGAGAAACCCGGCGTCGCCGGTTTGCGCGCGAAAGGGCCAGGGGTCGGTCGATGGCCAGGGCGCGCCGCCGTCGTCGACGTTGATGGTCACGCCCGCAGCGAGGATAGGCGTCGTCGTGCCGTAGCGCCGGCCGATCTCGGCGATGCTCTTGAGCGCGTGCGCGCTGTCGGTCCCGACGTTGCTGTCGCTGCCGGCCACCGGGCTCACAAACCATGCAGGGGTCGCGAGCGCCTCGGGGCCGATGAGCGTGTCGCCGCGGATCCAGCGGCCGGCGCCCGACTGCGTGGGTAGGACCGTGATGCCGTTGGGCGCCTCGGTGCTGCCTCGGTCGAGAAAGTATTCCGCGCCAACGGGGGGAAGGACGTTCGCGGGCGCGCCGTCGGGCAGCGACGCGTCGGGCAGCGCGCTCAGCGCCGCCGGGCTCGCAACAATCGTGGTGCCGGTTACGACATTGGGCACGGGCGGACCTCCTGCCTCGGCTTGCAGCGTGTAGAGCGCGGCGATCCACGCGCGCGCCAGGGCCGCTTCGGTCGGGGGGATCGAGTTGCTGATCTCGTCGGGCTCGGGAAAGTCGGGCAGGATGAGCCCGAGCGCGGTTTGGAGCGCCGCTTGCTGGCCGGTCGTGAGCGTATTGGTGCCGATCCGGTCGAAGAGATCAACGAGCGCAGGCGACGTCATCGGCTGGCCCTCCTCTTGTTCGCATGCGTAGGGCCAAGCCGCTTGGGGCGCGCGCCGGCGCGCCGCGCGCGCGCGACCGAGGCCCGCAGCTCGCGCCCGAGCTCGTCGACGAGGCTGGCGCCGTGACCGATCGCCCGGCGCACGGCGAGCTGCTCGAGCCCGGTGAAGACCTCGGGCAGGTTCGCGCGCAGCTCGCGCGCCGCCTCGAGCGCGTCGGGCGACACCTCTTCGACCAGGCGCGCCAGCGGATGCGCGAGCATCCGATCGAGCGCGCGGGCGAGCGGGTCGAGCGAAATCCGCGGGCGCTCCAACGAAGTACTCCTTTTACTTGAGCGGCTCGGCGGGCACGTGCCGGGCGAGGAAGGCTTGCCAGCGAGCCGGCAAGGGACGCGGCGGCGGCGGCGGCCGCGGGAAGGGCGCCGGCGGCAGCTCGTCGGCGGCGTCGCGGCGCGAAGGGGGGGGATCTTTGTCAGCCATGGGGGGGTCTCTCTCTCATGTGGCGATGCGCAAGTAGTTGCCGCTTCCCGGATCGATCGCCTGCCCTCCAAAGCCTGTCCCGGCGGCGAGCGCGGCATCGAGATGAGCGAATGTATTGGTCGTCGGCCCCACCGTGGCGCCCGTCGTGGAGTTGAAACCGAAGGCGCTGGTCAGCGCGCCGAGCTTGAAATTCGAGTCGTTGAACTTGAATTGATCGGCCGCCGGCGTGCCGCCGCCGTCGTTGTGGTAGACGATGGCGCCGCCGCTTCCGGTCGAACCGAAGACGTCGAGGACGAGCCCATCGTCGTGGCCGTAGAATACGGTTCCGGCCTCCAAGATGGGTTGCAGGGTCACGGTCGCGTTGCTGACGGCGAGCGCCGCGATCGATGCGCCGTTGCCCCAAAAACTTGCGTTGCCGATGAGCATCTTGGCTGCGGTTTGGACACTGATCGAAGTGCCCGAGGCGATGGCGGCATCGAGATCGAGAAACGCGACCGCGCCGCCGGCGGCAGAGACGCTCCCCGAGGCGGAACCCTGCACGACGCCGGCGAGCATCTCGAGCAGTGCCGAGCCGGATGCATGAAATCCCAGGCTGAACGAGGCGCAATTGCTGAACGTGACGCCGCCGGCGACCACCTGAAATTGGTGATCTAGCTGGCACTCCTGAAAGGTGTAGACGACGGTCGCCGATTCCGTCGTCACCGTGTCGTTGTTGGTCGGCTGCTGCAAATGCAGCCTGTAGAAGAAGACGCTCGCGGGCTGGCCCGTCACGCTCGTACTCTGCAGCGGACCCGAGCGCGTGACGAACCCGCTTCCCAGGCTCGCATGCGTCACGTCGGCGAGCTGGTAGCTGTCGGCGCCGGCGATGGTCGTTTGCGTCGGGATGGCCGACGAGCCCGCGCTTTGCGCCGAGTAGCCCACGCTGAGAGTGCCGGTCGCGCTCGGGGCTAGATTCGGGGCATAGAGCCAGGCGACCGCGCCGCTCGTCGTGTCGACGAAGAGGCTTTGGTGCCCCACGAACGACGAGTAATCGGTGACGCCCGTGTCGGTGATCTTGATCTGCCCCCCGGCGCTCGTGCGCGCGAAGGCGCTCGCGGTATTGAGCGTGCCGACGACGGCTGCCGTTTTGGCCGAGCCCTTGATGATGAGCGAGACGGGCGTCGCGCCGGGGCTATCGATGTCCACGTCCAGGATGGGCGCGAGCGGATCGGAGACGGGAATGTCGCTCGCGAGGGTGACGGTGATGGTGCTGCCGGTCGCCGGCGAGAGCACCGGGCGCCCGCCCCCGGCTGTGCCGCGCCAGCGCCGTCCGAGCTCGGCGACCGTCTTGAGCGCCGTGGCCGGGCTCGCGCCGTCGTTGGTGTCGCTACCGGTCAGCGCATTGATAAACCAGGCGATCTGCGTCGTCGGTAGCACGGCGGTTCCTCCTGCCTCGGCTTGGATGGTGTAGAGCGCGGCGATCCACGCGCGCGCGAGCGCGCCCTCGGTCGGCGGAATCGAGTTACTCGTGTCGTCGGGCGACGGGAACGTAGGGATGATGAGGGCGAGCGCGGTGGTGAGCGCCGCCTGCTGGGGTCCGGTCAAGGTGTTGGACGCGATGCGCGTCGACAGATCGGCAAGTGCAGCGCTCGTCATGGGCCTCTCCCCTTCCCGTGCATTCCGCCCCCCGCGCTAGGCGGTCTCCTTCGGCTCGCTCGCCGCGGCTTGCGCCTTGACGACGCTTCGCCGGAAGGCCTCGGGATGGCGCGCGGCTGTGACCTTGCGCGCCGCCTGAAGCCACTGCGCGCACGTGGGGCAGGTCGGATTCTCTGAGTCGTAGGCGCTCGCCTTGGTCGGCGTCGGCCGCAGATTGCACACGGGCCCTTGCGCGTGCGGGTAGTGCGTGTCGTTGAGGCTTCGCGGCCGCGGCGCCGCGAGCCCCTTCGGATCGGTCGGGTCGGGGAACCCCTTGAGGGGTTCGTGGCCGGGCACTGCCTTGCGCTTGGTCGCCATGATCTACCTCTCTCCCATGCCCCAGATGACGCCTCGCAGGCCGGTGATGGTGCTGTTGGTGCCATTGTGGACGATGAGTTCGCAGGGGGCGCCGACGATCTGGTTGATGACCGCCAGGCCCACGCCCGCGGGGATCGCGGTCGTGGCCGTCGGCACGTTCACCGCGCGCGTCAGGATCCGCAGTGCGGCGACAAGGCCCACGCCAATCGTGTTTCCGGGGTTGACGGCCCAGCCGACGAAATTCCACGGGCGCCGCAGTGTCGCGACGGTCGCCGTCACGCCGCTCGGGATGGTGAGCGGTTTGGTGTTGCTCTGCTCCTCGCGCACTTCGCCCGCGAAGGGCGGGGCGTTCGTCGAAAGCGTCACGCGGCTCGGGATGGGCGCGCGATCGATCTCCGGCTCGAGCGCCAGGCCAAGGCGCCGCGGCACCACGATCCGCTGCTCGGCCGGGCGACCGCGTACGACGGCGGGCATGGCCTAGACCCACCCCGCCGCGCGCGCGTCGGCGGCAAAGATCCGCGTCCAGAGCGCATCGTCCATCATGCGCACGGCGAACGTCGGCTGCAGGTCCGGCACGCCTTCGCCCGGCGCGAGCGTACTCGCGATCGTCGCGCGCACCAGATCGCCCGCGCGCATCCGCGGCGGCGCCCGAAACCAGTACCAGGGGGCGCGCTGCGCGCGTCCGAAGAGGAGGCCGAAGCTCGCATCGTTTCGCCCGAGCTCGCCCGAGACGAAGTTTTGCTGGCCATTGATCTGCAGCGTCAAGCGCGTCTGTCCGGCCTCGAGACCCGTCGGCGACGCGCCGCCGGTCGGAAAGACGCGCCCCTGCATCGCGAGAAACCGCACGTGCCGGCCGCCCATCGACGTCACGGTCAAGACGAGCGTTTGTGCGCGCCCCGGCGCGATCGGGTCGAAGTCGAACCCGAAGATCCGATCGCGCCAGTGGCCATCGGCGACGTCGTCTCGCTGGCGACGCACCAGGCCGCCGCGACGGGACAAGGGTCGAGGGACGTCCGGCACGCGCTTGCCCCCTTGCCTCTCAGACCTCGCTGTCGTCGATGCCGTCGAAGTTGCGGCCGCCGTACAGCACTTGCCACCATTCGTCGTCGACCAGGCGCACGGCCACTTCGGGCGTCAGGATCGGCGCGCCCTCGCCGCCGGCGGCGATGCTCGTGACGGTCGCCTGCACCGTGTCGCCGACGCGAAGGCGCGGCGGGCAGGCAAACCAGAACCAGGGCGCGGCGACGTCCGAGAAGAGCATCGCGAAGGAGCTCGGCGCGCTCACATTGCCGCCCGTCGTGAAGTCTTCTTCGCCGTTGACCTGCAGCCGCAAGAGAAGCTGCGCGGTCTCGAGGCCCGAGAGGGGCGTTTGGTTGCTGTTTTGCAAGACGGCGCGCAACGCGACCAGCCGCAGAAAGCTCGTGCGGTTGCCCGTGACTTCGATTTGCTGCGTGTCGTTGGCGCTCGGCGTCGAGAAGCCTCCGGTCGTCAAGTCGGCAAATTGCGGGAACTCGAAGATGCGCTCCGTGAAGCGGCCGCGCTCGTCGTCGGCGTACTGCAGCATGAGCATGCGCGCGCGCGCGCTCGTGGGCACCGGCACGGCCGGCGCGCCCGATCCGGTGTCGAAGGCGCCCGTGGCGCCGCCGCCGCCCGAGAAGCGGGCGGGGCGCACGAGCGGAACGCGGCGGGGCGGCATGGGCTCGGGCTCTCTTTTCCGCGCGGGGGGGTTACTGGTTGACCGAGCGAGCGCCCTGCTGCACCGAGTGCAGCCTCACCATGAAGTCCACGAACGTCCCGAACTGGTTGACGGCCGTCGGGGGCGTGAAGGGCGCGACGCCGTCGGCGGCGGCGCGGCCGGTCTCGATGAAGACCTGCTGGCGCACGAGCTTGATGACCACGTTGAAATTCGAGTCCGTCTCGCCGCTCGGCGTCCAGAGAAGCGGCTGCGGGAACGGGTAGTAGTTGTCGATCACCGGCCAGCCGTTGGAAAAACTGGCATCGGTGAAATTCGAGCTGATGAGACTCGGTACGACGGTCGAGGTGATGCCGCTCCCGAAGGTGCCGCCCGAGCCGGGGATCATGTCGGGCCGGCCGAGGCGGTAGTTGTGGCTGTCGCCGTCCATTGAAATCTTGACCGAGATGTTCGCGATGAGAACCTTCCAGAGGCCAACGTCGGTCGTGCTGCTCGGCATGAGCGCGATGCCATCGATTTCGAGCTGCTCGCCGGCGACCGTCTCGCCTGCCTTGACGAGGTTTGTCTCCGCGTCGGTCGCGATGCCGAAGCTCGGATCGAAGCCGGCGGTCGAGAGCGGATCGCCGAGGCGGTAGGAAAACGGCCGAAGCTCCTGCACCGCAAACGTGAGCGTCGTCGTCGGCGGCACGACGTCGACGATCGCCTGAAAGCGCACGACGCTGTAGTAGTTGTTCCACAGCTTGAAGCGCTGGCCCGTGGGGCCGGGGTCGACGCCCGGCGTAATCTGGCCGCGGCGCTTCATCGCGAAGTTGGCGATCGCGCTCGCGAGCGTCTGCGACTCGGCGGGCGAAAGGCTCGCGAAAAGGGGCGCGAGGCCCGGGTCATTGGCCATCGCTGTCACGATCGCGCTGCTGTTCATCGGTCTCTCGCGGGGGGGTTAGGGAGGGAGGAAGCTCGAATCCGATCAGGCGTAGGCGCGGCCCATGTGCACGGCGCCCATGTGCACGGCGCCCATGCGCCGGTAGGCGCGCGCGATGCCCGCCGACGTCGTCGCCGGCGTGGCGGGTTCGGTCGCCAGAAGCAGCTTGGTCGCGAGCGGCAGCGCGAAGGGCGCCGGCGCGCCGAGCGCCATGCCCGCGCCGAGAAGCGGCATCTTCTTCGCGATTGCCGCGCCCGCCACGAACGTTGCGGCGGGGATCCCGTAGAGGCTCAGGGGATTGCCCGGCGCGATCTTGCCGGTGAGAAACGTCACGCCGACGGCTGTGCCGACCGCGACCGTCGCGCCGAGCGCGAGGCGACCGAGGCGCGTGCCGAAATCGCTGCTCGGGTTGCGGCGCCGGCGCCGGTGCGGATGGTGGGCCTTGGAGCTCGCGCGCGGATTGCTGCGACGGTGCTTGCCCTTGCCTCTCTTCTTCGCCATGTGCGCTCCGGGGTTGGCATGGCGGACAGTGATCGTGGGTTTCCCTCTCGATGTGCCGGCGGCTGCCATTGGCTCAAGCGTACGCGGCTGCGGCACACCCCGTCAACCTGTGGCACATCTTGGCTCGCATCAGCCCTCGATGCCGTGCTCGGTCACGGTGTAGTCGCCGCCGACGATGAGCAGTCCTCCATCGTGGAAGGCGAGCACAGGCCGCCTTCCCTCGAACTCGTGCTCGTAGTGCACAGGCTGCCGGTCGCTGCCCTTGCGCGTCTCGTAGGTCACAGCGACCAGGCGCCCGAGCGTGACGGCCGTCCCGTGGCCGGGGTTGGCGGCGCCGGCGGCGCCGACGGCGCCATGGCCGCGCCGGCCCCAGTGGGTGAGCTCGTAGGCGCGCTTGGCCTGGGCATCGGAAAAGCCCGGGTTCTGGCGGCGTCGTGGTGGGCCCTCGGCGTGCCGCTGCTCGGCGCGCGCGATGGCGATCGCCAAGCGACGCTGCCGCGGGCTGCCGCGAAAGAGGCGCGCCACATGCGCGGCGCGCGCCTTGACCGGCACGCGCCAGTAGGCGGCGTTTCCGCTCGCCGGCGGATCGTGCGCGTGCGCGCGCCCCGCCGGGCTCGCGAGATAGCGGTCGTACCAGCGGCGCGGCGTCGCGCGCGCGGCGGCTGCCTTGGGTTTCGCGCGGCGCGTGGCCGCGCGCTTCGGCGCCTTCGCGGCGCGGCGGCGGGGGGGCTTGCCGCGCGCCGCCGGCGTCGCCTTCTTCTTCTTCTTCTTCTGCTGCGCCTTGGCCATGGCCTAGATCCCCACGGTCGAAATCCGCGGGTTGCCCCGCCGCTTTTTTTTCTGCTCCTTGCCGTAGTAGACGCCGCCGAGCGCCCCAATCCCCCCGGCGACGAGCAACCACCACCATGCCCAGGGCGCGGGGCAGATCGGCGGCGGTACGCTCGCCGGCGGCGGCGGCGGCCCCAGCCCGGGCGCCGGCGCGGCATCGCCCCCGCCGCCGCCGCCCGGCGGCGCGGGAAACGTCGTCATCGTCACCGAGCCGCCCGGTGGCGTGTAGGACGCTGTCACGGGCGGCGGCGCCGGCGCCGCCGTCGGGGTCGGCTGCGATCGCACAGGCAACCGCAAGCTCACCACCTTATTGGGCACGCAGGCGCTCAGGGCGCTCAGTCCCCGGATCGGGATCTCATCGTCCACCCAATGGTAGCCGTCGGGGCAGCTCGGCGTTGTCGTCGCCGGCGGCTGAAAGACGCTCTGGCCGATGCCGCGCGCGTGAAAGCGCGATCTCATCGGCCCCACCGCCGGCCGCGCCGCCGCGGATTGACCTGCACGAGCGCGCGGCTCTCGGGGTGATGGTGGTGGATGACGCGCTTTTTCTTGCCTCGAAAGAAGAGAAACCAGAGCGCGACGGCGGCGGCCGCGCCGCCCAAAATCAGCATCGTGCCGGCGGACATGCCGCCGCCGGCCGCGGGCGCGACCGCCGGATGCGAAGGGGTGGGGGCTGGTTTCGGGGGCGCCGGCGCCGGCGGGCTCGGCGCTGGACCGCCGCCCGGCACGACGTCGTTGGCCAAGCCCGTGACCGCGTCGAGCGCGTCGTGCGTGTTGGGCCCGTAGTTGCCGTCGGTGTCGAGGGGGCCGCTGCGGCTCGCGACCGCGTCGGCATTCCACGCCTTCTGAAAGGCCAAAACGACCGGATCGAACGTGTGGATAGGCGTCGCGCCGACCGAATCGAACTGGTTTTGCAGCGCAAAAGCCGCGTCTTGCAGCGCGCCGCCGGCGGAATCGGCGAGGCTACCGGCCGCGGGCGCTGCGAAATTGGGGTTGGTCTGTCCGATCGAGCGGACGCGCCGGCGGACCGCCTGGCGCCGAAGCGGGGTCGCGGAAAAAAGGTCTCCCATCGTGGTCAGGGTCCGCATGCGTGCCAGGCTACCACGCTCGAGCTCGGCCGGCGTAGACTGGCAGAACATGGCCAAGACTGTGACGCTCCTGCCCCCCGCGCATCCCGCGTCGGCGCCCGCGCCGGGCGGGGCGATCGTGGCCGTCTCGGCCCCGGCGGCGGCCGGGGCCCCCGCGTTCTGGGCGCAGGCCTCAGGCGGCGAAAAGCTCGCGCTGGTCGGCGGCGCCGCCGGCGTGGCGCTGCTCGTCTTTTTTGCGCTGCGCGGAAGGCGGCGGCGATGACCTGCCCCTGCGGATGCTCGGTCGGGCCGACGAGCTGCGCGGGCCTCGGGCGCCGGCGCGTGACGAGCCGCATGCGCCGGCGCGTGCGCACGATCGGCCAGTCGAGCGACGGCGGCGACATCGATCTGTCCGCGACGCTCTCGTCCTACGTGCAAACGGCTCTCACCGACTACAACGCCATCAAGACGGCGTTTGCGGCCGCCCAGCAGGCGCTCGATGTGCTCAACGCCAAGACGCAAGCGCAGTGGAAGACCGTGCAAGCGGGCATGGAAACCTTTGTGCAGATCTTGACGACGGCCGCCGGCGCGCCGTGGCTCGGCGCGCTCTTCAACGCCTGGTTCAGTCAGCAGCCCGGCGCCGCCGCGGGGCCGGGCTATTGCGTGACCGATCCGCCGTCGGCGCCCGATTGGCCGACGCTTCGAAGCTGGAAGCATTACACCGACTGGGGCACGCCCATGGCGAGCGCCTACGGGCCTGACGCGGCGGGAAGCTTCGAAGCCTTCGCCAATCCGCAGCTCGAGTACAACCGCGTGCTCATGAACAATTGCTTCGCCGGCAAAGCGCAGGACGAAGCCACGTTGCTCGCGCACCTCGTGCAGCTCTGGAACGCCGCGCACCAGGGGCCGACGCGATCGATTGTGCGCCACAACCTCAATCCCGTCTGCAACCGCTGCGGCTCGGGCTGGTGCTCGGATTGCCAAGAGCCCTACCCGTGGGATCCCATCGCGAGCGCGCTCTGGACAACGCTCGATGAGAAATACCCGTGCTCGGGCGCGTTTTGCACCAACCCCAATGAGCCCAAAAACGCGACGCTCTCCTTTGTCATCAACGACGGGCCGGAGATCCAGCAGAGGAAGGTGGTGACGCTACTGCCGCCCCCCAAGCACCCGCTTGCGCCCGCGACCGCGGCGACCGCGGCGACGACGGCGCACGCCGCGGCGGCGAGCCCGACGAGCACAGCGCTCGCGGTCACGGGCCTCGGCGTCGTGGCCGCCGGAGGCCTGTACGTCTACCTCAAGGGCATGCCGGCATTTGTCGCGCGCCTGGTCCGCTAGCGGGCGCCGGCGACGAGCGCGAGCGCGACGGCCCCAGCGAACGCCGCCGCCGGATCGACAAAGTCGTGGCCGTAGACGGCGGGCGCTCGCTGCTCGGCGGGGCGAAGCACGTACGCGCGCGCGATCGCGCTCTCGACCGCGGCCGACTGGAGCTGACGGCCCATGAGCGCGGCCAGATCGTCGACCAGGATCGCGCCGTGACCGCGGCGATCGATCTGCCGGTTGGCCTCGTAGGCGGCCGAGCCGCGCAAGGCAACGATTTGCCCCAGCCCGCGCGCGGTGGCGAGCGTCGCCGGCAAGAGGTTGGCTTGGTAGGCGCGCGTGGCCGATCGGATGGGGCCATAGCGCGCGACGGCCGAGGCGAAGTAGGGGCCGACGGCGCGCGCGATCTGCTCGCTCGCCGGCAAGGCGAGCCAGCTCGCCGGATCGATGCCCATCGCGGCGAGCTGCGCGCCGCTCGTTTGCGCGATCCCGTAGTAGGGCAGGCCGGCGCGATTTTGCACGGAGGGATCGAGGCCGCTCTCGTAGGAGAGCACGGGGATGAGGTACTCGGGCCTCACGCCGGTGCGGTCGCTCAGGGTCCAGAGCGCGCGCAGGGCGTCGTCGTCGAGCGCGGCCATCAGAGACGCGCGAGCAGAGGGCGAATCGTCCAGGCGGCGGCGACGACGCCGGCGGCGACCGCGATCGTGGTGACGGCGCCGAGCACGCTGTCGGGTTTGCTCTCGGGAAGCTTGGCGCCCGTCAGCGTGCAGATCGCCCCGAGGCGCGCTTGCCAGTCGCGGATCTGCTCGGCGTAGTCTTGCGCTTGCCGCCCCTGCCCTCCGGCGTTCCATACGCTCGGCGCGACCGCGTAAAACTCGCGCCACGCGACCACAAACTCGTTCCACGCCGAGAGCGTCGCGCTGTCGAGCGCGGCGCAGCGCACAGCATCGGCGTCGATCGTGTTGACGATCGAATCAAGCTGCGTCTTTCGGTTCTGTACGTCGCCCGGCGTCACGAAGTCGAGACCGAGAAACCCGAGGGGCGCGCCCGAATCGGCGGCCGCGTGAGAGAACGGATCGCCGGCCGCCTCGAGCGGCCCGAGGCGCGCGAGCGCGTCGAAGGGATCTTCGCCGAACGCTGCATCGATCGTGGTCTCGGCCCATTGCCAGGCGCCGTCGGAGGTCTGCAGGCGCGCGACGACGTGCACCGGCACGCTCTCGGCGGCCGACTGCAAGAGGATCGTCGGAAGGGCGATCATCCCTTCCTCGGTCTCGAAAAACGTGAGCTCGGCGGGGATGCCGAGCGCCTCGGCGAGCGCGTAGACGAGCCGCGCGTGGTCGTCGCAATCGCCGGCGCCGAGCTCGATCGTGACGTCGGCGCCCTGAAACGTCTCCTCGGGCTCGTGCACAAACTTGATCTGGGCTTGCACGTTGGCGTGGATGGCCTCGGCGACGGCGTCGCGAAGGGCCGGCGAGAGCGTCGGGCCGAGCGGCTCGCCGATCGCGCGCGCGGTGGCTGTGAGGATCTGAAGCGCCCAGGCGCGCACCGTGGGGTCGGCGGCGTCCTCCTGGGCGAGCTCGACGAGAAGCCGCGCCGCCGCCCACGGATCGGCAAAGGCGAGCTTGGCCGCGAGCACCGTCTTTCCGGGCGCGATCGGCACGCGCTCAACCTGCACGACCTCGATGCCGCCGGCGCGCGCGGCCGCGGCGCGCAGGTCCGCTTCGCTACGCACGCCGCCCGCCGTTGGCTTGCGTCTTCATCCACTCGAGAAACTTCGGCACGTTGTCGCGGATCCAGCCGGGCGCCTCTTTCTCGAGCTCGCCCAGCATGCCGAGGCCGAATCGGTCGAGCGCGCCCTGCAGGTCTTCGGGCTCGGTCTCGCGATCTTCTTCGGCCTCTTCGAGCCGGCGCATCCCGAGCTCCTCGCGGATGCCCATCATTTGCTCGCGGATCGACAGACTGATCTGCCGACCCACCGTGTCAAAGTCGGGCTGCGCGCTCCCTCGCATGTTGCCCATGAGCTGCGTCCACATTTGCATTTGCCGCGTGGACTCCTCGCGCTCGCGGGCTCGCTGCGCCTCGGCCCGATCGGCCGCGCGCTGCTCGCTCTGCTGCATGAGCGCGATGACTTCGAGTAGGCCGACCCGGCCATCGCGACCGACCGGGACGCCGTCGAGTGTCGGCTCATCGGCCTCGGGTTCGTCGGCGGCGGCTGGGCGAGCCCTGCGGCGTTTGGGCGGCGCCGCGTCGTCGCGCGGCTTGGCGACCTGAAACGTGCGGCTGAGCCCCTTCATGTGCGCTCCGTCCGCGCCATACCAATCGACGCGGTACTTGCCCGGCCCCCAGGTCTCGAGAACCAGCTTCGGGCTGAAAATCTCGACCGGCCATAGCTCGCCGAGCGAGCCATCGGCCTCGGGCTCGGGCCAGCGAAGCCGCGTGTAGCGAAGGCCTCGCCGGCCCCCCGGATCGCCGCGGTGGATGGCCCAATGCGTCGCATCCGGCGGCGGTCGGACGTGACCGACCTTGTGCAGCAGATCGCGCGGCATCAGGGTTTTCGCTTTCCTTGGTTCGCCTGATACGCGAAGCCGGCGACGCCGCCGACCCCAGCCGCAACGACCAGCCA
>Ga0126383_10001962_pt1 | contig 13045 bp, 19 predicted proteins | sample PanSoiMetPlot_35_FD_96882 | JGI IMG/M metagenome (GOLD analysis project Ga0126383, IMG submission 96882) | Tropical forest soil microbial communities from Panama - MetaG Plot_35 | ecosystem: Environmental > Terrestrial > Soil > Tropical forest > Bulk soil | place: Panama | collected 2016-02-17
AAGTCACTCGTGGCGAACATCCTCCGTGCTGTCGCCTGACGGCTTCCCGAATGACCGTATAGTCATTCGATTAGACCGTCCAGTCAGTACGTGCCCTACGATGCCCCTGGGACGCGCCAGGATCGTTTATAGGCGCGATTCGGGACCGACCCCTTGTGTAGGTACCCCCCTTTGACTAAGATTCTTTTCGTTAGGGGCAATCCCATGCTTTCCAAACGGGAACTATTGGAAGACAACGAAGAGTTGATCTGTCTGCTGAATGATATTCTGGTGTGCTGCGAAGAGCAGGGGTGCCTGCTGCCGGTCGACCTATCCGAGCGCGTCAGCGAATTTTTGATCCTCGAGGGCGGGGATGAGGTGGATAACAAGGTCATCGACATCGAACCGTCCTAGGACAAACCCGTAGTTATGCTTGTGCTTTAACAATTCCCTTATTGACTCTGGCATAGCAAAGATCAAAGATGCATGTCGGATAATCGATATATCCCTCTTTTTCTGAGGAGCCGGAAAATAGCGCTTTCTTTGGCGACGACGCAGAAAATGATTAGGAATCCGTAAAATTACGGGATGGCCTATCCGTAAAATTACGGATTCCTAGGTTTTATAAATTGAGTAAAAAGCAAAAGGACGGACAAGGGATAGCGCCCCGTGTCCGTCCTCTTTTACTCGTGATCGGTACCAGCGATGACGAGCGTTTCGTATTACAACCGCAATTTAGACGTCCTTACAAAGAAACACAATAGGTTTATTTACCTATTCCCTTTAAAAAGCCTATTGCAGTGCGTTGCAGTCCTGTTGCAGTGCCTTGCAGAGCGTTGCAGAGCCGTTGCAGAGATTTTCTCTGCAAAACTCTCTGCAAAAAATAACTCCCTACCTTTCAGTCCCTTAAGCCATTTCCACAAATCTAAAAGGACCATTTATGAGTAATCGTGCCAATAACTGGGCATGGGAATTGAAGTTAAAACCGGTCCAAAAATCGGTTTTGATTGCATTGGCGGACCACGTCCGGGATGAGACGGATTTGGAATGGAACATTCCATTACGTGAGATTTGCAAATGGACCTGTCTTAGTGAGCGGTCTGTCTGCTACGCATTGGATCAATTGCAACGGAAACGGTTAATTCGACGCACAAGAAGTAAAGGGAAATATTGGTCGACTTACAAAATTCTCATGGATGAACTCTGCACCACATGCAGAGTTGAACCGATCGAACTCTGCACGACATGCAGAGTTAACTCTGCACCACATGCAGAGTCCACTCTGCACCACATGCAGAGTCTTTTATTGAACCCTAAACAGAACCATTTAAATATCCACGCGCGCACCACCACGCGCGGGAACAGGAACGGGAACGGGACCGGACCCCCCCCTATTCCGCGGACCCCCCCCTCGGTTGCAAACCGGACACAACATCACGACGGAATGACCGGTTTACAACCAAATGAAAACGGCCGAATCCGAAGGCTAAACGAATCAGACGGCACATCTCCAAGGCGGCCGCTTCCACCCTCCGGAACTGTGCATCTCTGCAACATGTGCGTAGAGGCCCACGAATGGATTAACCCCGAAGACGATGACTTCAGCTATGTGCTGGCGTGTCCGGAGCTCCGGGAACGTCTCCATAAAAAGAAACGGGTGACGAAATGAGCGGAGCGGAGAAGAACAAAAAGAAGCAACGGACGTGCTGCCGGTGCGGGCGACAGACAACCTCGGTCTTATCCTACGGATCCGGTAAGCGTTGGATTTGCGTCCCCTGTCTCTATGAAATCGGCCGCGAACGTAAGAGAACATAATTATTGGGAAATTCGGTCCACTTGCCTGAAAGGACCGTTGTTGACATCCTGAAGAATCACCATAGATTTAGAGCGTTCAATCGAAGACCACAAGCTAAGAGAGGTGATTTATATGCAACAAAAGTGTTCTGAATGGATCATGACCCTTCTGCCGGATCGGCCGGTGAATATCTATGAAGGGGTGCAAAGCACGCGAAATCTCCGCGAAAAACTGGCGCAATGGAAGGCCCGGGACGTGACGCTGGAAGCCCTTTATAAAACGTTCGGGATGAAATTTTTTGTTCTCCGCGAAGTCGATGCCCGCGGGGTCGAACGTCGCCAGTGTGCGTTGAAGCCGGATCACGAATTTATGAAGTCGTTGACCGCGGCCGCACAAGCATAAAAATGGCGGATGTCAAACGCTGCGACCGATGCCGTGCCATCGGGGCCAGTGCCTACAGGCTCCATTTCCCCGCGATCGAAGCGAACAGCGCGCGTGGCCGGTATTACTATTATTCGGACTGGGATCTGTGTGATTCGTGTGCAGCGGGAATGCAACATGTTTCCCAACAAATGGTCAACGTGGTTCGCAAGTATGTGGGATCGCATCCCAAAGAAGTGGAAGACAAAAAGAAATGGGAAGCCGCGCGCCACGTGGTGATTGAAATGCCCGAACACATCATGCGCGATTACAAACTGACGGTCATGCCCAATAGCGTCGAACGCACCATCCAACTATTGATCGCCGCGGGACAGAAACCGCCGAAACTCAAGCCAACAGGCTCCTAAAAACAATCTCCTTGCACACTTCTGTCACACTGTGATAGAAGTGTGTTCGGAGGTTAGTCTGATGGAAAATGAAACAGTGAAAGTAACCGTCGTCCGATCCGAAAAATTAATACCGCTCGTGAAGCTTCCGGAGCGCATCAACCGGGAGTGTGAAGCCGTCAACCGGAATGCCCGCGACATGCTGCGGCACATTCTGCAGTGCGGCGATTACCTCAACATGGCGAAAAAGCAAGTCGCCTATGGCCAGTTTGAAACCTGGCTCGAAGTGAATTGTCAACTCGGCCATGCCCAAGCGCATCGGTACATGAACATCGCGAAAGTGTTTCCGAAGCTCAGCGGCAAGCAGCAACGGCGCGCGGCGGAGCTCACGTCCTTCCGGCAAATCATGGCCGCCGTCACGGGTAAACAGATCGGCGGCAGCAACGGCAAACCGGAGAAAACCGCCAAACGCCCAACGAATTTCGAGGCTCTTCATTCGAAGAACGATTGCGCCTACCGCGGGTGTGTCCGGCCGGCCGTCATTCTCGGATTCTGTGCGGGTCATGTGGTGGAGGGGGTTTGCGCGGAATTGACCTACGCCGATGCGGAAATTGTGCAACAGGTGATCGACCGCTTGCAGAAGGAGGTCGATTATGTCCGACACGATTAACGATGTCAGCCAGGTCATTGTCGAGGGTGTCCGAAAAATGAATTACCGCCGCCGGGTTCGCAAGCTCACGGTCGACGATGTGTGTGCCGTGATCGCCCAGGCCCTTCGTGGGGATCTCGGCTATGCCTACATGACCGGTGGGAACGTCGATGCGAACAGTTACGGTTACCCGTGCTCGTGTGCCGCGTTCGCCGCGGTTCGGTTCGGCGATCGGGTCGGGTTGAAATTCGGTTCGGCCAACGCGGCGAAGGGTCATTCTCCGGTGACGTGGTTTGGTCCGCACTCCGCCCGCCTGGCGGACATGCAGGCTTGGCTCAAACTAGATTGGCAGCGTATCCATTTATCCATATGGAGTAATCCGACCGAAAGAGGACTGATACCTTATCGCGTGACATTCTGGCGAAAAGAGAGCGAACCATTGCGGTCCATGTTGGAAGAAGGAGTTCTCTATCGGGTACCAGAACATTATGTCCATGCGATTGTTTATGCGGAAAACACCACCGCAATTCCTCATATTTTGGATTATCACTACGGCCGGACATGGGATCGGTTGATGATTTCGTCTGACAATCCTGATTAGTTATGAACCGCCAAAAGAATCCGAAAGTATGGGAAAAATCTGTGAACTGGCTGATCGATGGATCACGCCGCACAGACGAAGAACGGGCCATCGATGCCGCGTACCGGATCCGTCGCTACATCGATTGTTACGACCTATTACGCGAAAACCATGGACAGTGGTGGAGCTCCATCGATGTCGCTGGCGAGCTCGGCATTTCCAGACGTGCGGCACGGCGGACCTTCGAGCATTTAGCCGCGGCCGGGGTCATCGAACTTCACCGAGGCATCGGTGGATTTCGATCTGAACCGACAAAAGCGAGATATGTGCGGAAAACTAGAAAGGAAAAATGATGGAAAAATTGTCCGGGATTGAGGCACTCGGCACCACAACATATAGTGATTTTATGCGACATTTGTCGCATAAAAAGGTAAGTTGTTGAATCTATTCAATGGCATAGCGCGTATAAGGATCTTTATGTAAACCTTCTTGCACGTTTCAACCCGCTGAAATCGAGATTATTTCAGCGGGTTGATTTGTTAAAAATGTGACAACCATTCGATACGAAGTAGCGATAGAAATTGACGACATAACGGCTGATGGATTTACCGATGCCTTATCGATGAGAAATTATTTTTCCGATCGGATCTTTGAACAGATAGTCCGCATGATCGAAGTTCACCGAGCGCTTGTCCACGCTATTCCTGACAAATGACACATGACACAGATCGAATACGGATGGGTTGTATTTTGGTCCTGTGTGCTGATTGGTTTTCTACTTGGTTGGCTGAAAAGGAAATGAGGATCTACTATATGGGAAGACTTCGCTTTGATCCATTCGACCCCGATCGCACGATCGCATGCGGCGAAGAAAACCATGAACACTGTTCGGGTTGGCTTGATGATGCCCAGACAACCGAATGTTCATCCGAATGTCATCAGGAACCGCATGTCCAATCGTACGTCGTTCGTGCCAAACAGTAGTAAACACAAATTCAGGTGTGTAGTCTGTCGCCAGTATATTACTGAGGAAAATGTGTATCGTATGCTGTTCAAACATCGCCCGGGCGCGTGGCCAGCAATATGCAAGGCATGCCATATTGATCCGAAAAACGGGTCTCCCGGTAGGGATATAAAACGATGAGATGGTAAAATGTTTACCAATCTCCAAAGGCTATCGTTAGGCCAAGGGGACGAGAAATAAGCTAAACGATTACGGGCCACGAGCTGAGAAGGTTGGTACCCTTCAACTGCGATGACATGGCCCGTTTCACTATGATTGGCTCTTGGAGATTCTGTAAAAAAGCCGAAGCCGAACACAAAGAGAATCGCCGCCAGTATGCCCACACGTTTCACTATCCGAACGTGATCTGCTTATCCCATGCCTTTTGGAAATTGCCGAAGAAACACCGGCACGCGATTTTCCTGCATGAAATGGGACATTTGATCGCCGGTCCGGATGCCAGTGAAGACGAAGCCAACCGCGCGATCGAAGAACTGAGCGGAAGGAAAATTCTATACATGGATTCGCCCTATGGGGAGGGATTAGAAATTCTTTAAAAGCTGGATTGTCTTATAATCGCCTCTTATAATCGCCCCTGCGCGAAGACTGTATCTTGTGTTCCATTTTCCATCAGACTGAACCGGCCGGGGTGCTCATACCCGGCCGTTTTTTTTGATATCCTCACGCCGTTTCTACTCCGTTCTTCACTCCGCTGCGCCCGGTCGTTAACCCCTTCCGGGCGCGTTTTTTCAGGTGTTCGGTTACACTTCCATGACCCGCAATTTTGACCCTAAGGTAGAGCTATGCCGGAAGAAAGAGACATGGACCGTGAAGGCCGGGACCGTGATCGAGATCGTGACCGTGATCGCGATCGGGATCGTGACCGCGATCGCGACCGCGATCGTGATCGGGACCGGGACAAAACGACGATAGTCGTGATTTCGGAAGACTGTGACGATCGCTGCGATTGGGACGACGACGAATGGCACCGGCACCGGCACCACCGTCGGGAACATTGCCGTAAAAAGCCGATTGAAGTCGAACCCGATGTCTTCAATCTCATCCTGCGCAATCCCTACGCGGTATTGGAAGCCGCGGCCGACATTTTTGCCGACCAGAAAAAAAAGAATCATCGCCGCGCGGTTGAGGATGCGACGGATTTATTCGAGATTATCGAAGATATCCAGCGCGAAGGGAAACGGAGAGAACCGGAGATTGGCCGGTTTTCCTAAAACGGCACTTTTCGTGTCCAGCCATTCCGGACCGCGGACTATCGATTCCGTGGCCGCGGAATGGCTTTTCTCTTTTTGGGACGGATCATCGCAATTGAACCTAACACTCTGAATTGCCTCTGTTTGCTCCACGATCAAGCCGGTTCTCAGCTCCCCGCCCCAAAACCCTTAAAAACCCGCGCCAGGATCGTTTATAGGCTCGATTCGACCCCCTGCCCTGGCTTGGGATACCCCCCCAATTTTGTGTCATATCGGCAAACTCTGCCCGCCATGATTCGGTACGTCGATGGGACAGATTTGGCCCGGCCGACCATGGAAAATGGTCCCATCGGGATACTGGCAATTCCCCGATGCGGTGACGAGACTGGTCCCGCCTTCAATCGTCCCGGTGTCGATCGTCGGTAACGGTCCGATCGGTCCCGCCTGGGTGACCGTTTCCGCCGGATAGGTATAACCGGGGGGATAGGGATTCCCTCCGGGTTGATTTTGATCTGCACAGGTGCCCGGAAACAGAGTGGTAGCGAATGGAAGGTTGCACAGGATTTGCCCGCCATTTTCGCCAATCGCACGAAATATCAAATATCCCCCGATCCCGACCAGTGCGAGCACGAGCACGTCTGAATCTTCCATGTCAGCACGTCGCCGATCCGGGTTCCATCGGTCCTACAAAGGTCGAGGGGTAGCACGGTGTGGATTGTCCACCATGCGACGAATCGAACGGACACGAGCCGGTTGCACCGATGGGCGCGGTAGTGCCGTCCGGAAACTTGCAGAGCATTCCGGTTTGTGCTGCGGTGCCTGGGGGTGCGGCACCACCGGCCGGTGACAGGTAATGTGTGTAGACCAGATAACCGCCAATGCCCAAAACCAGAAGCGTTAGCATGTTGTCGCTTCGTGCCATTGGTCACACTCCTAAAAACGAATTGACCTGTGTGGCGAAGGGGGGCATGGACGTCGCACAGGCGACAGACGGATTATTTTTGCATTGCTGGTCCCACCACACCAACCAGATCACATAACCAGCAATGCCCAATAACAGCAGTGTTTCGAGTTTCATGGTTTTACCTCTTCGATGCCTGATAGAGCACCACCACACCCAAAACCACGAGCAATAGCCAATCGGTAGTGCTCAGCGATGATAAGAAACTTGGTGCCGCCGCCGCGCTCGTGACCGGTGGCGCGGTCACCGAGGTTGCGGGTAGGGCGGATGTCGAGCTCGTCGTACCCGGTGCTGCTGCCGGTCGGGCCGTCGATGCCGGAGGGGTTCCCGTTGCGGACGTTAACGGTGGAAGTCCGGAAGGACCGGTGCCGGGGGAGCTCGCCGCGGGCAGTACGACAAAGGTGGTTGATCCCAAAAGTTGACCCGCTTGGGTAAACGCCTGCACGTTGTAGCTGCCTTCATCCTGCGAACATTTCGAGGCATAGTTGCTCATGGGCATCAGCATCGGTCCGGTAAAGCTGGGCGCACCATTCTTCGTTTGCACGATCATCAGCCATTGCCCTTCATAGCCCGGTACGGTCATCGAATAGACCGAGCCACAAACCGCCTGTGTGATGACATTGCCGTTGACGTCGAAGAAGACCGGGTTCGCTAGAGGAATCGCTATCGGCCCCGGTGCGTAGGAGGAGGAGGGAACCATCGTGCCGCCACCACCGCTACCCGTTGGCGCAGAACTGAAGCCCGGCATCGAGAAATAATCGCCCGGTAGACCGGATCCATTCCCGCCCGGACCCACGGTGGTGGAAATAATGCCCATGCCCGCCAGGCCCCCATTATTCCAATTGACCGCGGGAGGTCGAGCTCCCGGTGATCGCATTTCAATGGGCGGAACATTCGTCCTCAACATTTCGCCCAGTTTGTATGGCGCGGCGCAAAGATATGGCGCGTTGTCGTGAATCCACACCGGATTCGGCCAGCCTGGACTGCGCCAAAATGTGCCGCCTACGGCAGTTGTTGCCATTGAGTAACCTCCTAACCTAGTGCCGCTTCAACCTGCGGCATGAATTGCGCATATCTCCCATTGACGCTGTACACGGTCCATGGCTGAAAGGTGGAACCGGCGGCCGAATACACGCTAAAGGCTGCGTGTGCGTTCGCCTGTGGATCCAGCAATGCCATGAAATTCGGACCGAACTCCGGATGTTTCGGCGCATAAATCTGCCACAGTCCATAGGACTGATTGTTGTCGCCCATCGCGCTCGGATCGCCACCGGATTCCGCCAGTGCGACCGCTACCGAGGTGATGAGATCACTTCCCGCAAAACCGGCGGCCGAGGCATAGGCGGCAATCTGCGGAATGGAGAGTGTTCCGGTGATTCCTGTGCCGCTTTCCGGCGGCGCAGTCTCCGTTACAAGATTTCCAAAGGGTGATTGTTGACTGAGCAAATAGAGCACAATTCCCGCCAGTACGACCAGGCCTAGAGTGTCCATCATGATCACCAACACAACAAACGCATAGCCATACATTGCACGCTAACGATTAGGCGCAAACACGGTGTAACACCATCCGTAATTTTACAGATTCCCTAATCACGTGCCGCCTTAAGGTCGCGGAGCAAATACCGCGGCCGTCATCGATTGAGTACCCGTGCCGCCACGAAACCATGCAGGCTGTTCGACAGCCTGCGCATTCTCTCTCCATGCAAAACCAATACCCCAGGCATTCCCGGTGCTTCCCAGTTTCAATTGATTGGGTAACGATGAATTAAAGACATCGGGATTGCTCAATCCAGACGATGTATAGCCGCTCACAATAACGGCATTCATGCTCGCAACGATAATGGGTTGTGCTAGGGTGATGGTGTTTGTGACGCCTGTGATGTTTGTTCCAAATCCAACGAGATCAAATCCGCTACCGTTACTGCGTAGCGCCATCACCGCAATTGCCGGATAGGTGACAGTCCCCGCAACCCAACTCACCTCATGCGCTGAATTGGTATTGACGGGCATCGCATACATGATGCGATTCGCCGTATTCACATTATCGTCGGCCCACGCCGTTGCATTTTGCCAAGCATTGTTTTCACTATCGGCAATCCATCCTCCCGTTATTGGTGGCGCCCCAGGATAATTGGCAGAACTCCGCACGAGTAACGCCACCAGTAAATCCGCTCCTGTACTATCGAGTGTCACCGTAACGCTAATGGAATTCGTCGAATCCGCAATGTTGGTTGCCAGAATATCCGGAATAGGAATCCCAGGGGAGACGATATTGAACGCATCTGAAATGATGTCTTCGATCTGCGGCCTGGTGTTGTTGTGGACGCGTAGTCGACATCCCTGCCCGGTCCCATCCGCCCGAAGTGCGATAAAGACTCCCGTTCCGGCAACGGTGGTAATCGTGATGGGATTGACCGTACAGGAACCGACATAGCCCGAAATCGTTACGCTATCGTCTTGACCATCGCTGATGGCAATTGCCACCGGTGGATCAAAAAAATGCCCGACAATGGTATTCGTCGGTTGCGAAATGAACGTCATGTAAGCGGCCGGTGGCGGCGGCGGCGGCGGCACAAAGCCGGAAGGTCGACGCAATAAGGAACGCACACGGACGGTCATTCGAACACCGGTCTTTGCCCTGTAAAGGGGCTGTACGCTTTCCGAACGATATAAGCCGCATCGGGATGTTCTGCGGTGACGAGTGGCGCTGTTAATGGCCAGGGCCAGGGATGCGGCTCAAAACCGCCATGCCAATCGTCAATGTTAATTACGGCCGAACTGCCGGACACATTCGCAACCCCGAATATGGGAACGCCTGTGCGTAACTGGTCATCATTGATAGATCCGCGAAATTCCCACATGGGTACTTCCGTTTCGAAAAAGTAAAACCGTTGCGCCACATATGCGGCTAATTCCCAGTGGTCCGTCTTCCAGAGACTTTGCAGACTGAGACGCGTGCCGCCATTCTCTAAAGTTGATACCGTTGTGCCGCAATTGAGTAAATCAATACGTTGTGGACTATCGGGATTAACGGAAATGGTCGACAATTGCGTGGCTCCAAAACGCAAAAGAGATATCCATAGATTGGCAATGCCCGGTGTGGAGGTTGCTTCCGCGATTAAGGCATAAGCGCCAAATCCTGCGCCTCTATTCGTCGGATTAAGACTGGCATTCGTTCCTACGTGAACGAGTCCTCCCGTAGTGGGAAGATTATAAATGCCAATCTGTGCTAATTGATTTTGCGGCAGCAGATTCATCCAACCCAATAACCATGTGTTGTACATCACCCAAAATGGAGATCCGGAGTTTGGCGTAAATTCCAACCCTAAACCTGGAGTCACGTTTACCGATGCGCCTGCATCCGCAGAACCGATGCGGAAGAATTGACTCTTCCACGTCCACCTCATATCCGGCCCATCGTCAAAGTTGAAATTGTCCGTGAGTGCTCGCGCCTGGCTGTATTGCGGAATGTCCGGCCGGACATCCGGCTGTGCGGCGACGGCACCGGCGGTCAGGAGCTCGACCTGCACCGTCATAGGTATGGCACCGGAAACGCAGTCACACTCACTTCAATCGGATCCGGTCCGGCCGCGAGCAAAAACCAATGCGTGAGGTCCCACGTCATTATCGGAATTTTGATAAGGTCCTGCGCGGTTTGGCTGGCAATTTTCATAATCAGAATCTGCAATTCATAAAACTGTCTTCCTTCTTGGAACACGGTAAATACGGGTGCCGCACCGGGAATGATTTCAATACTCGCATGCATGGATGGATCTACCGACAGGTATACCGGATGTGCCGCGGAGGCAAAATTATTCACAAGAAATGATGTGACCAAATGATGTTGATCGACTTCCTCACTGACCGGAATGGATCTTTCTCCCGCAGGCGGAACCATCCGATTGAACATCAACACAGGTTGGACGACGCGTTCCCTGCTATTGCCGAAATTAAAATCCATAATTAAGCCTTACTTATGCCGATGGTCAGTCACCCAGATGTTTAGCCGTCTATCTGTCTAAGCATACCGGCGGCGGACCGGCCGCACCGTCTCCGGACAAATGCGCGTCCGCCGCTTTCTGTTCTCACGCACCGACCCGCTGACCCCTAGAGTGCGTGGAAGATGTCCTGTCTATTTCCCGTTTGACCCTGCCTATTTGTTTGATAGAAAACTTTGAAGCCCTTCATGGCAAACTCCACACGAAAGGGTGTGCGCGTTGTCGGATTCTGGAGTCTAACGCTGACTGTAGAGTTTCCTTGATACAGGCTCGTGATCGACAACCAGCCTGGGTAGTTAGCGCTGTTCGCAATCACACTCTGATTACCGTTGAACCAATTGCCGCAGAAGTTAAAGACCTTCTGGGGATTGTTCATGATGTCGCGACCTGACCCAGCACGGGTGATGGTGATCGAGTAATCGTCCATTCCCACGATGTCATCACCGGTGCCGCCGGTGACATAGAGGTTGTAGATCTGGGCGACAAAATCACTGTCCGAATTGATCTGAATCCGCTGGGTCATATCGCCCCCGGCCGTAAGCGCCGATGACGTACCAGCCTGCCAAAAGGTCGAGTATGTGAATTCGTCCAGATACACCAAACCTTGGACCATGGCTTGGCAGGCTAAGATTTCGAGAGGCGAGGAACCATAGCCAAACATAGTTGCCTCCCCTATTGAATCGACCGTGCCAATTGACCATCCAACATCATTTGAATAAACACAGGACCATCGGCAGTCGGAAAATTCGGTGTGGCTTTCCCGCCAATCGCTGCCGGTGGCTGTGGTGTCACGTCTAGAGTCATGATAAAGGGTTGAAGAGGTGACAGCATCAGATTCGGAAATAACGGATAGAGCGGTCCCTCATTCTGGACCAGAAAACAATCCGTAATTCCGACATTGCAACCAACCGCCCGCGCACCGCTCGTCAACATCCACAATGGCCACGGGCCGTAAACTTTATTTCCAATTTTTAATGTGACGACGCTGATGTTATTCATCAACGTCATCGCCAAGGATTGGTCGAGTGTGGTCGTCATAGGCACTTGCCAGCTAAACCTTATAGCCTGGATCAACATGGCTTCGGGGTTGGCTAACATCCCCTGATTTTTCATGTTCGAAACGTCTTCCGTGACATTCACCTGTTGGAAAAAGCGGAACTGCGCGGGGTTTGGTGGTGTGCCGCCACCCGGAACGGTACCGGGGGAAATCCGCAACGTGTCATATAAACAATGGGGTACAACTTCAAGTCCAAGGTTGGTCTGCGTGACATATGACACCCAAGCGTCAGGAATGTTAATGTTTACAGGCATAGTACAGGGTTTCTCCTTATCTACAAAGTTTGTAGTACTACTTTAGACTGTATCTATGCACCGTAACTCATTGAAAACACTGGCGAAATGCAGCTGCGCCGGCTGTCTCGAGCTCTGGCGTTACGCTAAATGGCGTAATGCACTACATCGCGCTACTAACTCTTTAGTTAAACCGTCTCAGCCGTTGCGCCAAAATGTCCATGCCCCCCGACTGATTCCAACCTACGGGTAAATTGCTTGCGCCGATATTCTGGGACGCCAAGCCATGCGAACCCCACCGGTGATAGGCACGAAGAGGGGTATAAGCATGTAACGGGGTGTACGCTCTAAACCCAGGCACCACGCCTGGCAAGAAATCGTGGATTGCGTTCGATGCCACAAACAGACCGGCACCCGCGGTGGCGATCGGGGCCCATGACGGCCGGAACGCCCGCACGAGCATGTGCGTTCCCATCACGGAGAGCAGCAACACGCCATATTTCGCAATCTTGGATTCACTACCATCGGCATTGGTCGCCCACGACGCGGGAATCAATCCGCCCCCTGGCGTTGAACCCCACAGCATCGATTGAATTGCTGCGGTGCCGGAGAAGCCGACCACGGACCAACCAATCGTTTCCAGAGAAGGAAGACCAAAATAACTGGTACTCAAGAAGCGACGCACCCCTCCCGGATTGCGCCGGTAATGCCGCCGCCGCCGATTCATGAGATAGTGGCGAGCTCGCCGCCGCCGCCGGGGGTTGCCCGCCAGTGCCGCCACCGTTCCGCCAAGCGGGTACGGATTGCGCCGA
>Ga0126383_10001965_pt1 | contig 13042 bp, 9 predicted proteins | sample PanSoiMetPlot_35_FD_96882 | JGI IMG/M metagenome (GOLD analysis project Ga0126383, IMG submission 96882) | Tropical forest soil microbial communities from Panama - MetaG Plot_35 | ecosystem: Environmental > Terrestrial > Soil > Tropical forest > Bulk soil | place: Panama | collected 2016-02-17
GACTCGGCATCAGCTCGACGGCCACGGTGACCGCCAGAGAGTTAGTCTCCAACGTGGCCATCGCCGTCACCCGAAGCGGCGGGAACCTGATCCTCTCCGACTCGCTCGCCGCAGGCGAGACGTCCCTCTATCAGCTCTCGGTCTCTGTGACGCCCGGTCCCTCCATCGGGGCCGTCTCTCCGTCGACCGGACCCACCGCCGGCGGGACTTCGGTCGCGATTTCCGGAGCCAATTTCAGTTCCGGCTTATCCGTCTCCATCGGCGGAGTCCCCGCCTCCGTTACCAGCGTGACTTCGACGAGCATCTCGGCCAGCACCGGCGCACACGCCGCCGGTGCCGTCAATGTCGTCGTCACTAACCCCGACTCCCAGAGCTCCACTCTCGCCAACGGATACACCTATACCTCCACGCAGGCGACGGGAAGCCTCGTCAACAACGGGGACTTCGAAATTGGCACCACATCCCCGATCGGTTGGTCCCTTCAGACCACCGCGGTCGGCACGTGGTCCTGGGACTCGACGACAGGAATGTCCTCGAGCGGTGTGTCTTCGTCTCACAGCGCCAAGATCTCCATCCCCGGAACGGTCAGTGTCACGGGCGGACCCGTCATGCAGTCGGCTGTGTTCCCGTTGAGCCCAAATACCATCTACATGCTTGCCTACTGGACGAAGAGTTCCGGCGCCGGCGGTGTTTACCCCATGATCGCAAATATCGTCGAACAGGACGCAGGCGGGAATTTCCTCATACAACAAGCGCTCTCGGCGGACTTCGGCACGACGGCCTGGAACCTGAAGACGAAGACATTCGCGACGGACTCGCGCTGCGCTCAGGCATACGTGCGGGTGCTCGCGAGCAACAGCTACGGCACGACCTGGATCGACGGAATCCAGCTCTACCAGCAGCCGAGTACTCCCGGCCTCGTGTCCAACGGCGGCTTTGAGACTGGAACCACCTCGCCAACCGGATGGATCCTGCCAACGAGCTCGGTTGGTTCCTGGTCGTGGGACGCCGCGTCGGGGGTGCCATCCGCGGGTGTCTCGTCCATGCACAGCGCGAGGATCTCCATTCCGGGAACGGTCAGCGTCACAGTACCGGCCATGCAGTCGACCACGTTCGCATTGAGCCCCGGTACGCCTTACCTTTTCACATACTGGACCAGGAGCTCAGGGACCGGTGGCGTCTATCCGATGATTGCCAACATCGTCGAACAGGACTCCAGTGGCAATTTCATCACTCAACACGCAGTCTCGGCGGATTTCGGAACCGTGGGCTGGAATCGGAAAAACAAGTCGTTCGTGACCGACCCCCGGTGCGCCAAGGGTTACGTGCGCGTCAACGCGAACAACACCTACGGCACGACCTGGATCGACTTGGTCCAGCTCAATCAGAATTAGTGATCTCGGGGAAGCGAGCGCGACTCTTCGCCCGCTCGCTTCCCCGTAGGACGCCCTACCCGGAGACGGATCGGGTTCCCCTGCTGAGCTCAGGGCTTTGGACGACCACACTCACGGGGCCAGTTGCCTCGGGTTCTCGTCGAGAGGCCTCCGGCTCACAGACGTCGCAACTGCATCCCGGACGAGGGACTCGATCTCTGAGCCGGATCCGATCCTTTCGAGAACCACCAGCTCCTCACTCTTCTTGATGAATAGAGTGCCGTTCTCGGATCTCTCTTCCTCCTCCGGATTGCGCGAAACCAGGAGAAGTCCCTCGGGTTTCAGATATTTCTTCAGCAGCGAAACGATCTTGACCAGCGCTTCGTCGTCGAAATAAGACTTGTTCAGCAAGTTGCAGGCGCGGACCGCATCGAACTGCCCGTCCCACTCGGGATAGTGCTCGAGACAGCTTCTCTCGTGGACATGGATTTCCGGACAGGCCTCCGCGCTGGGATTCACGAGCGAAATCGTCCCCGTGCTTCGGAAGGAGCTTTGAAATGACGGGCTGCGGAGCAGCCGGCTGATGAGAATCCGCGAGACGAAGTCCCATCGATGATCCGCTCTGGGAAGCCGCCAGACGAGCCTTCCCAATCGCAGGAAGACGGAAGTCCCGGAGGGAGTGCGGTACTCGAGCCAGGCACTCTTGCGATACTTCGTGAGTCGAAGATGGAGGTCCACCAAATCGACACGAAGATGTTCCCAGCCAGCCTTCTTCAACGTCTGGACCAGGTCGTAGGTTGTCACGCCGTCGGAAGCTCCGAGGTCCAGAATGCGCGCGCTCCGGGGGGTCCGTTCCGCCAGGCGCCCCGCTAGCACCGTCTCGGAAAGATGAAGCCGCCCGGCACCGGTATGCTTCGAGAAACCGCCGATCGAAAGATCTCTCAGAAGGGTCGAGAACCGACTGGCCAGCTCCGCCGTCGGGTGCCGCCGATACGCTTCCCGGATCCTCTCCAGATCTTCCAGGTCGGCATGGAGGAACCTCGAGAGCCTCGGCTCAAAACGGCGTGATGCGAATTTCAAGTGGGGTTCTCTGTGACGAGTCTTTCCAGGCTGTGCGCGTCGAAAGGTTTTTTCATTGCGCGCTTTGCGTCTGGCCGCCTCTTTCCAGGTATTCCGCAAAGGACGCGGTGATCGTGTCGCTGTCGAAGCGTTCGAGCGCGGCCCGTCGGCCAGCTTTCCCCAACCGCCGCCGAGTTACCGTGTCGCTCGCCAGATCTTTCAGCGCCGCAGCCAGGGATGCGGTGTCGCCGTAAGGCACCACGACTCCCGCCCTGGCCTGGCTTACGATCTCCGCCGCTTCCCCGCCTGCGACCAGAACGATCGGCAACCCCGCCCCCATCGCTTCGTAGAGCTTCGAAGGTGCGGCGCCCGGCAGGGCGAGCTTCAAGGGCACAAGGGCGATGTCCGCGGATGCCAGCAGTTCGGGCACCTCACCCCGCGAGGCGGCCTCGAGAAATCGGACGTTCTCTAGATCGAGTTCCCGGCTCTGCCGGACTAGAGCCTGCTTCTCCGGACCATCTCCGACAAAGGCAAATACAAGTTTTACATTGTTGGAGAGCTTTTTTGCTGCAAGAAGGATCTGGTCGAGACCCTGGGCCAGTCCATGCAGGCCGGCATAGACGGCCACGCAGTGGCCGTCTCCATCCGCCCTCCGGCCGATAAGCCTCTCGCGCGCCTCCTTCGATCCTCGTCCCGGCGCAAACACCGAGGTATTGACGCCATTCGACAGGTGATACGTCCGGATCTTAGGGAACCGGCGCAGGATATCGGACTGCATGCCCCGGGTCTGAGTCGTCACCAGCCAGGCCTTCCGATAGCAGAACGCCTCGAGAGACGAGGCCAGTCTCGCCGCCAGGCCCTCCTTGATCACCCCCAGGCGCAGAGCGCTTTCCGGCCACAGGTCGGAGACATTGAAGATCCACTGGGCGCGCTTGACCCGGCTGAGAATGTAGCCGGCGATCCCCAGGAAGAGCGGTGGGCTCTCGGTGAGCAGGTAGTCCAGCCGCGGGAGCTTCACGAGCCCGACGACCAGCGATGAAGCGACGAAGGAGAAGTAGTTGAGGAGCCGGCGCAAAATCCCGGCGGACTGCGTAGGGTAGATGAAGGTTCGCAGAATCGGGATTTCCGCCTGAGTTTCGGCGCGAAAGAGACCGCCGTAGCCGTCGTAGATTCGGCCCCGCGGGTAATTGGGCATCGCCGTCAGGACGATCACGTCGTGACCGCGCTCCTTCAGCCTCCGTGCAAGATTCGACAGCCGCGCCTGAGGAGCGCCAATCTCCGGCGGGTAGTACTGAGTGAGAATCCCTATCCGCATGTCACCGTAGAGTTGATTCAGACCTCCGGTTCCGCCGCCTCCGCAGACTGCCGCGTCTCTGGGCTCCGAGCTCTCGGCGAAAAGCCGGGCGTCAGCGGATCAGACACCATTTTGAGACGCGATCGGCCGTCCGGCGGGGATATCGCGGTATCCAGCCAGCCTGGTCGGTCCCCGGCGCAGTGCCTCCCGAAACTCGGGGTCGAGTAAGACCCGTCGCTCCTGCACACGAGGCTCGAGATAAGTCGACCACCGCTTCAGTTCGTCATCGACGTAGGCCGGGTGAGCGACGAACTCAGAACAACCCTTCGGCACGTTCCTGATCAGATTGGCATAACTCTCCAGAGAGATCGCGCCCTCGCGCCTTCCCATTTTGGAGATCGAGAGCCAGTAGTCCGGCATCGCGAAGCCGCGCCGCCGAGCCCAACTCCGCAGCGCCAGGTTCCACAGATACTTCGGGACGCGGTCCGGGCTTTCCAACATATGGGCGGCGTGGCGCAGTCGCGGGTGCCGGCTCTCCATGCCGGCGAGGTACCGATGCGTCCGGATACGGCCCGTCCCGCTCGCCGCCGCGACCTCCAGGAAGATCGGATAGAGCCCCGGCAGCCGGTGCAGGCCCATGTGGAAATCGACGTGGGAGAAAGCGTCGCCCGCGAGCTCCCTGGTCCGCTCGATCTGCGCAGTCAACTCCGCCCGAAGCTCGCCCGGGTCGATCTCGCGCCGCCGGAATTTTCGCCCAAAACTCTGGTAGTGGAAGTTCCCGTCACCATCCACGAGGCTGCGGACCTCTTGAAGCGGCCGCAGCGGGCGGCCAACGACCGGGTTCAAATGGCATCCGATGGAGAGAAACGGATAGCGCTTGACGAGATCGCGCAGACTCTCGGCCCGAGCAAAGTTTACGTTCGCGGAGATGCTGCGCACGGTGCCGAAATCAACGCACTCCTCGATTGCGCGCGTCACGCCCTCGGTGAATCCGTAACCGTCCGCGTTGATGATCAGGCAGCGCATGAAGTCCCGTTGACGAGCGATCTGTAGAGGCTGCCGATACGGCTCGCCTCGCTCAGCCAGTTCATGTGATGCCGCGCGAAGGCCCGGAGGGCGTCACCCGGATCGTCCCCGGCGTCGATTGCCGCCAGCATCCCCAACACGGCATCGGCGTATTCCTTCGGCTCTCCTCCGGGTATCGTCGCGATACCCGGAGGACGGCGGCCGGCGCCCGACAGGATGCCTTCCAGGACCGGCATGGACGAAGCGACGACCGAGCATCCGCAGGCCATGTACTCGCAGATCTTGACCGCGAGGGCCGGCTCGAGATGAGGCTGCCGCCAGGGGTGAACGTCGATGCCGACCTTGGCGTCACAGAGGAGTTCGGCGACCTCGGCGTGGGCGATCGCCCCCCGCAGCTGGCAGTCCCGCGGCACCCGATCTCTCAGAAAGTCGATGATGTCAGCGGATGTCCCGACGACGAGAATGCGCGTACCGGGGCGGCGCCGGTTCAATTCCTCGATCACTTCAACCAGAAACGTGGCTCGCCGCCGGCTGAGGGTGCCGAGGTGTACGAGGTCGTGAGTCCTCTGGCCGGCCGGTCGCACGACCTGGTCGGCTGTTTCGAAGAAGTCCGGCGTCGGAAAATTGAGCGCCGCGACCTTGTAACGATGGGGGAATTTCAGAGCGAGCGGGGGCGTGACGGCCACGATTCCGTGGGCCAACCGCGCAAGAGCTCGTTCGCACCGGTCCGTAAGCGCGCGAACAAGCGGCTTCAGTCCCCCTGGGAGCCAGTCTCGCGTCAGCATGAGATTCGCGAAGTCCTCGTGCACGTCGTAAACGAACTTTGCCTTGGACCAGACGAGCCGTGCGACAGGCAGAATCGCGAGCATCTCCGCATCGTGGAAATGGACGACATCGGGACTCAGTTTTCTTGCTCTCCAGAGACATCGCCAAGGTTGAAGCAGGAAGCGGGTCAGCCGACTCGAAGCTGGCGGGATCGGCAAGACCTCGACAGCGCCCGGCGTCCCCCGCGTCATCTTTCCGACCACCGTGACGCAGGCGCCCATCGCTGCGACGCTCTTCGCCTCACGTCCGTACACCCGCGCGTCCAGCGCTTCATGGCCCGAAGTCAATACGAGGACTCTCATTCCCGCGAGAGAGGGACTCTCCAAAGTCACCTTTCCTCCGGTCACGAGATTCGGAGCTCTGGAGTTCGGCCCCGCCGGCCTGACCTCGCCAGAACATCTCGATAGAGGCTAGCCAGCTCCGGCCGATCGTAGAGACGCACGACCAGGCGAGTCTTTCCGGTCGGCATCTTCGGGATTTCCTCCACCTCGAGGACGTCGAGATCGAAAGCGCCGATACGCTCGATGATGTCGTCGACCACCGGAAGCGCGTCTTCGCTGCGATAGCCCTCGCCCGGGCGGATCAGGAGATAACCGCTTCCCGGCCGATCCTGGACGATCTGCGCCGAATGAATGCTGGGGCTCCTCTTCACCGCGGTCGAAAGGCGGCCGATACGCCGCCCGTCCGCGGTGACCAGATAATCGTCCACGCGCCCTTCCAGGGCCTCGATGACAGGGTGATTGGAGCCGCACCGGCAATTCTGATCGACCGCATAGGCTGCGAAGTCACCGGTTCGGTAGCGAATGAACGGCATTCCGTCGTTCAAGAGACCGGTGGCAACCATCTCACCGACCTCGCCCGCGGAGCAGGGAGAACCGTCCTCCCGCACGATTTCGACGATTCCGACCTCCGGAACCAGATGAAGCCTTCCCTCCTCGCATTCCATCGCCATCGAGAACCCCTCGACCTGCCCGTAACTGTCGAAGCATCGGCACCGAAAAAAGCCCTCGATGCTCTTACGCATTCCTGGCTGCAGTGTGTCGCCGCTGACCACGACGCATTTCATCCGGATGGGATCGACGCCGGCAGCCATTGCGCTCTCGGCGAGAGCGGCGATGGCGGAACCATAGCCCGTGATCCATTCCACGCCCGATCCTCGAATCGCCGTCACGTAGGAAGGCGCGCTCTCGCGCGAGACGTGATAGCTGGACAGATAGAGCTGCTTCCAGAAACGGTTGTATCGCCAGAAGGGGGCCTTGCGCGTGTCACCCGGGACGATCGGACGTCCCCCAAGCATCGCTCGGGGGAGCAGCCGAGAGACGCCCGCGGCGTTCCTGACTCGAACTTCGAGTGTGGCCTGCAGTCTTCGGAGCGGGCCGATAGGCCAATAGACCGTGACGGATGTTCCCGTCGTGCCGCTGGTCTTGTCCTTGAAGAGTCTTCGAGGGTCGAGCCCTTCGTCGAGGAATTCTCGCTCGCGCCGGCGGACTGCCTGGCGATCCAACAGCGGGAGCTCCCGGAGGTCGGCGATCGACCGCAGCCTGCCGACGTCCAGTCCACGCAACGCGCTCCGGTAGTGGGGCACCGAGGCTGTGGCTCTCGGCAAAAGGGTCCTCAGCCGGCCCATCTGCCAGGCCTCGATCGCGTCCTGGCTCGGCCAATGAGTGTCACGGATCTGCCGGCATTCCGACTCGAACGTGCCTCCGTAGTAGAGACGGTCGAGCCGCCGCGCAAAGAGCGACAGGGCCCGTTCCTGGGCGATGATGGGCAGCCGCCAGTACAGCTCCATCTTCCAATCGAGCTTCAATCCCACCTCATCCGCGCAGGGAAGGCCGGCCTTGACCGAAGCGGCCTCCAAGAGCGCTGGCGCCTTTCAGCCCGGATCGGCGCCGGTCAGTTCTCCGCATGCCGGGATTTCCGAAGCCTCACCAGGTCGGAAAAACTGATCAGCTCGACTCCCGCAGTCTTCGCGGCGCTGCGGAGACCAGGATCGCTGAGGACCTTGAGCTCGTCGGCGCGAGGCTGCACATAGGACGCCCACTTCTTGAGAACTTCGTCGGGATGGGCGGGATGACAATAGATCTCGAACGTCCCTTCAGGAAGATTTTGAAGCACGGCCAGCCAGTTCTCCCGTTTCGATTTGTTGCCCAGTCCGGCATAGCCAATCGTAACCAGTCGATCCGCCATGTGAAGTCCCGCAGCAGCCGCCCGGCGCATCTGGCGCCGCCGATAGACATGGGCGGCCCATACGACTGGGCGCCGCCAATAAACCATCCGCCGCGAGCGCTTCGGCTCTGACGATTCGAGACAAATCAGGGAAGCGTTCGTCCGAATGCAGGGGATGGACCACTTCCGGGCCAGCCGCAAGAAAAGACCGAAGTAGAGGAGGTGCGAATTCTGGTGCGAGTCGAGATGCGTCAGTCTGGCGCCCGCCAGGCTCTTGACATAAGCGATCTGCGCATCGAGCTCCGCCTCCAGCTCATCCGGCCGAATTCTCCCCGACCTCCAGAACCGCCGAAAGGCAGCGCCAGGAAGCATTCCGTCCTCTTCCACGAGGCTCGGAATGATGCTCGAGTCGAGAAGAGGTCGACCCACAATCGGATTCAGATGCACGCCGACGCTCACCGCCGGAAACCTGCTCACCAGCTCGCTGGTTCGGGCAGCCTCCGGGAAGTTCGCATTCACGCTGACACTGGTCAGAGGTCCGCCGGCCGCCAGCGTGTCGAGAATGCCCTGCGTAGCGCCTGCGCCGAATCCGAAGCCGTCGGCGTTGACAATGAGTCGACGGACCATTCTTTCCTCATGGCTTCCGAGACGATTCGGCCAGCTGCCCCGCACCCGGCGCCCGGATGCCGGCCTTCGGAGAGCGGCGGGATCTGTTCTTCTTTCCGCTGTTGTTCCTCGAACCGGCCGCGCCGTCTCCGGCGAGTGGCTTCAGTTGCTCGCCACAGACCGCGACCACACAGGAGACGCGAAGCACTCGGTCTGATAGCTGACCCGCCCCGGATCGTATTCCGAGGCCGCAGGCCGCCAGCCCGCGGCCCGGAACTTCTCGGTCAGTTGCCGCGCCGCGCTTTTCATCTTGCCGTCCGGCGACGTCGGCTGACCGCCGCGCCCGATCGACCTCAGGCGGCCCTTCAGATAACCCCCTTCCCGAACCATGCACACGCAGACGATGCCGCTCCGGGTGTCCGGCGTGGCGGCGGACCAATCGAAGCCGCCCTTGCCGTCGCCGGGCAGATGCCGAAACGACACGCCGCCGGTTGGTTGTCCTGAAGTCAGAAGAAAATCAAGCCACTTCTCTCTATTCGAGTACACCACCAAAGGCCGGCTCCGCCCGGCCAAGATGCGCGTCACCTGGCCGCTGCCGCCGTAGATGTCAGTCGTCATGGAGCGCAGCGCGAAATAGCCCGTCATGGCTATCCAGAGAACAATCGCGCCATAACGCCAGCCGAGTGAACGGATGGAGGCCACACCAAAGACGAATGCCATGAGCAGAGGCACAAGAAGGAGCCCGAACTTCCTCTCCATAGGCCAGGCGGCCAGCGACGCGGCAGCGAAGTGCGCCAGGAAGAGCAATACGACCCACAGTCCGACGCAACCGCCGAGCCACCGCGCGGGTCCGCCCGTGGAGCGCCGCCATTGCAGGGCGCCGCGGATCACGACGACAAATACGACGAGCGTGACAATGGCCACCAAAGGCAGATCCACCAGATCGAGCTTCCCGAACTCGCCCGCCCCGAACAAGGCGAGACACCGACCAAAGAGCGGCACCGCCAGGATGCGTGGCATCCCCGGCTCGCTCGCAGAGTGCTTTCCGTAGACGTAGAGCAGCAGGCCCAGGTAGTACACGCTGGTGAGACCGGCGACGACCTGCGCCGCGATCGCTCGTCGCCAGTAAGGCAATCCCTTCCGATAGAAAACCGTCGCGAGCAGATGGGATGGCAGGACAACCAGCAGCCCCCAGTACGATGTCTGAACCGCCACCAGCAATGCCAGGCCATAGACCAGCCACATCGCGCGGGAGCCCTCCGCCGCGAGCCCCCAGAACGAGACGAGGCTCAGCATCGCGGCTAGAAGAAAAAGGCCGTGCGGCCGGCCCATCTGAGCCAATTCCACTCGCCACGAGGAGAGGCTAAACCCTAAGGTGCCGAGAGTCGCAAGACGACTCGGGAATAACGATCTCAAAAGTACGAACGCGACTGGAACGAGTAAGCCTCCCGCAACCCATGCGAGCGACCGGATGGAGAAGAGGGTAACTCCCGACAGCTTCAGTATCGGGTGGAGCAAGAAATGGTACAAGGGCGGGCTGTCGCACTCGGGCACCGCGCGCCCCACATAGAGAGCGAATTGACTCGCGATTGGCTGCCGGGCCTGTCGAATCTCAAGCACTTCGTCATAGTGCAGACTTCTCGTCGCAAGGCCGGGAAGAGCGGTCAGCAATCCCACAACAAACCATGCAATCCACAGCAGCCAACTCCGGTTCGCCGCGTTCACGGACTGCCGCGCGATCGCCGGGCCAGACAATCGATTGTCGGCTGGCAGTCTGGCGCTCCCGCTCACTTCTTGTCCTTCCGCAATCGCGCCGACCGCCGGCCGAACACCACACCCGCGACAGCTGCGGCTAGCAGACCGCCGGCCGCCGCTACCCATCCTGGCCGCTGGCGAACAACGATTCGGGCCGCATAGACAAAGTGCCGAGGTCTCAGCTGAGTCAACGTGGAGAGACGCAGACGTGCGACATTGTGAACCATCGCTTTCAGGGCGCCGCCATCCCCGTAGTATTTCGACTCGTCGGATATCGATCGCTCTCGGAGCGTCCGCACAAATTGCGCGAAAGCCGGGTCGTCGAGCGGCCCCACTTGGCCCCGCCGGAGGTCATTGTGGTAGGGCACGACGAAGATCTGAACCAGCCGGCCGCCGTCGAAGCCTGCCACCAGGTGCGTTCCGATGGGTTCCGTATCAGCTCCTCCATAGCTGATCGAGGTGAGGTGATCCCCGATCCCATATGCGACTGGTCGCCCTCTCTCCATCACGAAGCCTTTGATGAAATGACTTCCGGTGCAGACCACGAGGTCAAAGCCTGCATCCAGGAGCCTCTCCACTTGCGAATGCTCGTGAGGACTCACAAAGCGGCTTGCCGAGCCAAGGTGCACGAACGCAATCCGAATGGCCGCTCCGTTCATCTCCCTCTTGACCAACGCGAGGCTTTCGTCGTCGAGCATCAGAATCAGGTGGCCCGGGTCCGGGCGATCCATGACGTCGGCCATGGCACTGATGTCGATCCTGCTCTGCCCCGCCTGCCAATGGAAGACCGGTGATGTCCGCTCACCGATGACTCGCAGGCCAGCATCCGCCAGGCGTCGGTCGGTATAACGCACGCCTTCGGGGCCAAGATCGAGGCCGTGGTTATTGGCGCGCCCCGCGACCTGGTACCCTGCGGCGGTCAGGCTGTAAAGAATCACGTCGTCGGTGCGCCTGTCAGGTGCGGTGCCCGAGAGTCCCGGCAACGTGGCTTCGAGGTTTACCAGTTTCAGTTGAAATCGCGACAGAAGCGAGGCCTCATTCGCGACATACCTCGCAAGATCGCCGTCCTGCGGGAGCCAATCCTTCAGCCCCTGGTCGCCCGAGAAGCACACGTATTGAATTCTTTCTCGAACGCCAGGAGGCCCCATCAGGGCGTAGGCGCGCCATTCGCCGAGCCGAAAGTCCTGCCCATGCGCCACACCTCCGCTAAGCAGGCCGACGGCGACGGCAATTGAAGCCGCAATCGATCGCACATCAAGCCTGAGGGCGCGAGAGTTGCCGTGCGGAGTCGGCCTCTTTGCGATCGGAGCTGCATCTCCAATAACGGCCGTCCTGGAGAATGGCCGCGAAAAACAGAGACCCGCACTACCTGTCAAGCGCGAGGAACCCCTCGGCTTCCTGGCGCGCCGTCGGCCGCGCGGAGCAGGAAATCCAGCTTGGCCGCCGCCCCATGCCCGGTGGTCTCCTCTCCGTTTACCCGACCCGTGAGGTGGAGCAGCGCAGCCGCCATATTTCGACTAATGTCGAATCGGCTTCTGACGACTTCCTGAGCGCGGGCCCCTATTTGGGTTCGAAGGGACGCCGAAGCGGAGAGCTCCAGGAGTTTGGCCGCGTAACCACGGCAATCGAAAGGCGGCACGGTGAGAAGTGATCCTGTTCCTCCCTCGATTTCCAGCACGGAGGGGATTGCGAACGCCACCGCCGGCAATCCCAAGGCCATGGCCTCCAGCAGACTATTGGGCATTCCTTCGCTGTGGCTCGCGAAGGCGAAGATATCCGCCGCGCAAAGGAAGTCCCAGATCTTCTCAGGAGGACAGGCGGGCAGGATTGAGAACCGCCCGTCCAGGCTCCGAAAGGATCTCGCAGTGCTTCTTGCCGACTCACTCTCGTCGAAGGCCGTATCCGCGCCAACCATGACAAAACGGAGCCGGGGGTCCCGATCGGCCGCCTGCGCGAACGCCTGAACGAGGTCGAAGACGCCCTTCGGGCGGGTCAAGCGACCGATCGTCAAGATGAGGTATTGACCGTCCCCAACGTTCAGATCGGCCCGAAGGCTCTGTCGGATCTCCGTCCTGCGCAGCGGCGGTGGTCCTGCGATGCCTCGCGGCAATACAACATGCTTGAGCTCGTTCAACTCGTCACTCGATCTGCCCAAGAGCGTTCCCGCAAGCCGCCGGAGCTCATTGCTCTGATAGAAGACGACATCGAGCTCCTGCAACGCCCGGCGGACGACGCCGGCGAGACGGGAAGTCGAGGGAACCCGGACGTCGCCGCCGGTGGCCCAACCCCCAGTCACCACGCCCAGGTCCTCGCCGAGGCGCCATGCAATACCTCCCGTTCCCAAGAGGTCGAACGCCAGGATTGCGTCGAACCCCACCTCTCTGTGTCTCCTCCGGGCGAGCCGGCGGCACTGGAGGAAGGCACCCCGATCGAGCCAAAAACTCGACCCGATCCTCGGTATCTGAACGCAGCTCGGCCGAAACACACGAACGCCGTTTCGCGTCTCGTCCCGGCGGATACTGGAATACGAACGCCAACGCGCCCGGAGCAAGGACATTCCGGGCGGAACATAGGGTCGGGGGCACAGAACTTCGATGGACTCGCACTGTGCCTTCAGCGCGAGGACACTCCGTTCATTGAAGATTCCGCCGAACTTCCTAGCTTCCCATGGATAGCTGGCTGGCAGAACCAGGAGTCTCGGCCCGCTCACAGGCTCCCTTCGATATCTGCGCCTGTCTTACAACTAGACTTCATTTCCCAGCTCGCATCTCCCCGCAAGACGGGTGTCAGCCGCTCGCGTCCCCGAGCGGCTGCGCCGGGACCAAGCGGCTGACCCGTCAGGACGCGGTCGTCTTTCCCCGGATGCCGGCAGTCCCGTCGCGCCTGCGCCGGCTATGCTCTACGATGCGAGCGCCAGTGACAGGACGACCCAAAACCA